>JGI12659J15293_10000184_pt1 | contig 20148 bp, 16 predicted proteins | sample JacPinW_OM2H0_O1_FD_15293 | JGI IMG/M metagenome (IMG submission 15293) | reverse complement strand
CGTCCTTCCTTTGTAGCTCGCCGCCTGGAGTGCCTATCGCGTCCTTGTAGGCCTGAAGGCGCCGCCACTCATAGCGGTTGGCAAAGACTTGCGGAGCTTTCCAATGACTGAATACGCTATACATCGGGTGATTGTGCAGGTCAATGAACCCCGGGAAGATCAGCCCACCCGTCTCGAGCAGCTCCACTCCGTCTCCCTGCGGGGCATCCTCCGTCACCTTCGCGATACGCCCCTCGTGGATCACGACCCAACCGTGCTCAATAACCTCACCAGGCGCGATGATTGCGCCGCCAAGCGCTAGGTCCTTTGCTCGCGCAGCTGTAGAGCCGGTCGCAAGACTGAACAAACACCCTGCAAAAATGACAAGACCAGTGCGCACTTTACCTTCCCAAACCCACGCGCCGCCAAATCAGGCTCATGATTGATGCAACAGTTGCAGTGCTAAGTTGAGCGTTATGGTCGTCGGGAGTTTCCCATGAACCAGGGTACCAAAAATGGTTCGGCGAGGATGACGGAGGTAGAATTATCAATCGCGGACTCTGTAACTCCCGGCCGTACTAAATCGGGGAGCACCTCAGTACGGCGCCAACGACTACGGACATCCGTCCGTCAAGAACTACCGCCCGGAGTGGCTCGCGGTGGCCACCGGGACCGCGGGCCTGCGTCGCGAGGGTCAACCGTCGGTCGATATCCGCTGGAAGAGGAGAGTTCCTTAGAGAGGCACGCGAACCTCGACCACCCCGTCGCTCAGTGTGAAACCCGGTGGCATCGGTTGGTCTTCCTGGTCACTGCGCACCACATTCGCATGCTTGCTGGCGAGGGCCGTGAGCAGTTCGGGCTTGGGAATATCCGGCCACATTGAACGGGTGCAGGTCGAGGCCATGGCGGAGATGCCCTCGGGCACCATTTTCTCCACAAAGTCTTTCGGCGTGGCGTTGTGGCTGCCGTGGTGACCGATTTTGTAGAACGAGACGCGCGTGAGTAGGTCGCGCCATTGCGGGTCGGCCATAACCGACTGCCAGGTCCCCCATTGCGCATCGCCCGGAAACAACAGATAAGTACCAGCCACCTCGAGCATCAGCATGAGGCTCGTCCCGTTCACGGCTTTGTCCAGGGCGACCGCGACCGCAAACTCGGATAGCGAGCTGGATTGCTGGATGACCACCTCATCGTCAGGCAGTAAGTTCGCTAAAGTACCGGAGGTGGGCTGCACGAAATCCGCATCGAACGGGGCGGGCAGAGGACCCCTTCCAGCATCGAGTGCGTCGTTGAGTCTCAAATAGCTCTGACCCTTCGGGGGATCCATGTCACGGATCACGTCCGCCGATCGAGCTGGCCCCATCACGTGAATCCGGACTCCCGGTAGGGCGGGGGTCGTAAATGTCCGCTCATCGTTAACTTTTGTAGGCAGAAATCGTCGCAGGGCCTGGCCTTCGAAGCCGGCATGGAGGGTCTTCATGGCCTTATCATTGCTGAGCATCAGGGCATTGCTCACCACCTCCTGATAGCGCTTGAAATCAACCGGGGGCGTCGTGGGGCTCGCCGCCGCTGCAGCGGCCTTTATCGTCAGAGACTGATCCAACGCGAGGGCCAGTCGGCTTTGGATGTCTCGGATTCGGCGCGCTTCGGCATCGGTTTCATCCTCGGTCCAAGGCATCCAGACCTCCTTGACCTGCACCGTCTGCCAGACCGCCGAGGCGAACCCTGAGACGTGGTCCTTGTGACGATGCGTCGCCACGATCACATCGATTCGAGGCGTGCCATCGGGGTCGGTGACATCACGCACGATGGCCTTCGCAATGTCCCCGATCGGCTGATCGACGGCCTCAATCGATCCACAGTCGAACAGAATCTTGCAGCAGGAGGATCCATTCGGGATCCGCACCAGGAACGCATCGCCGAAACCGACGTTGTACATGCGGATCGCGACGCTCTTGTCCGGTTCGGGGGCGGAGGCCTTCTTTTTGACGGGCGGCATGTCAACCTCCGTGAAGTCCGGCAAAATTCATGAGCTCCAGCATTCGGCCCTGATACTCCTGGGGCGTGAAGTAGGGCGTCTGCGCGTTGCGCATATCGCACATCGCAAGGTACTCCCGCTGCTTGTCAAGTCGCATCTGCCCTTTCGCCACGCGCACCGGATCGGTGCCGGGCGTATTCAGCGGTTTGGAGATGAGGTATCGCACCTCACCGTTCGATGAGGCGATGAGCGTGCAACCGCCCCGGAACGGAATGCCACCCAGATCTAAGCTGCTATTCCGGCGGTCGCGCTGGGCAAACTGCGCGACGAGCTCGATCAACAGCCGGCCGTTCGGGGCCACCCGGAAGACCGTGTGAAACCCACGTACCTGGATACTGGCAGCGGGATCTAGCCCCAACGCGAGCGCGTTCTTGCCGGCGTATTCGTGAAGCGTCTGCGCAAAGTCTGCGGTCACGTCTAAATCGATCTCTTCGCCTTCGTCCACTCGCACCGATTGCGACGAAGGATCCAACGTGTCCAAATTGGTGGGGCTGGAGGAGGACTGCCAGCCCGCATCGAACGACCGCACCGCACTGAAGAACACCTCGCGGAGCAGCGGGAGGGCCTCCGCTCCGAGGGCCGGAAGGCGTCCTTCGATGTTGGTCCACAAGAGCGACTCCTCTGCCAGAGAAGTCACCCCATCCGGGTAAATGCCCCGCAGCCGGAAAGCCTCGATCATCGCCCCTCGACAATCGGACTCGTCATCCGGGATCAACTCGAAATCCGCGGTGATCATCGCCCTCAAGAAGTCGCCGAACGCAACATCGACCGGTGGCATGTAGTCGAAAGCGCGGATGCACATGTCCAGGACCCGTTGCGCGGTCTTGACCGCTTCGCCCGAAATGCGGTTGACGAGATCTGGATGCAGATCGCCTTGAGGCAACGTGCCCGTGCCGCCCGTAGCGATACGAATGAGATCCGTAATCCGGCGACGGTAGGTCTTGAAGAAACCGTCGAACACCGCGGCGACCAGAATCGCGCCGCGAGCGTGGGGCTCGATGGTATCCGTGAGCAGCTTAGCATTGGGCTCATCCAGCGCAGAGCGCAATGCCTTGCCTCCGCCCGAGGCGAATCCGAATTGGCGTGCCAGCTCCACGAGCGGAGTCGGCGTTCGAATGTCGCTGCGCGTGCGCTGGATCTGATCGCGCAAGATATCCTGAAACGAGAAGTGCTGAAGCAGCGCCACGAGATCGGCAAACCCCTCGTGAAAGGCGAGGACATCCACGTTCGAGGGTTCGAGAAAGAGCGGTCTTAACCGGTCCACGATCGCATGCGTCATCTCGTGCGCGATGACGTCGTGCGAAAGGCAGGTGAAGACGGTCTGACCCGGAAGATTCGGACCGATGTCCGCGGCGTCGGCTTTGAAATATCCGAACAGGATGGCATTCAGAGAAGGACTGTAAAAGGCGTTCGCCCCATGGAAGGCGTGGGGAAACAAGCGCAGTCTCGGATAGGGGGCGCCCCGCTTTCGGTTTTGCGATCCGAGACGCAGCACGCGGCCCAAGGCGCGATCGAAATTCTCCAGTGTCTTCATCGCCACCGCGTACACCATCTGCTGGTGAAATCGCGGATCGGACTCGGAGGGGTCGAGTCCCCCCTGCATCAGGATGGCGGGGTTGTCGAGGTCGACGGGGGTGTAGAAGCATCTTTGCGCGCCGTCGTAGTCGATGACCTCGATGCGTCGTCCGATCGGACCTGTGGTGAGCGCCTCATTGGCGATGTCGATGCGGGCTCGATTGCCGAACGTGCGGCCCAGCAAGGGGTCGGAGGCGAAGATCTTAAGCGGACGGCGTGCGGTCTGAATGACACCGTTCTGACTGGGGGGCCTTTGCACGGCGATGTCTCCTTAGCTCTACCTCAATCCGTTGTCACAGGACATCCTTGGACAAAAATAGGGTTACTTGGAGGCTTCGCGCGGATCATCGCCAGCAGTGGTGGCGGCAGATTGGGCGGTGAATAGGGGGGATCCCGGTCTCGGACCCGCCGACACGCGGAAGCATGCAGATGGGCGCCCGCCGGGATGCGTCTTCTGCGCCCGAGCCCCATATGCGGTCGACGCCTCCCGGTCGTACTGTGATAGACAGTTTGGGGAAGCACTCGGCGAGCCACCACCACCCCTTGAGCGACTCATGCTGCAATTGCGTCCAGGCTTGTGCCGGGGGCGCGTGACGCTGCCACACGGCGATCTCGCGTTGGGGATCGGTGAGGTACTGCGCCCCCTTGGCCTCATCCAGCATCCACCGGTAAGCCTCACGCCAGAGCCCCCCGTCTGCTTCCGGGTAGCCGCCGCCGACATCGGAATGCACGCCGGCGAACCAGAACTCCTGCAGGTCTTGGTTTGGCGCCGCCGAGAGTGCGTTTTGGCGAAAGAAACAGCGGCGCTCATCAATCGAAATCGCATGACGCACGATGGCCACGCTGGGGTTCTCCGCCGTAAAGGGCAGCCGGAGCGGATCCCAGGCCCACCCGACCGATGACACGGTATCGAAAAGCCCGAGGAAATGGATTGGAAACCTCCGATCCGGGTATCTGGCAAGGGCGCGAGAGAAGGTCTCGCGGAACTCATCGCACAGCGCCCAAAACTCCGCCTGCTTGCCCTTGGACTCCCGTAGACGGCGAGGGGAGGCCCGAAACAGACGCAGCACATAGGGCAGCAGGTTCTCGCTCCCGGAGGGCAAAAGTCCGAAGAGGTGAAGCGAGGCGGCAAGGGCCCGCGCCGTGTACGCGCCCCGACTGAAGCCAAACACAAAGACGCGATCGCCCGGCCGCCAATGCTCCATCAGGAAACGATAGGCATCCGCGATTTTGTCAAAGAGGCCGGCTCCGAAGGCCAGCCCCGACACCTTGGAGAACCACTGGCCAAGCGCGCTGACATAGCCGGGCTCCGGCAACGTGCCAACGCCGGGATCGTAGAACAAGAGTTGATGGTCCGGGTCGCGGTTCAGAACCTGGATGAGCCGGACAATACTGGTGTTCTCCGTGCCGAACTGATTGTTGGTGCCGTCGAAGCACAGAATCAGATTCCGGCCGGTGGGTTCCGTTGCCATCGATACTCCCCCGTTAACTAGCTGTCTCGCGCACGTAAGATGTCTCAGCACCGGCACGGCGGTTATGGGATTTTCGACGGACGGACGACAGTGTAGGGACAGAAGCACGAGGGTTTCCCTCGCTGCGGGGCTGGGATTGCTCATGTCGGCGCGTGCACGGCCACCACGGCGGCCGCCTGCATCGTCCCTGCGCCCGATCTCGTCACCGCCGCCGTGCTGCGTGCCCACCCGAATGCACAAAGCGACCGCGTCGGGTACTGAAAGCCCGGCCAATCGTTGCCGTTCATAGCCTCCCAAGCGGCCTGGTACCAGACCCAGACGGGCGACGGCAGGGCCGGCTTCGTCAGCAAACGTTGAACGCAGACGGCCGGGTGCTCCGCCGCGCCACAGGCACCCACGCCGGCTCCGCCGCCCCCACCTTCAATTGCGGAGACATCCGGCAGTCCCCGCCGTGGCTCGCCAAGAGGCACGCGGTGGACTGCTGGTTTGTGTTCAAATTCAACGCCGTCAAGTTCCCCGGATGTGCCAGTAACCAGCCCCATACCGAACCCTGCCCCTCCGGCGGGACGCCCCAAGCTTACTCGTCGGGCCAGGGCCAGCAATTCGTCTTCGCCAGCAGCGAGAGTCCGCAATTGACCCAGGGCGCCGGGTGCGTGGCAATTCGACGGCGAACGTCAACGGCGCGGGCCACTCCAGGGGCATCTTCGCCTGTGACGATTTGGGCAACGCCCTGGGGCAATCAGCCCCTTTTACCGGGATCCTGGCAGCAAACCGCGAACTCATTTTTCCGATTTCCATGCCCGCGAGCATGGTTAATGCAAAAGGTCAGCGCCTGGGACGCGCGCGGCTGACCCTGGTGTACCGCCCGCCGATCGATTCACGTTTCGATCGGCCGAATGTGGTCTCCGCATTTCCTGCTGCACAACAGCAATCCAAACCGGCTGCGCGCTTCACGTGCCCGAATGCCACAACTTGTCAGCTTTGCAAAGGCCTGAGATCAAATGTCGGAAACGAACAGTAGATACAGTAAAGGACTGCTGTGAGCGACGTAGAGAGCGACAGCCGGCGGAAGACAAATCGATCGAGACATGGGGGTTCTATGATCGGGCGTGTGCGTCGGATCGCGTCTGCAACATTGCTCGCCTGGCTCTTGCTGGGTTGTGCCCCTGTTTGGGCCGAGGCGTTCCTTCAGTTTCTTGCGCTCAAGGGCGACGGTACTGGCAGCGTAATTATCGACAGGGGCTCTAATACCGCGATTATTCACGACGGGGGCCGTGCCGAGAGCGGAATCACCGGTGCTGAGATCGATGGCGTGTCGGTCCTGCAGTACCTGTCGCGACCGGAGCTGAACATTCAGCATCTCGTGATCTCGTGCTCGCATCCGCACGCCGATCATATCGACGGCCTGAAGACACTCGTGACAAACCCTCAGATGGCGCAGTTCGCCTCGATTACGTTCATTGACACGGTCTCAGCCGATGTGCCCGGGACTCCTAAAAACCCCGACAGTTTGTATGACCTCTACCGTGCGTCGAATCAGGGGGGCGGTGCCGCGGTCAAGCACGAACTCCTCCTCCAGGACGGAAAGATTCGCAGTCTTGAGACCGTGCTAACAGATCTGCGGATGACGAATTATTCCTACCGGCCTGGAGATATCGGTGAAAAGGTCCACGACTCTGCAATCATCAATGAGTACACGCTCACCGGTGCCCGGGGTGAGTCTTTGAGCGTGGTCGATTTCGATGACGCTTCCAAGAAGCTCATCCGGCGATGGGCTACGGACAAGAAAGCAGTCGCGCGCGCGCGCAACGAGCGTGTTCGGCTTCAAGCCGTAGTGCTGTCTCACCACGGCTCGCGCTACAACGATATGTCGCCGGTATTGGATGTTAATAGCGGCATCGAGGTGCATTCAGTGATTGCGACGGCCAATGAAGGCAATCAGTTCCTTCATCCACATCCGGAGGCGCTGGTTCAGGCCGTACGAAAAGTGGGTCCCAATCGGGTATTCATCACCGGTTCGCAGGCAGGTGACAACGTAGTCATCACGGCGCACGGGGTGACGGTATCCGGAGGTGAGCGGGCCGCGCGGGAACGTCTCGAAGCGCTGCTCGCCGCACGTGAGGCGCGTGACCGTGCGGTCATGGATGGCAACGCATTGGTTGCCAAGCGTCTGCAGGCGCGCCGAGACTTTCTGGGAGTGCAAGACGTCAGAGAAGCCATCGCCGAAAAGGGCGAAGGGCTCCCTGGCTCCGCATACGATGACGGTGTCATGAGCTTCGCTGCGATAGCAGGACGACAGGGAGTGCGACAGAGGTCTTCCGAGACTCAAACCGACGGCGACGATCGCAAGGATCGTCACTCAGGACTACCAGGGCTCAATGGAGAACAGGGACCTGACGTCCCGGCCGCCCCAATCACCAATCCAAGACCTCCCGAGAAGCCTCCCGGTGGCGCGCCGGCGCTGGTCGCCCTCCCATCGGCCTCTGTCTCCGGGGGAGCGCCGGGCGCGAGAGGGCCCGGTAATCCTCCGCTGTCTTCGGGTGGAGGAGCCGCGGCGAATGGGGGCGGCAGTCCGCGGGGAGGAGGCGCTGGATCAGGAAGTGGCGCTGGAGGCTATGTCACCTTTAACAACAACCTTGCCGAGATCGCGGTGGAGTTTGGCGGAGTGCTCATTGGCAACGAACCCCATGGCCCTGCGGCAGGTATCGAGCAGATCACCTACGAGTCCGAGGATCCGGATTCGGTTCGTGTGACCGTCGCATTTAAAGATGGGTTACAGGGGGACTATGGACCGATCTCGCGGACGGAGCTTTGGGCGGCCTACAACTTTATTCAGCCGACTCCTGAGTTACAGGCTAAATACCCGGGCGCGACCCTGATCGGCGACGCCGCTGGCCTGGCTGGAATGGTCCATCGTGCCCACTTCGGTGATGAGTGGGTATTCGCCATCAATCCAGCCATCGCAAACACCTCTATTGCCCGGGATGTGATGAGGTTTGATATGGCTGTCTCGGTCGCTAGCGATGGAAATGGCTCGCTTCCCAAAGCGGTTAGCTCTCTTCCCTGGGGACAAATCGGCGACTTTGTGTCCTATCAGTGGTATGACGACCCAGCCGAAATTCTGGTCTCGAATGGTCGGGTACAGGTAGTCCGGGCGAAAGACCACGACGTGAGCTGCCTAATGCGCCTACGGCTGATTAGCGACCCTCACGCTTCAAATTTTCAACAGCGCCTGAAGGCGAGAGAAGCAACGGATTCGGAGATCAGTCGGCGAGTGGCCGAGATTGAGAAGGAGGAGCCGCACAGCATCGAGGAACGCGCGGCGCTCTACGAGGTTGTCGGTGCACAGGTCGAATCGGAGTACCGCAAGAAGTTGACATCGACGCCCGTCGCCACCGGCATTACCGACCCGATCTGCAGAGGCCTCCCTTTCATCAGAACAATCAACTCCCTGGCAGCAACGGTCGCTCTCCTACATCTGTACCGCGATCAGTTCAATGGGGCGCTTCCGACGCGGGTGCCGACCCTGAAACCGAGGTTCGAACGCGTGGAAGCTCGGATGTCTGAAACTCAGGTCTTCGCACAGTAGCGAATCTTCGCCTCTGGCACGGCATGCACGTTGCCGATGCTCTTCTTGACAGCGTGCAAGCCGCTCTTCTTCCAGACCGGTCGCTTGTTGCGATGGCCCTCGCGATGCGGGAGGTCATGAATTCGTACACCCTTTAAGAGTTCACGCCGCCAAGAGCGCGTTGCGTATCGCTATCCACCTATCCACGGTTCGAAACCGGCGGGCTACGTTGTCAACAAGCCGCTGGCGTTTGCTGATCCGCTAGGGCTCGCACCATGCTACATACAGGGATATCGAAGGACGCCCTGGGAGGTTAAGTCATTGTCTGCGCGTAAGAGTTGAAGAAAGCTGCAACCTGCGTTGCCCAGGACAATACTTCGACTCAGAGACCGTGCGTTATCTGGCCGCATCTAGGGGAAATGTTAGACACAGCCATCAACCCAACACAGTACGTCAGACAGTCGTAGCAACATGGCATTGGCGCGTGAGTTTAGAGAAGCGGCCGGTAAACCGATCGCATGAGATTTGGCGAGCGCGTTGTTACCTCGATGAAGGTGTTAACGTGCTTTTCAGTCGTGGCATGACAGATGGCCCGTCGGTCCGTTGTTCACGGAATACCCCGGTTGCCACGGGTGGATGCCATGTGGGGTACTCACTAGGGGTACTCATAACTTTGAGGCGGTAAGAATTGTCCTGCCTTCAACTACCTACGAGCGAGCTAGGATTGCGACCCTAATGGAACGACCGACCGAGGGCTGCTGTGGTACCTGCGGGTGGCTCGCAAAGAGCGTGCGCGCTGGGGGCTCAGCGCCACGACCTATTTACGCGGTATACGATGAGGCCGAAGAGTATTACCGGGAGCATCCGAACGATGGTCTAACGTTCGTGCCCGTTGGTTACCCGACAGCGGTCCAGTGTGAGCTTACGTGCTTTGTGCGCGCTGCAAATCTCTTCCAGGAGGCACGCCACCAGGGTGAAGGGTCAGGCTCTCCGGGAGAACCTGCGTGGCTCGCGGTCATCTGGAGAGATCGACATTGCCCCAGGTGGTCCCGCTGGCAGCTTGGCGTACCTCCGCGTGATCAGGTTGCACTCGAAAACCAGCGCCATCTGGAAGAGGACAGAAGGCAGTTCCAGCTCCAACTCAACGCCTTCTCACAACAGCAGCAAGAGCATCAACGCCACGCCGATCGAAGACTCGCATTGGCAGCTGTAACGCTGGCGGTAATCATCGGCGTCGTCCAACTCACAGCCGCAATCTTGGCGATGACGCCTGACGCCGTAGGCTGCCAGCTGGTCAAGAACTTGGTCGGCTGGACGGGCGCGCTCAGCTGGCTGACCTGCAAGTAGGGGTGCGCCAGGTCCTCAATCGCTCCCGCGCCTGAGCTGTGGTCGACGACGCTCAAGGCGAGCGTGGGCCGATCGGCCCGGACCCGGCCAACGGAGACTGCCGAAGCCTCTGCGGACGAGTGCCCGGGCCGGATTCATTCGCGCGGGGCAGGGCGCAATGCTGGATGGCGCGAACCCTGTGACAACGAAATTGATCGCTCCGCTTGTTCAAAAGGATGCCTCACACCAGGTCGAAGGACTGATCCGCACTATTGATGATCGTCCGGTTCGCCGGGCTACATTGAGCGCCTGCGTGATGCGGGCCGCGGCTCGCCCTATGAGGGCGCGACGGGGATGATGATCGTCCACACCTACGACGCCGCGGGGAGGGCCGGTTGCGTCAAGCCTAACTAGACGGAACCGGCGTCGGATGTTTGCGCACGTCCATGGAGATCTTCAGTTCAACTCGGCGTGGGTTTTCACCCGATTTTCACCCGACAGCGCACAATTAAACGTAACTTGTTGAATGGCGCTCCCTACCGGATTCGAACCGGTGTACTAGCCTTGAGAGGGGTTGTCCATAGCAGTACAGGCGCGTCTTATGCCGTCTGCGCGAGTCCGGCGCATAGCGGGTATGGACGCGCCTGTACGCCTCTGGACATTAGCTTCCACTCCGTCAGAGCGGCAACTGATCCTTCGACATTTGCGCGAGGCTTGCCCTATATCTCTGGCCGACCCCTGAGCCAACTCACGCTTCATCGTCCGAATCCTTACCACTCAGCCCGCAGAGTTGGCGGGGGCTTTTGGCAGGAGCTCCTCGAGTGCGTACAGCGTTTTCTGCGGGAAGCGCTCGAGCGGATAGTATTTGCTGATTACACTGATGGCCTGATCGTGCGAGCTGATATTGAGCAGGCGCAGAAGAAAGCGCACATCATCTAAGTCGTGGAACTCCGCGCCGATCCTCATCGCCAAGCACTTCATCGCCAGCAGATACTCGGGCCGCGCCACCAAGACCTTTAGGTGGTCGAGCTCGAGGAACGACGCGAAATCCGCCTTCTCGCTTAAATATCCTTTGACGCCGTCATTGAGCCAGTCGGCAGGGAAGCCGGACTTTGCAGCCACGCGAGCAGCCGCTTCACGGACCTGCGCGGTCGGTTGGAAGAGGGCATCCACGTCAGCGGTGGACTCCCGGGCGTTGTAGGCCAAGCACATGACGGCACCCCCAACGAGGTAGAGCTCGCCGCGAGTCTTTGAGTGACGCAGCTCCTCGTTCAGGAGCTCGAACAGCCGGCGGATGTCGCCCCGCGCAAGCGCAGGCATATCAAACTCGATCGCCGAGGCTTGAGTCGATAAAGATGTTGCGGTTTCGGAACGGCGCAGGGGAATGCGTCAGCAAGTGCAGCCGAAGTGACCTCAAGTCCGATCCGAACGCAGGCTCGTCGAGCGGTGGAACTCTCCGGGTCCATGCCGGAACCGGGACACCGTGCTTCGCGCAGGCGGCCTCAACCATCGCCGCGACATAGTTAGCCAGAAACGGAGGAAGCTCGACCTCCGGGGCAGCCGCGACCGCATCGCGCAGCTCGGGACCTGTGAGCTTCGACAGAAGCGAATTGATGTCTGCGAGCGCGTAAGAAGGCGGGGCAGGCCGGGTCAGTGTCCGGACTGCCTCTTGGAACTCTCGGGCAGGAACCGACAGCACCCGGCTCAGAACATAGTTGGTCATGTCCATGCCTGCGCGCTCGGCGGCAGAGCGGATGGCCGACTTCTGCGCTTCAGATACGCGGATCTGAAGCTGCGACAGCTTGGATTGGTTTTTCACACGGAGAATCATAGGTCTCATCGAATCTAGAGTCAATACGTACGTATTGACAGTTATAATGCTTTGTTATTCATTTACTTGCATTGATTCAAGACGTAGCGAAATTCGGGCTTCGGACGTTGCGCTCGCCAAGCGATGCAGGCGCCTCGGTATCCCGCTACCGGGCCGGGGGCTACTGGGCTCGAGTGGCCCCCGGGCAAAGGCCGTATCGTCCGAGACTGCTTAAGCGCGACCCGCAGTGGCAAGACGAGAGGGCGCTCGCCCTTGCACCCTCAGTGGGCGCATTTCGTGGAACGACCCTTTCCAACCGAGGAGGCCCAAGAGCTGCTGACCAGCGCGGCTCCCGAGTCCACTCCCGCTCGCATTGCGGCCGTCTCGATAGTCGGCGTGAGATCCCTTCTCGAGACGCTTCCCGCGGTAAAACGCACGGCGAGCAATGCAAAGCACCCGAGGCGGTCAGAACTCACATTCGAGCACGGTGAGCGGGGAGGGCCTTCGAACCCGTGTTACAGCCTTTGAGAGGGGTCGCGCATCCGAAACGTCACGTTCCCCTTATCGAACGCAAGAATTATGTCCTGCATCACGTAACGCGGCCTCATTCTGTGCCCTGAGTCCGCAAACACGATGCACCCGTGCGGCATTGTGGTCACCTTGCGGAGTTAATCGAGGGCCCCAGCGTTGTTAGACCTCGAGGGCACGGACACGCCCCGCACGCCCGCGGGCCCCAAGCTGTCGATCGTCCGTTGGACGGCACTCTTCGCCGGCGGCATCGCGGCAACGGTACTGCTCGCGTATACGCTGGACCTGACCTTACTCAAGCGCGTACTGCCCGGCGCGGTCGACATGAAGGCAAACACGGCGGTCGCGCTGCTCTTCGCCGCGCTCTCGCTGTTGCTGCGTACCGCCCACCCGACTCGGCTCGCTCGCACCAGCGCGCGAGTCTTTTCCGTCCTCGTCGGAGTCATCGGGGCGATAACGCTGCTGGAATATCTCCTCAACATCCCGTCCGGGATCGATGAGCTGCTGTTTCGCGACGCTGGGGGTCTCTACGCGGCCGTTCGCGGCCGAATGTCGCCCTTCAGCGCGGTCGCGTTCCTCGCGCTCGGGATCGTTCTCACGGCGCCCCCTCGACCGAATCTGCGTCCCCTCATGTGGCTCGGCATCGCCGTGACCTCCCTCATCGGCGCGATCTCGCTCCTCGGTTACCTGTGGAACGCTGAGGCACTGACCACCGATCAGTGGCTGCCGCCGGTGGCCGTCAATACCGCGCTGGCGCTCATATTCTTAAGTATCGGAGCTGCAGTTCTCTGCGGGAGTCGCGCCACCTCGGCGGGTGCCCGGGGCGCGAGGTCCCGCGAGCGCGTCGAGACCAAGGTGCTCATCGGATTTATCAGCGCGTTGGCGCTCCTCTGCATCGGTGGCGGAGTCACTTATCGCATCCAGACTGATTTTGCGAATGCCGCAGAGCTCGTCGTCCAGGCGCAGGTCTCGGGTACCCAGCGCGAAGCACCGATTGCCGATGCACACTCCGCACAGCGGGAGCGGCTGGCCGCGCAGTTCGCGCGAGACCGCAGCCGCACCCTGGTCGCGCTGCTCCTGATGCTGGCCGTTGCGACCGTGACGCTCGCGGTCCTCTTTGGCAGCATCGTGACCGACGTCCGCGAGCGGGCACGGATCCTCGAAGCACTCCATCTTGCGGAGCAGGAAGCGCAGCGGGCCACCCGGGCCAAGTCGGAATTTCTCGCGGCGATGAGCCATGAGATCCGCACCCCGATGAACGGCGTGATCGGGATGCTGGAGTTGTTGCAGCAGAGCAGTCTCGTCGGATCGCAGCTCGAGATGGCCAGCCTCACGCGCGAATCCGCCAATGCGCTCTTGAGAATCATCGATGACATTTTGGATTTCTCCAAGGCCGAAGCCGGGCGGCTCGAGATCGAGCGCCGGCCGGTCTCGGTGCGCGAAGCACTGGAGAAGAGCTGCGGACTCCTCAATCGGCTCGCCGAGCGCCAGGGAACGACGCTCACCGTCTTTTGCGATCCGGCAATTCCGGCGCAGCTCCTGGGGGATGCCACTCGCCTGCGGCAGGTGCTCGTGAATCTCATCAACAATGCCATCAAGTTTTCAAGCGGCCTGCCACACCCGGGCCGGGTGGCGGCGCACGCACGCCTCCTGAACTGCGTCGACGGAGTCTGCAACGTGGAGTTTTCCGTCCGCGACAACGGCATCGGCATCGATGAGCCGACGCGCGCGCGGCTGTTCACCTCCTTCACGCAGGCCGACGCATCCACCACGCGTCGCTACGGAGGCACGGGGCTGGGACTTGCGATCTCGAAGCAGTTGGTCGAGCTCATGGGTGGCAGCATCGCGGTCGAATCCGAGCTCGGGGCGGGCTCAAATTTCATCGCCCGCATGCCCTTTGCGACCAACAGTCAGTCACTCAGTGGCGCGGAGTTCAGTACCGAGCTTCAGGGCATCCGTTGCCTCGTCATGGGTGGTTCTTCGGAGCTAACCGACGATCTCGCTCGGTACCTCGCAGCTGATGGCGCGTCGGTTCAGCGCGCGGCCGATGCCGAGGAGCGCCGCCGCTGGACCCAGGCTCAGTCCTCAGGCCTTACCGTATGGGTGATCGAGATCGGGGATGCGGTTCCGGATGTCAAAGAACTGCTCGAGGCCGCTCATATCCGCTCTGATCTGCCGGTCGGGATCGTGCTGATCGCATTTGCACGCAGCCAGCGAAAGCCCACCGCGCACGCCGAGCGGTTTGTCCTTATCGATGGCAACGCCTTGAGTCGCCAGACTCTCGTTAAGGCCGTCCGCAGTGCGGCGGGTCGGACGGTGCGCGAGCCGGAGCAGCCGGCGTCGCAGGTGCGTCTGGCGCGCAGGGGGGCGCCGACGCGCGAAGAGGCGATCCGCCAAAACTCACTCATCCTGGTGGCAGAAGACAACGAAATCAATCAACGCGTGATCAGCGAGCAACTGCACCTTCTCGGTTTCGCAGTGGATGTCGCGAGCGACGGACGCGAGGCGCTCAGCAAGTGGCGCTCAGGGCAATACTCGTTGCTGTTCGCGGATCTGCACATGCCGGAGATGGATGGTTACGCACTTACCCTGGAGATTCGCCTTGCCGAGGGCGGCGCTCGTTCTCGCATTCCGATCATTGCATTGACTGCGAACGCGCTGCAGGGAGAGGCAGAACGCTGCCGCTCCGTGGGCATGGATGACTACCTCACCAAACCGGCGCCCCTCGCGGCACTCTCTGAGACGCTGGCGCGCTGGCTTCCCAAGACCGCGAACGAATCCTCTGATGCAGGGCAAACCTTGCGCCCGGGCGCGACTGATCTCGGTGTGCTCGCCGAACTGGTGGGTGATGACCCTCGGTTGATTTCCGAGTTCGTCAGGGAGTTCAGCGTAAGCGCCGCGCTTTTGGCAGACGAACTCAGCAATGCGGCTCTCGCCGGGCGCACCGGGGACGTCGCGGATATTGCGCACAAGCTCAAGTCCTCGGCGCGCTCTCTCGGAGCTATAAAGCTCGGGGATCTCTGCGCAGGTCTCGAGGAGGCAGGGCGCGCCCGCCACTTGCAGGCGCTCGCGGATCTCGTTCCTACATTCCGCGCGGAAATGACAACGGTTCAAAACGAGCTCAGCGTGACGATAGCGGACTCACTGCCCGCAGCAAGGCGCGCGTAAGGAAGGCCTCATGTACCTTCAGCCCGAGTCCATTCGAATAGTCATCGTGGACGATGACCCGTTCATGCTGAAGATGATGACGCGCATGCTGCAGCGACTCGGCTGCTCGCAAGTTTGTGCATGCGCGGGTGGCGAGGCGGGCATCCGGCAATTGAGCGCACCCGGTGGTGGAGCAGATCTCATTTTTCTCGACATCAACATGCCTGGGCTCGACGGTGTGGAGCTCATACGGCGGCTCGTCGACCTTCGTTACGAGGGACGCGTCGTTCTCGTGAGCGGCGAGAATGATCGCACGCTGGACAGCGTACAGCGCCTCATGGAAGCTCACCGTCTCAGGTCCCTCGGTTATTTGCAGAAGCCGGTCAAATTCGATGACGTCCAGAAGCTTATCGACCAGCTGAAACCGCCTGAGGATGCGACCGCCCCGGTTCGCGTTCTGGAAGCACCGTTTGGCGTCCAGCAATTGAAGGCCGCAATTCGGGAAAACCGAATTGTCTGCCACTTCCAGCCGCAAGTAGATCTACGGACGGGCGAAGTCGTGGGAGCCGAGAGCCTCGTTCGCCTGTCCGATGCGGATGGCAGCCTCGTCTATCCCGATCGATTCATCAAATTGGCCGAAGAGCATGCGCTGATCGCAGACATTACCCGCCACGTGCTGCTCACCGCGATGCATCAGGCCGCGCAATGGCGCCGCTCAGGTCACAAGCTCGGTGTTGCGATCAATGTATCCATGTACGATCTGGCAGCGCTCGATTTTCCAGACATTGCGGCCTCGCTCGCCGAATCGGCCGGTATCGAACACAGTGCCATTACGCTCGAGGTCACCGAAAGTCAGGTGATGAGTCGCCTGAGCACGGTGCTCGATGTATTGACCCGGCTCCGTTTAAAGCGCTTCCGTCTTTCGATTGATGATTTTGGTACCGGACACTCCTCGCTCGCTCAGCTGCGCGATCTGCCCTTCGATGAGCTCAAGATCGACCGCGGGTTCGTACATCGGGCCGCGACAAATGAGACCTTGAGAGCAATCTGCAGCGCGACACTACGGATGGCTCAGCAGCTGCGGATGCAGGTGGTAGCCGAAGGCGTAGAGACAGCAGAAGATTGGCAGCTGCTCGAGGCGTTAGGTTGCGAAACAGCTCAAGGCTACCTGGTGGCCCGGCCGATGCCAGCGGAGAACTTCGGGCGTTGGAGAGCGACTTGGGATGGCGGAGCGGGGAAGGGCCTCCGCCGCGCCCGCGCTGACTCCTCTGCGAGCAGGGATCCTTAACCAGTACCCGCCGTGTGAAGGTCGGTCGGAGGGGACCAATCGGACCCACTAGTCTTGAGTCCGGCATGGCGCGTCACCTGGCGCCCCGACTAAGGCGTTGCCGCGTGCGAGTCCATGCACGTCTAAGCCGAAATTCTCTGTGGAAACTGCCGTAAATCTGCCGTAAGCACGGATTCTGCTGGCTATGACATCTCTAAGGTATTGATTCTGTGGCGCTCCCTACGGGATTCGAACAGCCTTGAGAGAAGAGTAATTTTGTCTATGGCCGTACAGGGGCATCTTAGAAAACACTGCATTTATAGGCCTTTTTTGTATGGCGGTCCACCCATGTCCGCGATAGTATTTTCACCCGTTTTCACCCAAAAACTCTTCTCGTCTATGCCGGATCTTTCGCGCAAGCGTGAGCGGGAACGCCTGGCCGTACGCCATACACCATACTTCCAGCGCATCGGACGCGGTGCCTTCTTAGGTTTTCGCCGGGGTCCCGATACGTGGTCGGCGCGCTTCAGGTCCCGAGACGGGAAGCAGAACCACAAGTTCCTAGGCGGCCCCCTCGAATTTGACGAGGCGAAGCGCCAAGCGGAAACCTGGATCGCGAAGCTCGCCGGCTCCGCGCTACGCGGCGTGAAGCGTGCGACGGTACGCGAGGCCGTTGACGCTTACGTCGCGGATCTGCGTCGGCACGGACGCGTCGACACCGCGCGCGGTGTCGAGTCGCGCTTTGGTACGGTGCTCTACGAAGACCTTCTCGCGGACCTCGATCTCGAATGCGTCACGCGAGACGATTTTCTCGAATGGCGTGATCGGCTACTCGAGGGACGCCAGCCGAGAACCGTGAACCGCCATGCCCGATCGGTCAGGCCGCCCTCAACCAAGCGGTCGAACTCGGCTATGTCGGAAATCCGGCGGCCTGGAGGCTGAAGGCACTGTCAGATGATGTTGAGGAGGGCGGTGAGACCGCCGTGTTTCTCGACGCCGCTCAGCGGAAAGCAGTCATCGCCGCGGCATCGCCGGCGGCAGCTCGATTCCTAGCCACGATGACATAGGTTAGTTCCGTGGGGCTCTGTTGCGCATGCGCATACGTCTGTTCAGCGCCTCTTGCGCCTCGTCGGAACCGTCGTGGAAAGTACCAAAGAGTTTGTCGAACGGTACGATGTCCCCACCGTAGTTGACTTCGAAGTACTTGTGATGAAGGTAATGCGCGTACTGCTCAGTACGGATAGCAATCTTGCCGGGTAACTCGATCTTGTGGAATCCGCAATGACCTTGGGTTGGTGACAACGCCGTGTACTGCAGATGGAAGAGGACATGGAGCGGATGTGACGGAAGGATCCAGTGGAGGAGTACTCCGGAGAAGTACAGAACATGTTCGACCGGGTGCATCGCGACACCCGACCACGGACCGGGGTTAACGTTTTCGTGATGCAGACTGTGTACTGCGCGATAAAGTGGCGGCCAGTGAATGAGCCGATGGATCACATAAAAGTGGGTTTCCTGGAATACTGGAATGAATAACATTAATAGTAGGCAGTACACAGGGTGCGCTCGCCAACCTACCAACGGCACAAAACCGTTTGCCTGCATCCATAGCGTAAGAATCTCATAGGCAGTCCAGATAGGTACGGCGCTAACAAAAGTCCAGAAGACGTTGTCCCACAGCTGATTTCGGAAAAGGAAGCGCGGATTGTCAGTAGAGAGCCAGCGACTGTTGTACTTGTAATCGGTTCCCTGGGCACGCTGCACATAGAGCCGAAAATGCCATGCGCCAGTGAATAGCGCGATCAGTGCGACGTTTCGACAGAAGATGTATGCGACCCAGCCGACCGAAAAACTCTTCATTGTGGATAAGTTGGGCGTGAGAAATACCCACGTTACTAGCGAAATGGCGGCGTAAAGCGCAGTCCACGGCCAAAGATATCCGGGAAACCCAAACAGCCACTTCAGTAGCCCGAGCGGCTGCGGCGGCCATGCGAACAGGGGGGCAGTATCCACCAACTTCGGCGGCTGATATCCACCACGTCGTTCAGGCTTTCCTATGCTCATTTCCCTTTCCTCCTCCTCCCTTAGGCTCGCCGCCTTCTATCAGGAACACACACACCCGCTAGAAAAGCCGCCACTGAATCATTGGATAATCTTCGAGACTGGCGTAAGGCGCTGACCCGCGCACGCATAGGTTACGCCCCGGTACGTGCTTAGCCACCGTTTATTGTACATGCTTGTCACTGGGACCGGATCCCCCTTCGAGTTGATTGGCCACCAAGTTCAACATCGCCGCACACACGTACGCTTATCGCCCGTTGACCGGTTCGTGCGATTAGCGCACTATAGGTCGAGAGTAAGCAGAAGCAGGGTGCCGATGAATAGTTCGAAAATTCAAAAGCGTGACTTCGCGCAGACGCTCGCTCGAGGTATGGCGTGCTTAGAGGTTCTCGCCGGCCAAGCAATACCCGCTACCAACCCAGAGATCGCAGGCAAGATGCGTGTCAGCCGGGCCGCAGGTCGCCGGATCCTGTTGACGCTAGAAAGTCTCGGCTACGTGAAGGAGGAAAGAGGCTGTTATGCTGTGACGCCGAAAGTTCTGTCGCTCGGACGGAGTATTCTCGCCAGCGGAGGCGTCTGGAACAGTGTGGCACCTGTGGTTGTTGCGGTCGCTGACCGGTTCAACGAGCCGTGTTCCGTAGCCATTCTTGATGGTCTCGACATTGTTTATGTTTGCAGAGACGCAACCCGCCGAATCTACAGCTCTCGGCTCGGCATTGGCGATCGCTTGCCGGCCCACTGCTCCGCGGGGGGCAAGATGCTCCTTTCAGCATTATCGGAACAGGATCTCGAAAGTCGTCTCAAAGGCGTCCGCCTCAAGCGTTGTGGTCCCGCGTCCTTGTGTGATTCCGCGACGCTCAAAAGGGCATTGGCGCGGATCAGGGCTAATGACTTCGCGACGGCGGTTGACGAAATGGAAGATGGGCTGACATCCATTGCCGTGCCTCTACGGAAACGCGATAAGTCCGTAGTCGGGGCGATGGCGCTCGCGTCCCATCGATCGCGAATGTCTCACACCGAACTAAAAAGGCGTGTCTTGCCAGCCTTACGCGAAGCCGCAACACACGCGGAGTCCATTATTCACGACTTCCAAGATCGAAACTGGATACTCTGATCGCCTCGAAAGATCCGGGAGACGCATAAAGTGGTATGTTTGGGTTGAGGCTCATGCAGAAGAAGTACGCCGGTGGCTTAACGGCAGCCCCGATGCACCGGTGGCGCTTTGCGGCGCAGGTGTTGGGATGGGTGGGCCGATGCGCTGAGCTTTAGTTAGAGCGCACTAGGGCGTGTTAACACTAATTGATATACTGCGGGTATGGAAATCAGACCCGAACAGTACGCGCGCATCGAGCCGCACTTGCCGATTCAGCGGGGTAA
>JGI12659J15293_10000183_pt1 | contig 20189 bp, 17 predicted proteins | sample JacPinW_OM2H0_O1_FD_15293 | JGI IMG/M metagenome (IMG submission 15293) | reverse complement strand
CCCCACGATCTTGAGACAGTCCGAACCTTCGCGTTCGTCTTCAGCTCTCTGAAGCTTTCCGCAAGCCATCGCCGCAACTACCGCGCGAGCGGTTTCGTCCTAACGTCGACTCCAGCCGTCGCTGGGCCGTGATCTCGACTGTGTCCATCGCGTCGGCCAGTTGGTCTTGATCGTAGTCCCCTATCTTGGTCGAGACGCTAGACAGGTCAGGGTCGGAAGGAGCGTACGCCACGAAGTCCGACAGAAAACCGGCGTCGATCAGCTCGCGCGTCGTCGTCGGGATGATCAGGTCGTCGTAATGACTGCCCAGGCCGCGCTGCCATGGCGTGGCTGACAACCCGATGAACGGCACACCGGGGCACTCAGCGATCCACCTCAAGACCGACGCGTGCATCTCGTGTGCTTCGTCCACAATGACGAGATCAGCTTCTGGCCTCTTGCGCCGTGCAAGCGTTTGCGCGCTGCAAATTTGGACCGGCTGACGGCCGTCCGTGCGAAGATGCGCCGCCTGGACGACGCCGATCGCCAGGATGCCTTCCCGCTCGAACTCTCGGACAGTCTGGTCGATCAAGGTCTTGCGCGGCACCACGAACGCAATGCGCTTGCTTTTGTCGAGTGCACCGGAGACCACGTGTGCACTCAACAACGTCTTGCCCGCGCCGGTCGGCATTTGAAGCATCGGGCGCTTGTGTCCAGACGACAGCGAGCGGCGCAGTCCGGCGAGGGCGCGCTCTTGATGTTCCCGCAGGGGGCGTAGGGCGCTCATTGCCGCGTCTCCAGCCTTGCGAGATCGGCGATGCGGCCATATGCGTCGCGCGCGGCGGCGACACACTTGACGATGTCGGCGATGTATCCGTGGGCTCGGACCCTGTCGTCGCGCCGCGCGGCCTCCCGCAAGCCGATCGCAAAGCTTTCGATGAGGTCGGCGGTGCTTGCAAGCTCGTCGAAGACAAGCCGCCGAGACGCTGCGGTCAGGTCCCCAGGTGCGCCGATAGGGTCGTCAGTTGAGCTTCGATCGGCGACGGAAAATGCGGTATCGCGATACCTCGTGCTGCCCAGCATCGTCGATATCGGGGAGCCGCCGGCCTGCTTCATGCAGCCGGCGGATCTCGCCGCAGTTTGATCTTCCACGCCTTACGCGGCGCTCGGCGCGTCGGTTAGCCGGCGCGGCAGGCGGTCAGCGTCCGACGTGCTCTGAGCGCGCCGTGTGGCCAACCAGGCGTCCAGATCGGCGCGCATGTAGACAATCTTGCGTCCTAGCCTCAGGAACGTCGGGGAGCCGCCGCGACAACGCATTTTTGCGAGCGTTGACGGCGCAAGCCCAAGATGACGCGCAGCGTCGCGACTACCGAATTTTTCGTCCACCTGAAACATGGTTTCCTCATTGCATCTGGAGCGGACCGAATGCGCCGATCCATGATGGAGGGACCAAAATTCGGGCTGCGAATAAATCAGTTCGATTTATCGTAGTGCCAAAACTTATGCGAAAAACGGCGCGTCAATTTTCGGAGTGCTTTGTCGCCTGGTCTTGCTTAAAGAGTTCATCCAGGTCGTTCTGTATTTTCAGAAACCTGTAATAATTCGCCTCCAATTTCTTTGCGTCCTGGCCCTTCCAGGGACCAGTTCTTCGGGTCAAATTTGCGCACACCGAACTGACAGAGAGATTGGATTGCTTCACCGCGCCTTGGATGGCAATGGCTAGTTCCTTGTGTTTGGTGAAAGCGCTTTTGGGCGCGCCTCTGGCGGGAACATGCCGGGGGTCGAACCCAGGAATAAGCTCGCAAGCCAAGAAAAATGCGAGCGAAAGTCCTGCGTTCGGCGCGTTGGTATTGAGTCCAAAGTGCTCGAAAAGCACCGTGAGCCGCTTACTCGATTCCTCGTTTACTAGTTGCTCAGCCGCCTCGTACCGCTTCGAAGGGACGAACGCCTTTTTCGGATCAGCGCGCGTTTGCAAGCCATGGACAAGAGGTTCGCTCGCCAGAACCCACAGCGCGTCTTTGAGTTGACGCGACGGCGCGCCGAACCTTGGCAAACACCCTTTCTTGCCGGCCTTCAATGCCCTTTGCCCTGTTTGATCGAAACGACATTGATTGATCTCCCACCGTCCATCGCGGCGGCAATCGTGCTGCCAATCGTCTCCACCGCGCGCCGCAACGGGTCGGCGTCCAGATGGGCGTAACGATGCGTTGTGGCGGCTTGTGAATGGCCTAGAAGCTTGCCGATGATAGGTAGGCCTAGGGAAGCGCCAGCGCCGAATGACGCAAAGCTGTGGCGCAAATCGTGGATGCGGACACCGTCGAGTTTTGCGGCCTTACGCACCGCCTTCCAAGGCCGATGCAGATCGGCGCGCGGAGCACCCTTGGCAGCGCCCGCAATGATATACGGGTTGTCTCTGATCCGAGGGATTTCCGCCAACACGGACTGAGCGGCGGCGCTGAGGTAGAGCGGCTTCTTGCCCGTCTTGCTGTCCGACAAGAACAGGATGCCGCGCTCCATGTCGATTTGCGACCACTGTGCGTCCAGAATTTCTCGCAGCCGAGCGCCCGTCAGGATAAGCAGCCGCACCGCCGCAATTGCGTATGGGTCGAGCTTGACGCGACGGTTGACGGCCTTCGGGGCGTGCCTGGCGCTTGGTTTAGCTTCGTCAACGGCAAAGGGCAGGCCAAGGGTTTCGCTCTCGCGCAGAGTGTCGCCAAGCCGGGCCAATTCCTCGCTTGTAAGGAATCGTTCGCGCCCGCTTTCCAGATAGCGCTCAATGCCGCGCGCGGGGTTGTCCGAGAACGCCGCCTCGTCGCGGCGAGCCGCCCAATTCCAAACGGCCGATATCGTCGCTACGGTACGGTTCGCCTGATAGGGCTTGTCATGAGCCCGGGCATGCAGTTGCGCCACATCGGCGCGCCGAATATCCGGCATCCGCTTTGCGCCAAGCGCCGGAAATATGTGCATCCGCAGCGCCCGCTCGTATTCCTCGCCCGTACGACCCTTACGCTTCGCCTTGACGTGAAGCGATAACCACTCCTCCGCGACTTGGCGAAAGGTCCGGACCGCCCTCCCCTTCCGGCGCTCCTCGATCGGGTCCGAGCCGCTCTCGACAAGCCCGAGAATGATTTTCGCCTGTCTACGGGCTTCCTCTGGGGTCAACCGGCCGTGCTCGCCAATACGCGTTCTCCGCGAGCGCCCATCCTTGCGATATTGGGCGATGTAACACTTACCCCCGTTCCGGAAGGCGGCGACGCCGAACCCGCGCACGGCCTCGCGATGGCCGCTATCCCATAGGATTTCCCGGTCTTTGCTCGGCGGGCAGGTAAGCGCGTCAACATTGGTCTTGGTGACTGGTCCGGTCGCCATGATGCGCCCTCTGAAAACCGGCTTATGGAAAGCGAACGGTAAGCACGGTAAGCGAATGGTAAGCACAATCTGGCCATCTCTGTCAATCTACAGAAACTCAGACCAGGCTTCTTGTCTTGTATTTATTGCGATTTCTCCGCTGACTGCATCGCTTAGGAATGCTGGGCAATCTGTGATGGTCAAACTACGAATCTGGGGGTCAGGAGTTCGAATCTCTTCGGGCGCGCCAGCAATTCAGAAGCTTAAATCAAGACCTGGCTGATTGAGTTCGGCGGTCGCCCACCCGCGAGCGAGCCGCCGCCAGGGACGACGTTCCGGCGACGTTCGACCTCTTAATCAGGCTCACGCATCACGGTAAGACCAGGACAGACAGGTTCGCGGTCAAGCGCAAGACGCAAGCCAGCCTAGTCCGAAAGCTGGAGGCAATTCCAGACGAGATCGAACGCCCCACGTAGGCTGCCGCGAGGGAGCAGCATTTGATGACGTGTGCGACTGTTTCAATTGACCTTCACTGTGCTTGACTCCAAGGAGCGAGAAACAGTAGTCGCAAACGCCATGTGAGAGCGCGGCAGTGCTATCAGCTACTTAGTGGCGCCAGCTTTTGTTGCTCAGTCTACTGATTCGGAGGACATGCGTATTGCGGGATTCCGAACTTGATTGGTTGCTGGCGCAGCAATTCGAGCCATTATTCTGGACTCCCGAGGGCTTGGGGAGGCCGAGCACGTGGTGGAGTCATGTGCCGTTTGCGTTCTGGCTCGTCGCGCAGTGCAAGCCACGCCTCCTAATTGAATTGGGAACTCATGACGGCGTGTCCTACACCGCATTCTGCGAAGCAGTCTCGCGCCTGAAGATCCAGACTCGATGCTACGCTGTGAACGATAGCAGGTTCGAAGACAAGGACATCAACGGCGATATTCTGGAACTTGAGTTTGAGGAGGTTCATAGCAGACGCTACGGCGCATTCTCTCATATTCTCCGACAGTCATTTGCGTCCGTCGTCAGTGGTGTAGGCGATCACACGATCGACCTTTTGCACGTAGCCATGGTCAATCCCGATGAACCGCTGCTTCAAGAGTTCGACCAATATCGGCTAAAATTCTCCGACCGGGCCGTCGTTGTTCTACACGGTGTTAACGATGATTTTGGTGACCCATCTCTATCTCGATTCTTCGGGATAATGAAGCGCCAAGCCCAGACATTCGAATTTTGGCATGGTCGCGGCCTCGGAATCATCGCACTCGGAAGTCATGCGTCGGCACAAGTCAAACGGCTTTGTGACCTTTCAGACGGGCATGAAATCACCAGGGTCCGGGAACGATTTGCGCATTTGGGCGCCCGCTGGGAGACCACAACTGACGCAAGGATCGCAGGAGCCGAGGCCGGGGAGACCAAAGGGGTCTTGGCAAAGGCGCAAAATGACCTCGCGGCTGCGACCACTGAGATTGCTAAACTACGGGAGCACGCTCTGGCTGCGGCGACCGACACTGCACGCCTTTCGGACTCCCTTCAAACGGTTACTGGAGATCTCGAACGCCTGATCGATCACCAGGCGGCAAATTTCGAGCGGGAACACACGTTACTTCGCGAGCTCGGCCAATCCCAGAGACGAAAGCAACGGGTCGTATTGCCACCGCAGTTGAGGGGAGTTTTCGCACTTCTGAGTAAACGGAAACGACGATTGAGGCGCAATTATCGCCTTCTTGCAACCTCGCCTTTATTTGACCGCGGCTGGTATCTCATGCAGAACGACGATGTCGAGAAGGCTGGGGTCGATCCGATCTTGCATTTTCTTCTGACTGGAGGCTCCGAGGGACGCCAGCCTGGGTTGTTGTTCAACACCGACTACTACCTCGCAGCCAATCCGGACGTTTCCCTCATCCCGGAAAATCCCTTGATCCATTTTCTTCGATGGGGAGCACGTGAGTCTCGACCTCTTGGCTTACCAATGCCTGCGCAATTCGCGTTATCTGACCGTTTCGCCGAGTTGGACATCAGTTCGATGCTTCTCCCGTCGGAGCCAAAGCAGCATGCTGAATCGGTCGATCTCGTAATTTGCGCTCACAATGCGTATGAAGATGTACAGAGGTGCTTGAACAGTGTCATAACTCGTACAAGTCTACCTTATCGTTTGATCATTGTAGACGACGGGTCGGAGGAGAAGACCAGAGACTATCTCGCCAATTTCGCAGAAACGCAGGGCGCACACCTCATCCGACATGAAAACGCGAGGGGATACACGTTAGCCGCGAACGCCGGCCTTCAGGCCTGTACTGGGGAATTTTGCGTGCTCCTAAACAGTGATACGGAAGTATCAACTGGATGGATCGATCGGTTATTGGACTATATGCGTCGCGATCCGGAAGTCGGTATTGTCGGGCCATTGAGCAATACGGCGTCGTGGCAATCTATCCCCGAATTGAGCGAGAATGGAGATTGGGCCCAGAACGAACTACCGCGAGAGCTCGATGTCGAGACTATGGCTCGCATCGTCTCTGATGGAGCACATCGGAGGGGAATACCGCTCGGCTTTATTAATGGTTTTTGCTTACTATTGCGAAAGCGAATGCTTGAGGCTATTGGATTATTTGATGGATTGAATTTCGGCGCCGGATACGGCGAAGAAAACGACCTGTGTATTCGTGCCAGGAAAGCGCGATGGAAACTATTGGTCGCTGACGATTGTTTTGTATTTCATTTTCAATCCATGTCCTACGGTATTCGACGACATGAGCTCGCGAGGCGTTCGGGAGAAGCTTTGGAAAAAAAGCATAACGCCAGAATTGATATTGATCCGTATGTCCATATTTGTAAAAACAGCTTTATGACCTGTCGAGCACGTCTTACAGCCAAAGCTAACATTGCTATATCGCAAGTTACAACTCTTTATACGGCTCGATTTAAAAAAAGGACCATTGCATTCATATTGCCGATTGCTGAAGCCGGAGGAGGCGGAAATGTTATAGTACAAGAAATGGAGGCTATGCGCCGCCTCGGCGCCGAGCCCTACGCGATCAATGATTTACGACACAAGGAAAGTTTCGAAAAGGCCTACCCGAATTGTAATACCATATATTTTGGCGCCAACGGTGAGAACTCGCTGGCCGAGGTGCTACAAGCCAAAAATATTCAGCTAGATTTGCTTGTCGCAACAACGTTTCGATCGTTTTCTTTATTGCCAAACGATCCTAGATATAAGCTCGCGTACTATATTCAAGATATGGAGGACCGCTTTTTCGAAGCAAAGGACCCAAGGGCAGCCGCGCAGGCATTGGCGACATACCGAAATCGTCCGGAGGTGGTCAGGATCACGAAGAGCGAGTGGAATAAACAGCAGATAGTCGCGGTGGGAGGCGCCACACCGCAGGTCGTTGGACCGAGCGTCGACGTGAAACACTTCTTTCCCCGGAGCGACGCTCGTCTCGGGCGGCATCATGTACCGCGAATAACTGCGATGGTGCGCCCAGATACTCCGCGACGCGGGCCCGAGAGGACGCTTCGAGTTCTGCGTAGATTAAAGGATAAATTCGGGGCAGGAATTTGGGTCGATTGCTTCGGCGGGACCTATCGAGACTTGAGCGCGTTCGGTATCCCGTTATCCGGAATAAGAGTTTGGGGAAAGTTGACCCCGAACCAGGTAGCGGAATTATTGGGGCGTACGGATATGTTTTTGGATCTCTCGGAGTGGCAGGCGATGGGATTGACAACATTGGAGGCGATGGCGAGTGGAGCTGCGGTTATCGTTCCGCAAAATGGAGGAACAACGGAGTTTTGTATCCATGGGGAATCAGGAATTGTGCTGGATGGGTCTGATGAAGATGCCTATTTTAACGCCGCGAGCGCGCTGATCCGTGACTCCCATACCCGGTTCGGTCTGGGAAAGAAGGCTATGGAGGTCGCGTCCGTCTTGTCCCCCGAAATTGCCGCATATAAGTTTTTGAATTGCTTCTGGAACGAGGCGCAAGTCCCCCTTTAGGAGACCGCAATTGCGGATTCGTTCCGCCGGACAGTCCCGCTTCGGTCCTCAGAGAAGGCCGATTTCTGAGGGGTATCCCTTGGGGTTACTCAGCGCGAATGTCGGCCGCAGCCAAGCGCGTGGTCAACGACGACGCGGCCGAGGCTATGACCGGCGACTCTGGCGACAAAATCGCGCCGCGCTTCCGACGAGTCGGTCGTCTGTGGACGAAAGCAACCCGGCCCGGCTGTAGCTCTCGCGCCCGCCGCGCCTTAGCCAAGCCTCCCTGCCACTCGGTCGCGTAGCGCTGACGTCGCCGACCGGAACCTGAAGTGGGCGGGTGCGAGACACCGCGGAAGCATCACGACGAGAATGACCTCATGTCGGGCGCGCGGCGCAATGATCTCCGCCAACGCCCGCACCTGCCCGCGCTGCGGCGCAATTTTCAACCGCACCCTCGTCGCCCGGTCGGGATTGCCATAATGCTTGCGATCACGCTTTTGTACGTACTCTCCCAGCGTTATTGGTGAACCCCAGGCGGGTGCATTGGAGTGGGGTTCCAGCCTGTCGTCTATCGTCAAGCGCGTTCGGGCCCCGGCGCGCTTCGGGGTATGCGCGGCCTTATGGTCCGACCGGGATCAGCTTGCCCACAAAGACCGGCGTCCCTGACGGCTGCCCGGTGGGCGATCCGCCCGGCGGTTCGACGGTCACCGCATAGGTCGCGCCCGCGACAATTGCAGGATCGTATGCTGACAGGCTCGCCCCGCGCGGCGTGTCGCCAATCAGCCCGAGTGAGCGCGGCGCGCCGAGTTTCGCGTCGATGATCCAGAGTTCGTACGATTTGCCCGGCGGAGCTTGGGCGGCAACCGGGCGAACCGCGAGCTCCTGCTTGTCGAGATTGACGGTGACTTCGATAGCCGGCGACGCAGCGTCCTTTTGCAGGATCGCCACATATTCGCGTGGGGCCGATTGCCTGGTCGTTTCGCGCGCGACGAATCCAATCGCCAGCAAGCCGACGAGAACAGAAGCAGCGATCGCCATGGCGCGCCAGCGCCTGATGCTGCGCTCAAGCGCGACGACCGCCGCGCTTCCCGGCGCTTCGGGCGATGCGCCCCGAATGCGCGCTTCGATCGCAGGCAGAAGGTCGCGCGGCGGCTCGATCTCCGGCGCGGCCTCAGCGAGCGGCGCCAAGCGCTCCTCCCAGGCGCGGATCGCCTCTTCGAGGTCGGGCTCGCGCAACCGCCGCGCCGCCAGCGTCGCACGCTCGCTCGGATCGAGCGTGCCGAGCACATATTCGGCCGCGGCGAAGTCGTCGTCGGGCGAAATCGTCATGACTTGAGGCAGTCCCTGAGCTGCGCCAGGCTGCGATGGAGCCAGGTCTTGATCGTCGGCACGGGCCGCGCGAAGCGCTTCGCGAGCGCCTCGCGGCTTAAACCGCGGTAATAGGCGAGCAACACGACCGCGCGCTTCTCCTCGTCCAACGCCTTCAGACAGTCAACCAGCGCCGTGAGGCCTTCGGACCGTTCACGCGCGGCAAGCGGGTCGATTTCGTCCGCTGCGGGTTCAAAGCCCTCCGGCTGGTCCTCGAGCGACACCGGGCGCACACGCCGGACCTCGTCGAGCGCGCGATTGCGGGCGATGGTCGCCATCCAGGCAAGGGCCGAGCCCTTAACGGGATCGAAATCGCTGGCCTTTTCCCAGATCCGCACATAGGCCTCCTGAAGCACGTCGGCGGGGACGTCGCCTCTGGTCAAGATACGGGCGACAACTCCATAGAGTTTCGCGCTTGTCTGCTTGTAGAGCGCCGCAAACGCCGCCGCGTCGCGCGCCGCGATGCGGATCAAGAGGTCGGCCAGATCGTCTCCGGCCCCAGCCGACGCGCGCTCGCCTGGCGCCCCTCCCCGGATCGTCATTCCGGCATCCTAAATAGCGCGCGGCGCTGGCGCAAACGGATCCGCCTGGTCTGCCGCGTCTGCGCGCCAAAAGGGCGGGCGCTAATAACGCCCGCCCCACTGCTACCCCCGTGAACCGTAGGAGGAGGGCTCAGCTTGGTAGCAGAACTTTGTTGATCACCTGGATGACCCCGTTCGACTGCATAACGTTGGGGATGGTGACTTCGGCCTTGTCGCCCTTGGCGTCGATGACCCAAAGATGGCCCGCGCCGCGCGCAAAGGTGAGCTCTTCGCCCTGCACCGTCTTCATCATCGCTTTGCCGCCACCTTCCTTGATCTTGGCGTCAATGTCGGCTTCTGTCAGACGCCCTGGCACCACGTGGTAGGTCAGGACCGTGGTCAGCATTTGTTTGTTTTCAGGCTTCAATAGGGTCTCAACTGTGCCCGCCGGCAGACGGGCGAAAGCCTCGTTGGTCGGCGCGAAAACGGTAAACGGTCCGGCGCCTTCGAGCGTGTCGACGAGGCCGGCCGCCTTGACCGCGGCGACGAGCGTCGTGTGATCTTTGGAGTTGACCGCGTTTTCGATGATGTTTTTCGAGGGATACATCGCCGCGCCGCCGACCATCTTGGTCATCTCGGCGAAGGCGGGCAGAGTGTAAGAGGGCGCGGCGAGGCCGATTCCGGCCGCGAGCGCCGCGGCGCAATACAAAAGCTTGGCGTTCATGTTCGTCTCCGTTGATCGTTCCAACCGATCGTTGTCTGGTCCGCCTTCAATGGGCGTGAGGGTGTTACGGAGCGGCCCTCTCGAGGTTTCACGGCACTTGGAAAAAGGCGCCTAATAAAAATCACGATTTCGGCGCGAAACGCCGGGCTGGGCAGGAACGTATTGGAGCTGCCTACCCCCTCGTCCTGAGGAGCGGAGCCGTAGGCGACGCGTCTCGAAGGACGCTCCAGCTAGCGCCAACGCAAACTGGATCATCCTTCGAGACGCCGTGCTATCGCATGGCTCCTCAGGATGAGGTCTGGGATAGGGGCCGACCCTGAGACTTCCGCTTGGGAGTCAACAAGTATTGAAGATCGACGCCTCAAACGGCCCATTGGAGACTTGAATTGACGTCAATTTCTTCCGCCCTGCCCGCGCGCGCCGCGCCGGAGGGCCGGCTCATCGTCAGACATTCCGCGCTGGTGCGCGTCTGCCACTGGGTCAATACGATCTGCTTTGTCGTGCTGCTGATGAGCGGGATGCAGATCTTCAATGCGAGCCCGTTGCTGACCTGGGGGCAGACGACCAATTTCGACCGGCCCTTCTTCTCTCTGTCGGCTCGCCACGACGACAATGGTGACGCGACCGCGGGCTTAACGACAATCTTCGGGCACGCCTTCAATACGACGGGTGTGCTCGGCGCATCGCGTGGGGACGACGGCGCACTTGAAGAGCGTGGCTTTCCGTCCTGGGCGACGCTGCCGTCGTATCAGGATCTGGCGATGGGAAGGCGCTGGCATTTCTTCTTCGCCTGGATTCTGGTCCTCAACGGGCTCTTCTACTTCGCCAACCTCGTCTTTAGCCGCCACATTCGCGATCTCTGGCCGAGCCTCGCCGATTTGAGAGCGATCCCGCACGCGATCGTCGAACACCTGCGGCTCCGGTTTCCCTCAGGCGATGAGGCGCTGCATTACAACGTGCTGCAGAAGCTCGCATACCTAAGCGTCGTCATCGCCTTTCCGATCCTCATTCTAGCTGGCCTGACCATGTCGCCCGCGGTCGACGCGGCCTTTCCGTGGCTCCTCACTCTGTTCCATGGCCGCCAGGCGGCGCGCGCGGTGCATTTTCTGCTCGCGGCCTATCTTGTTCTGTTCCTGATCGTGCATCTGGTGATGGTGGTGCTATCCGGTCCGATCAACAACATGCGCTCCATGATCACCGGCCGCTACAGGATCAAGGAGGCGCAGCGATGAGCGGCGAGCGTCTGATCCGCCCGGCGCTGACAGGCCTCACCCGCCGCAAGCTCCTCGTTGGCCTTGGCGTCGGCGCCGCAGCCGCGCCGCTTTCGGCCTGCAGCTTCGACACCGGCTCGCCCGCTGCGCTCAATATCCTCGAGAAAGCCGAGGCGCTCACCAAGGCCGCCCAGCGCACCCTGCTCGGCCCCGAAACGGCGATGGCGCGTGAATTTCCGCCCGGGGCGATCTCGTCCTATTTCAAGCCGAATGGCTCGGTCGATCCCGAGGATCCCGAATACGTCGCGCTGCGCGAGGGTGGCTTTAAGGACTGGAAACTGGAAGTCGGCGGCCTTGTCGAGCGGCCGATGAAGCTCTCACTCGCCGATCTCCGCGCCCTGCCCTCGCGCTCGCAGATCACCCGCCACGATTGCGTCGAGGGCTGGAGCGCCATCGGCCAGTGGAAGGGCGCGCAATTGTCGGAAGTGCTCACGGCCGCGGGCCTGAAGCCGCAGGCGCGCTACATCGCGTTCTTCTGCGCAGACACGCTCGAGGAAACGCTCGACAACACCGGCCGCTATTACGAGACGATCGGCTTCATCGACGCGTTTCATCCGCAGACCATCCTCGCTTACGAAATGAATTACGCGCCGCTCAAAGTCGAACACGGCGCGCCGCTGAGGCTCCGGGTCGAGCGCCAGCTCGGCTACAAGATGGCCAAATACATCATGCGCATCGAGGCGATCGACGATTTCGCGAAGATCTCGCGCGGCCGCGGCGGCTTCTGGGAGGACCGCGGCTATGAATGGTACGCGGGGATTTGATCAGCGGCGCAGTCAGCCTGGGCCCTTACCTGTCATGTCCGCGAAAGCGGGCATCCAGGAGCACTTGTTGAGACTCTAGATTCCGGCTTGCGCGGGAATGACATAACGGTCGCCGCGAACGCCTCCAGCCGCCTTCGCCTCAAGCAGTGTGACGGTCCGGCGTCAACTCATCGACGCGAATCCGGGCAAGCGGGCTAAACTCACCGTTGGGATATTTTTCGAGGTAGGCCTGGATCAGCGCGGGATTGTCGCTCTCGCGGACCGACTCCCAAAAGGACAATTCAATTTCCCGGTCGTGCGGATCGCGCATGCTGACGGCTTCTTGCTTAATCGCCTCGAGGCGAACTTGGGCAAGCGCGACGAACCCGCCCTCGGGATATTGCTCAAGATAGGCTTCGTATTCGCTGGCGAGAATGCTGTTTTTGATTGAGTCCCAGAACTCGATTTCCACCGCCTGCGGGTCGGAAGCCGGCGCGTCAGGCTCGCCCTCAGAAACCGATGGAATGTCGGCCTCGCCGTCTGGCGCCGGTGTCGCAGCTGGGCTCGATCGCGACTCTGACGCTCGCTCGTCCAGGAGCAGCCGGTAGACGCGGACGGGCTGCGCGATATTCTTCACAGTTTGCTCGCCGAGGTCATCGAATTCAAACGGCAACTTTTTCATGACGTGATCGTGAATACCGCGCGAGATACAGATACCGCCGGGATCCGCCAACCCTTCCAGGCGCGCGGCGATATTCACCCCGTCGCCGAAAATATCGCCGTCCTTCAGCATGACGTCGCCGACATTGATCCCAATGCGAAACTGCATTCGGCGATCTTTTTCGAGGTCGTTGTTCTCGTGAGCCAGTTCATTCTGGATGTCGACGGCGCATTGGACGGCGGCGAGCGCGCTGCCGAACGCGGCAAGAATGCTGTCGCCGGCGGTCCCGCAAATTCTTCCCTCGTGCCGCGCGATGAGACGATCGGTGACTAAGCGGAAAGCCGACAAAGTGGCCAGCGTTCCTTCCTCGTCGATTTCCATCAAGCGGCTGTAACTTGCGACATCAGCGGCAAGGATGGCGACGAGCTTTCGCTCGAGGGGCGGCGCTTCCATTTGGGTTCCTAATTCCCCCGCTGGGAGATAGCGAGAAAGCGCTAACTGTCCGCGAGGCGCGTGTTTGAGTTATGAGGGAACGCACGGAACGCCGAAAAGTGACGAACGAGGATAATGAGGGCGTTGCGCTTCGCGTCATACGGGACCTCGCCGTACGCGCAGATCCATCCTGGGCGCCGAGCCTCTAGCCCCGCGCCGCCCCGATGGTGTCGGCCATCACCGCGCCCCGCTTGCCCAGCGGCCTTTCGGAGCCGACCGTCGAATCCTTCGCGGTCTGGTGCTCGATCTCGGCGTTAAGCTCGCCCCCAAGCAGGATGACGATGGCTGAGATCCACATCCACATCATCATGCCGACGGCGGCGCCAAGCGATCCATAGGTTGCGTTATATGCGCCGAAATGGGCGATGTACCAGGAGAACAGAAGCGATGTGATCAGCCAACCGATGGCTGAGGCGGCGCTCCCGACGGAGAGCCATTGCCAGCGCGGCTCGGTGCGGCTCGGCCCATAGCGATAGATCGCGGCCAAGGCGACCGCCGCAAGGATCAGCAATAACGGCCAGCGCAAAACCGCAATGGCATGGCTGGGGACCGACGAAAAGCCGACGGCGGAAAAGACCATCGGGGCGATGACCACCGCAGCAAGCGCGATCATGAGAGATAGGATCGCGACGAGCGTAAACAGCAGGGAAAGAAGGTTCAGTTTGACGAAGCTTCGCTTTTCCTTCTCGTCATAGACGACGTTGAGCGCGTCAATGATCGCCTTCATGCCGGCGTTGGCGCTCCAGAGGGCTATGGCGAGTCCGGTTATGAAACCAAGACCGAGCCCTGCATTGCTTTTTGCGGTAAGCCGCGTGATTTGCTCGTGCAGAATGTCGACGGCGCCGGCCGGAAAAATGCCTGCGGCCAACGAAAGATGCGAGTCAATCGTCGAGGCGTCCGCGATCAACCCGTAGAGGGAAACGAACGCGGCGATGGCGGGAAAGATCGCCAGCAGCGAATAAAAGACGACTCCAGCCGCGACAGCGAGCAACCGGTTGTCGTTGACGCTCGCATAGACGCGCCAGAGGATATCCTTCCACCCGGCCAAGGGAATTTGCCATGGAGCGACCGCGTGTCGCCCCCTGCCTTGCTCCTTCGCTCGGCGCAGCTGGGCGGAAATCGGTTGGTCGTTCTCGACGTGCTCCTTCGGCCTCTTGTCGGGATCGGCCCGTGTCGCCGGCTGAGAGTCGCCATGGATCTCGCTATTTTCATCAAGCGCGGGATAGATTGTCCGGTAAGGTTTTCGGACTGTCCTATAACTCCCAGCCTCGGGTGTTGTCTCGGTCTCTTTGCGGCGCGCAGCGGCAATCGCAGCAAGGCCCCCATAGACTAAAAACGGCCATATCCTCCGGTGCTCCGCCATTGTCTGGTTCCGCTCGCCAAGGTGGGGCGCAGGCACGCTGCGACGAACCCGCCGAACCCACTAATCCTGAAAGAACGGGTGTTGTTCCGTCTCAGCGAAGAACGCTGCCGACCCGCAATGACGCGGACGGTTCCAAAATAGGAACTGTGACAGCCTTTCTAGAGTTTTGTAAGCATTGCGGCGGAAAGCCTAGCGGGGACCCATGTATATCAGCTGTCTGGCGACCGATTACGACGGCACGCTCGCGCAAGACGGCGTTGTCGACGACGCGACCGCAGATGCGCTCGTAGCCTTCAGGCGATCCGGCCGGCGGCTTCTTCTCGTCACGGGGCGAGAGCTTCCCGATCTCCTCCGCGTTTTTCCCCGGATTGATCTTTTCGATCGCGTGGTCGCGGAGAACGGAGCTTTGCTCTTTGAACCCGCCACAAAAAAGGAAACCGCGCTCGCTCCCGAACCATCGCCGGAACTGGTGGAGACATTGCGCAAGAAGGGCGTCACTCCGCTTTCCGTCGGGCGATCCATTGTCGCGACCTGGGAGCCAAACGAAAAGCTGGTTCTGGACGCCATCCGTGAACACGGACTTGAGCTGCAAATCGTCTTCAACAAGGGAGCGGTCATGGTGCTGCCTCCCGGGGTCAACAAAGCGAGCGGCTTAAAAGCGGCGCTTGAGGACTTGGGCCTTTCCGCCCACAACGTTGTGTCAGTCGGCGACGCCGAAAACGACCACGCTTTCCTGCAGGCAAGCGGATATGCGGTCGCGGTCGCCAATGCTCTGCCGGCGATCAAGGATGAAGCCGACCTCGTCACCAAAGGGGCGCGGGGCGCGGGCGTCGCGGAGTTGATCGAGGCTGTGATCCAAGACGAGGTCGGCGCTTTTCATTCCAGAGAAACCCACAATACGGTTGAGGTCGGCGTCGAGGCTAACGGTCATCCCGTCGTCATTCGACCCCATGGCGGGTCGGCGCTTATCTGCGGCTCTTCGGGCGGGGGCAAATCGACGGTCGCCACCGCGTTGCTGGAGCGCATTGTCGACGGCGGCTATCAGGTCTGTGTATTCGATCCGGAAGGCGATTATGCCGAGTTCCGCTCGGCCGTCGTGTTCGGCGACGCTAAGGCGGCGCCCCAACTCGCAGAGTTTGTCAAATTGCTGGAGCGGCCGGAGGATAGCTTCGTCATCAATATGCTGGCCGTGCCTGTCGAGGACAGGCCGGCGCTCCTCTCTGATTTCATTTCGGCCATCGCCAACCTCCGCGCCAAAATTGGCCGGCCACACTGGGTTTTGATGGATGAAGCTCACCATCTCCTGCCGACCGAGAGCGACGTGAGCGCAACCGCGTCGCTCGAATCGCTTCCCCCCGTTATTCTCGTTACCGTCGATCCCGCAACCTTGGCTGTCGACGCGCTGCGCAGAGTCGATGACATCTTCGCCGTCGGCGACAAGGCCGCAGAAGCAATCGCCAGCTTCGCTCGGGCGCTGTCGATTCCCCCGCCCGAACTCCCGCGGGCGCCGCCGAGCGGAGGGGAGGCGATTTTTTGGCGAAGAGGCGCCGGGGACCGGGCGCAAATCATGGAGCCCTACGCGCCCGCCGAGAAGGCCGAACGCCATGTCCGGAAATATGCCGAAGGCGCGCTTGGCGAGGATAAGAGCTTCTACTTCCGCGGTCCCTCGAACGCCCTCAATCTGCGCGCGCAAAATTTGACCATTTTCATGCAGATGGCGGACGGGATGGATGACGACACCTGGCTCCACCACCTCCAGGCGCATGACTATTCGCGCTGGGTCCGTGAAGCGATCAAGGATGACGAGCTGGCGGACGAGCTCCAGCAGATCGAGGGTCAGCCGGGGCGAGATCCGCAAGCGACCCGACGCTCGGTGCGCGAGGCGATCGAACGCAAATATACCGCGCCTGTGTCCGCGCGCTAAGCTCAAAACCCGATCGGCGCGGCTCGGTCTAGACCGTTCCCGCGCTAGACGGTGAAAGATTGAAGCCGAACGAGTGAGCACAGGCTTAGCTCGTTTTCGGACGCGCAATCAGCAGAAGATGCGTGGCGTGATCGACGAAAGTCGGATTGCGACGGAAGCGGCGCTCCAACACGCGCAAGGCATGAATAAAGTTGGCGTCCGGCGGCGCCTCCGCGGGATGCCAGTCCGGGTCGGTCGCGAAGCGGCCATGGAAAAGGTCGAGGCCACTCAATTCTTCGATCCCGAGCGCGGGGGCGGCGAGATCCCTGATCTCAGATGCGCTAAAGAGATGTGAAGGGAAGGAGGTCTGCTTGCCGTTCTGGAATTCTACCTGCAACCGGCCATGCAGGTTGTCCTGATGGTAGGCTTTCGCCGCTCTCACGCCATCCACGTAGATCGTAGGCGTGCTGCCGATCGCCCGAACTGTGGCGACGAACTTGCCCTTTGTGACGCGAGCGACCTCACTGAATACAGTCGAAAGGTCCTCGGCTGGAAGGTGGTTGAGAACGCCATACAGGCACAAGCAGATATCGACACTGCAATCTGGCTCCGGCATCCGCTCCCTTATATCGCCGACCTCGAACCGCAGACTAACGCCGGCATGACGCGCGAGGTCTTGTGACCGGAGGCGAGCGCGTCGAACCTGCGCCTCCGCGAGGTCAACGCCACGCGCGGTGATTCGGGTGAAACCCATTTTTCCGGCCCAGTTGACAATCCGCCGAATCCAAGTGCCTGGACCACAGCCCAGATCGAGCACGGAGAGTTCACGCCGGCCTCTCGCACGCAGCTTGTTCAGTGTGTTTGCCAGAATTCTCCAGATTTCCTGATCGCCGTAAGCATATTGGCCGCCGAATTCATAGAGCTTGTCGACGTCGCCGTCCGCGTAAGCGCGGTAGCGTTCGCCGGCGCGGTCATAGTCCAGACCGACATTGCCGTCCTGAAGAGCGGAAACACGACGAACAAGGGATCTCACGGAACAGTCCTTTCCACAGAAGGTCATTCGGAGCGGAGCCAAATCAGGAGCGGAGGAGAGCATGCTGATGTGATTTTGCGAGGCGCCTTCTCTGAGGCGCAAGCCGGCCAGTCGGCTGCGATCAGGGGCGTTCAACCCGGTCGGATCAACATCCTATTTCGTGGGCGGACAATAGCGCGTACCCTTGCCGAGGCTGACACATGGGTCGGCGTCTCCGGTCGAAATTTTCTGAGCAGCGGTTGCGGCGCCATTACAAATCGCACCGCCCTTCCCGACGAACAGACAGCTCAGGGAAGAGCCGGTCGAACCGCGCGATGGATTTGCGCTCGGAGACACCCCCCACGCGACGAGCGCTGCGATCAGCGCCAGCCAGAATGCCTCGGCTGCGCCGATCGCAGCTTTCCTCGCCACGCGTAGATCAGTGTTCCTGTCAGCGCCGTTCGCGGCCGGGTCATCCACGAGGCGAAGCGGCAGGTTGAACGTGTCAACCTCCTGAGATTCGTTAAACCGTGCAAGTCTCGGCCGAGCTGCGTAAGGTCTCAATGCGGATGACCTGGAGTCGGCATAAAGATTCGGCAAAGACAGAGCGCGCCGCTTCCCGTCTCTATGGCCCTCGCAATTGTGGGCTTCTGGCCTCCTTGACCCGGCTACGAGCGTCAAATGGCGCGGACTATCCGCTTCCCGCCCAAGCCCGCTACCGCCCACCCTCCGCAGCGGCCTTGAGAAAGGCGGCCCGCGAGTCCGGCAGCGGCTCGCCGCGTAGCGAGAACAGGTCGCGAGCGAGGAAGAAGCCGGTCAGACGGAACCCGTCGGCGATCTCCTCAGCGCTCGGCCGCGCTTCGAGAGGGGCGTCCTCACGCAGGAACGAGGGCAGCGGCAGCAGCCGATCGCGCCACGGAGCCCCGGCCTCAGCGCTCACGGCGCGCCCGGACCTCGGCGACACATACGCTAGGTCATCAGTCACGCCCGTCGCGGCGCAGCAAGAGAGGTCGAGCCGAAACCCGCATTCCGCCAGGATCTGCGCTTCGAACCGGGCGACGAGCGTTGGCGCTAGCGCGCCGTCATCGAGGGCCTCTGCGATGAGGCTCGCCGCCTCGTACACCGACTCGTGCGGATCGCGCTCGGGCAGTACCCGCACCAGCGCGGCGAGATAATTAATTCCGGCCAGCGCCAGCGCGCTTCCCATCAACCTGCCCGCCCGCAACGTCAAAGGCTCGACGGCAAACGACCCCAGATGCTCGTCGAGCCGGGCGCGCCAAACGAGGCCGATCGTGTTGCCGAGCTGGAGCGTCGCACGCAGCCGCGCCGACCGTCCGCCGCGCACCAGGCCAAGATGGCGGCCGTGCGCGCGGGTCAGCGCTTCGACGATCGTCGAAGCCTCGCCGTGCCTGCGGACGCCGATGATGAGCCCCTCGTCGCGCCATTCCATGGGCGAGCCGTCTTCGCTACGAGGCGCGAAGATGCGCCGGCGGGGGCACGCGGGCGAGCTTCAGGGCGATGAATAGCGCGAGCGCAGACATTCCGCCGAGAAACGCGGCCTCGCCCGGCCACGCCCCGAGGGTGAAGACCCAGCCGCCCACCGAGCCGGCCACGCTTGAGCCCGCATAGTAGAAGAAGAGGTAGAGCGCACTCGCCTGCGCCTTCGCCGTCTCGGCCCTCAAGCCCACCCAGCTCGATGCGATCGAATGGCCGCCGAAGAACCCGATCGTGATAACGCCGACGCCGGCGATCGTGAGCCACAAATTATCCGGCAAAGTCAGGAGGACGCCAATCGGCATGAAGGCGAGGGCAAAGCCGATAACGCGACGCCGGCCATAGCGGCCGGCGAGTTCGCCCATCAAGGCCGAAGCGACCGTGCCGACAAGATAGATGCAGTACACGAGGCCGATCGTCGTCGGTCTCAGGGAAAAGGGCGGCGCCTCGAGTCGAAAGCCGATGTAATTGTATGTCGTGACGAAGACGCCCATCAGCAGGAAGCCCAGCGCGAACAGATATCTGAGCCCCGGGTCGCTGAAATGGGCGCGAATCATCGGCAGGAGCGCCGTCGCCCCTGTCTTCGTCGGGATCCGCTGCCCCCTCGGCAAAGCGAAGGCGAACGCGGCCGCGCAGCCGAGCGAAACAAGGCCGACAAGAGCGACGGCTCCGCGCCAACCGCCTGCTTCAGCGATCGCGGCGGCTGCCAGGCGTCCCCCCATGCCGCCAAACGTCGTGCCGGCGATATAAAGGCCCATCGCGAGCCCGATGGCCGAGCGATCCATCACTTCGACCAGATAGGCCATCGCGACGGCTGGAAAGCCGGAGAGCGCGAGGCCGGTCAGCGCCCTCAGCGCAACAAACGTGGTCCAGTTTGGAGCGAAGGAGGCCGCGAGCGTCGCCGCCGCGGCGGCGGCCAGCGAAGCGGTCATGACCGCCTTGCGCCCGACAACGTCCGAAAGCGTTCCGGCGAAGATCATCGCGACCGCCAATACGCCCGTCGCCGCGGACAAAGACAGGCTCGCGGCGGCGGGGGAAATCGAAAAGGCGCGGGTGAAGAGAGGCATCAGCGGCTGGACGCAATAGAGCATCGCAAAGGTCGCGAAGCTGCCAAGAACCAGCGCCAAATTGACGCGCCAGAAGCCGGCGCCGCCGCGCCCGATCAGGGCCGGAGCGCCGGCCGGAGCTTCGAATCTCGAGATTGTGGGGGTCGATGTCACGGCGCCGCAGCCTTTCCGCCGGCGGCGCGAAAGGCAAGACAATTTCGAGAGCGGCGTTCCGGCCGGATTGAATGGCGTTAGCGCACCCGCCCCCCTTGTGGGGGCGGGCCGGGG
>JGI12659J15293_10000168_pt1 | contig 20826 bp, 29 predicted proteins | sample JacPinW_OM2H0_O1_FD_15293 | JGI IMG/M metagenome (IMG submission 15293) | reverse complement strand
GATGATCTGATCTTCCGTGAACCGTGCTCGCTTCATCTGTCCGTCCTTCAAGAAGGCCGGACTCTAAATCCCCGTGGAGGAAAATCTCAGCGGCAGGTCAGTGTCTACGCCAATCGAAAGCACGAATTAGCCAAAGCCCAACAACTCCCGTCAATAACAGAACAACTGGCGCGCAGCGAAGAACGTGTGCAACAACTTGAGGCGCTACTCAAAGACGGAAACGAAGAAAATGAGGCGCTGCGGGCTACCATTCAACAATTGGCTGCGCAACCAACACCGTCCCGTTATCATATCGAATTGCGCAAAATGTCAATAACGCAAGTTCTCGACCAACCCTATCGTGATTACTATCTTGATTCTCGCGGTAACAAAACCATATCTACTGATAGCATACATCTAAGCTCGTATGCTAGCAATGGTGCTTTGCTAAGTGAGCAAGAAATCAAGGGCAATGATGAGTTGTTATATCTGATGGAGCGCCACAACATTACAGACATTGAACTTAGCGCCGGTCTATGAAATGATGACGAGCCAAAGTCGATATCATTTATAGCACAGAGCTCTGGTAGCGTCACCATAAAGCCCATGATCCATTAGTCGTCCCACTGGTTCCTTCTTAGCACTTCCTTCGCTCTGCTGAGAAAATACTCCTTGATACGCTCATCAACAAAGATTAGTTGTTGCGAATGAGCAATCACTGCGGCCATCGATCTATTAATTGGCTCTTTAAACAGGTCGTCTAGCTCAAAGTCGGCGTCATTTTCATCTTCAATCGTGTTCTCTGCCACTGGGTCTATTGGCATGATTCACTCCTCAAGGCTCTAGTTAGAAGGCCCATTCTCGAGTTGAGCAGACCTCGGAAGCCGGCGAACCTTCCGGTCAGACTTGGTCGGGGGGAAAGTTAGTGGGCGATTGAGGATCACCGCCAGCAGACCCGCCAAGGCAGCTATGTCGGCGGCGAGCGCGTAACCAATTGTCGCTATCGCATTTAAGGTGAGCGGGTCCAACATCGTCGTACTTCTGGTAAGGAAAGCGCAAACAACACGCGCCACCTTAACGCGCAAATTAGCAACAAGTATCCGCAAATGTCGTGCCAAATCAGTCTGTTAGCAGCAGCTGCGCATGAGTGCTGATTTCCCTCGCTAAAAGCGCATCGTGCCATTTTCCGCGCAGCATTGCCGGGAGGTTTCACTGACGGTCGCGTACTCCCGACAACTGGCCCAAAACCCAAGAATCACTTATGAATGCGCAACCTAAATCACTAGGAGGGATCATTGACCAGCGTTCTGGAGAAACTCAAAGCCCTCGATGCGCAGCGCGCACAGCTTTTGGACGACGCTAAGAAAGAGGCTCTTGAGAACGCTGAAAAGGCAGTGGCAGAGCTTAACGAACTAGGTTTCCACTACACTCTCTCTGAGGGCGCTTCATCAACATCACCAGCAAGAGCGCCGCGCAAACCATCCTCCACAGCTTCAAAGCGCCAGGCGAGAGACGTTCCCTGCCCTATCTGCCATTTCAAAACGACACCGCACCACGATGGGCGAATGCACAGGGCACAAAAGCCCAAAAAGCCATTCAGCGTCGAGGAGCTTATGGAGAAGCACCTGACGAAGGTTGGATAGCCTCATTGACGGCTCCATCAACCTTTGGTTTTGGCTTGTTTCAATTAACTTGATTACAGGAACATGATCGATTCTCTGATACAGGCTCTAAGTCAATCCTGGCTTGGCACAGCAATAGGCGTGCTGAGTATAATAGTGGCGGTTGTGATTTACAGAGCATCAGCAATTGGCGCACGCCCTGTTTATTATACACGCTCTTTCAGAGTGATTGGTTTTAACAAAGATGAATTTATGCAAAATGTTGAGATTCTATATCATGGCAAGCATGTTGATCGTCTAACGCGAACTAGGGTGATCTGTTGGAACGCTGGAAATAAAATCATTTACGGATCAGATATTGTAGCAGATGACGCGGTGCGCTGCGAACTTTCACCTGATGCTCGTGCGTTGGAGGTTCGGGTCATGAAGCATACTCGCGATGCAAATAAATTCACAGCGATAATTGATGACAATTCTCAGAACCGTGTCATCCTCAGCTTTGACTATCTAGATCCTCAGGATGGGGCGGTTGTGGAGCTTTTGCATACCGACTCAATTCTTGACCCCGTTGTCAAAGGGACGATTCGTAGCGTGCCAAAAGGTTTGCTCGATTTGGGATCAAGGTTTGATTTTGCTGACCCGCTACGTCGGCGCGTTGCTACTGGACCCTTGAAGATAATTTTCATAATAATTTTGATCGCTGGATTTACTTCTATTATTGTCGGGGCTGGCGCGTCCGATGAGATGCTTAAACTAATGGACAACACCCCAGCACCCATCTGGTTTTCCCCGCGCCTGCTGCTCCTAATAAGTGGCGTCGCATATGTTTTGTTGGGTGCGTTTTTTCTATTTATGAACCGCCGACGGTATCCAAAAACGTTGACATTATCCTGACAATCACCCACCTGCGCAGCATTGCTCGGCGGCTCAAAGACCTCTGTTACGTGCCCGCTCAGCGAGGTCAGTTGCGGTTTCGAAGGGGTTGTAGGGCTTTGGGACGATGGGTTCCGACCAGCCCCGATCATCGAAATAACCGGAAGTGACGATCACGACGAGGGACGGATATTGCAGCCTAATCCGGGTTGCGAGTTGACCGCCCGTCATAGTTCCGGCATCCGATGATCGGTGAAAACCAAGTCTACCGATCCCCCGGCCGTCAGATATTGCCAAGCCTCGTCGGCTGATGCGGCTTCCACAACTGATACGCCCAACTCGCGGAGCGCTTCGGCTATAGCAAAACGAATAAGGGCCTCGTCTTCTACCACAAGTATTCGGGGAACCCCTGGTCTCGGAGCAATGTCGCCGACTTGCGATTGTGGCATTCGTTCGCGCCCTAGCCCCGTCCCCCCTAAACATCAGTCAAGGCAAACGGTTCCGGCTTCAAAAATGGGACAGGAAGGGCAAGCGGCCAAGCAAGGTCGCTGCTTCATTCTCAGCCCTCATCGGCTTCCCATCCGCGCAGCATTGCTCGGCGGCTCAAAGACCACCGTCGCCCTCCTGTTCCCACAGCCTGGGCACATGAGGCGCGTCTCGAGTGCTACTAAGGTCCCGCACTTGACGATGTACGTTTTGTCGAAGAGATCACGCGGGCCGTGATCTATTGCAGAAATCCGATGCCTACTACAATCATCCGGACTTTCTGCGATGGCCCCAAATGTCCCCCCCGTAGCGGATGAATAGTGGACTGGATAATATTTCGGTTGAACCTGTCTTAACCCGCATGCACAAAAGAGCGCTAGCTGAAATAGGCCAGTTTATAAGTGCAATTTTGTAGCGGAATCGGGCACCTGCTGCGAAGGTATACGGTTCAAAAATCCTTGGTCGAAGGGTTTGGTCACAAACCCATTCGTTCAGCCAGTAAAAGCCATCATATAAATCTGACTCGTAATGCGTTCCATTACAAAAATTGGATACATCTATTTTATATATTTTAGACGAGGGCAGCTTGTATACCCCTTCCCGCCCGCCCCCGCCCTCCATATCATTACCCTCTGTTGATATATAATATATTTTTACACTAATTTCGTCCAATAACACTTCTGATCGTGATATATTTGTGATCACGATCTCGAAACTAGGCGTAGAGATGTAATAAGGGCCAGATATTTCAAAGTATCGCAAATTAGCAAAATCGACTGTGCTGCCAAGTCGCGATTTAGCTGCTTCTATTTTTTCCTCCTGATCATCAAATAAATTATTAATAGAATATTCTCTCCATTCGCTATTCCCTTGATCTAGCTTTATGCTTTCAAATTTAATCTCAAGTGCATCATTTTTGGCCTGTTTGAGGCGAGTTTGTAACTCATCTTTCTTGGCCTCTGTCTCAATAAATATCTTGCGTGTTTCCGCGCGGCCCTTTAGTAAACCTTGCCATCCAACGAATAGAGCCAAAACAGTACCGACAAAGCTGACGATACCGATAATGTACGTCGTAAAAGGGGCAATGTATTGGAGAAGGAGTGTCATGCTCCACCTTCACGCACCGCGCGCATACTAACTCCATGACCAGCGCCTGTCACTAAGAAGCGGTTATGGCGCGCTTGCTCTGGTATTCATCTCCGGGAGTCCGGAGGCCATTGATTTTACGGCGGGCTTACGTTGCAAGAGCAAATTGTTCCGTCGTTAGATGCCTTCTGGCACCTACATACGGCTTCGCGATAGCCATTGGCGCAGCGCATATGCACCTTCCAGCCAAGGCTCCGCGCCACGCCTAGCGTCTCGACTTCCATGAGAACAAATGTGGAACATGGAGGCGCGTCCGGTCAAGCCTCATGGGTCCGCATAGCGTCCGATAACTGTGGAACACACTTCAACTTGATCACGTTTGAGCGAAAGATATTGTGACGGAACGCAGTCATGTCGCGCCACCAAACGAGAGACGAAATCGAGTTAAACCAACGAGAAGAAGAAGCTCAGGCTGCGATAGATAAGCTTGAAATGCAGGAGGCGGCCCTAGAATTTGAACTTGGGCAGGATATCGCCGAGCCTCGCAAAATCCAGATCCTGCACACTCTGCGCGTCGTATCCAAAGCCCTATTGATTCAGCAAAAAGAATTGACGCACATCAAGGACATGCAGATTAAGTCTGTCCAGATGGCTCTCCGAGCGTATGGAGCAGATTGAGGGACAGGAGCTATCAGGACCGCTCTTTGTCTTTGTCTTTGTCTTTGTCTTTGGCTGCCGCCCTGTCATAGCCTCTCAAACGCGCCTCATAGATCGCCGTTGGGACGTCCGGGCTTTTGACTTCGAGCAGCGCGCGCGGCTTGCCCTGTCTGAAGAGGCGCGCGCCATGCGCCTGCTGAAAGCGTATTTGGAAACCGTCTAGTTCATCGCCCGAGGATGCCATTCTCCATCAGTACCACAAACGCGCTCTGCATAGCCAAATTTCAAGCCTACTGATGCGCACATATGATTTCTGAGATTTGGAGATCAAACCTTGGTGCGCAACCACATCCAATTTAATCCAACATCATCAAACAACCACAAGGATAATCCAATTTACTACAAGATCATCAAAGCACAGTGAACCTGATAACTCCAGTAGTTCGCTTTTACTTACCTACGCAACTAACGTATATAGGGCTATGCGGGCCGGGTAAAAGTACCTGCCCCTGCGGTAGCGTGCAAAAAGGGCCGGGCGGCCCTTTTGTCGGGTAGGCAAGGAGAGAACACAATGCCAGACGACGGTACGGAATACATAGACGATATTGACTTAGAAGATGCAGACGATGCATTTACTTGGGACGAAGCAGTCGCGAGAGCCAAAAATCTGCATTATTACTGCGAATCGTCTCAATTAAAGTTAGGCAAGCTCGCATCGAAAGTGCAAACAAGATACGGTGAACAAAGTCTCGAAAACTTTGCCAAGGAAACAGAAATCCCATTCGAGACGCTAAAAAGATACAGATCAGTGTGGCGAGCTTGGGAGCAACAACCGCGCGTTCCGGTCCGATATTCAGTAGCGCGTGCCTTAGCAAGGATACCTGATAAGGAACGCGTCTTTGATCGGCTGGTGGACGAAAGAGAAACTGAAGGAGCAGTGACCGAGGAAGCAGCAATTCAAGCTGCAAAAGATTATCGGAAAGAGCGAAGTGCTGGCAAATACGACGATTTCGTATTGCATAGGATAGTCAGCCTAATTTGCCGTAGATTAGGGTCTATTGCCAGGAAAGACTCAGAACTTACGGCTGCAATAGACGACTATCTTCGGTACGAAAATACCGATTTTGAATACTTCCGCAAAATCGCCGACGCCATAGACGATGCGATGAAAAGATTATCAGAACTAAGAGAAAAGGTATCTGGTGGAATTTTCGATAAAGCAATGGAGGAAGCAGGAGTTACGGAACCTGAAACACAAACAGTCTCAGAACCCGAAACACCAGAAGCTTCAACGACCGAAACGGAAGACATGGGGACTATAGAAATAACATTCAGGAAAGGAGAAAGTGACGACTAACTGTGGCGCAACAAGTAAAGAACAGACCATGAACTAAGGAGCCCACCATGGAAGACAAACTTCGTGACCAACTGACAAAGCTCTCAATACAGCACATACGCGTTGGAGCCACGCTCGACAAGTTGGAGATACCCAATCTCCGCACTTATGCTGATGAGCAGGGAATAGACTATCCAACTTTGCTGAGATGCAGACGAATGTATCAGCTTGCTAAGTCTGTGAAAGCCATAATTACGGACGAAAGGTATGAGGAGATACCTGAGAACGAGCCCAGCAATGTGGAACAGTTCGATCTCTATAGTCACTTGAGGTAGTCCTCACGACCGGCTGGCCATAGTCGCATAACTTTGAACTACCCATGTATGGAGCGCCACCATGATAGTGCAAATAGAAATCAAGCATATACTAACTGATGAAGAAATCTTTGAATGTGTTCTTGAGTTTCTATCTCAATCGAAAGCTGAGATAAGTGAAAAAGTAAGTGACTTTGCAGGTGAAACATCCCAGATTCGTGACCACCATTGGCGCAGGACAACGGCCTTGGCCAGACTAACACTTTTGGTGGATATGTTGCAGGACGGGTGACGATTAGGCTCTAACCACCCACTCCTGGCGCACCACAATTCGTCTGATTATTGAATTCCCCACAATCGTTTTTCGGTTTAGCAGGAAGGCTTTTCGTTTCCTTCCTGCTAAAGCGGAAGGATTTAAAGAACCCTCCGCTTTTTCCGAAAACGCCTTTAAACGCCTTTTAGAGCCTCCGCTAGGGGCCGTCGCGCTTTCGAGGTAGGGAATTGCCTAGAACGCGAAGACCCCCCGCGAGATCCCCTAGAAACGGCAGGAAACCAGGGTCCAGGGAAAGCCCCCTCCGCGCCCCCCGCGACCGCGCCCGCGATCCTTGCCCCCCCCTGCCTCCTTAAGACGCTTAATGGGAACAATGGAACCCACCACTGAAAATGGACAAACTTGGATTTACGGTGTCAAACAGCTTTGGAGCGCAGCTACCTAAACGGTTCTCAAGGTTCGTTGGCGATCCTTCCAGCTCTTGTGACGTTCACTCTCAGAAGGCGCGTCAGCTGACGGATTATGCGCGTTGTCCTCAATGATGACCTCATCTTCAGGTCGCGCAAATAATTCCTCTTTTAGATTGTCCATTTCGCGGCGCAAACGCAGCTGGTTTTCTCGGACCTCATCGAGTTCACCATTGCAGCGAGTGACTTCGCCCTCGGACACTGAGATAAGCTCCAAGTGGCGCTGCTTTTCAGCTTTCAATTCTCCTTCCTTGGTTTTAAAGCCATCAACTTCAGATAACAGAGCTATAAGCTTATCGTGAATTTCCACAGACATGGGTGCGCTCCTCAAGTTTACAAAGCCAATTTAAAGAGTTCTATGGTTGCTCTTAATCCGTTGATATCAACCTTTACCTTAGTTCGCCCAACCATATCTGGCGTTATGTCAGTTTCTAATCTCACCTTTTGGTCAATGAAATTGCCTTCAAGAACGCGAACGATTGATCCACGGCCATATGTGCGCCGCTGAAAGGTTACATCGTCAAATTTGCCTTTCGTGACCATCCTCAAGCTCTCGTTAATGCCATCCTTGCGAACCAATATAGGATGAAGTATGCCATCTTCGTCTCGTTCACTTACAATTTTGATGAAGCGCGTGGTAGTTCTACAGAGATCAATGGTGACAGTTTCTCGCCATTCAACAAATAAATATGAGCGCCACAGAGGAACGTACTCATTTCTATGGTTCTTTCTGATTGGAAAGTACGTTTTGATGTCACTTTGATAGGCTCTCTTGATAACTTCGACCGCACCATCACCGTTAAAAACCGCACAGACCCAATAAAACGGATAAGAATGTCCATTTGTTTTGGGAGCGCCAAACAAATCCTTCATGCAGCGCTCCCAGCATTTTATTGACCGCTCTTTCTTGCCTTCAGGAATATGCCCTATTGCCAATCATTTTCGGCGGGTTTGGAGTATTTACTCGAATGGCGTTCTCTTTTAAGTACCATCCTCGCCAGCGTAACGGCGTAAGCATTTGGCCTAATGGCACTCTTCGCGCATTATTTATTGCTGTCATGAAAATGAACCTTTTACAGCGCCAAGCATTGCTGTCTGCACATTAACGTTGGCTCCAGCTGGATTGCTTACTCTAACGTGAACGCCTCTGCTTTGTTGGTAAATGCTCATATCATTCATAGAAGTATGTTCTCTTGTGGTAGAAACTGCTGGGCTAGAATGATCACCTTGTTGATTTTGAAACGTGCGCAACCATTTTCTTGCATTGCCAATGCGAGTACCAGTCGAGTTATCACCATAGCCTTCATAGTCGTGGCTAATTCCACCAGCATACGAGAAATCTTTAACATCTTTCCATCCAGGGACCATTCTTTCGGCTTCATCAGCAAAGTATGGAAACTGCGCTTCATTGGTGCGCCACTTATCTCCGTACTTTGCTTTGAGATCATGCAGGCGCTTGCGGTTCCATTGGAACATTCCCCACGAGCCGCGTTCGCCATAGCCAACGGTTCCTGGGTCTCCCATTGGTCCAGCCGGATTGATGCCGCTTTCCTGCTCTGCGTTGCCAGCTGCGATAGCAGCAGCCACAGGCGTCCAATGGCGCTCCTTAACGAGATAGCCCATCAGAGCCATAGCGCGGTCCTTGATGGCTCCTACAGGCTTAGCGCCAGCACTATCAGGACCAGTCTGATCGTAATTGCCGCCACCTGAACTCCTGCGACCGTGCGGCCCTGACTGTCCACCCCAGGAACCACCACCAGGAATTGCGAAGCCACCGCCTCCAGGTACATCGAATGACATCGCCCCTGCATCGAGCGCGGGCAGATCGGCTGGCTTCACAAAAATAGGATCGTTTGCTGATCCCTTTGGAGCGGCGCCACTAGGGCTTCGCCCAGGTCCGAAGCCCGCACCAGGAAAAGCATATTTCCCACCTGGAGTTGACCCGAAATCACCGTTCCAAAAACTTGGTCCAAGATCTTTATATGGTACAGGAACGTGACCAGGCGGCAGCACAATTGGCGCGCCAGGTTTACTATCTGCACCAGGTCCATATTTCTCTGTGAAGTCATCTATAACATTAGCGAACTTCATAAAAGTTGGCATTTGATAAGACAGTATGTTTTCGCCCATCACTCTTAGGCGCATACCAGTTAAATCAATATCAGTAGCAAAATCTTGATATTTCTTTTGTATGTCTTTAGACTGATCTAACCCAGGTGCAGCGCCCTGCGCCTTTTTGACCAGATCATTGACGTCTTTTTGGCTCCCTGTATAGAGCCTAATCAAGTCTTGATCTGATAGGCCAAGATCTTGAAATCCTCTCGTATGCGCCATAGACAACATGCGATCTGGCGAATAGCTCTTTAATTGCCTTTGGACAGATAAGATGGTCCCTTCAGCCATTGCGGCTGGGTCACTCCAGTCTTTTGGATTAATACCAGAAATCTTCGCAGCTAGCGCTGCTGATGAGGTAAAATCATACTTTGCCTGACCCATTGCAGTCATCATAGAATCAGTATCTACGTAGCGCCCCATAGTTGCATCAAAAGCTGACAACTGCCCAATGTTGGCTCCGTATCCAGCAGCGCGCCTAGATCGGCCATAAACATCTTTAGTGGCCTTATCCATCGCATAAACATCAAGACCGCCAGCAGCGAGCAATGCGCCAGCGCCCAATTTTATTATTGCTGGCAATTTGCCAAAGGCTTGGATAAGACCAAATCCAATGCCTTGCTCAGCACCCCTGGCGATAGCGCTTTCAACACCTTCTGTTGCGGCGGCAGCAGCGCCAGAAGCGGCTTTGCGTCCTGATGTAGCGCCCACGGCAGCGCCGCTAAGGATGCTTTGAGCAAAGCCACCGCTAGAGCGCATCTGGCGTCCAAGATCAGATAAACCACGTGCAAAGCCTTGTAGACCGCCGCCGCTAGCCATTGAAAATAGGCCACCACCTATCGCATTTGTGGTGCTATACATACTTTTGAAAGCTGGCGTAGCTGCTTTCGCGTAAGGAATTATAGCGCGATAATATTCACGCTCTATATTGCGATCTTGGCTAGAGCCGCCAGAAAATGATGCAAGACTAGGAGCAGCGCCACTGAGCTTTCTTCCCAGCAACTTTGTCAGTTCGTCATTGACAGCTTTCACCTTGGCAAAGTGCGCATCCCAGAGATCATTTGTTTCTTTGATCTTCTGAGCATATTCATCTAAGTTATGTTTGATATCAACTTCGTGCTCAGTGTCGGCCATTGTTTTTTACCTTTGCACTAATAGGTGGCCTTGTCTTTTTATCCTGGCGCGCTAACCATTTCAGAGCTTGTGATCTGCGTTGGTTGACCATCAGCGCCTTTTGTTTGGCTGCCTTATCGTTGAGGCCAATGATAAGCCTGCCGTGGGCCATGTTGCGCCTCTAGTGAATCACAAACTCTTTGCCAAAGATCGCCATAACCATTATGTAGTCGTAGCGATCCATAATCTTGTTGACTTGGTACTTCAGCAACGTAAACACGCCTGGGATTCTCAATATATATCCCCGCTTAAAGCCATATTCGTCTGTAAGCCATTTAAACATTGGGCACGCGCTGTTCTGATATGTTATGCTTATTGATGCGCAACTCGAACCGTGGATCATTGGCTAAAGGCGGTAGCTCCATGTAAGGCGCAGATGCCACCCACCAATAGCTACGTACTACTGGCCTCTTGCTGCGCACCAGTTTCAGCTTTATCCAGTTCCACATTGCTAGTTCCTAATACGTGATAGGAGAGGGGTGACGACAAGCGGGTAGCTTACTGTCATCACCCCTACTACCCACTCCAGACGCGCTACCGACGACGATGAAAGCAGCGCATTTTGTGCCGTATGGCGACGGCAACTGAAGCTCATGAAAACAGATCCTTGGATGGCTTTGGCTTGCCACCAGTCCTAGCGATTTCCTCAGCCAATATTCGCTGTATGCGCCCTCGTCGTCTTGCTCTCAATGCTCTTTGGAACTCATTATAATCCGTTATATGTTGTTCCCAACCAGGAGCCTGAAAGTAATATCGAGGGCCAAGCGGAGTTAACGCTGTTTTGACTTTCATTTCGTCTGGGCTAACCCATCTCATGTGAATGTGCATATGCATAAGTGCAATTTGATGGCCGCTATAAACTTCGTCCAGCTCTCCATCCATCTTTAGTTTGATGAAGCCAAATTTGGGGGCGCGATTACCTCCTGGCCAAATACTAGGTGGCAGATCTTCAGGCATAAGCACTTGGCTTGCTGGCCACGCTCCAAAGACCTTATCCTCCCACGGCATTTCGTTTTTATATGGCCATGTTGATTTATCCTGTAACCACCAGTAAACAGCTTCACCTCGAGGTGGTGTTGCCGCTATTCTGTTACCAAACTCATCTAACGTAGTAACCTGCCACGGTTGCGGCCCAAGATATAATGGCAACCATTTTGTTGATGGCGTTAAATATTTCATAGGCCAAGGATTTAGCCATCCATTTAAGCGCGCGTATTCTGATGGCCAAGGCATAATGGCGCGCCTCTAAGCGATCTTCTGCCAATTCCTAGTGTCGTGAATACTTTTCACGTATTTTTTATCATCTGGCTCGAAAGCACTCATCCATGCTTTTGGTGAGCCAAAAAATTCTAGATATGGCCGCCCCGCCTGATCATAGCGAGTGACCTGCTTAAGTTCCCCAGCAGGAACGGTTGGCGTTATCGCTTCCCGTTGCGCATCAGCCTTAATTTGCTTTTCAAGAACGTCGAAAGCTGAGCCGGTAGAATGACGGATATTGAAATCTTTGCAGTTGGGAGCGTGCTGTTGAAGCGTCTCCGCGAGCCTGCGGCGGTATGCCGTTTCACTTTCACGCTCTAGCGGAGGTGGCGCACCAGTAGGCCTATGCATCCTAAACAATGGGTCGTAATCTAATTGGGTAGCGTTGATTGCATCCTCGTCAACATGACCGCTATAATAAGATGTCATAGGATTGTCTCCATCAATCGAGTGGCGCGTCAGCTTCTTTTGCCAGTCGCAACCTCAATATGATTCAAGGGCCGTCTAGTTTCTGGCGCTTGTCTCGTAGCGCACGGCGTTTGGCCTTTTCCTTCGTTGCTAGTGAGGAAGGTGGTCCTTTGGCGCATGGCTGCTTTCAATTTCTCGTTGCGCTCGTTGGTTTGGTCAGACATTGGCTTTCTCCTTCAGCTGAATAAGTCGCGCCTCACCCCAGCACCATGTATCTTAGCTGGCGCGCTATCCTCTTGCGGCATGGTAGGAGGCTCAGCGATTGGCTCACGGCGCATGGTGGCCGTCTCTAAGAACTGCTTGGGGTCAGTATCCCTGTCGAATGAATCGCGCCTCTTCATAATTCCCAGTGCCTCGTCCACTCTGGTAATCATACGGTCTAATTGTGCTTTGCTGAGTGGCACGGATGCGCTCCAGTGATTATGCAAATAGATCAACGATAATATGTGGCTTTTTGCCAGGAAGTTTTGCAATCATACGCTCAAGAAGATCAAGCTGTTCTTTTTGAGCGCGCCTGTGGGTCTTCATTTTACAGCGATTGGAGCAAAACTTTTTGTGAGGTAGCTTCACAACCAATGGTGCGCCACACTCTGCGCAGTAATATTGCATGATAGTCAACTTGTTCTAAGGTCGTTACTGTAGTATAGCACAGAATAATGTTGGAGTCTAGATGAAATCAGGCGTTATTTAAAATATATTTTGTGAGTACTGTAGTAATACTTAGCAGCGCATAAGTTTAATGGTCTCTTGCGCCACCACGTTCGCTGCATTCACAAGCGCCTTGTCCAGATGCAGATAGCGGCTCGTGATGGATTGCTGCTTATGGCCAATCAATCCGGCGATGGTGCTGTCTGCATGGCCCAGATCGGCAGCAAGTGATGCGAAGCTGTGGCGCAACGTATGTGGTGACACATCCTTTGGCATTCCGAGTTTAAGCCACCAAGGTCTCAAATTGTTAATCGGAAGATTGCGTTGATGAGCAAAGACATATTCGCCAGTTCGTGATTGGCGCTGGATAATGTCAATTGCGATATTACTGAGAGGACGAACGCTAACGCCAGTTTTGGTATCACCAAGCGTTACAATGTTGCGCTCCAAGTCACATTCCGACCACCGTAGGTTTTTAGCTTCACCACTCCTGAAGCCAGTCACAGCTAAGAGCAAGAAAACGGCAGTGGCTACATTATTTTCACTATCTAGTGCGCTCCCAAGCTGAACATATTCATCATTCGAAAGCCTTCTGGTGCGCTTCCCATCCTTTGGTTTCTCAACTCCTGTGCATGGGTTTGTCTCGCACATCTTGCGCTTCAGAGCAAAACTGAAAATCGCCCCCAGCAATCCTGTGACGCGCTTTGCGCTTCCAGGCGAAAGGGCATTCATAAAATTCTCAACCACTTCACTCGTTACCGAAGTGACTTTCATCATTCCTAGCTTCGGTTTGATATGTGTTGCGATGCGACTGGCGTCAGACTTAAGCGTACTCAGCTTCTTACCGTTAGCGCTCTTTTGGTATTCATCACATAATTTAGAGACCGTTGGAGCGCTCCTAAGGGCCATCCTATCGGCGCTGGGGTCTTTTCCTAGATCGCGAGCCATCAACACGCTACGAGCCTGTTTACGCGCCAGATCTGGCGTCCAAACTCCGTGGCGCCCAATCTTCTGCCAGCGCTGCACGCCATCAAGCGTCCGATAAACGATGCTGTAGGTCACGACCTCGGAGAACTGCCTACGAGCATTGAACCCGCGAATTTCCGTATCCCAGATGATCGAGTTTGGCGGCATGGCTCCGATTGCCCTCAGACTGATTTTTGTTCTCATTTTAACACCCATCTCTAGCTGTGGATTAGCTAGGGATAGGTCCAAATTTGGAGCATTGCAATCATTTTGAAGCCTTGGCTACGTTCGCCTCAAAAATAGCTTGAAAGCGCTTATAAATCAAAGGTTTTGATGATTGAGGGTGGCTATACCCAATGGGAGAAAAACGAAGGACGAAAGCCTTCGGAGGGCAGCGCTCTATCCAGCTGAGCTACGGGCGCTTGGTCTTGCCTCAATAACTGAATTCCGCCCGGAGGGAAACGCCCTCGCGCCCAAACCTCCACATCCATCGGATCAGTCGAGATTGGGCGGCTTGACGAGTCCGTGCCGATGCCTCACTGCCAGACTTTCGCGGCTCGAGAGGAGCGCCTTGCGCGGTTTCTTTTACCCACGGCTCGCCGCCGCGGCTCTATTCGGGTGCCTGGCCGGCGCTCCCGCCGAAGCGGACGAGCTGGTCAGTTTCGGCAGCGCCCGTCAGGGCGACCCGATCCAGGGCTATCTGACGAGGCCGAAGGGAGCGGGTCCCTTCCCGGCCGTCGTTCTTCTGCACACCTGTCTCGGCCTGCCGGCAGAGCGCGCTTCGCTCGGCGCGCGGATCGCGACTTGGGGCTATGTCGCCCTGTTCGTCGACGATTTTGCAACGCGCGGCCTCAAGGAGACCTGCGCCGTCGACTTCAAGCAAGCCCTCCCCGACGCGGATGGCGCTCTCGCCTATCTCCGCCGTCTTTCCTATGTCGATCCTGACAAAATCGCGGTCGTTGGGTTTTCCCAAGGAGGCGACACCGCGCTCAAGATCGCGAGCCGCGGCGCGGCCGGTTTCAGGGCGGCTGCCGCTTTCTATCCCCCCTGCGCCAACCTGAACGGCGCGGCGCTCGCCATCCCGACGCTTATTCTCGTTGGCGCGAAGGACGAGGTGACCCCCGCGGCGGACTGCGCCGAGCTGGCGAAGCGGCAGGCGCCCGGTATGGTGAGGTTCGAAGCTTACCCCGGCGCAGCCCACGCCTTCGACCTGCCTGAGTTCGGCGCGGGGACAAAAGTCATGGGAATGCTGCTGGCCTACGACCACAACGCGGCATCGCGATCCTGGACGGACTTGCGCGGCTTTCTCGCGGCTCGGCTTAAGCGCTAAGGCCGTCGCCGCCTCCCGGAGATCGGCGTGGCCAGGCTTGCCTCCATTCCGGACAATTTGTGTTAGACACCGCCCGAATCGTTGAGACGCTCGATCAAAGGAGCCTTGATGCTTAGACGCGAATTTATCCTTGGCGCGGCGGCGGCCAGCGTCGCCGCTTACGCACCGGCCCCGGCTCTGGCCGCCGACGGGCCGCCGCTTTCGAACAAGGCCGCCTTCGTCGCCTGGATGACGGCCAATCGTCCGGCGGAGGACCCCAAATATCTCGAGCGGCGCTGGGACCGCTACCAGGTCCTGCTCAGCTTCAACGACCTCTGGACGCCCGCCGACAAGCGCGCCTTCTTGATGACGCCGCGCCAGGAGTTCTGCCTGCCCGAGAGCCGCGAGGACGCCTATGTCGGGCACTATCTCGACATCGGTTTCGGCGTCACCATCACGCCGCCGGGCACGATGGGCCGCATGACCAGCGCGCTCGATATTCGCTCAAGCGACAAGGTGCTCGAGATCGGCACCGGCTCAGGCTTTCAATCCGCGCTGCTCACCTATCTCACGCCGCACGTCCATTCGATCGAGATCATTCCGGAGCTCGCCCAACGCACGCGCGGCGTCTACGACCGCTTGATCGGCGCGGGTTATCGCGAATATTCCGCGATCACGACCCGCAATAGCGACGGCTATGACGGCTGGGTGGAGGCGGCGCCGTTCGACAAGATCATCGTCACCTGCGGCATCGATCACATCCCCCCGCCGCTCTTGCAGCAATTGAAGCCGACGGGGATCATGGTCATTCCCGTGGGCCCGCCCGGCGCGCAGCATATTCTCAAAGTGGTCAAGAAAGTCGGCGCGGACGGAGAGCCTTCTGTCGCGCGCTCCGACATTTTCGGCGGCAAGGTGATTCCTTTCGTGCCGCTTTCCGGCGGTCACCAGCCCGAGGGCTGACCACGCGATCGCCATCCGAGCGCCACGAAAAGATGTTTGCAGGTTTACTGCGAGCGGGCCCTCAAGGAAAGGTCGTGTCGATGGGTAAAATGCTCAGCGTGTTCGTCACGGTGGGAATTCTGAGCGCGGCGAGCGTCGCGCTTGCGGCGGAAACGGCCCACAAGACGACCGGGAGAATCAAGTCCATCGACCTGATGCGGCATGTCATCACATTGGAAGACGGCTCGACCTACCAGGTCGCTCGAGGCGTCAACATCAAGCGCATGAAGGCCGGCGAGAAGGTCACCGTGACCACCTCCGAATTCGGCGGGGCCGTCGAAGCCTCTGCGATAACACCGGCGGTTGATTGACCTTCAAGGCCTCAAGCCTTCGTCGCGGGACGTAGGCGTTTCGCCCACCTCGGCTATCTTCCCGTCGCCCAGCGTCTTCGATTCCCGCATGGCGAGTTCTATGAGCCGCTCCGCGGCGACGACCTCCTCGGAGGACGCGGGCGTTTCTGCTTGAGGCGAGGCCTTCTCGGACATGAGATTCGCCGCCAGGAGCAGCGTCGATCCGAGCGTCATGACCACAATGAGTTGAAGCTTGCGCCTCGCGGCGAGTGCGTCGAGTTGGCCCTTTGTGCGCTCGGCGGAGAGGAGGGTGTCCTGCAGGCGCGCCATCAGCGCGTCGGCTTGCCGCATGGTCTGCGTTTCGAAATCGTCGACCGCCTGATAGGAAGCCAGCGATACATCCTTCCGCGCGGTTGCGATCAGCGCGCCGTATTTATCCGAAGTCTCGCGATAGGTGAGCTGCTTCGCCCTCGCCAGTTCGCCAATCATCTGGCGCATCGAGGTCGAGCGGTCGAGCAAAGCGAGCTGATAGAGGCTGCTCAACGTGTCGTGCTCCGACGAGCCCGCCGCCGCGAGGCCGGAGGCGTTGAGCGCGTAGACGAGCACGCCCATCTGCTCGAATAAGAGATATTGCGACTGCGCGGAGCGCAGAGTTTCGATGCGAGCGGTCAGCGACTTCGCCGCTGAGGTCCTCGACCGAATTGACATAAAACTGCGGCCCTAACGTACCGAGCGCCGTCAGCGCGAACCCGATGAGGATCGCGAGTCGCTTCGCCGACCAAAACGAACTTTTGAGAAACGCCGGTGCTTGCAAGGGTCTGCGTCGCTATTGCGCCGCGGTCATGCGGCGTTCCGGGCGCTTAAGTCGCATCCGGGCGATGGCGAGGAGACGCGGCGCGCCGATCGCCTGGGGCGTCGGAGGTTTCGGTCCCGCGCCCGCGATCGTTGCGAGGAAAACAAGCGTCGATCCCAGCATCGTGATCCCGAGCAGCTTGAACCCACGCTCCGAACCGACGCGCTTCGCCTCACGCCGATCGCGGTCGAGTGTGATCGCCTTCATGGCGGCGTCCCCCTGCGCCTTGATCATCCGCGTCGCGAGGTCGCCTTCGAAAGCATTCGCTGCGCGATAGGTGTCGATGTTGAAATTGGCGTGCTCCGCCGCGACGAGCGCCGCATACCGCGATGATTCCGCCGGATAGTCGATCGCGCCGGCGACGGCAAGAGCGGCAAGATACGCGCGCACGCCGTCATGGCGATGGTCGAGCGCGCGCCGCATCAGGTCGCCAATCGCCGCCCGCTCGTCGTTGCTCGCGTCGCGCGGCAGCGAAACGCTAAACAGGAGACCACCCAGATGCCCTGCGATGTTATCGTAGGACGTGGCGGCTCGAAGCATTCGCGCCCGCGCCGACTCAAGTACGATCTCTTGCGCCGCCGCGTCCTCGTTTCTCTGCGCCGGCTCCAGATAGAAAGCGCCGCCGAGCGCGCCGATCAGGCTCAAAACGAAGCCAAGCGCGGCGACGGCGGTATCGCGCGACGGAAGCCAACCGATAGGGCCGCGAAGCATGGAGCGGGCTCGATTCCAAAGGCAAAATATCGAGCTTCGACGGTTAGCAAAATTCAATCGGCGCCGCCATCGGGAGTCACCCGATCTGACAGGAGTTTTACTCCCTGGCGAGCTCAAAATAGCAGGGAGTGAAGCGATAAGGCTTTGCAGAGGTCTCGGCCTCATTTAAGCGTGCCCCAAGCCGCAGCGACGCGGGCAGGAATGAGGCAAAGTTCGTCATGGTGCGGAGGGCTGCGGGGCTCGCCCTCAGAATCATCGCCGCAATCGTAGTCGTCGTTCCGCTCACCGCATGGAGCGCGCTCGCGCTATGGTTTCGGCTTCCGGCGCCGGAGGCCTTGAGGGGGGCCGCGGCGGCTTTGTTCGCCGTCCTTGGCCTCGCCACGATTGTGGCGCTGTTCATGCGCCGCAGCCGCAGCCTGCTCGCGCTCGCTGTCTTCGCCGTCGCCTTTGGAGGCTTGCTCGCCTGGTGGAGCACAATCACGCCGCCGCTCGACGGCGATTGGGCGCCCGACGTCGCGCGGCAGACGACCGGATCGATCGAGGGCGACACTCTGACGCTCTCCGACGTTCGCGATTTCGATTGGCGGACCGACAGCGACTTCACCGAGAAGTGGAGCAAGCGCTCCTACGATCTCTCGAAGCTGAAGACGCTCGACCTCTTTCTCGCCTATTGGGCAGGGCCGGAGATGGCCCACGTCATCATGAGCTTCGGCTTCGAGGGGGGCGACTACCTCGCGTGGTCGGTCGAAGTTCGACGCGAGAGGAGCGGTGAGTTCTCGCCGATTGCCGACGCCTTCAAATCCCACACCCTCGTCTATCTCGCCACGACCGAACGCGATACGGTGCGGCTGCGCACGAACGTTCGCGGCGAGGACGTGCGCCTCTACCGGCTCAAGACCCCGCCCGAACAGGCTCGCGCGCTGTTGAGGGAATATGTCGTCGAGTCGACGGAACTCGCCGAACGACCAAAATGGTACAATTCCATTACCGCGAACTGCGCCACCGTCGTCTTCAAGCTCGTGAGGGCGGCGGGGAGCGGGCTGCCGCTCGACTGGCGCCTTGTGGTCAATGGCTTTCTGCCGGGCTACCTTTACGATCACGGGGCCGTGGTCACGACGATGCCGCTCAGCGAACTCATGGAGCGCGCGCGCGTCAGTCTCCAGGCCAAGGCCGCAGACCAGTCGCCCGACTTCTCGCGGCTCATTCGAGTCGGCGTGCCCTCGCCATGGGATTCCGCGCTGAAGTAGCGCGAGCTCCCAGAGTCCTTTTGCGGTCAGGTTAATCCGTCATCGCGAGGACGCCATAGGGCGCCGAACGACGCCCGTCTTTCGACGGGCTATGGCGACGCGGCGATCCAGGGATGAAGCGCGGCGCCCTATGATCCCTGATTGCTCTTATGTCCTTGGTCAAGGTCTGGGCCGAGGGGATTTGTCTCCGCTGCCGTTGAAGGGGGGATGAGGAGCCGCCGCCTCACCGCAAGGACATACGGTCTTCGTCGATTCGCTGCGCTGATGAATTATGTTGCGTATTTCAGGACTAAAGGTTATCATGTTGGGAGAGTCTAAAGCTTCGCCACCGTCGGAACGCGACCAGGGCGCCTCGATCCTGCGAGCCTACGCCTCGAAGGAGACCATCATTTTTGGGGTTCGGAGCGCAACCTAGGAGGCGAGTTAAGCGGCGAGCGTTTTTTTGATTTCAATGGGTTACGCGGGTCGAAGCAGGGAAAAGTTTTCCTCGCGCTTTTGCCCTGGCGTTCGAAGCGCCACAACGCCCGCGGTCTGCAATAGTTTGTCGCCCTAACCGTTTCCTTTCGGCCGCCTCAATACAAAAGCGGCTCGCTCGAGGGCCAAAACACCATCGGCTGTTACGATGGGACCGCTCAGGGTCGGGGACGGTCGCCGAGGGAATAGCGATCGTCTCAGAAGGACGGAGAGTGCGCCTTGCCAAAACGGCCATTGACGTCCGGTCTCGACGTTAAGCGGACATGCGTCCGGCCATTCCTCGCGCTCCGCATGCGACCGCGGATGTCAAATTCGCTTTTCAAGCGTTTGCGCTAATGCGACTGCCCGCTCCTCCGGGATGCGGGCAATCACCAGACGGCTCCGTCCGCCGCGCGACCACCAGGCCAGCGACAGGTCGCCGCGGCGCTCCGAGCGCATCGGGGCGTCGGGCGCATCATTGGCGATGATGCAAAGCGCGACCGGCGCGCCTGAGGGGTCGACGTAGGCGATCACGCCCAACGGCGCGCCATCGTACGCGAGCATGAACGCCACGGCGAATCGCAGGCCCGGGAGCGCCACGCTTTCGGGCGTCAGATTGACACCCACCTTGGCCCCGAGGGCGCTCAGCTCGATTGCTTGCAGCGAGGCGTCCGGCTTCAAAGGACTGAAGGTCTCATTCGAGTACATGTTCGTGTATACGGTGACCGCTGATCGCCAATCCTCTTTTCCGCCAAAGAACCCAAAGGTCGATGCGGCCCATGCTGCGGCGCCCGCCACGAGAAGGCCAATGACAAAGCCCGCCGCCAGGTCGCGGAGGGCGAGTCCGGCGAAGCGCCTTGATGGCTGGCGAAGGGGTTCGTCAGGGGGAAGCAGGGCGCGCAGGCGCGCGAGCGGCGCTTGCGTGAGCAGCTCGTCGAGGGCGGCGGCGAGCGGCGCGCTGGTTCGCCGGAACTCTTCGTAGCGCTGGCGCAACCGCTCATCCGCGGCCAGACGCGCCAAGAGGGCTGTCCTGGGGCTTTCATCGAGCGCGTTGTCGATCAACGCGACAAGTTCGGCGTCATCATCGGACATGTTTATCCTTGCCGAGCCTCCTATTTCAGTCTCGCCAGCGCCGCTCGTCCGGCGGCCAGTCTGCTCATGATCGTCCCGATCGGCACGCCGAGCGCCACCGCGGCCTCGGCGTAACTGTACCCTTCGCCATAGACCAGCAAGATCGTCTCCCGCTGCG
>JGI12659J15293_10000166_pt1 | contig 20874 bp, 21 predicted proteins | sample JacPinW_OM2H0_O1_FD_15293 | JGI IMG/M metagenome (IMG submission 15293) | reverse complement strand
CGGCCAGGACGGGAGAGGCTCCGAGACCGAGTCGGAAGCAGCCCGCCAACAGCTACGCTTTTAAGAGCCGGCATTGTGTTGTGAAAAACAAGATTGGTGCTATGGGTTTCTATTCGCAGCACTTAGCGGAGTGCCCCAGGGCCCTCGGACCAGACGACGGAGACGAGGCACGGGTCGATGGCCGAGCGGGCAAGGCAGAAGAGCATGGTCGGGTCGCGGTCGGGCGCGGTTAGGAGGTTCCGTGTCTCCGCGCCTCAGGACGAGGCGGCTGGACGTTATTTTTTACTTGAATCGCTTGTAACCCATTGAAAAGGCTCGATTCGGAAAAATAAACGGGACCTATATACGAGTATGACCTAATACCTAATGGCAATTCGCGGGGGGCATCTCCACGCGAATTGAAGCTATTGATGTTCGGGTAGAAGTTGCTCGCTGTCAGCCGCAAGCATGGCTTGCTCTTCGTCATCCACTGCAATTGGCTGCCCGGGAGTATATCCAGCGCTCACGTATGGGGTATCCGTCATCCAATATCCGAATTTCGGAAGCCTGCGAATTTTAGCTTGGGATCTCCACAGCATCGTGGAAAGAACCATCTCCGGATCATTGCCATTCAAGACCATTCCTCGCTCTTGAAGCTTCTCGTATAGCTCAGAGCGGGACATCGGCTCGCCGTGTTCCTTGATTATTTCGTATGCGAGATCAGCCACTTCCTCCTTCTTTGGATTGCGGCGCTTGGGATAGTGGACAACAACCGGGTCCCGATCAAGGATGGGGGTTCCAGCAAATTCGTGCCATTGTTGAATGAATGCGTCCACACGCTCTAACTCAGCGCGGGCATTTCCAAGATCCGACTCAGCTGCCCTCACCCTGGCAATGGCATCCTCTCGCTTGCGCATGGCGTTCTCGTATGCCTGGTCGGCCATACTAAGTCTCCCCTTTTGTTCTGAGGAGTTTATACATCATCCACAGACAGATGGCAACAAAACCGCACAAACCAGATTCAACGCTTGCTGCGACGCCAAATTCCGTATAATTTGCCGATGCTGCGGCCCCAAAGAAAAAGCCCGCCGGAGAGTGCCACCTCTCCGAACGGGCATTTGGGGTTCTGGCGACCGGTGCAAGGACGGAAGCCAGAGGAGGCGGAAAACCTCGAAACCCTAAGGAGAATCTAGCGTTTTTCGCCTCTCAAAGCAATAGGCTGCTCCAATTTTTTTTGGAGTACGTAACCATGGTGTGGGTTAGTCCCTACCTTCGGGTGCGCTTCGGCAAGATCGAATCGGTGAAGGGCCACTATCGGTCCTGCCACTTTCGATAGCGCCTTAGCGTCTAGGAAGCACGAGGCTTACGTCTGTGGCCTTGCGTTTCCGACTTGACACTCGCTGAGTGTCCTGGCCGTCGCGGGGCTCCATCCTGCGGCGGCCGCTTAGTTTTAGCGCGTTCAACGCTCTCGTCAACCTCCTTGGGTTTGGTTGAGATAAAGCGCTCTAACGACTCAGCAAAACTCATGTCGAGCTTAAGCGGAGGATCGAGCTTCGTTCCTTTTTTGTGGATCATGCGATAAGCGCTTTGTACGTGAGGCGCCCCTCGACGCATGAGAAGATGTCATTCATACGCGGTGACGGCCTAAGATCGCGCCGATTGAAGCGCCAAGTCATTTCATCCACATATTTTTGAAGATGTTTTGGACTGACCCAATGGTGAGTACCAACGATCTGGCGCTTGAGAAGCGCCCAAACGCTTTCGATTTTTTGTGTGTGGATAACTCCGGCCCCGCGAACGTATTCGCCGATTGAGTGGCGAACCGTCAAATGGACGTAGTCTTTATTCAAGCCCCTAAACACCCGGTCCTCATCCGTCATCAAAATGGATTGGCGCTCTACATTCTTTTTCACCGTTTCGGCGGCGCGCCCCTGTTCACTGATATGTGTAGCGCGAAGCTCGCCATCGCGCTCGACAATCCCGAGCACAACAGCCTTACCAGCGCCGCCTTGCGAACCCGGCGTACGCTTGTCCGCATGTTTGTTGCTTTCCTTGCCCCCGATGAACGCCGTATCGGCCTCAACAGTCCCTTTCAGAGGTGCGTTGAATGACGGCGAACGCGCCGCATGGCGAAGACGGTGAAGGATAAACCACGCCGATTTTTGCGTGACTTTCAGATCCTTCGCCAGCGTGGTCGAGGCGATTCCCTTCGGGTGATTTGTAATCATCCAAATGGCCGCAAACCACTTGCGAAGCGGCAGCTTTGTGTCCTCGAAGATGGTACCAACTTTGATCGAAAAACGCTGACCGCACTCCCCGCACTTGAACGTCTTGCGGTCAGAGAAATGATAAATCTTCTGCCCGGGCTCTTTGCCCTCCTCCACACAATACGGGCAGAACTCAGCATCACGCCAGCGAATCGAGCGAAGGTGGTCTAGGCACGATTGCTCGTCTGGGAACGCCTCGAAGAGGGAATACAGACTGTCGAATTTGCCGACCATGACCGAACTCCGATTATGGGCGCAGCGTACCACAAAATCCGGGCTAGGTCAAACACGTATATAGATCCCAAATAAACGCTAGTAAACGCCAGTCTTTTTACTAGCGTTTACCAGCGTCTGGCTGGCGTTTACGGGCGTTTAGAACCACGCTGTGAGGGGATGGAAGCCGCGTGGTCATCGCGCGACGTGGGCGGCGGCGGACGGCGTGCGCCCGAGAGAGAGGGGGCAGGCTCGCCGCCAAGCGACTCGGGAATGGCGCCGCAACCGATTGAAAAGGCTCGATCCGGACTCGGAAATGCCAAGCGGCTTGGGCTACTGGGGTAAAGGGATCTCCGGAAAAAATACCAGTCGTACACCAACCCGATTTGTTATTGCGCTATTTCGGGAAACTGTCGTCGCGGCTATGCGATGACACGGTTATCCAACCCCCGTCCGCCCGGATAGTGAAATCCGCAGCCGCAGCGTAGTGCTGGCAGATTTGCGAATACCGGTGCCGCAACCTGAGAAAACTAGAATAGACCGCCCGGTTTGGCTTCGGTTTTTTGTTGCAATTGAGCAGGACCGACAGCGGGAGCGGGAGCCGCGGCGGCTGGGACGATGGGCGTAGGGGCAGCCGAGGTATCAATCGGTTCGGTTTTTTTGCCAAAATTATAATTCAGGGAGACTGGGCCCCAGTTCGGCGGCGCGGGATAGGGCGCAGCCTCGGCGATCGCCTCCATCACCGCCGCGTCGAGATTCGGCGACCCACTCGAACTGACCAGCTTGCGTCCGACAAGGTTGCCGCCCTCGTCAACGTAGAAATCGACCACACCGTGGTGCGTAGCCATTTCCACATGGAGCACTGGCGCTGCATGCAATTTCGACTTGATCATTCCGTAGACGATAGTGAGATAGCGGGATTCCGCGTTATTGCCCGCGCTCGGGGAACGCTCGATCCCGGGCGGGGCTTTGTATTGTGGCAGGTCCTCAATTACCGGCAGTGGCTGCCTCCCCGCCGGGGCCTCGGCTGAGGCCACTGAGCCAGCGGCCACGGCCGTGTCGTTCTTAGGGTTTGGGTTTATGTCCGGTGGCGAGGGGGCGTTCGCATCCGTTTCGTCGCTCTTCGCGGCGGTCGAACTCGAAGCGAACCATTTGCTCTTGAACTGATGCCCTGCCTGCCAGGCCATGATCGCGGCTTTGTCGTCACATTGTACGAAAACCGGCTCTCGTCTCATTGAAAACTCGGTGTCATTCATTCGTCCAAAAACGAAACAGGCGTCCTTATATTCGCCGAGCATTGGGTTCTTCAGGTGCAACGTCACGCGCGAAAAGACCGTTTCCAGCGGACGGTCCTTGAAGTTTGATGTCCCGAAGTCCTCAACAGTGCTGTCAATTGTGGTGATCGCCCAATGATCGGCCAGTTGCTCAGCCAGCCATGACGCGAAGCTCGGATAGAAGCTTCCCGACTGGCCGCTTTGATCCTTGGTCCAAGCCACAATCTCGGAAGCCAAAGTGTTCGAGGCTCCCTTTGCCGTCTCCCCGTAGTGATCCCGGAGCGCGGCCTGTTGTGCTGCTAAGGCAGCGCTCTGATCCTCGGCGCGCGTGGCGGCAAGTCGCGCTTGGTCCGCGTTACGCTGTTCCCGCTCCGTAGCCTCTTGGGCCTCTCGCTTCGCCTTCTCTATGAGGCCGGCCGCTTCAGCCGTAACATCGTCCGGGAGAACCCAAAGATTAAAGTAATCGAACGGAATCCCGCTGCGTTCGAGACCGGCAACAAGGGACTTCAAATCCTGGGCGGAGGCGTAGACTGCTCCGCATTGCTTCTTCTGGGCGTCGATGAACGCGTCGTCAATGCTAGTGTTCAGGAAGACGGCTTCGGTTTGCATTGCGAAGGTCAGCTTGTTTGCAGCGCGCAGAAGCAACTGGCGATGTGCGCCCATATTGTCCCGAACGGCGAGGCAAAGATTCGACGAGCCACTGCTCAAGAGTACGACACCGAAACCATCGGGGGCTCCATCCGCGATATTTGCCTTGATCCTCTCTCTTTCGGCACGCGCGGCGTCAGCGGACCTGGCTCGCTGTGCTGCCGTCACTTCCGTGAATCTTCGGAACGAGTCATTCTCGATGTCCCGGATAAGCGCGAGTGCGTCTTCCCGGGCTGCCCGTAGGAATGCTCCACGCTCTGTGGCGATGATGTCGTTATTGAACAAATCCTGGACGCGACACGGCTCGATGTGGATTGTGATCTGGGCAGGCTCGGACTTGGCGGAAATCGCCTCTCGCACAATCAATGACAGTTCCTCAGGAGTCTGGCCGAAGAGGCAGACGTTTGCGTCATTATGTGCGAAGACGAAGTCCCCTCGAAGGTTCTGTGCTACGTTGGGCGCTGACGGACTGGCGTTGTATAGAAGTTCAATGTCTCCGCGGTCTCCCTCGATCAGGAACCGGTTCTTTTCCGTCACTACGAGTTTTTGCTGTTCGCCTTCGACTGACGATCCTGCGCCGGATGGCACCACACGCTGTCCCGGGTCTTGCGCGGCGGCCGCGCGTCCTTGGGCCGCAGTCCACTCGCTGAGCAGGCCTGCCTCGCTAATTGCGAGGTCGACTCTCCCGACCAGCTGCTTCAGCTCGTTGTAGTCAGCCTTTTGAAGCGCCGGCTCCAGCTCCTTTACGAGAGCCACGAATGTTTGTGCGGAAGGTAAGAGCGAATTTTTCGCCACATATTCCCTTAGGAAGTCTCGCTCTGCCTGAGCCCGCCTAATCGTATCCGAGAAATGCTGCGCCTCTTCCCTCTTTTGCGCCTCGGCAATCTCCATTTGACGCTGCTTGTAGTCTTTGTCACGATTCAGCGCGTCGCTGAGCTCGGTTGTCCTGGCTTCAATGGTGTTCGGATCACCACCGTCGAGCGCTTTCTTAAGGGCGGCGATGCGGTCGATGTATTCAAACAGCATAGGTGAGTTTGGATGCTCTTTGACAAAAGCGCCGGCATCGTCCAGTCGGTCCGTTGCGGCTTTGGTCGCTTTATTGAGGCGCTCGGCACGACCCTTCTCAGCCTGGGCTGCGCGGTTTTTTTCCGCCTGCTCGGCGTCGCCGGCGGGTGACGTGTCCGCCGGCGGCACTTGAACTGTCGCAGTCTGCGCTGGAAGAAGACCCGCATTGACGGCCTCAATTCGGAGTCGCCCCTTGCCGTTTTCGTCGTATTGGGCTCTCCAGATGTAACCGGGCCCGCCCCCCAGGTGGAACACCGAGAGGCCCAAGCGGGCTGAATGCTCCGGGTCGGCAAGGAAGTCGATTTCGAGACCACCGGTAATCGTGTCCCCGCGCCGAAGCGACTCCATAGCCGGCTCGTCGTACGGGCTCAACGTTACCTCGCCCCACGCGGCAATTACTGAGTGTCGGTAGCCAGCCGCCGGTTCGGCTGTGACCACCCGCGCGGACTCACCGAAATATTGAGAGAGCCGTTGGACCTCATGATCTACATCTCCAGTCGGGAAGAAGGCGGGAACCAGATCCTGCGAGATGAAAACCGCAACATTGGATTCCGATAGGAGGATTGCTATTTCTTCAACGTAGGGGCCGAGTTTGCCACTTAGGTGCCGACTAACAGCGCACCATGAGAATCCCTGGAACTCCTTGCTCGGCCTGCAATGATAGCCCTTGTGCGTTACGTTGTTGGAATCGATAACGCTACCGAGCGCCACTCCATCGATAACAAAGCGGCGCTCACTGGATCCGCCGCGCGTAACAACCGGGACGAAAGCGCTGGCCTTTTCTCGCGCACATTGTGCAAATATCTTGCGGGCGCGAGGATCATTCGGACCGATCCCGTCTGCTACCAGTTGATCCACAGTGATGTTGCTTTGAGCCAAGCATTCATATTCCGACTGATCCCTATTCACCCATTGGCTACGAATTTGGTTTGTCAGCGCCTCGTTCAGGATTGCGCCGAATAAACCGCCGATACCTGGAGGAATTTGTCCCGCTGATGCGGACCACGAAACGAGGCCCAGAGACAATCCAGCTACTATGCAAACTCGAAAACGACTCTCGCGGTTAAACATCGAAAAACTCGCCCTCACACGTACGTGACCAATTTCGATTAATATCAATCGCGCACGGTCCCGGGCGCTCCGCCCGGTTATCTAGGTTAGCACAGGTCTGGTCCGGCCAAAAGACGAATTACGAGTGGGAGTCCGTCGCCAGGATTGCGGACTTTCGTCACGCCTGGTGTTTACCTAGCGCGCCGCCCGTCGCGTCACCCGCCTCGCCAACTCTGGATTGAGCCTCACCACCCCGTCCTCGCGAATCGTAAAGTCCGCCGGATGCAACGCCTCTGATTTGAGGAATGACGGAACGGCACGATCCACCTTCGGCCACTCCGGCTTCCTCATGTCAAACGCAGTACAGGGTCATGTTGCTTCTAGAAACAAAGATCACGATTTTAACTTGGTTTCGATAAGATCCCAACGGTCCTTGAATCCACTGATATCCCACCCACCGAACGACTTGTGTGGCGGCAGATGAACAATGCGCACCTTACTATCTTTACGCGTCTGACCTTTTGCCCTTGGTGCCACGAGCCATTGGCTGTCAGCCTGTTCAACGTGCGTGGCCATTATGGTGGCAGGAATTACGTAATATTCGAATGCTCGTCTCGACTCTGGCTCGGGAACGCCGCCAAGTACCCAGAAAAAGCTGTCGCCGAAGTTTTTCACAGCTTTAATCCGACACTGCATGTACGGTTTCCCGGAATGAACGTCTTCACCTGAATGTGGACAAACCTAGTGCCAGCGACATTGCTACATAGTATGTCGGTGTTCGGGGTATTTCCCAACGTGACCACGGCGCAGTAGCCACGTCGGCACAGTTCGCCTGCCACGAAAAACTGGCTTGCGTTCCCTCTTGTGCTCTTGTCAATGCCAGAGGGGATCGCTGCGTTCAGAAGAACCTGTGCGTCGGACATCGGCCCGCGTCCTGGCCTAAACACTACCTACAGCAGCAACAGACGAAGCGGCGATCTTCTTCGCCAGTTCCGGATTCAGTCTCACGACCCCGTCTTCTCTGATTGTAAAATCCGCTGGATGCAACGCCTCCGATTTGAGGAATGACAAGACAGCGCGGTCGACCTTCGGCCGTTCCGGCTCCATCATGTCGAACACGAAGGCGGCTCCATCGTCACGGTCGGAGTGCATGATGCCAAGCATCGGATCGTAGCCCTCTGCGACGAGCCGGATTTGCACTTGGCTCTGAAGAACAGCGTAGGCGTAATTGAGAATCGCGTTGACGGGATGCGACGCGTTGCGGCTTCCCGTGGCATAAACTCGGGTGAAGCGGGGGCCAACGGTTCGCCATTCGTCGGGAATTGGACGGCGTGCGGAGGTCCGCCAGAGTAGTGATGTCGCATACCAAGCGCGAAAATACGCGACCGCGCTTCGCGCTTCTAAAAGACGCAGTTCATTGACAGTCTCAGGCGGAGCCTTTGCAAGGCGAGCGAGGTCATCCTTGGCTCGCTTCATCGCCCTGTCCCACGCATGCGAGTGACGGAGCGACTCCTCTAAGGCCTGAATGCAGCCCTCAATCTTTCGAGCAATAAGGGCGTTGCAAAACTCCATGCGCTTACGTCGATCCGATCGCGTCTCGGTCTGCCAAGAAACGCGTTCTCGATTGGCCGCATACCTATCGCCGCTGATGACTGTTATCGCATTTCCAGTCCAATCGATTTTGATCAGAGGCACCTTCTGCTCGTTGAGCCATATCAATACGTCGAAGCTGATGCTGCCGCTGCCGTCCAGCATGATGATCCGCGAGGGTAGATCGGCGTCGCCTTTGAAATATCGATACCGCTCCTGCTTCTGCGGATAGTGGGTGAAGCCGTTTCGGATGAAAAGCGTTCCGGCTTCGATCCGAAGCGACACGCCGTGCCCTGCTAGGATCAAAGGATCACGTCGAGGGTGTCGCCTTACTCGCTTGTCCTTTGAGCCCGTGCTCGCTCGTTGCAGCCAATGACGCGACCTATCGTTCCATTCCCTGTCATCAACTTTAAGGGAGTTGGCCTGACCGGTATGCGGCGACGGGGTGTCCATGCAAACTAGAATACCGCAACTGATTCGGGTTGAAAGCGCTTATCGGTCAACTCGTTCACTCCCCGACCGTTTAACACCATTTTTTGTTGCGATCGGTTCAAACCGTGACGAATAAAATGCCGAAGGTAGCGTCCCATCGGATCCGGCAATGGGACGAGGGTAAGCCGCTGAGCTTTGCTTGGTTCGACTGCGCGTCGCCTGATGCCAGGCGCATCTACCAAAAATGCAACGACGATTCGAGACGTGCGTCCCTCCGACTGGAGATGCAATTCCAAGTTCTAGATGACCTTCTCAGCGGCAAACTAGTTCCTTGGGGCTTTCAAGAAGGCGCTTCACTCGAACAAGGCCCCACGCCGATACCGGCGCATCTTTTTCCAAGGGATGCAGAAGACACGGCAGTTATCGATTGGCGTAACTCAACCTTGAAGGCTTCCAGTTTCTTCTTCGATCGAATCCGCGTCACGGAGCCAAGGGCGGGCACGCCACGACAGAAACGGGTGTCAGGCCCTACGTCCAAGCAGGCGAAGCCGTCGTCAGCGCCGAGCGCTATTCCAGCGCCAACGCCGATCATGTCCAAATCGCCGAAAAAGAAGGGTCGCCCGAGGGTAGACGAACCGCTTAGGGCTGTCGTCCGATCTCTCGTTGATTCCGGTCAATTGAAGGGCAAGTCGCGCAAGGAGCAGGTCGCGATCATCCGGGCCGAGGCTCGTGTGAGGCATCCAACACTGTTTCTGAGAGAGACGCAGCCCTCGCGAGACAAAATATTTGGCGCGCTTCGCGCCGAGGGGCTGATCGCTTCCAATTAGCAGTTCAGTCCAGAAAGTCCAAAAAGTCCAGAAACTGCTCTTGGACTTCATCTGACTCCAACGACAGCTCCGCCGCGATCATGATTTCCACGGTTGGTCGGCCTGCGGGCCGGTACCCGGAGATCAACGTGATGAAGGTCAAGCGCAACTACGTCGCCGAATATGCCCGCCGCATTGCCCGTGCTGTGGCGAAGGGGCTGTCGCGGAGCCAAGCCCGCGGTCACCCCAAGCCAACCGAGGCCATCATCAGGGCGAGCCGTACCGCGAAGCCTCTCGAGGACGACCGCCTGCAACTCGCCCTCAAGGTGCTGCGGCAAGAAAAGAGCCTCACAGCAGCAGCCCGAGAAGCAAAGGTCTCGCCTGAACGGCTTCGTCGTTACGCGACCGAAAGAAGCATCATCGAGCGGCGAGGCCGACGTTGGATCGTGCGGCGTGACCTGCCGCGGCGCATGCTGCTCTTTTCGGACGGCAAAACGCTTCAAATCGTCGTCGGCGACTTCGCGTCGGCGTCCAAGGTCGGCCGTTTCATGTCTGCGGTGAGCACCTTCCTGCGGACGAACAACCCGGCCGGGCTTCGACAGTTCGAGGGCGTGAGTGTCGCGGACATCTCAGGGAAGATCCACCCATTCGAGACCCATCCCAACGCCCTCTATCGGCTCGCGTCGGCTCACGACCAGAGCTTCGAACACATCTACCGCATCGTCATTTGAGAGGAGATTGACATGAACAACCTTGAATTGAACCGTGAGCGCCGCAAGCAGCGTGCGCTCGAACGCCTGGGGACGAATCGCCCGCGTTGCCCATTCTGCGGCTTCGACAATCCCTTAGCCTTGGAGCTTCACCACATCGCGGGCGAAGCCTTCGATGGAAAGATGGCCCCCGTCTGTCGCAACTGCCATCGCGTGCTGAGCGATTGGCAGAAGGATCATCCAGCCCGCATCGGCGATCCACCCAACGATTTGGAGCGGATCGGACACGCGTTGCTCGGCCTAGCCGACATGTTCGAGCTCTTGGTCAACTGGCTACGAGAACACGCAAGAAAGCTATTCGTCGCCGCCACTCAAACCTCACACAACACGGAAGGCTAAAGTCATGAACAAGATTGTCACTTTCACCGAGTCATCCCTCGAGCAGCCGGATCGCTTGGCGATTGCGGTTCGCGCATTTGCCACGCAGTCTCTGCCGCCGGACGACGAGGGGCCGAAGAAGAAGCGTCAAGGTGAGCTTGCGCCTGCTTCCGAATGGACGCTCATTTTCGACACCGAAACGACCGTTGACGCCGCGCAGCGGTTGCGCATCGGCGCATATCAGTTTCGCAACCGCGATGAATTGGATGAAGGCGGACTCTTTTACGATCCGGCCATCATCAGCGAGGAAGAATTGAGTTTGCTTCGCCGCGTCTCGGCAGAGCGCGGACTTGCACTGCGGTCGGTGCCTGAGTTCATTGACGATGTGCTGTTCGCTCGGGCCTATGACCTTCGCGCCTCGATCGTCGGTTTCAACCTGCCCTTCGACATTTCGCGATTGGCGATCAGACACGGCTCAGCTCGCGGTAAAGCGATGCGAGGCGGATTCACGTTCAAGCTGTCGCCGCACTGGTGGCGGCCGGCTATCCAGGTCCGCCACCTCAATGCTCGCGCCTCTCTGATCCAGTTCGCGCATCCCCCGAAGAGGCGGGATCCCCGAGGTCAGCGAAAGCGGAAGATTGCGCCCCGCAACCGGCGCGGTTCCTTCATTGATTTAAAGACAATCGCGGCGGCGCTGTATAGCCGTTCGTTCTCGCTCGGGTCGCTCGCCGACTTCCTGGAAACCCCGACCCGCAAGGCGGAAAGCGGCGGGCACGGCAAGCAGCTGACCGCCGACTACGTGGGCTACCTGCTCGACGACGTTCAGGCGACATGGGAGTGCTATCAGAGTCTTCGCGACAAGTACGCCCTGCACGCCCTTGAAGAAACGCCGCTCGGCAAGGTGCTGAGCGAGGCGAGCCTGGGCAAGGCCTACCTCAAGCACATGGGCGTGCGGCCCTTTCGCGAGGTTCAGCCTGACTTTCCCGGCCATCTGACCGGGCTCATTATGAGCACCTATTTTGGCGGGCGAGCAGAGGTCCGCTGTCGGCGCGAGGTCCGCCAAGTCCTCTATTGTGACTTCCTGTCCATGTATCCGACCGTGTGCACCCTCATGCGGCTGTGGCGATTTGTCATCGCGCAAGGCATGGACTGGACCGCCTCGACCGACAGGGTCCGGTCGCTGCTCGAGACGGTTTCTCTCGATGACCTCAAGCGTCCAGAATTCTGGCCGCTGCTGACGACCATCGTTCGTGTCGCGCCGCAAGCGGACGTATTCCCGGTCCGCACAAAATATGACGGACAATCGCAGACCATCGGATTGAATTATCTGACCAGCGACAAACCGTTCTGGTTCACGCTCGCAGATGTCATCGCCTCCAAGTTGCTGAGCGGCAGGATCCCAAAAATCATCGAGGCCATAACCTTCGCGCCAAAGGAACCGCAAAGTGGTTTGATGACCATCAAGATTGCTGGCAACCCCGACTATCAGGTTGACCCGGCCAACGATGATTTTTTTAAGCGCCTGATCGACCTGCGCACGACCGTCAAGGGTAGGCTCAAGAACGCGACGGCTTTGAACCGGGTTGCGCTCGACAGCGAGCAGCAAGCCCTCAAGATTCTGGCGAATTCGACGAGCTATGGAATCTTCGTCGAGATAAATGTCGCCGATCTGGACGCCTCCGAAAAGCTCACCTGCTTCGGACCCGATGGCGAGGGCCTCTCCGTCGACTCAACGAAGATTGAAGAGCCCGGGAAGTTCTTCCACCCGTTGCTGGCGACATTGATCACCGGGGCGGCGCGATTGATGCTGGGGACTGCCGAGCGGCTGTGCGTAGAAAAAGGCCTCGATTGGGCCTTTTGCGATACCGACAGCATGGCCATCGCCAGGCCTGAGGGAATGGACCAAGCCGAGTTTCTTCAGTGTGCGCAATCGATTTGCGAGTGGTTTTCGTCGCTCAATCCCTATGAGAAGAAGGGCTCGATCTTCAAGATTGAAGACGCCAACTATCAAATCGCAGGCGACAGTGTCGGAAGCAATCTCGAACCTCTGTTTTGCTACTGCATCTCGTCCAAGCGATACGTGCTGTTCAACGTCGGACCGTCCGGCGAAGTCATCATTCGTAAGGCGTCGGCGCACGGACTTGGACACTACCTTGCGCCCTACGAGGCCGACGACGCACCTCAATCCATCCCCGCGCCATCGGTCGCCTTGGATAAAATCGGCGTTGACCGCTGGCACTATGACTTATGGCACGAGATCATTCGCGCTGCGCTGGACGGACATCCCGATCAGGTCGACCTCTCCTATCATTCAGGCCTCAGTAGGCCTGCGGTCAGTCGCTATGGCGCGACGACCCCGAAGCTGTTGTGCTGGTTCAAGCAGCTCAATAGCGGCCGCGAATACGGAGACCAGGTCAAGCCGTTCAACTTCCTGATCGCGTTTCAGAGCCGGCAGCACCTGGCGGAGACGGACTGCGAGCCATGGACACCAAAGCGAGGACGGCCTCCGAAGTCTTCGCCTGTACGACCGGTCGCTCCCTTCAGTCGGAATCTCAGCGAAGCCGCCAAGACGGCCTTCGATCGCGAAACTGACAAGATGGTCGAGCCCGACTCGCTCATCACTTATTCCGAGGCGTTGGCTCAATATCATCTGCGGCCCGAGGCGAAATTCCTCAACGGCGACTTCTTCCATCGCGGGCGGACCGAACGACGGCATGTCATCGCGACGCAGATCCTCCACATCGGAAAGGAAGCCAACAAGTGGGAGGAGCAGTATTTCCTTGGACCGGATGACGACGCCGAAATCGAATACGGCGTCGGTCAAACCTTTGATGCCCTCGATTTGGGCCTACGCGAGCTTTGCCGCGAACTCGGTGAGCGAGAGGCCGCACGAAAACTAGGAATCTCTCGGACAGCGCTGCGTCGGGCCATGAGGCTCGGCGCCGAAGCAATGTCGCGGGCGATGTGCAGCCGTTTGGCTGCGAAACTCTGGATGGATAAAGACCATGTGTAACGATGCAGAACCTTCCGCCGTTTCGAAGCTTGCCGACTTTGCCCGTTTTACTCTCGCAAATTTTTGTGGCGACTTGACTGAGAAGGCCCGGAAAGATGGAAGTCGTATAGAGTTGAGCCCCGCGCTGATCGAGCTGATGGGCATGACGCTCTACTGGATATGGGTGTTCGATCCCTTTATAGACCTCGAAGATATTGTTAAGTCTGTTCAAAGCAAGGCAGAGGCCTGGATTGATGCTGATCCAGATCAAACCACCTGGACAGCTGACGATGCTCAAAAAACTAATCCTCCGCTTGGAAGACTCCACTAATTGTGCTGCATGTCGTTCAGGACAGCCATCGCGCTGCGGAATAAAAGGAACTGCGCATGCACGACCGTTTGTCCGCAGGGGTGGATTATTCGAGCGAAAGAGGGTCGATCAGCGGTGCGGCATGGGTTGGAAGGTGCACTACTGCCTTCATGGGGTGCCGGAGCATTTCCTTCAATGCCGATACTGTCAGCCAGTTGGGTTTGAAATGAATCATTCGATGGCAGTTGGCGCAAAGAACCGCGAGGTCTTGTAGCCGGGTTCGTGATCCAGGCTTGAGCGTATGAAGCGGTGAGACGTGATGGACTTCGATGGAGCCGGTTCCGTGGGTTCCATAGGTGGTGCTGAAATCGAAGCTGCATGCCTCGCACGCGAGACGCCCGGTCTCACGGAGAACGGCCTCTCGTTTCTTGCGGATCAGCACCCGATTTCGTTCTCGCGTCAGATGCATTCTAGCGAGTAGCCGGCCTTCGAGGGCTTCCGCGATTTCATGGCCGTCATCAGGTTGAGGTTGAAATTCCAGCGGCGGCGGCCTGGCGAATCGCAGATGCGATCAATTTCAGACTGTCTTCTGAGGGGCGGAAAGTTGTCTTTGGCCGCGGCATTGACGGGCCTGTATTACATGTTACGTCAGCACGGCACTGGCTGGTTTAACGTGCCAGTCCACCGTTAGAAGTCTCCAGCCGCTCGCTTGAGAATTGAATTTCTTTGCGCTACCCATTGCCGGCAGGAGAGGAAGCGTCGATGCGCGCTTTGCATTTTATGCGGGTGGCTATCGCGAGCGCTATCTCCTGTTGGGCATTTCGTAGAGCCATCGCGACCGCGCGACCGATTATAGCAACACCAGGAATGCGGCCAAAAGGCCTCCTGTTGTTCTTGATATTTCTTTGCACGGGTAACGCAAATTTCGCGGCAAGTAGGGATGACCTTCTTTCGAAACGTGAGCAGACCATAATCGACAAAAGCGAAGCAGCCGTCGTGAAGATAAAAGTCGATGGCTTTGCTCCTGATGGTAAGAGAAAACGTAAAGAAGGCAGCGGATTTTTTATCTATTCTCATAACAAAATTAGTCTTCTGCTCACCGCGTTTCATGTGATTGGCTCAAGTTCAACGGAACAGGATAAAAACTCTGACTGGAAAGTAGAAAACGGTACCGTTGATAGAAATATCACGATTGAACTGAGGAATGAACACGGCGGACTGACAAATATCAGTGGAAGAGTTGACATTGCCCCAATTCCAGATGCTGAAGGCATGGATATCTCGCTGCTTTTTATCAAACAAGACGGATATGCGACGTTACCGCTTGCCGACTATTTAATTGACAGTACACCAGTACACACAGTTGCGCTTCTCGGCTATCAGAACGGTCTTGAGGAACTTACTATTCCTATACCAGTGGGTAACGGTCAAATTGACAGTCCGGTAAAGTACGTTATCAGTGTCCCGTCACATTTCGGTGAAAGCGGAGGGCCTTGGATCGACGTAGAATCCGGTAGGGTATATGGCGTGGCTCGTGAAACAAGGAGTGTTCCAAATGGCCCTTCCAACGAGGCCACTCCCGCGGCGCTTATCAAGCCTTGGCTAATTCCTTACTTTAAGCATGCCGGCCTTAATCTCGAGGAGCGCACTAGAATCGCTGACGGTGACGGCCGCGCAAATGCTCCGGTGAGCGTTACCGCTGACTGGACCATGCCGACCGGAAACTTCGCCAATACGCGCTATTCGGAACTCGAGCAGATCAACACGGAGAATGTCCATAAGCTCGCGCCGGCTTGGACGTTCTCGACTGGCGTTCTGCGCGGTCATGAAGGCGCGCCGCTTGTCATCGGCGACGTGATGTATGTCGACGCGCCGTTCCCGAACCCGACCTTTGCGCTCGACCTCAACAACGATGGCAAGATCCTTTGGAAGTACGAGCCCAAGCAAGATCCCAACATCATTCCTGTAATGTGCTGCGATACCGTCAATCGTGGCTTAGCCTATGCCGACGGCAAGATCTTCCTTCATCAGGCGGACACGACCCTCGTCGCGCTCGACGCGAAAACCGGCAAGGTAGTTTGGTCGGTGAAGGAAGGCGATCCTCTACGGGGTGAGACCGGTACTTCCGCGCCGATGGTTTTCAAAGACAAGGTCGTCATCGGCGTGTCCGGCGGGGAGTTCGGCGTTCGGGGATGGGTCAGCGCCTACAATATCAAGGACGGTAAACTGGTCTGGCGCGGTTTCTCCGAAGGCCCGGACTCTGACACACTGATCGACCCGGAAAAGACGACCGCCCTCGGCAAGCCGGTGGGAAAGGATTCCAGCACCAGCACCTGGCAAGGAGATCAGTGGAAGATCGGCGGCGGGACGACCTGGGGCTGGTACTCCTATGATCCCGACCTCAACCTCATGTACTATGGCTCCGGCAATCCCTCGACCTGGAATCCGAAGCAGCGGCCCGGCGACAACAAGTGGTCGATGACCATTTGGGCGCGCGATGTCGATAGCGGCGCGGTTAAGTGGGTCTACCAGATGACGCCCCACGACGAGTGGGACTACGACGGCGTCAACGAGATGATCCTGACCGACCAGAAGATCGGCGGCCAGGACCGCAAGCTGCTGACCCACTTCGACCGCAACGGCTTCGGCTACACGCTCGATCGGGCCACTGGCGAGCTGCTGGTCGCGGACAAGTTCGATCCCAAGGTGAACTGGGCGACCGGCATCAACATGGATAGGTCTTCGCCGGACTACGGGCGCCCGATCCGTGTCAAGGCGATGTCGACTGAGGCCAACGGCGAGGACAAGAACTCCAAGGGCGTGTGCCCTGCCTCAGTGGGTACAAAGAATGAGCAACCGGCTGCCTATTCGCCCCAGACAGAGCTCTTCTACGTGCCGACCAACCACGTCTGCATGGATTACGAGCCGTTTAAGGCGAGCTACGCCGCGGGCCAACCCTATATCGGTGCGACCTTGTCCATGTATCCGCCGCCCGGCGACAGCAATATGGGCAACTTCATCGCCTGGGACGGCAAAACCGGCAAAATCGTCTGGTCAGACCCTGAGGAGTTTGCGGTCTGGTCAGGCGCTCTGGCGACCGCGGGCGGCGTAGTCTTCTATGGGACGCTAGAAGGCTACCTAAAGGCAGTGGACGCCAAGACCGGCAAGGAGCTTTACAAGTTCAAGACTCCGTCGGGTGTCATCGGCAACGTCATGACCTACGAGCACGGCGGTCGCCAGTATGTGGCGATCTTGTCCGGCGTCGGCGGCTGGGCGGGCATCGGCCTCGCAGCCGGTTTGACCAAGCCGACGGATGGTCTGGGCGCGGTCGGCGGTTACGCGGCCCTGTCAAACTACACCACTCTAGGAGGTACACTTACAGTGTTCGCTCTCCCGAGCGACTGAGACACCCGATGACGATTTCTGAGTTGGTCTGTTCGCGTTCTGCCCAACTAATGGCTATCTGCCCTATCGCGTACAAACATGACGTAGTAGCGTCTCCAGGTGCCGGAGTACCGAAGTGTTTTAAAACATCGTCTCTGGGGGTTGGAGCTGATTCATGCTCACGAGATATGCCCTGAAAATCGGTCTAGGGACCGTGACTATTTTTTTGTCGACGACACTACATCTTTGGGCGAAAGAGCGGCCCGTCGTAGTAATTCCCGGTATAATGGGGTCTAAACTCTGCGACGGAGCTGGCAAAGTTGTTTGGGGGGACCGGCTGTCGTATACAAAATCGCGCATTATTGAGTTGCGCCTGCCTCCGGATATAAATACCCGTGATCTCGCCATTCATTCCTGCGGACTTATTGATAAAGTGAATATCATCCCGCTTTTATGGGAAAGTGAGGAATATTCTGACTTACTTTCTACACTTAAGGAAATCGGTTACAAAGAAAATGAAATCGTTCAATTTGATTATGACTGGCGGCTAAGCAATTTTTATAATGCAGATAAACTCAAACAGGCAATATTCTCATTACAGCGCACACCCAGCGATAAAGTTGACATAATCGCACACAGCATGGGCGGCCTTATCGCCAGGATTTACATACAGACACTTGGCGGCACTAATGAAGTAAACAACGTTTTATTTTTGGGAACGCCTCACTTAGGCTCCGCGAGTATTTTCCAGCGACTCCAGGAGGGCTTCGAAAAGTGGCCGAGCGCTCTCTCTGGCGGTTTGAACGAAATTGAGACGACGATCCTTTCCTTTCCTTCAACCTATCAACTTCTCCCTGTCTATGAAGAGTGCTGCGGCTTCAGTTCGGACGGAAATCCTGTTACCGCCAATTACGTCGATGTTCTAGAAGATAAAACATGGTCTCGATTCAGCTGGCTTCCTCAAGAGTATAAATCTGGGCCTAGAGCCGACGCACTGCACGAGTTCCTCGGCGACGCGAAAAAGCAGCGTGAAATCATGAAGCAGCCGATCTTCAATAATGCAGACGGGTACGCTCGTGTCCATTTTGTCGCAAACGGGTTCATGGAAACGTGGTCTCGCGTATTTTTCGATACTAATACTGGTAATATACTGAGCAATACTTTGTCACCTGGTGATGGTACAGTATTACTGTATAGCGCAACCAATGGTGTTCCGGGCCAGGTTCAAATCTCTCACAAGGAGCACGCGCTCGTATTTGGTGGTGCAGAGCCGAAGCTTGTTATCAAGGGAGTGTTGGAAGGTGGCCAGGAATTCCACGCGGGTAATACCGATTTTGCCCAGTCTTTGCTCGACGGCCAAGGAGAACGATTTCAAGTTCAATCTGCATTGTACAAGTTAACTCCTAAGATTGTGGGTCCTGAGCAAGTCGTTAATATAGAAGTGTCATTGGCGGGTGACCTTGGTGGCGCAGATTTATCCAATGTTCGAGTTCGTGTTTTTGGGGATACCGGCTTGATAAAGGAATCGATTTTACAGTCATCACAAATAACTAATGGCGGCGAGCGATCTCTGACGGCTGCGATTGTTGCGCCTAAAGAGCAGGGATCTTACCGAGTGGAAATATCGATCTCTGGATTGGAAAATGTCTCTCAAATGTTTGCGGTTGTTTCTGAATAGAAGGCAAAAACTCTGTGAGATCCGATACAATTGTTATGGCTATTCTACTAATAACGCTGATCTCATCATCGCATGCAGATGTTTTGTCTCAGCACGATCGAGAGATTATTGATAAGAGCGAACCTGCAATTGTAAAGATAAAGGTGGATGGTATTAGACCTGATGACACTCATAGTCATAAGGAAGGGACGGGATTCTTTATTTTTTCTAAGAACAAAGTTAGCTTTTTACTTACTGCGTCTCACGTTATAGGCTCTAGCGAAACAGAGCAAACCAAAAATCCAGACTGGAAAGTGGAAAATGGCACAGTTAGCAGAAAAATATCAATCGAGGCGCGAAATGAACACGGGGCACTCAATGACGTCGGCGGCCGGGTTGACGTTGCTCCGACGGCGGGATCGGGTGTAGATATAGCACTGCTGATGATTAAGCAGGACGGATACTCAATACTTTCGCTAGCGAATCAATTAATCGACAAGATTCCGATACACACAGTGGCGTTGCTGGGATATCAAGATGGGCAGGAGGACCTGACCGTTCCGATACCAGTTGGTAATGGCCAGATTGACAGCCCGGTGAAGTACGTGACGAGCGTGGCTTCACATTTTGGAGAGAGCGGGGGGCCTTGGATTGACTTGGACTCGGGTAGGGTATTTGCCGTTGCCCGAGAGGTACGAGCGGCTCCAAATTCGCCCTCTAACGAAAGTACTCCGGTCACCTTAATCAAGCCTTGGCTGGTGCCTTACTTCCAAAATGCGGGCCTAGAGCTAGACAGCGGCAGCCCTCTAAGAATTTTCGCGACTGAAGGTCAGTCGACCGTTACCGTAGCGGGAAGCTGGGGTTCGATAACCAAGGCGGCGCAGAGTTTGGACGAGTTCGGTCCGCAGATCGTGGCGTTGGCCCGCGGCACTGAATCTAGCGAGTGTGACAACGGTTCAGGCAGGCTGACTTCTCAAGCCCAGGCGCGCTCTTTAATTTCGAAAGTGTCCGACGGGCTTAGGTTTGAGTATTCGCTTGACACCAGCGGTGGGCATTTCCGAACAGCAGTAACTTGCCTCGGGAATTTACCGGTGGGTTTAACGGGGCATGATACCACTGCTGAGGCGCGGACGAGTATGGAGGGTCAGATCAAATTCCTAATGGAGAGCTCTGGAATCGCGGTCAAATGGAACTCTATGCCAGACAACGGGGCCATGTATTCTGTATTCACCGACGGCGGCAAAGAAATAAAGACTGGTCAGATGAAGGCCGCAGGCCAAGAAATAATCCAAGACTTGCCGCCTGGGCGTTATGAACTAAAGACGTACTTAACAGAAACTCTAGTAAATACAGGTGGTAGCTCAAGTGCCTCGCACATCAACGCGACGGTATCTATGGTGCCTCTCCAGGCTCAGTAGTTATAAACGTGGTCGGCAATCCCAGAACGGACGCAAAGCTGTTTCTTCGATACCGACAACTCTGTACCCGCAGGTTTTCATTCAATGAGCCCACTCTCACATTTGACCGAGGGCTGGTATTTTCTTACGAGATCACTTTACCCCGCGGCTTGGGCTACTGGCAGAGCGCGCGCGCGTTGGCCGTCCACTGTCCGAAACCGCTGGCGACCATGTTGCGGATGACCGAGCAGACGTAGGTCTTCTCCGCCGCCGGATTGCCCGGGCCAGCATTGTAGCGGGCCACCGCCAGCGTCCACGAGCCTTCCTGCGCCCTGAGCGATTTGAGGAAGTTCGCGGCGTATTCGACGTTGCGCGCCGGGTCGAACATTTCGCTCAAGGAGTGAAAGTCGGCGCTGTGAAAGTGGTGATTGATCTGCATGCAGCCGATGTCGATGAACTTCGCGCCGCGCCCTTTCGCCTGCTCAAAGCGCCCCATCGCTTCGGCAAGGCTCGCGGAATGCACCGCCTGGCCATCGACGTTCATATCATAGGGGCTGAGGCCGTTTCGGCTCCCTGTCTCAGTCAGGCCGACCGAATAAAGCACGTTGAGCGGCACGCCGTGCTGCGCCGAGGCGCGCGTCATCTCCCGCTCGCAAGCGAGCGGCCCATCGGCGCGCGCGGCGCCGCCGCTAGAAGCTGCGATCGCGACCAGCGCCGCGGCG
>JGI12659J15293_10000162_pt1 | contig 21099 bp, 20 predicted proteins | sample JacPinW_OM2H0_O1_FD_15293 | JGI IMG/M metagenome (IMG submission 15293) | reverse complement strand
CAGCCGAAAGGCCCTCGCATTCCTACGGCTCGCCTCAATCCGGCTCATGCTGCGAAAGCTATGCATTCAAACGTGATGTTCGCGGACAGACTCTAAGCCAGCCCACATTCAGAGTGCGATGGCGGTTCAGCATCTCTTCGACTCGTCCGGGAATTGGATCGCCTTCAGGGGCAGCCCGGCGGACAAGTATGTATTTTCGAAGGATGGAGAGTGGATAGGGTGGCTTCCCTGGAAGAACACGGTCGTAGTTGATCAAGCCGGGAAGTATCTCGGAGAAATCTGTCAAAACAGGCTCATCCGACGGAGCCACGCGCCCTATCCAGGCTATCCAGGCTATCCAGGCTATCCTGGATACGCCGGGTACTTCCCCTTACCGCTGGGATTCAGCGATACGAGTCTGGGAGAATGAGAGACATTGGCATACCGGGGGCACCAAAGCTTGAGCTGAGAGATCGACTTTCCGCGCAGCTGTTGGGCGCGGACACACTGGCCCCGGAGGTTCGAAATGCTATTGCGATGCATAACGAGACTATCGCGGCGTCGAACAGCTTTCACTCTCTCTTCTGTGAGCGATACAAGAGTGGACAGGACCATAAGGACCTCTATGAGCAAGATCTTCTCCGAGCCATGCTTATTTTTTCCTGCTCTGGTCTTGATGCAACCTTAAAGCAATTAGTAAGAGACGCATTGGAGTGTGTAATTGCGCGAGACATTGGTGCTCATGGCCAGTTTGCTAAGTACCTTGAGCAAGATTAAACAGGGGAATAGGCGACGAAGCTGATCGTAATCAGTTGGCACCACTAAATCTAGACTTCACGCTTCTAGCCAGATTCTTGGCAAGTCCAGATCCTCGAGCCGAGTCGATTCGATCATTAACAGTGAGCCTTACCGGCGATAGTCTCCAATCGCGGGATCAGTTGTTGAAGGTTGCCGCCCACTTCGCGCTGACCCAGGACGATATCCTCGCTGCGGACAAAGTTACAAAAGAGGCCTTCGAGGCTCGCAATCAACTCGCTCACGAAATGGATATCGATTTTCGCGCCGAACACCGGCGCCGCGATCGTGCATACCGCGACATGGTGCGCTGGAGCGAAAACATCCTCCACGTCGCACGTACGTTTATTACTCGTGTTTCCGACAAGATCGCGCAACCACGGGAATAGCTGTAACGCTGAGTGTCCAGGCGTTTCGAATTTGGCCTGGTGGAGGGAACACAACCGCGGCAATGCGCAGGCGTCGTGATATCGCGGTGGGTTGGGTGGCAAAGCGTGCAATATTCTTCCCAAAATCCAGAATCCGTGTTACAACCTTTCTCATTGGCGATCGGGGTCGAGCCCGGCGGCCGCTAAAAAGTGAAGGATATGGCCGCCTGAACGTATTGAGTGCAACCGGATGCACGAAGCAAAGGCCGGACGCGAATTTTTTTATTCCAAACGGCTGTAACCCATTGAAAAGTCTTGATTCAAAAAAATAAACGCTAGTAAACGCTAGCGTTTTTACTAACGTTTACTAGCGCTTACTGGCGTTTAAGAGCGTTTATTTAGATCTGCTCTGAGCGACCTTCGCGTGGCGGTTGCATTCACGAGTATGGAAGCCCAACTGTTCGCTTTGGGAGGACGATCTGCCGCCAGCGCGACGCCCGGAGGGCGGGGAAGGGCGGTTTCCGCAGCGATTCCCCTTTCATCGCCGCCCCATCAGGCATACATAGCGCGAACTCCCTTCCATTCGCGCCGATTGGCGCCGGAGATCGTTATGTCCACGCCGCGTACGTTATACGACAAGATCTGGGACGAGCATGTCTTGGAGACGACCGGCGAGCTCAGCCTCATCTATATCGACCGGCACCTCGTTCACGAGGTCACCAGCCCGCAGGCGTTCGAGGGCTTGCGGCTGTCCGGGCGCAAGGTGCGCGCGCCGCACAAGACGCTGGCCGTCGTCGACCACAACATCCAGACCACCGACCGTCGCGGCGGCATCGAGGATCCGGAGAGCCGCCAGCAGGTCGAGGAACTGGCCAAAAATGCGCGCGAATTCGGCATCGAATATTACGACGAGTTCGACCTGCGCCAGGGCGTCGTGCACATCATCGGTCCCGAGCAGGGTTTCACTTTGCCCGGCACGACGATCGTCTGCGGCGACAGCCACACCTCGACCCATGGCGCCTTCGGCGCGCTGGCGCATGGCATCGGCACCTCCGAGGTCGAGCATGTGCTCGCCACGCAGACGCTGATCCAGTCCAAGGCCAAGAACATGCAGGTCACGGTCGACGGCGCGCTTCCGCCGGGCGTGACCGCCAAGGACATCATCCTCGCCATCATCGGCGAAATCGGCACCGCGGGCGGCACCGGCCACGTGATCGAATATTGCGGCTCGGCGATCGAGGCCCTCTCGATGGAAGGCCGGATGACGGTCTGCAACATGTCGATCGAGGGCGGCGCGCGGGCCGGCATGATCGCCCCCGACGAGAAGACCTACGCCTATCTCAAGGATCGGCCGAAGTCGCCGAAGGGCGCCCTGTGGGACCAGGCCCAGCGGCACTGGGAGACGCTGCGCAGCGACGAGGGCGCGCATTTCGATGGCCAAGTGAAGCTCGACGCCGCGAATCTGCCGCCGATCGTCACGTGGGGCACGAGCCCGCAGGACGTGGCGCCGATTCTTGGCATTGTGCCGAGAGTCGAGGACGGCCAGACCGAACAGAAACGCGCGTCGATCAAGCGATCGCTCGAATATATGGGACTGAACGGCGGGGAGAAGATGACGGAGATCGCCATCGACCGCGTCTTCATCGGCTCCTGCACCAATGGCCGCATCGAGGATCTGCGCGCCGCCGCCGCGATCGCGAATGGCCATAAGGTTAGCGAGCGCGTCAACGCGATGGTCGTGCCCGGATCGGGCCTGGTCAAGGCGCAAGCCGAGGCCGAGGGCCTCGACAAGATCTTTCTCGCCGCCGGTTTCGAGTGGCGCGAGCCCGGCTGCTCGATGTGCCTGGCCATGAACCCGGACAAGCTCGAGCCGGGCGAGCGCTGCGCCTCGACCTCGAACCGCAATTTCGAGGGCCGCCAGGGCTACCGCGGTCGCACGCACCTCGTCTCGCCGGCAATGGCGGCGGCGGCGGCGATCGCCGGGCGCTTCGTCGACGTGCGCGACTGGCGGTAGGGCGGATGAAAGCCGGCGATCTCCTTATCGACGAGAGCGAGATCGTCGAGAGCTTCGTGCGCTCCTCGGGTCCGGGCGGACAGAACGTCAACAAGGTGGCGAGCGCAGTCGAACTCCGGTTCGACGCCCGCGCCTCGCCCAGTCTGCCGAACGACGTCGCGATCCGGCTCATTAAGCTCGCCGGGGCGCGCGCCACCCGGGAGGGCGTCATCGTCATCTTCGCTCAGAGCTTCGCGAGCCAGCCGCGCAACCGCGAGGACGCGCGCGCCCGGCTGGCCGACCTGCTCGTTAAGGCGCAGGCGCGGCCAAAGCGGCGCCTCGCCACGCGGCCGACGCTCGCCTCCAGAGTGCGCCGCGTCGATGAGAAGACGCGCCGCGGCGCGGTCAAGGCGCTGAGAGGCAAGACAACCGGCGCGGACTGATTCACGCCGGGCCGCTGGCCGAACCGGAGCAGGGCCGCTTATCGCCGCGATGCCCGAGCCTCGCTTTGCTGGACCAGACGCGCCGCCCCGCGCAACGCGCCGTCCAGCCGAGGCCGACGAACAGGCGCAGGGGCGGGTTGAGCTTCCCGCGCTTCGCTCTTCATCGCGGCGAAATCCGCTATGTCGTGCGAACAAATGAGCTTCACTTCGCCGAGCGCAAGGCGCGCGAGTTCGCGCAAGCGGAGCTGATTGGCGCGTCGCTGCGCGCCGTCGAACTCCATAAGCGACTCGAACCAGCGCAAGCCCTTCGGCGCGGCGTCGCCGTCCGGCGCGACTTCGGAGTGATGAAAATAGGCGTCGCCGCAATGGAGCAGCCAATCGTTCGCGCGCCTGACTGCGACGCCGCAATGCCCGCGCGAGTGACCAGGAAGCGGCACCAGCAGCACCTCGTCGCGTGTTCCGGGAATGGCGCGCACGGCCGAAAAGCCAAACCAGGATTCGCCCTCTTCCTCGACCGCCGCCCATTTCTTGACCTCGGCGATCTGGACCGCGCGATAGCGGTTTCGCTCGCTTAAGGTCGACCGGTGCGAGGCCGCCCGAAGCTCGGCGACGAAAACGTGGACCACAGCGTCAGGGAAATCGCAGATCCCTCCCGCGTGGTCGAGATCGAGATGAGTCGGCACGATGTGGCGAACATCGCTTGGGCGGAAGCCCAAATCCGCGACTTGCCTGAGCGCCGTCTCGGCGACGTCGAGCCGTGGCCGCACCGCTGCGTTGAACAGAAATCCGAGCCGGCGCGGCTCGTTGACATCGTCGACCCCGAGCCCTGCGTCGACCAGGATCAGGCGGTCATTGCCCTCGATCAGCAGGCAGTGACAGCACATGGGCGCGGGCGACAGTGGCCCCCCGGCGCCTCCGAACAGCTTCCCGCCGCGCGGACAGAGAGACCCGCAATTGAGGTGATGGATGTGCACGCGCTCGAGCTCCGACCGGTTAGCCTGTCACAGATCTGTCGTCCGCGTCCACCTACGGAAACGTCAGGATTGTGCAATCGAAGATTGACTCAGCGATTAACGAACTAATGTTCCGCTTCGGAAGCGGGACGTCGACACGTTCCTTACATCACGCCTTCATCCCGCGGCCGCTCCGTGAGGCTGAGAAAGTAGCCTGAGAAATATCTTGCTAAAAAACAGAATATAATGTATAATGCCTCTGAATAGCAAAATGGAGTTTTGCTCCCACGAACGCAAAACCGTTCCCGCGCTGGATTCGGGCTTTTGAATCTGGAAAAGGGGATTGCGACGAGAATGGTGAAACGAAATGAGGGCCAAGCCATTGAAAACTAACGATTCCGCGAAATCGCTGATTCAGCACCCTCAATGATCTCAATGACTTGCGGCGCCGATGCGAAACGTTTGGTTTCGTTTGGCGAAACGAATCCTTTCGTTTCCCGATTTTTGGCCTCGTCAACGCAAGAAACGAAACGGGCGTTGCGTGCCGGGACGGCGGCTATGGGCCGGAAGGGTGGGCGGCCAGAATGAGGTCTTTAGACGAGGCGGAAGGAGCGAAAGAAGTTGCGCAAAAGAGCACGTAAGTCGTTGAAGGAATTTGCGCGCGTAAACTTGTGCGCGAGGCAGAGGGATGGCGGAATGCTTACCGGTTTTACGCAAGCGACCGCCATTCTCGACGAGCGCTTTCTCTGTGTGCTTCGCGGTGATCGGGAACAAAGCTGATGACAGCGGCTGAATTGCGCACCCTCGCAGCCTTAATCGGCGAACTCGGATCGGCGAATTTCACGACGGCGGTCAGCGCCCAGTTCGGAAACGTCACGAATGACGCCGAGGTCGCGCTCGACGTCGTGGCCATATTGTTCCCGCCGAGCGCGCCATTCGTTGTCGCCGCAGGCGTCCTGCTCGAGATCGCCGCCTATTCCGCGCCCTCAATCCACATCACGGCGGATCCGAATCCGGTCGTCGACGCCCAGACGGCGCTTAGCCGCGCCGGCCGCGTTTGAGCGTCATCCCGGGAGATCGACAGAAGCGGCTCAAACGCCGGCGCCAATCGGCTTATCCGAGTCGCCCGGCATGATGAGCTCGGGAACCTGCGTAAAACTCCAGGCGCCGGAGGGCTGAAGGTCGAGCACCCAGACGAGGTCGTAGACGTGACCCGGCCAGCTGGGCGGAACGCCGTCGGCGCCGCCACGAATGAGACCGGCGATCGTGGGAAGCGCCTCGTGTTGCCAGGAGATGAGAACCGGGTCTTCGGACGCCTTGACCGCCGCCACCAGCTCAGGCTCCTGACCTTTCAGGAAGGACCTGACGGAGAGATTGAGCGCCGTCGCGAGCGGCGCAATCGTCTGCTTTGGCCGCAGACTTTCCGATCCCGAAGCGAACAGACTCATGGGCTTCGCGAGCGGCGGTCTCGGCGAGGCACCGTCGGGGGGATTGAACAGGCCGACCAGAGCGTTGGCCCGCTTCCACCCGGTGAGGGTCAAGGCTCTCGGGTTCTCGACGCCGTTCGGCATGAGTCCGGGGCCGCCGTCGCCGTTCGGCTTCTCCGCATGGCGAATGAGCATGATTTTGGCCGCGGGCATTGGCTTGCTCCACTTCCCTCAGTCGTCGCTTTCTTCGCGCGGTCGGCGTGCGATCGAGTGCGCTTAAGCCCGAAATAATTAGCCTCTTGCCGCCGAATGTCCAAGCCAGGACCTCAGTTCCAGGCGTATTCACGCGCCCAGCACGGCGCCCTCGCGGCGGCCATATCGCGCACGCAGGCGCCGCTCCTTAAGCCGGAATATAGCGATCCGTCAGCGACGCTCGTTCTCGGCAGAGTCCTTAGGCCGCGCCCTCGGTGGCCTTGGCGCGTTCGGCCCGCTTGCGGTCGTTGGGGTCGAGGCGCCCTTTGCGCAGGCGGATCGACTTCGGCGTCACCTCGACGAGCTCGTCGTCCTCGATATAGGCCAGCGCCTTCTCAAGCGTCATTTGGATCGGCGGAGTCAAACGCACCGCCTCGTCCTTGGAGTGGGTGCGGATATTGGTGAGCTTCTTGCCCTTGAGCACGTTGACTTCGAGGTCGTTGTCGCGCGTGTGTTGGCCGACGATCATGCCCTGATAGACCTTCCAGCCCGGCTCGATCATCATCGGGCCGCGATCCTCGAGGTTCCACATCGCATAGGCGACCGCTTCGCCCGCCTCGTTCGAGATCAGCACCCCGTTGCGGCGCCCGGCGATGTCGCCCTTCCATTGGCCCCAGTTGTGGAACAGGCGGTTCATGATCGCGGTGCCGCGCGTGTCGGTCAGCAATTCGCCGAGATAGCCGATGAGGCCGCGCGTCGGCGCCAGGAAGACGAGGCGCAGACGGTCGCCGCCGGACGGGCGCATCTCGATCATCTCGCCTTTGCGCTCGCTCATCTTCTGCACCACGACGCCGGAATGCTCCTCGTCGACGTCGATGACGACTTCCTCGATCGGCTCCAAGATCTCGCCGGACTCATCCCTTCGGAACAGCACCTTGGGACGCGACACGCCGAGCTCGAAACCCTCGCGGCGCATCGTCTCGATCAGGATCGCAAGCTGCAATTCGCCGCGGCCCGACACGATGTAGGAATCGGAATTAGGGGCCGCCTCGACCTTGAGGGCGACATTGCCTTCCGCTTCTTTGTAAAGCCGATCGCGAATCACGCGGCTCGTCACCTTGTCGCCTTCGGTGCCGGCGAGCGGGCTGTCGTTGACGGAGAAAGTCATCGACAGCGTCGGCGGATCGATCGGCTGCGCATGCAACGGCTCGACTTCCTCCGGGCTGCACAAAGTGTCGGCGACGTTGAATTCTTCCAAGCCTGCGATGGCGATGATGTCGCCCGCCGCCGCCTCGTCGATCGGCTGTCGCTCGATGCCGCGGAAAGCGAGGATCTTGGACACCCGGCCGGTCTCGACAAGATCGCCCTCGCGGTCGAGGACTTTCACCGGCGTGTTGGTCTTGATCGCGCCGGAAAAGATGCGGCCGGTGACGATGCGGCCAAGATAGGGGTTCGCTTCAAGCAAGGTCCCGAGCATGCGAAAACCGCCCGCGCCGACCTTCGGCGGCTCCACATGCTTCAGCACGAGATCGAACAGCGGCGCCATGTTTTCGGTCGGCTTGTCCGGACTATCCGACATCCAGCCCTGCTTGGCGGAGCCGTAGATGATCGGGAAGTCGAGCTGCTCGTCGGTCGCGTCGAGCGCGGCGAACAGGTCGAACACTTCGTTGACGACTTCGGTCGGACGAGCGTCCGGCTTGTCGACTTTGTTGACGCAGACGATGGGCTTCAGCCCAATTTTCAGCGCCTTGCCCAGGACGAACTTGGTCTGCGGCATCGGGCCTTCAGCCGCGTCCACCAGGATGATCGCCCCGTCGACCATAGAAAGAATGCGCTCGACCTCGCCGCCGAAATCGGCGTGGCCGGGCGTGTCGACGATATTGACCCGAACATCCTTCCACACCACCGAGGTTGCCTTGGCGAGGATGGTGATGCCGCGCTCACGTTCGAGGTCATTCGAATCCATGACCCGCTCGGCGACGCGCTGGTTGTCGCGAAACGCGCCCGACTGCTGCAAGAGCCGGTCGACGAGGGTCGTCTTGCCATGGTCGACGTGGGCGATGATGGCGATGTTGCGAAGCTTCATGGGCAGGCTTTACTTGGAGGCAGACGTTCGAACGGGTGAAGCGCGCGGGCGCTGTCTCTTGAACGGGAAGTTGACGGGAATGCGACGGCGCGCCGCACGTAACCGCGCTCAGCCGACTAGTTGTGCAGCGCAATACACGAAAGGTCGGCGAAAGGGAAGGGCAATCGGGGGCGGCGTTCGAGGAGGGCCAGGTAGCCAACTCGCCCAGTCCGTCTTAGACCTTTATGGATATTGCAATTCGCCGCCCCGAGGGCGCATTCGTGAGGGGCGAGCTGGCCCCCCGTCGCGATAGGCGCCGTCCAAGGGTGGAGTTTTTGGCGTTCTTTGGGGGGAGCGATGAAAACGCACAAGATCGACGCGCTGAATGGCGCGATCGCTGTCCACGAGTCGTCGGCCGGCCAGGGTCCACCCGTGGTGCTCATCCATGGCAATTCCTCATCCTCGAGCGTCTTCTCGCGTCAGCTCGATGGGCCACTTGGCGAACGCTTCCGGCTGATCGCGGTTGATCTTCCCGGTCATGGCGCGTCGGACGACGCCAAGGATCCGAGCGCTTATTCGCTTCCAGGCCATGCCCGGGCGGTTCGCGCGGTCCTAGACGCGCTGGGGATCGAGGCGGCGCACTTCGTCGGGTGGAGTCTCGGCGGTCATGTCGCGCTCGAAATGGCGCCTGATCTCAGAGAGCCGCGCGGCTTCGTCATTTTTGGCACGCCGCCGCTCACATCCGGCGAAGCGATGAGCGAGGCCTTCCTGCCCAATCCGGCGATGAAAGTCACTTTCCAGGAAAGCGTCGACAGCAGCGAGGCCTTTGCCTATGTCGCCGCGTTCTTCAGACCCGGCTTCGCCGATATTCCGTCGTTCTTTCTCGACGATGTTTTGCGCACGGACGGGCGGGCGCGCAGCAATCTCGGGGCCAGCCTCGTCCCTGGCGGGGCCCGCGACGAGGGCGCGGTAGTGCGCGATCTCACAGTCCCCCTCGCCGTGCTGCACGGCGGTGAAGAACAGCTGGTCAACGGACGCTATTTCGACTCGGTAGCGATGCCGACCCTGTGGCGCGGCGCGGTGCAGATGATTCCCGACGCCGGGCACACGCCCCAATGGGAGACGCCTCAGGTCTTCGACACGCTCATCGAAACGTTCGTCAGGGAGACGGCGTAACCCAGACGCACAGCCTGCAGCGTTGAACTGAAGCGCCAAGCCGTCGCTCATTTTGCGATGGGCGCGTATTTGCCGGCGCTCCAAACGTTGATGTCGTAGCTCGGGTCGAGGACGTCGCCCTTGCTGTCGAAACGGACTGGCCCCATGACGGTCTCGACCGGCTTGCCGTCTTCCAACGCCTTGGCGATCGCCTTTGGATCATCAGAGCCGGCGCGCTTGATTCCCTCGGCGATCGCCTGGATCACGCCATAGCTGAACAGGGTGAAGCCCTCGGGGTCGAACCCTTGCGCCTTGAATTGTTCGAGCGCCTTCGCCGCGTTCGGCGAACGGCGGGGATCAGTCGGGAAGGTGAACAGCGTGCCTTCGCCAGTGGGGCCAGAGATCTGCCAGAACTCGGAGGTGGCGATGCTGTCGCCCGTCATCAGGTTCAGTTTGTAGCTTTGGTCCGCCGCTTGTCGCAGCATGAGACCGGCCTCGGTGTGATAGCCGCCGAAATAAACGAACTCGGCGCCCGCGTTCTTCAGCTTGGTGATGACCGCGGTATAGTCCTTTTCGCCTGGATTGATGCCTTCGAACAGGACCTCGGTGACCCCGCCGGCGTTCAGCTTGTCCTTCACCACCTGCGCCAAGCCTTTTCCGTAAGCCGACTTGTCGTGAACAATGGCGATCTTTTTGCCTTTGTATTTCTCGGCGATCCAGGGCGCGATGAACGCGCCCTGCTCGTCGTCGCGCGGATAGAGACGCATGATTGTCGAATGCCCCTTTTCGGTCAGAACCGGGTTCGATGACGCGGGTGACATCATAAGGAGGCTGTTGTCCGCGTAGACGTCAGCGGCTGGGATCGACGAGCCGGAGCAGGCATGACCGTCTATGTATTTGATCTGCTGCCCGACGATGCGATTGGCGATAGCGACCGCCTGCTTCGGATCGCAGGCGTCGTCCTCGATCACGATCGTGATTTTGCGGCCGTTCACCCCGCCGGCGTCGTTGATCGCTGCGGCAGCGGTCTCGGCGCCGCGTTTCATCTGTTCACCGATGCTGGCTACGGGACCTGTCATCGGTCCAGCGACGGCGATGGTGATGTCCTGGGCCCTGGCCGGCGCAGTCAGCGCTGCGAACCCGAGCCCCGTCAGCGTTAGAATCCATGATTTTCGCATCTGCGATCGCTCCCGTGTCTCGCGTTTCCTCTGCGATCCGCCCCGATTGGGTCGGGCGTGTTCGCGGCCTTCGCGGCCGATCGCGAGGCCCACGGCGATAGCCGGGGCAGTCGACGAGGGCAACCGCCACGATCCCGGCGCTCCACCCCGCGTCCTGCGGATAGACAGAGCAGTCCTGGCGAAATCCTGCGCGAGTTGACGGTTCACCGCTCGGTGAGCTTGAGTTCGATGCGCCGGTTGCGGGCGCGCGATTCTTCGTCAGTCCCCTGATCGAGCGGCTGGAATTCGCCAAAACCAGCAGCAGCTAGGCGATCGGCCTCGACTCCCTTGCTGATCAGATATTGCACCACTGCGACGGCCCGCGCGGCCGACAATTCCCAGTTCGACTTGTAGGGGCCGTTGCCGCTGATCGGGCTGTTGTCGGTGTGTCCGTCGACTCTGAGGATCCATGGGATGTCCGGCGGAATCTCGCGCTCGAGGTCGATCACGGCGGCGGCGAGCGTGTCGAGCGACTGGCGGCCGGCCGGACTGATGTCCGCCTTGCCGACGTCGAACAGCACTGAGGATTGGAACACGAACCGATCGCCTACCACCCGGACGTCGGGCCGGGCGCCAAGGATCTGCCGCAGGCGGCCGAAAAAGTCCGAGCGATAGCGATTGAGCTCTTGAACCTTCTGCGCCAGCGCGACGTTGAGCCGCTGGCCGAGGTCGGCGATCTTCGACTGCGATTCCTTGTTCGCCGATTCTGATGCGGTGAGCGCATCCTCGATCGCCGCGAGCTGCTTGCGGAGCGCGGCGATCTGCTGGTTGAGCACGTCGACCTGGGCAAGAGCCTGAGCCGATATCTGCTTCTGCTGATCCAGCACGACGGCCGCCGCCGAGGCTTGGCCACTGGCGGCGTCTGCGTCGACCACGCCCCGCGACGCAGCGTCCTTGAGCGACTTCTGCTCCCGCTGGGCGGAGTCCAGCGTGGCGGTCAGGGCTGATATCTTGCTTTCGTCAACCCCTTTCTGGGTGCGCTCGAGGGCCAGAAGATTGGTCAGTTCCTCGATCTGCCGATTGAGCCTTACGAGCGCCTCGTCTTTGCCCGTAACCTCGCGCGAGAGGAAGAACTGCGCCAGCATGAACACCGACAGCAGGAAAATGATCACCAGCAGCATTGTCGACAAGGCGTCGACGAAGCCTGGCCAATAGTTCACCGGCTCATATCGGCGTCCGCGCGACAGCGCCATGATTTAACTCCCGAACCCCTCGCCGCCCTCAAATCCGCGCTTCATCGCGCACCCAGCTCGTCCAACAGGCGCCGCAAGAGCTTGCCAATATCTTCCTGCTGCGTCGCCTGCGCGTCGACCCAATCACGAATTTGCTGCTGTTCGGTGCGCATGTGGCCGACCAGAGCCTGAATGCCTTCCGCAAGCGTCGCGATCGCCTTGGTGTCGCGCTGATACTCAATCACAGGCTGCGCGCCTTGGCCGATGATTGGCGCGTCCGGAACCGCCTCGACAGCCGGCGTCGTCTGGACGTGGCTGGCGAGAAACTCCTCAAATTCGGAATAGAATCGATTCTGCGCCTGACCGGCCTGGAGATCGAGAAAACCGAGGATTAAAGAGCTCGCGAGGCCGAACAGAGAGGAGGTAAACGAAACGCTCATGCCGGCGATCGGCGCGGACAAACCTTGCTTGAGGTCATCGAACATGGTTCCGGTGTCAACGCCGGTCTTCATGCTGTCGATCACGCCGGCGATCGAATGGACGGTCTCCAACAGGCCCCAAAACGTGCCGAGCAGCCCGAGGAAGACCAAGAGCCCAACCAGATAGCGGCTGAGCTCGCGGCCCTCGTCGAGCCTCGTGGCGATCGAATCCAGGATCGCGCGCGTAGTGATGGTCGACAAGCCCCGCGCGCCCGCGCCGGCATTGAGCATCACCGCCATCGGCGCAAGCAGGCGAGGGGCCGGCGGGGCGCCGTCGGTCACCGCACCGGTCAACGAGTTGACCCAGTGTATTTCGCGGAACAGCCGAATAACCTGGCGGAAGGTGAACAGCGCGCCGATCGCCAGCACGCCCAGAATGAGGCCGTTCAAACCTGGATTGGCGCTGAAGGCGATCGCGATCTGCTGATAGAGGATGAGGACGACGAATCCGACTAAGGCCAGGAACGCCGCCATCCCCACCAGGAAAATACGCGGGGAAGTCAGCAGGCGGATATCCGGATCTTGCGCCATGGATTGCCGAATCGAACCCCAAAACACAACGCGGACGTCTTCGTCCCAATACCATAGCAAATGATCGGGCAAAGTGGTTACAGAGAAAGGTTTTAATCCCCCGCCTCGCCCTACACGCGGATGATAGCCTACGCCGCTTTCATCTTGGGCTTCAGCCAGCCGCGATTGACCAGCACCTCCGCGATCTGCACCGCGTTAAGCGCCGCTCCCTTGCGCAGATTGTCGGACACGATCCAAAGGTTGAGCCCGTTGTCGATCGTCGGATCGTCGCGGATCCGCGAAATGTAGGTCGCGTCCTCCCCTGCCGCCTCATGCGGGGTGATGTAACCGCCCGGCTCGCGTCGGTCGATAACCAGGCAGCCGGGCGCGCGGCGCAGGATGTCCCGCGCCTCATCGGCGCTGATCGGATCGACGAATTCGATGTTGACGGCCTCCGAGTGGCCAATGAACACGGGCACCCTGACGCAGGTCGCGGTCAGCTTGATCTTGGGGTCGAGGATTTTCTTGGTCTCGGCGACCATCTTCCACTCTTCCTTGGTCGAGCCGTCGTCCATGAACACATCGATCTGCGGAATTACGTTGAACGCGATTCGCTTTGGGAACTTCTTCGGTTCGACCGGGTCGGATACGAATACCGCGCGCGTCTGCGCGAACAATTCGTCCATCGCCTCCTTGCCGGCGCCGGAGACCGATTGATAGGTCGCGACCACCACGCGCCTGATTGTCGCGCGGTCGTGCAGCGGCTTCAGCGCCACAACGAGCTGAGCGGTCGAGCAGTTGGGGTTGGCGATGATGTTCTTCTTGCCGAACCCTTTCGCCGCGGCGGCGTTGACCTCGGGCACGATCAGCGGCACGTCCGGGTCCAGGCGCCACGCCGACGAATTGTCGATGACCACGCATCCCCGGGCGCCGATCCTGGGCGAATAGTCTTTCGACACGGCTCCGCCCGCCGACATGAGGCAAATGTCGGTGTCGGAAAAATCATAATGCTCGAGCGCCTTGCACTTGAGCGTCTTGTCGCCAAACGAGACTTCGCGGCCGATCGAAGCGGGAGAAGCAAGCGCAACCACTTCGGAGACCGGGAATTGGCGCTCCGCGAGGATCGAGAGCATCTCGTGGCCAACATTGCCGGTGGCGCCGGCGACCGCGACCTTGAAGCCTGACATGATGAAGAATTCCTTGTTCGCCCTATCTCCCCTCAAGGCCCTGGAGCGCGGGCCTTATGAACCCCAGCGCCCGCCGGGGAGAAGCCGGAGCAGGGGCGCGGTCAGCCGTTCGTCCCGCTTTTCAGCGGGCGGCGCGTTTCGGTCGATGCTTTTAACCCGTGGCGCGACATCGAACCTGATCCGGAGCAGCGCGGAAAAGCGCCGATGGGGATTTTGGAAAACCATGACCCACGCGGGTTGTCAATGTTCAATGCCCTTATCTCACGCTTCCAGGCCGGGGCGACGCGCGGCCTCGGCCTCGGCCCTGCGCTTTTCTTCGGCTTCAGCCCTCCAGAATTCGTGGCGAGCCTTCCAATACCCCCAGCGATCATCCAAATTATCCATATCAAATACTTTAGGGAGCCACTGTTCGCTGCGAGGCCGGGTGTAGCCGTCCGGAAGGGTCGTGTCTTCCCCCAGGCGGCTTCGAGTTGCGTTTGAGCGAGGCTCTCCGCTTTGCCGAGGAACGCCCTGTCCAGAAGCGCGTCGACTAGCTGAGTGTCGCTGAGTGATGCGCCGTAGAAACTGGCGCCACTAAGCCATGCGCCCTCGAGATGTGCTCTGTCGACCAACGCCTCATCGAGCCGAGCTTTACCGCGCGACGCGCGTTCCAGATGGGCCTCGTTCAGCCACGCGCCTCGGAGCGATCCCTCGTTAAAGGATGCGGGCCTCAATATGAGCTTTGGTTAACATGGCGCCCTCGAGGTGCGCCTTGGCGCCGGGCTCCGCCTCGGACCGGGCCTGAATATCGAACGCGGCCATTGGACGAGTTTGGCTCAAACAAGAGCTCAAGCGGACGCTTTTCGATGCAAAGCCAAGAATCTGCCGGCGAAATGCAACTGTATTATGGACCTGCGCCGGGCGCCTTCCTCGACCATGGCCGTCCTTGCCGCGGCGAGCGCCCCTCACGGCTGCCCGCTGCATGCTCTGTAGTTGAGAGAGACGAATTTGATTGCGAAAAACAAAATCTCGTGTTATAAATTTCTATTCGCCGGGTTGAACGCGCCGCTAGGTGGGCGGACCGAAGATGGACATGGAGCATGATCGGCTCGATCGCCGAATGGAGTGCACAACACAAAGGAGGACTTTCCGGTCGCGCTCGGGGGTGCGAGGCGCCATGTCTCCAAGCCTCGAGCAGCAAGGCGGAAGGGAATGGTTTTTTTATCTCATTCGTCCGTAACCCATTGAAAAGGCCCGATTCGGAAAAATAAACGCTAGTAAACGCTAGCCCTTTTACTAGCGTTTAGGGACGTTTACGCGCGTTTAGTCTGCACGAAGCAGCCTCGACTCTCGGCCCGACGCTGGAAGAGAAGCGACTCGGAAATGGCGCCGCAAGCCCTTGAAAAGGTTCATTTCGGACTCGCAAAATCTGCAGGCCTCTCCGTCAACGAGTGCGCGCTTCCCGCTCGGTCTTGAGGATCGCCATCATGATCAGATCGCTTCGCCTGCCGTCTGCCAGCCGATAGGCCTGGCGCAGCACGCCGTCACGGGTGAAGCCCAGTTTCTCATAGGATCGCTGAGCGCGGAGGTTATCGGCGAAGCAGTCAAGATGGAACCGCTCGGCGCCCATCGGCCCGAAAGCCTCGTCGAGAACGAGGCTCAGAAACGCCGTGCCGAGGCCCCGGCCGGGGCGGGCGACCGCGATGCGCTTGAGATAGAGGTTCAAGTGCGGATCGCCTAGCCCGCGCAGGATGGCGAAGGCCTCGATTTCGCCCGATCGCCCGACGCCGACCCTGTACGCGTGCGACGGCGAGGACAGCATCGCGCCATGCTCCTCCTCGTCCGAACGGGCGACGTAGAGCTCGTAGTCCGGCGAGCGCTCGATCGCCATCATGGCGCTGATGTCCGCAAGCGCCGCTGGGCGCAACGTAAGCTGGGACGGGTTCATGATGGGCGAGGCGGTTTGCGGACAACTCCAGGGTCGCTTCACCCATTGCGCGTTGCGGCGCGAGCGTCTATATCGCGCCGTCCTTGAGCCGGCTAATCGTCGCTCGAGATCATGGGAGATGGGCGCTTAGCTCAGCGGTAGAGCACTACCTTGACATGGTAGGGGTCAGAGGTTCAATCCCTCTAGCGCCCACCATCTCCTAAATCCTGCTCCTCTTCATTTTTGCGCCGGTTTTCGGCCACAGCCCGCGAAAACGGCCTCCTTCCCTGACCCCTGCGCCGCTCACCGACGGATATAGAGGATTGTCATTGCGGACGACGTCGTTCACCAACCCGAAACGATCGAAGGCCGGCTGGGCCCTTCTGATCCTCGTCGGCCTGCTCTTTGGCGCGCCCCTCGCTTCAGCGGCCGAATCAGAGCCCCAGGGCGCGGTGAGGGACAAACACGGCGACTGGACGACCCGGTGCGAAACCCCACCCGGTTCGGCCCACGAGCAATGCGCGATCGTGCTGAGCGTTGTTGACCAGGAGCGGCCCAACTTAATTCTGGTCGTGATAGTGATCAACACCGCCGACCGCAAAGCGCGCCTCATGCGAGTCATTGCGCCGCTCGGGGTGCTGCTTCCTCCTGGCATAAGCCTGCGGATCGACAACGCGGAGGCGGGGCGCTTGAGTTTTCTGCAGTGTCTTCCGAACGGCTGCATCGCCCAGCTCGCCATGGACGAAGCCCTCATCGACAAGCTGAAGAACGGGAAGACGGCGACGCTTGGCGTCTTCCAGACGCCGGAGGAGGGCGTCGGCGTGCCGGCGCCGCTCGCCGGCTTCAAGGAAGCCTACGAACAATTGCCTTGAAGCCGCGGGCGGGGTAAGCACCGCGCTCATCTTCAAACGAATCGCAAGTGCTCAATTGTCGAAGTCAGCCGCAATGATCGCTCGCGCCACGCTGGTTCGTATCGCGCTTCTTTCGGCCGCGCTTGGCGCTCTAACCGGCTGCGACACAGTCGGCGGCGCAGTGAGCTCAGCCGGCAGCTCTGTCGGCGGATTTTTCTCCCATCGCGACCCGAACGCTGAAGGCATCAATCTAGGGGCGAGCCCTGACGCGAAGCAGGTGGTCCTCCAGCCCACGGCCCGCCCAAGCGACAAGATGAAGGTTCTGCCGGTCGCCTCGCAAGACATCAATTGCCCGGAGGTGAGTGTCGCGGATGGTGGTGCGGCGCTGCGCGTCGGCGGCCCGGAGAATGCTTCGGTGCGCTATCAGTTCAATATCGGCGATACGGCGCGCCAATGCGATCCGGCCGGCCCGGGGCAGGCTGGCGTCAAGATTGGCGTGGCGGGCGAGGTGGTGATGGGACCGGCGGGGGCGGCCGGGACCTTTAGCGCGCCGGTGAAGATCACGGTGACGCGGCTCACCGACAACACATCGATCTTTTCCCAAACCTACCGGGCCGAGGCGACGACGGACGGGGTCAAGGCCGGCCAGTTTCGTATTGTGACCGATCCGATCAATCTGCCGATGCCGACCCTTCAGCTCGCGGACCTCTATTCGATCACCGTCGGCTTTGAAGGCGGGACCGGCAATCCGTCGCCGACGGGCCATAAGAGCAGGAAGAAGAGAACGTCCGGTTAGGCCGTCTCGCGAAACTAGGCCCGCGCACAAGTTGACGCGGGCCAATGATTTCATGGGCTTAACTGCTCTTTTGCGCAACTTTTTCGGGCGGTGGCCTCCGAGCCTGTCGCGATCCAATGGACTGCGCGACTGTCGGATCTGCACCTTCTGATGCCGGCGCGATGACGGAGACGCTCGCGATCTGATCCGAGCGAGCCCCGCGCCTCGTCCCTTTCGTTTCTTGCGCCGATGAGGCCCAAAACCGGCAAAAACCAAACGCATATTTCGCATCGCGAAATGAGCGGTTTCGCATCTCTGGTCGTAAGTCTTTGAAATCATTACGAATGCTGAATCAGCCATTTCGCGGTATCGTTTGTTTTCAAGGGCTTAACCGCCATTTCGTTTCGCGCTTTTTCAACATGCCGCTTTCCTTCGGGTCGAGGTGGCGTGGTTTGACGTTATCATAGCATGATATCCTGTATTTCTTCAAATGGGAAGATTTTTCTCAACCTTTCCCGACTTCGGGCCATCGGCGACCCCTTCGCATCGCCGACGGCTCGGGGTGAAACCCAGTCACCGCTTACGCTCACGACGGCTTTGAGCGGGCCGGCGGATATTCCGGCTGAAAAGCGGGATTGCGCAAACGGCGGTCATTCGCCGGCGTCGCGAATGGGTCAAAGCTACCTGCAGCGGACTTTCGACATTGTATGTAATTCAAGCAGACAGTCCGAATCCCCGAGTTGGGCATGAATGGCGCGAGGAGTTAGCTGGAATTCGGTCGGTTCCATTGGCCGCCGGACGCGATCTTATAGGAGCCCCGACACACCGCGCGTCAGCGAGCCGGCCTGCCCCGAAATATATCTCTAGGAGCCACGGCGGCGTCTCAACGACATTCAGTCTTGTCAAAGTCTTGCTGCTCGAGCAGTCTGAACCCGCAACAAGGCTGCCATCTAGCGAATTTCGGCTTGGGGTCACAAATCGCGGCTCGAACATCGAGCGCTTCTGCAAATTGGGGGGATGCTGCGCGATGACGGCTATGCGCATTGTCGGAGGAACCCTAGTCCCCTCCATCTTACTTTGCCTCGGTTCGGCGGTTGCCCAAGACATTCGGATCGCTGTTGTCGGCTCAATGACGGGTCCACTTGCCGAGTCCGGGGATGAGAACAAGCGCGGCGCGGAGCTGGCCGCGAAGGACATTAACGCAGCGGGCGGCGTCGACGGCAGAAGGATTGTGCTCAGCATTGAGGACGACGCCTGCGATCCCAAACAAGCCGTTTCAGTCGCCAATCATGTCGTCGGTGAGCAGATCACCCTTGTGGACGGCCACTCCTGCTCGAACGCTTCTATTCCCGCTTCCCCAGTCTATGCCGAGTATAGCGTGCTTATGATGACCCCGTCTTCCGTCAATTCAAAACTGACTGACAACGCCTTCGCCAAGGGTTGGCCAACGATTATGCGTCTCTACGTCCGCGACGACAATCAGGGCAAAATGCTCGGCGCCTGGATGGCGGATAGATACAGGACCAAGAAGATCGCTTTCGTGCATGACAAAAGCCCTTACGGCAAGAGCCTCGCCGATCAGGTCAAAACCAACATGAACGCTGCTGGCGTACAGGAAATTCTCTACGAGGGGATCAATCCTGGCGAAAAGGACTACAGCGCCATCATCGGTAAGCTGAAAGCGGTTGGGGCCGAAGTCCTCTATTACGGCGGCTATCCGACCGAGGGCGGCCTCATTGTGCGTCAGGCCACCGACCAAGGCGCCAAATTCCAAATGGTGACGACGTCCTCTTTCGTTACACCCGAATTCTGGTTGATCGCAGGTTCTGCTGGCGAGGGAACCGTGTTCCCGGCTCCACGCAATCCGATGGGTCTGGAGACGGCTAAACATGTCGTCGATGAGTTTCGGGCGACCGGCTACGAGCCGGCAGGCTTTACGTTGTTCAGCTACGCGACGGTGCAGGCGCTGGCGGAGGGCGTCCGGCGCGCGGGTAAGGTGGATGGCGCGGCTGTTGCGCATGCGCTGCGCACAGGCGATCCCGTGAGCACGGTGTTCGGCCCGGTGACCTTTGACGCCAAGGGCGACGTCGAGAGCATGACCTACGAAATGAACGTTTGGCACAATGGGCGCTATGAGAAACTGCCCGGAGGGTAGCCCCGGTTTGGTACGACGAACGAGCATGCAGAAAACGCGGGCGCCGAGAAGCGTCGACGTCTAGAAGCGCATGCGAACGTGACCTACCGGAGAACACTATCCACCCAACAGCGACGTCCATGATGGTGTTTCTGAATGACGGCTTGACGTCGATCCTAGCGGTTCGATTACGGCCGCAACGTCTTCCTCGGGTCGAAACGGGTCCCAGTTGATTGAGGTTTGAGCACCCTTACGCGAGCCGAGGCTCGCTGTCGCGCGGCGGAAGGGCAGGGCGGGCCTCGATGACGACAAACGCTTGGGCGAAGGCTCCCTCGTCGGTAATTGTCAGGTGGATGAGCGGCTCGGTTCCCGCCGGCAGGATCGCTCTCAGCCGTTCGGCGGCGCCGCCGGTCAGCTTCATCGTCGGCTGCCCCGACGCAAGATTGACCACCCCCATGTCGCGCCAGAACACGCCTCGCCTCAATCCGGTGCCGAGCGCCTTGGCGCAAGCCTCCTTGGCGGCGAAGCGTTTGGCGTAGGAGCTTGCGCGCGCAGCGCGCCGATCCGAGCGGCGTCGCTCGGTCTCGGTGAAACAACGGTCGATGAAACGACCCCCGTAGCGAGCGAGCGTCCTCTCGATGCGCTCGATGTCGCAAAGGTCGCTGCCAATCCCGACGATCAAAGCCGGCGCTCCGCCGACGCGCGCCCCTCGGTCATCGCGATGCGCATGGCCTTCACGGTTTCGGCGAGTCCGACGAAGATCGCCTCGCCGATGAGGAAATGGCCGATGTTGAGTTCAACGATCTGCGGCAAGGCGGCGATGAGGCGCGCCGTGTCGTAGTCGAGGCCGTGACCGGCATGACACTCGAGCCCAAGCACCCGGGTCTCTGCGGCTGCGACCTTGAGGCGGCCAAATTCGTGCTCGGCCTTGGCGGCCTCGCCCCGCGCCCGGGCGTCGCACCAAGCTCCGGTGTGGAGCTCGACGACCGGCGCTCCGAGTTCGGCGCTGGCCTTCAACGCCTCTGGCGAGGGTTCGATGAACATCGAAACCCGGATTCCCTCGCGCGTAAGCTCGGCGACGAACGGCTTCAAGTCCTTAAATCCGTTGACGACGTCGAGACCGCCTTCGGTGGTGCGTTCGGTCCGCTTTTCCGGCACGATGCAACAGGCGTGCGGACGAAGCTTGAGCGCAATGTCGAGCATCGCTTCAGTTGCGGCCATCTCGAAATTGAGCGGCTTTANGATCGAAGCCTTGAGGCGGCGCATGTCGTCATCAAGAATGTGCCGACGGTCCTCCCGCAAATGCGCGGTGATGCCGTCGGCCCCGGCGTCGATCGCAATGAGCGCGGCGCGGACCGGATCGGGGCTCGCGCCGCCGCGCGCATTGCGCACCGTCGCGACATGATCGACGTTGACGCCGAGCCTGAGCGCCGCCGTCGGGGCGCCCCCCTTTCGTTTAGGATTCGCAGCCATCAGGCGCCGCCGGCGAGCGCGCGGC
>JGI12659J15293_10000157_pt1 | contig 21404 bp, 24 predicted proteins | sample JacPinW_OM2H0_O1_FD_15293 | JGI IMG/M metagenome (IMG submission 15293) | reverse complement strand
CCCCGCCTGTTCGACGAGCCGATCGTCGCCTTCGGCGTGACCCGCGCCAAGGGCGCAAGCGACGTGACCGTCGACGCCTTGATCGAGAAGCGGCTGGAGAAAATCGCGGCGGCGCATCCGGAGGTGAAATTCACCAAGGTCGACACCCAGGTCGATAGCGAGGTCGGCAACTATCATTCGACCATGGAGACGCTGATCGAGGGCGCGGCTCTAGCCGTCGTGGTCGTCTTTATCTTCCTGCGCGACATGCGCGCGACGCTCGTGACCGCAATCGCGCTGCCGCTTTCGGTCATCCCGACGTTCTGGGCGATGGACGCGATCGGCTTCTCGCTCAACCTCGTGAGCCTGCTCGCCATCACGCTCGTGACCGGCATTCTGGTGGATGACGCGATCGTCGAGATCGAGAACATCGTCCGCCACATGCGCATGGGCAAGTCGGCCTATCGCGCTTCGCTCGAGGCCGCCGACGAGATCGGGCTCGCGGTGATCGCAATCTCCCTCTCCATCGCCGCGATCTTCTCGCCGGTGAGCTTCATGGGCGGCATCGCCGGGCAATATTTCCGTCAGTTCGGCTTGACGGTTGCGATCGCCGTCATGTTCTCGCTGCTCGTTGCGCGTTTCGTCACGCCGGTGATCGCCGCCTATTTCCTGCACGCCCCTCATGACGAAATCCAACGCGACGGCGCGGTGATGCGCTTCTACACGCGGCTCGTGCGCGCTTCCGTGCGCCACCGCTGGATAACGCTGTTCGCGGGCGCTTTGATCTTCGCCGCTTCGCTGTGGTCGACGCAATTGTTGCCGTCCGGATTCATCCCGCCGGATGACTACGGCCGCGCGTTGTTGGCGATCGAACTGCCGCCCGGATCGCGGCTCGAAGACACCGATCGCGTCACCCGCGCGATCTCGGACAAATTGCGCGCTATGCCCGAGGTTCGCTCGGCGCTCATTTTCGGCGGCAAGCTCATGGGAGGCACGGACGACGAGCCGCGCAAGGCGACGGTCATCATCAATCTCGTTCACAAGTCTAAGCGCGAAGCGTCGCAGCAAGACATGCAGCTCAGGGTAGGCGCGCTTCTCGCCGATCAGCCGGACATTCGTTTCTGGTTCCTCAAGGACAACGGCCAGCGCGACCTGCAGCTCATCATCGCGGGGCCCGACATCAACGTCATCAACGACACCGCGAACCAGATCGCGAGCGAGATGCGGACGATTCCCGTCATCGAAAATCCGATCTCGACTGCGGAGCTCGACCGACCGGAATTGCGCATCGTGCCGAAACCTCAGGTCGCCGCCGATCTTGGGGTCTCGACCGAGGCCTTGTCCGATACGATCCGCGTCGCCACGCTTGGCGACATCGACGCCAATCTCGCCAAGTTCAATGCCGGCGATCGGCTGATCCCGATCCGGGTCGAGCTCGAGGAAGCCGCGCGTGCCCGCCCAGGACTTCTACAGGATTTGCGCGTGCCCACCAGCGGGGGCGCAACGACGCCGTTATCCGCGGTCGCGGACTTCTCGATCGCCCACGGACCGACCGCAATCAACCGCTACGATCGGACGCGACGCGTGACGATTGAGGGCGATCTGCGGGGCGATGCTGCGCTCGGCGCTGCGGTCGCGGCGATCCGCGCGTTGCCAACCGCCAAGAATCTGCCGCCGGGCGTCGAAATCCGCGAGACCGGCGACGTCGAGATCATGAGCGAAGTGTTCGCCTCCTTCGCCGCGGCGATGGGCGCGGGCCTGATGATGGTCTATGGGCTTCTCGTGCTCTTGTTCGGTAGTTTCCTGCAGCCGATCACCATCCTGATCTCGCTGCCGCTCTCGATCGGCGGCGCAATCATCGCGCTCCTCATCACGCACAAGGCGATGTCGATGCCGGTGGTGATCGGCATTCTGATGCTGATGGGCATCGTCACCAAGAACGCGATCATGCTGGTCGACTTCGCGGTCGAGGAAATCGGCCGCGGCACGCCGCGCACGCAGGCTTTGGTGGAAGCGGGCCGCAAGCGGGCGCGGCCGATCGTGATGACCACGATCGCGATGGCGGCGGGCATGTTCCCATCGGCTCTGGGACTGGGCGACGGCGGCGGCTTCCGCTCGCCGATGGCGATCGCGGTGATCGGCGGCCTCATCATGTCGACGATGCTGTCGCTCGTTTTCGTGCCCGCCGTGTTCACGGTGCTCGACGATCTCGGCAGCTTTACCTGGCGCTTGCTCAGCCGCTTCGTCGGAGACTCGGAGGAACAGTTGGCGGAGCAACCGCAGGGGCCCGCGCGCGCGGGGCATCCGCCCGCCACGATCAGGCCGCGGCCGGCCTCCGAGGTTTCGGTCGCGGCGGAGTGAAGGCGCGCAACCGGCACAACCTGTTGGGTGTGTGACCGCGGTCACTGCGGGCTCTGTCCCGTCCGTTAAAACACCATCATTCTCGAAAACAAATTTAGCAGCGCGGCGCAATTCGCAGCGGGGCGATCAGACTTTGGAATCGGCGGCGGGCAGGCCTACGTGGCCCACCGAAGGGGGTTCGGAGCCCGCCGCCGTACCGGTACGCCTGAAGGCGCTTGCGGCAGCGAGCGTCTTCAGTGCGTTTATCACCGGGTCGACGACCAGGCCCATCACGCCGTGCGGATCATGTCTGTGCCCTGAAACGCCGAAGGCAAGGCCCGGCGGCTCGACGGAGGGCATGTGCAGGCTGCCCGCGAGCCAGTCCCAAATCGCCAGGCTTGCGCCCATGTTGCAATTGAAATGCGCTGGATCTGCGGAATGGTGGAGCTGATGATGCGCCGGGCTCATGAACATGCGCCCCCAAAAGCCGGTGAACGGTATCCAGATCTCACTGTGCTGGAGCTGCGCGGTAAGGTAAATGTACAGCAGCATCAGCACGTTCTGGTCGAACAGGGTGAACGACACCGCCTTTCGCCCCAGCGCGTATTGGGCGAACCCGCCGATTACGCCGATGAACAGCGCGAGATTGTTGGCGAGGATCAGCGAATCGAGCGGGTGAACGCGAAAGTTGACGAGCGGCGTCAGCACTTCGGCCGAGTGGTGCGCCTTGTGCAACTCCCACAGCGCCGGAACGCGGTGCTTGAGCCAATGGTCGAGGAAGAAGCCGAGTTCATAAGCAAGAAACAGCGCGACCGTGCGCATGGCGTTGAGCGTCCAATCGGGAGCGCGCCATTGCGGCGTGGGGCCAAGGCAGCGCGTCAGAAGCGTGGCGACACCGTCGCTAATCCATGAGGTCGAGACGACGGCCCAGCCTAGGATCGCGCCCAAAGTCATGAGCCCAATAACGCAATAGGCGAGATCGGCGAAGGTTGAGCGATGCAGCAGCACCCGGCGCGAAAAAATAGCGCGCGCCAGCGCCCGGAGCACAACCGGTCGGTCGCGACGTTTCCGCCGCCAGGCGAGCCAGGCGAAGGCGATGAGGATCGTGGCGCTGAGCGAATAGATCGAGCAGATCGACGACGGCGAGAGCAGGGTCGCAACGACCGCCTGGAGAGGTGAGAGAAGGGTCTGGACGAACGTCATCGATATCTTGGCGCAGAACCACGGTCGGAGCGGCGCGGACCGTTTCCGGGATTGTTAGGCTCCAAGGTTTAAGAATTGCTAGTTTAGACCCGTAGATTGAACCCTAAAGCGACAGCGATGGCGCGCCGGGGTCACAGCGCCAAACGAGCCCTCGACCGGGGAATTTGCTGCGCCGCACTGTGATCCAGATCACGGCATGGAATTTGCGATGGTCCTATGTTGTAACTCGTCACTACCTAGTGGTTGCAGAGAGAGCCGACAGCACACGCAGATGCCAATCGGCCGAAATCAAGCAAGAATGAGGGGCGCAAATGTATTCCATCCTGGTTTTAATTTGCTCGACCGCATTATCACACGCCGATTGCCAGGCTAAAACTGCGGTTGACGTGGTCCGGGGCCCGACGGTCGACAATCCGATGATGTGCGGATTCAATGCGCAAGCAATGATTGCCCGCACAGATCTTGTGCAAGGCGACGGCTCCGAATACGTGAAGGTGGTCTGCACGCGCGCGAAGAACGCCGAAGAATGGGTGGCCGAAATCAAGGCGCGCAAGGCCGCGGTTGAGCAAGCGGACTAGACGCCGCAAACTGGTCGAAAAAACGGGCTGACGGCGCTACGACGGACGTCCTTTCGCAAGCGGCATGGATCGCGAGGGGAAGACCTCGTTGATAACGCCAACCTGGGCCGGATCGAGCACGATCTTGCCGGCAAAACCGTCGCGCCGCGCGGCCAGCGCCTCGGCGCGCAGGCCCTCCAAGTCGCGAATGTTGGCGAAGGCCGTGTCGATTGCGGCCACGTGCGCCGACGTTGCGGCGAGCAGCGTGAGCTCGCGCGCCAGCCGATAGGGGCCAAAGGTGTCGCCGAGGCGGTCGCGGTCCGTCTCGGCCCCGATATCGGCGCGCAAGGCCTCCGCGCTCCAGGCGATTCCGATGAGCCGCGCACTCGAGCCGCGATAACTTCCCATATGGAACAAAGACTGGGCCCTATCGGCGACAGCGATGATCCGGGTCGCGCCGTCGGCGAGCCCAAGCTGGGCCTCGCGCACCGCGAGCTTGGCGGATAGCTGCTGGACGCTCGAAGCCCCAAGGCTTCCCGGCAGCAGAATTGCGTCGGGCCCGCCCGCCATCACCGCGTCCAGATCGGAATCGGTCTCGCCAGAATCGAGGGCATTTGCCCTCACGATGAGCACCGGCCCGCCGCCCTGGCCACGCGCCTCTTTTAGGAACCGCGCCGCCGCGGCCCGCGCCCCTGCCCTTTCCGCCAGCGCCGCCCCGGCGAGATCGACAATGATTGCGTCCGCGCCACTCTCGAGCGCCTTGGCGAGCCGTTGCTCGTCCGCCCGGGCGATGAGACGCGAGCGCATGGGCCGCTCAGGCTGTCAGCATCTCAGGCTCGCGCCGCCGCATGAAGGCAGTGCGGCGGCACTCGGCGACCAGCGTCCCGTCCTGCTTGAATGCGCGGTGCCGGAATTCGACCAGTCCGGCCTCGGGCCGAGACTTGGAGGCGCGCGCGGCGATCACCTCCGTCTCCACCCGAATCGTGTCGCCTTCAAACAATGGAGCCGGAAAAGCGACATCGGTCATGCCGAGATTGGCGATGGTCGTGCCGACCGTGGTGTCGTTGACGGAAATGCCGATCATCAGCCCAAGCGTGAACAGGGAATTCATGATCGGCCGGCCCCATTCGGTTTCGGTCGCGCAAAAATGCGCGTCGATATGCAGCGGCTGCGGGTTCAGCGTCATGTTGGAGAACAGCATGTTGTCCATTTGGGTGACGGTTCGGCTGAGCCCGTGGCGAAACACTTGGCCGACCGAAAAGCCCTCGAAGTAAAGCCCGCCGCGCGGATGGCGAAGAGTTCGGGTCTCCATGGGTGCTCCGATCACAGCTTTAAGTTGAACTTAACCATGTGTGTGCAATCTATACGATTAGAGTCCACCGCCATAACCGGCGAGGGAGGCCGACATGCACGCCAACCTTCCAACGACCGAGCTGCTACCGGCGCCGTTCTGCGCCAAGCCAGACATAGTGCGTCGATTTCTGGCTTGGGCGCAAACCGCCGATGCGGATGTGCGCGCGCAAGGGGCGAGCGCGCTTGCACGCGCCTATCTTTATTCCGATCTCCCCACATCTGTTCGCGCCGAGGCTGTGCTGGCGATGACCTCGCTCCTGGACGATTCTTCGATCTTGGTGCGCCGGGCGCTGGCGGAGGCTTTGTGCAGGGCCTTCGATGCGCCCCGCGCACTGGTCCTCGCGTTGGCGGCGGACGAATCGGAAGCAGCCACGCCGGTGCTTCAGCACTCGCCAGTGCTGACCGAAGCAGACCTCGCCGATTGTGCCGCGAGCGGAAACGTCGTGGCCCAGATTGCGCTGGCGCGCCGGTTCTACCTGCCGCCTCGCGCCAAAGCCGCGCTGGCCGAGATCGGACATCTCGACGCCGTCCGCGCGCTCATCGCCAATTTCGAGATCGATCTTCCGGCGGAACTCCTGCAGCGCATTTTTGCCCGCTTCGGCGACCACCCAAGCTTGCGCGACGCGCTGCTCGAGCGCCCTGCTTTGCCAGCAGCTTTAAGGGCGCGCATCGTGGTGGCGGCGTCAAAGGATCTAGCCATCGAGGCGTCGCAATGGATGTCGCCCTCGCGAGCCGAGCGCGTCTCCCGCGAGGCGCGCGATCAGGCGCTCTGTGCGATCGCTTCGTCATGCCGTCTCGTCGAGCGGACGGAGCTCACGCGCGCGCTGCGCGCCGCCGGCGCGCTGACGCCGGCCTTGCTGCTGCGTTCGCTGCTTCGCGGAGAACGGACACTGTTCGCGCAGGCTCTGGCCGAGCTTTCGGGCCTGCCGCTGCCGCGCGTCGCCGCCTTTATCCTTGAGCCGCAGGGGGAGGGCTTCGCCGCGCTCGCCCGCCGCGCGGGCCTGAAGGGCGGTGTCCTGCTCGCCTTTCGCTCGGCGCTCGCCGCGATCAAAGCTCAGGGCGCCGAGCCTGGCGACAGTCTCAAACTGCCGCTCGTGCAAAAGGTCATCGACACGTGCGACGAGCTCGACGATCCGGCGCTTGTCAAGGTCCGGGCGTTGCTGTGGCGCTTCGCCGCCGAAGCGGCAAAGGCGGAAGCGGCCCACTTCGCCCGCGAGGCCGCTTCGACCTCAGTCGGTCCGCTCCCGCCGCTCCTAGAGTTTTCGCCGGTCAACGACGACGAGCATCGCGCGCCGAAACTGCTTGCCGACTTCTCACGAACTCCGGCCGGCGCGCCGCCGCTCGAGCTTGACGGGCGGCCGGCGAATTCGGGCGAGGATAAGGCGCCGCGTGTCGAACTGCCGCCCGAGCTTGTCGCCCGGCTCGACAACGCGGCCTAAAGCTCAGGCGCTCGCGGCCGCCCCGTTGGCGGCTTCCGACATCTCCTGGCGCGCCTGCGCGATCGCCTGCCGTAGGACGGAAGGCTCCTGCGCGCCGGGAACGCCGACGCGGCCGCCGAAAATGAAGAACGGCACGCCGCTCACTCCCATCGCCTGGGCCTGCTCAATCTCCTCGCGCACAAGGTCGACGTCTGCGTCGTCAGAGAGCAGCTTTTCGACCTCACCGGCGTCGAGGCCGCATCCGCCCGCGATCTCGATCAACACGCCGCGGTCGCCGATGTCGCGTCCCTCGACGAAATAGGCCTTGAACAATCGATCGGCGACTTCGGCCTGAACGCCGACCGACCCCGCCCAGCGGATGAGCCGGTGGGCGTCGAGGGTATTGGGCGAGCGCTTGATCTTGTCGAAGGCAAAGGGGACGCCGACCTCGGCGCCCAAGCGCGTGAGGTTCTCATGCGCTGACTGGAGCCGGCCGCTCTTGCCGAACTTTTTCTCCATATACTCGGTGCGATCGAGCCCGCCTTCGGGGATCGTCGGATCGAGCTGATACGGCCGCCAGCGCACCACCACCGGCCCCGCTTCGTCCGAAAGCGCTTCCTCGAGGCGTTTCTCGCCGAGGTAGCACCAGGGACAGACGACGTCGCTGACCACGTCGATAGTGAGAACTTGATCCGCTTCGCTCATGGGGCGGGCTCCTGTTTCCGAAAACTTTATCTGGTCCCGCCGCAGCGCCAGCGCAAGCTGCGGCTCGAACCGGCCGCGAACGCGGCCCGCTGCCTCAGCCTAGCTTGCCTCCTAGGATTCTTTGAGCCGCGCGCCCCAGTCGCGCATGCTCAGAAGCACTGGCGCGAGCGACTGGCCGAGTTCCGTCAGTTCATATTCGACCTTCGGCGGCACTTCGGGAAACACGGTTCTCTTGATGATCCCATCCGCCTCGAGTTCGCGCAGTTGCAAGGTGATCATCCGCGGCGTCGCCGAAGGCGTGATGCGGCAGAGGGCGTTGAACCGCAACTTGCCGTGCAGGAGGTGAAAAACCAGAACCGGCTTCCAGACGCCGCCGATCACCGAGAGCGTCGCCTCGACCGCGCAGCCGGTGCGACCTGTTTTGCGCCTCGACCGGCGCGCGACACTATCATCCATGATAGTACATGTCGTGTTTGAGCGTACTGCCGCAAGCCATACTGAACCCTTATCATGCCGATCGGAAGCGCTCGTTGCACGAGCGGCCGAATGGTCTCGATAAGGGTGGTTCGCTTTGGATGGCATCGAATATCTAGGCCTTGCGGCTAGCAGCCTGGCGACAGTTGCCTTCCTGCCGCAGGTCGTGAAGACATGGCGCACCCGCAGCGCGAACGATTTCAGCCTGGTCACACTGCTCATGCTGGAGGCCGGCACGGGCCTTTGGATCGTCTACGGCCTGCTGCGGGAAGCGCCGGCGATCTGGCTCGGCAATGGCGTCACGCTGGCGCTCGCTGGATTCATTCTCGCGGTGAAATGAAAAGCGTTCTCGACTGCAAATAAAGGGGCGGCGCGACGATAGCCCGGTGAAAGAATGTCGACCCTGAAGACCATTCGAAGCAAGGCCCTGGAAATCGCCTTTCTCGAGGAGGGCGCGGCCACGGGCTGGCCGGTCGTGCTGGCGCATGGCTTTCCCTATGACGTCCATGCCTATGACGAGGTCGCGCCGCATCTGGCGAAGGCGGGCGCACGTGTGATCGTGCCCTATTTGCGCGGCTTCGGTCCCACGCGTTTTCTTTGCCCAGATACAATGCGCAGCGGGCAGCAAGCCGCGCTCGGCCGTGACCTGATCGATCTCCTGGACGCGCTCGGCATTCAGCGCGCCATTCTGGCCGGTTACGATTGGGGCGGCCTTTCGTCCTGTGTCGCCTCCGCCCTCTGGCCTGAGCGCGTGACCGGCCTCGTATCCTATGCCGGCTACGACATCATCGACGTAGGGCGCCTAGGCCACGCCTTTGCGCCGGCTTTGGAGCAGGTGTTCTGGTACCAGCATCTGTTTCAGCTGGAGCGCGGACGCGAGTGCCTGACGCAGCATCGACGCGCTTTGTGCCGCATCCTTTGGCAACAATGGTCGCCCGGCTGGAGGTTCGACGACCCCGCCTTCGAGAGGACAGCGTCGTCATTCGACAACCCGGACTTCGTGGACGTGGTGATCCACTGCTATCGCTTCTGTTTCGGATCGGCGGCCGGCGATCCGGCATTGGCCTTATTGGAAGCGCGCCTCGCCGAGAAGCCCAGGATCACCGTCCCCGCGATCACACTGGATGGTCTGCAGGATCCTCTCAAACCCGGCGGCACGGCAAACCACGCCAGGATGTTCACGGGTCGTCATGAGCATCGCGTCGTGGATTGCGGGCACAATCTGCCGTGGGAGGCGCCGCGAGACTTTGCGGATGCGATCCTGACCATTCGGGAGTGGACCGCTGACGAAAAACGCTAATCGTTTCCGGTGCCGCGTCGCCGGTCAGGCTGCCCCCGATTACCCTGCGCAACGCTTGAACTTTTGCCTACCTTTGGCTCGCCTTGCCGGTCGCTCCTCCCGATCGGTCACCGCACCAGTCGACTGTCCGAGCTTCCACGGGCGCGTCAGGGAATGGTGAGCTCCCTTCCGGGCGGGGTTGTTCCCGGCCGTTGGCCCGCAGATCCACAAGCCGATTTTCAGCGGCAATAAGCGTCCGCCCGACCAAGAATGCGCAAAAATACATTTGAATTGATGGTTGCGAGCGTCTGCGTCGAGCCGGATGAGATACCGTTTGGTTCCTTGAGCCCGAGAACCTCCATCGCGATGCAGAAAAGGAATCCCAAGGCCTCCGCGCCCCGGCCGCGCTTCTGACTACAACTCAGTGGAGAGTTGAGTCTGTAGACAACTTAAGCTTGCACGGCGGACGTTTCCACGAGGAAGACCACGGACTCGGCCGGCCATGCGATGGGCGTGGGCGGAATGGTCGTGGTCGAGCGCCTGGAACCGGACGCCTCCGGCTGGCTGACGAATTGGGTTGTCGTGTCGGAGCGCACGATCGACGAGAATGGCTCCCATTCGTGGTCCCTGCTGTCCGGCGCGCCGTCGAACACCCCCTGGTTGCCGAATGACCTCTACCGTTTCGAGGGCTCTTGGTCCTCGACAGATCTTCTTGCCGATACACGACCTATGCCCGAAGCGTCGACCTGGGTGATGACGCTCATCGGCTTCGCCCGGCTCGGCATGGCCGGATATCGAAGCCCTAGGAATCCCTGGCGCCCGATCCAATTCTCCAAGAGAGTCACTTCGCGATGATCTACAATCTGCGGCAACAAAGATCAGCCCGGACCGCTACGCAGGCGTCGATCCGAAGCCGCCCCATCACCGTCCCACTTCGGGACGCCACGCCGGAATCGACGAGAGACGCACGAGACGAACCGGCCCTTAAGCTCCCGATGCTGGAGGCTGAGGTGGTGGAACTGCGACAAAGCCTCGCTGACGCGACCGCGAATCGGGACGAGCTGCGGCAGGAAATGGACGATCTGCGCCGCGACCGCGACCATTGGCGGAAGCTGGCGGAACCAAGCGAAGCTGAGAAAGCAGGAACGCGGACCTGGTTCTGCGGCCGGGCTTCGTCAGGCGCTTAAGTCTGATCCGCTGACCCTCTCGGAAGCGCCCTGATGAAGATCAGCAGCCCCCGCGAAGCGGGCGGAAGGGTGCGAGCGGAGACAATCATCCAGCGCGCCCCTCGTCCGTGATTGCGGCTCTTATCCCGTCAGCTGTTGGTCTCAGCCCTTGTCGTCATGGCCGGGCTTGTCCGGGCTTGTCCCGGCCATCCACGCAGAGCCGTCTCAAAGACGAGGTCGAGCCGCGGCCCGCAGCAAAGTTTTGCAGGCACAAATCTTTCGCCCTTGCCGCGCTCACGAACATCCGATGCGCCGAACCACATGGATGGCCGGGTCAAGCCACCATCGCCTCGCATATACCCGTCGAGGCCGCTGTAGCGGGCCGTGGGCGCGGCGACGTGGCGGTGAGGCTTGATCGTTTCACGACCCGTAGTCGCTCCCAGCTTACGGGCAGCCGTTGCTCAATTGCCCCGGACGCCGCACGGAACGCTCTCGTTTTGGCGGCCGCGATTTGCAGGCCCATCGCTTTTACGCTATCAGGGCGTTATATGGGCGGGGGGCAAAGCGCCCGCACCAGGAGATCGAAAGGACTTCGTGAAAACCTTAAGACTTTCGGCGGCGCTTGCCGTCCTGACCCTCACCGCCTCGACGACTTGTGCCGCCGTGATCGACCTCAGCACCGCTCTGGGGCCGTCAGGTCATTACACCACACAGGCATATTACCAGGGTATGCTCGGCGGTCAGCCGATGACCGCTGCTCAGCAAGCCTATGCCGATCAGGAAGACCAGTTGCGTCTGCTGGGCTTTCTCTCGGAATTGGGCGGCGACATCGCGCTTGGCCAAATCTTCTACCACATAGCGTATGGCATAACCCCGCCTCTACCTCCGCCTGCGCTGGACTTGGCCAGCGGGGGAAGTGACCTTAACCCTCCTCCCATCACGCCAAGCGGCCTCGTCACTGGCGCTTCGGACGTGGGCTATACGGGCGCCGGCCTGACCCCGACGACCCCCGTCAACACCGGCGTAGGCCCGGCCACTGCCGTACCGGAGGCGTCGACCTGGGTGATGATGGCGATCGGGTTCTTGGGGTTTGGATTCGTGGGTTGGCGTGATGGATCGCGCAGGACTGCCGGGCAAGCTGCATAGGCGAACGACAAGGGGCGGTCCAAAAGCCGCCCTCTCGCCCTACTTGGCAGCCCTACAGGCCCTACGCCGCCCGCAAAGCTCGGTAGACGCTGGCAACGCCGGTCTCAAGCTGCACCGATGGCCTCGCGGGTCACGCCCTCCGCGGCGAGCCGACGGATGTCGACGGTCTTGGCGGGAGCGGGTCGGGGGTCAAGCCCGGCCATGACGCCCTCAAGGTCGTCCGGAGATCCCCTTCATACCCCGATTTCGACGACCAACAGCCAACGCGACAAGAGCCATGATTATTATTGCTAAAACCAGAAAGATATGTTATGGGTATTGGTTCTGGCCGAACCAGTTCCCGCTGGGCACAAGCGCGGTCGGAACGGGGAGGCCGGCAGGCTGTTTGAGATGGTTGGACCCACAACCCATGACGCGAGCGAGGTCGCGAAAGAGGTTTCCTTACGTTCATCGGCCGTAACCCATTGAAAACCCTCGATTCGAAAAAATAAACGCTAGTAAACGCTAGCACTTTTACTAGCGCTTACGGGCGTTTAAGCGCTTCTTATTAACGTTTGCTTCGCCGACGTTCACGCGCTGGTTGCATTCGAGGGCGCACCAGCCTGCTTGTCCGCGGCCTGAGGGCTAGGGCTCGCGGCGCCACCAGGTGGAAGTCTCGACGCCGAATAGAGGCGTTGTCTCCGGGCGGCGGAGCTTGGCCGAATAGGCTATCCACTGCTCGGGAGCGTAATAGAGCGGCACGATGTAGAAGCCGGAGATGAGCAGCCGATCGAGCGCTCGCACCGCGGCGACGAAGTCCTCATTGGTCTCGGCCGCGAGGATCGCGGCGATCATCGCGTCGATGGCAGGCGAGCGGACCCCGCTGATGTTGTAGGCGCCTTGGGCGTCGGCGGCCGCCGAGCTCCAGCGGCCCCGCTGCTCATTGCCGGGCGAGGGCGAGGCGATCCAGGAGCCGATCATCATGTCGAAGTCGAAGCTCGTGCGCCGGCGCTGGAACTGCACTTCGTCCACCAGCCGGACGTTCGCCGCGACCCCGATGCGGGCGAGATTGCGCGCGTAAGCGAGCGCCAGGCGCTGCTCGTCGCGGTTCCTGACCAGGATCTCGAAGGCGAGCGGCGCGCCATGCGCATCCACGAGCCGCCCATCCCGGAGCGAATAGCCGGCGGCGGCAAGCTTCTCGAGCGCGTCTTTGGCGATCGCGCGGTCGCGGCCCGAACCGTCCGAGACTGGCGCGCGCCACTTGCCCTCCATAACGTCGTCCCGGACCGCGCCGGGATAGGGCGCGAGCAGTGCCCGCTCCCGATCCGACGCCGGCCGGCCGATCGATGACAGCTCGCTGTCATCGAAGAACCCCTCGGATCGCTGGTACGCGCCAGCGAACAGATTGGCGTTGATCCACTCGAAATCGAACATCGACGCCAGCGCCTCGCGCACACGGGCGTCAGCGAACGGCGCGTGGCGAGTGTTGAAGGCGAAGCCGGAAACGCCCTTCGGCAGGCCGCTCGGAATGGCGGCCTTGATGACGCGCCCGTCCCGCGCGGCGGGAAAGTCATATTCGTTGCGCCACCGGTTGGTGTCGTCCTCGACCCGATAATCGATCAGCCCGGCCTTGAAGGCCTCGAACATCGCCGTCGCGTCGCGGTAATAGTCGATGCGGATCCGATCGAAATTGTAGAGGCCGCGCGCGATCGGCAGGTCCTTCGCCCAGTAGTTGGAGTCGCGCTCTAGCACCAGGCGCTCCCCCGGCTTGACCTCCGCGACACGATAAGGTCCCGACCCCACCGGGATCTGCAGCGTCTGGTCCTCGAAATGCTCGGCGTCGACGTGTGCGCGCGACAAGACCGGCATGATCGCAAGCGTCAGCGGCAGTTCGCGGTCGTTGGCGCCGGAAAGGTCATAAGCCACGGTCCAGTCGTCCGGGGCGTCGATGCCTTTGACCAGCGAAAAGGCGGCGCGCTGCTGCGGGCGCCCCTTTGCCTTGAGCAGGTTGAAGGTGAAGACGACGTCGGCCGAGGTGATCGGCGATCCGTCCGAAAAGTGGGCGGCTGGATCGAGATGGAAGACGACCTTATCCCGCGCCGCATTGGTTTCGATGCTCTTGGCGATGAGGCCATAGAGCGTGAACGGCTCGTCAGCGGAGCGTGTCATCAGCGACTGGTAGACGTTGCCGATGAGTCCCTGCGCCGTCGACAGAGCCTTGACGTTGTAAGGGTTAAGGCTGTCGAAGGCGCCGAGATAGGCTAGGTTGAGGGCGCCGCCCTTGGGCGCCTGCGGGTTCACGTAGGGCAAGTGATCGAAGTCGGGCGCCAAGGCCGGCTCGCCGTGCATTGCAATCGCGCGCGACGACGGACCCACGCCGCCGGCGATCGTCGGCGCGCCCGCGAGCGCGATCGCGAGCGCGGCGCCGAGGAGGGAGCGAATCGTTCGGCCGATCATCGCCGCTCTTCTATCATCGTGGGTCGCCGGATTCCCAACGGAAGGCGCATCTTTGGCCCGACTCGCCTCCGTTGGCCGCTTTTGCCGGCGGCGCGTGGTTGAAAGAACGAAATTGCTATTGGAATGTCACGGCGAATGTGGAAAGAGGGGCGCCGATCCGCAGCGCGTTCACCGCGCCTTGCGTCATGAGGTCGCTCGGAGGCTCGCCGACGCCAATTGCGGGCGCCGATTGGCGGTGTTCTGGCGAAGGGCGAAGCGCAAGACGATTCCGTTTAACAGTTCGAAAGGACGATTGATGAGATCCCAAGTCATGCGCGCGAGCGTAGCGGCCCTTGCGGTGAGCCTCGCGCTCGCCGGCGGAGCATTTGCGCAGCAGGCGCCGGCCAAGCCCGCTGCTCCAGGAGTCCCGGCAGCGCCCGGCCAGGCAGCCCCCGGAGCGCCCGCCCAGCCCGCGCCGCCCTCAAAGGTCGATCTCGTATCGCCCGAGCCGCAATGGGCCAAGTTCTGCGCCAAAGAGCCGGCCAGCGGCCGTGACGCCTGCGCCACCATGCGCGACTTCTCGACGTCGGCCGATCAGCCGCCGATGATCAGCATCAACTTGTTTGACGTCGCCGGCGAAGAGAGGCGCAAGCTGCGGTTCCTGATCCTGCCGATCGGCATGCTGTTGAAGCCCGGCTTCCGTGTCGTCATCGATAAGAACGATCCGATCGAGGGCAAGTACGACATGTGCTTCCAGAACGCTTGCTCGGCGGAGATCGACATTGGCGCCAAAACTGTCGAAATGTTGAAAAAAGGTCAGAACATGGCCGTCGTCATGCGCGTGCCCGGTGGGGACTCGTCCGGGCGAGAGCTGACATTCAACGTTCCGTTGAAAGACCTGGGCACGGCGTTTGAAGGTAAGCCGACCGATCCCAAGGTGCTGGAACAGCAGCGCACGGCGTTGCAGCAGCAGTTGCAGAAGAAGGCGGAAGAACAGCGCAAAGCGCTCGAGCAGCAACAAGGGGCGGCCCCGGGAACGCCAGCTCCTGTCGCGCCTGCCGCTCCAGCTCCCGCCGCGCCGGCGAAGTAAGCCGGCCGTTCAGGCCTCTCGCCCCTCGCCGCGGCGGGAGGCCTGGCGAGGGATAAAGACTGCGCGGCTCGCGTTTTTTGAAGGCTTGCGTCAGGGGTAACCGCTACGTTTCAGCTCAGGCGCGAGCGCCCGCGGGCGCAATATCTGCCGTCCTCGGTCCGATCGAAGGCTTCGCTCACCTGTGGGTGCCGAACTGGCTCTCCGGACTCGTCCGACAGCAGGTTCTGCTCAGAGACATAAGCGACATACTGGCTGTCCTCATTCTCGGCATAGAGGTGATAGAACGGCTGCTCTTTAGCGGGACGCACCTCAGTTGGTATCGAACGCCACCATTCCTCGGTGTTGGCGAAGACCGGGTCGACATCGAAGATCACCCCACGGAAAGGGTAGAACCGGTGTTTGACGACCTGTCCAATGCCGAATTTCGCGTTCCGAGTTTGCATAGCCTCCAATCTCCTTGCCCCACGGTTAGACCGTTATAGCGCATTGCGACATAACAGGAACCGTTTGTCGATCCGAGATTAGGGCTTACCCACTGATCTCTCGGTGCAACTGCCGCTCTGCGAAAGCAAAAACTGGGCCGTCGGTGGGCGCGGCGGCGCAAAAGTCGATCAAAACTTGTAGAGCGCCGCATAATGCGGATCTCCCGCCGCCACCTGCTGGGCGAGATCGACCATCACGCGCGCCTGTTTCCAGGTCGCATCGTCCTGCATCTTGCCGTCGATCATAGCCGCGCCCGATCCATCGGGCATGGCCGCCAAAATCCTGCGCGCGAAGGCGACTTCCGCCGGGTCCGGCGAGAACACCGTTTTGGCGATTGCGATCTGGCTCGGATGAAGCGTCCATGCCCCCGCGCAGCCGAGAAGGAAGGCGTTGCGGAATTGCGCCTCACAGCCCGCCGGGTCCGAGAAATCGCCGAACGGTCCGTAGAACGGCTTGACGCCATTCGCCGCGCAAGCATCCACCATGCGGGCGATCGTGTAATGCCACGGATCCTGTGGAAAGCCGCCGCGCTCGGCGTTGGCTTCGGCGGCATCGGCAAGCACCCGGTAGTCGGGGTGGCCGCCGCCGACGCGGGTCGTCTTCATCGCGCGCGACGCCGCGAGGTCGGCCGGGCCGAGGCTCATGCCCTGCATGCGGGGCGAAGCGGCGGCGATCGCCTCGACATTGTTGACGCCCTGGGCGGTCTCCAAAATCGCATGCACCAGAATGGGCCGCTTGAGACCGTTGCGCGCCTCGAGCAGCGCCAGATACTGGTCGACGAAATGAATGTCCCAGTCGCCTTCGATCTTGGGGACCATCACCACGTCGAGCTTATCGCCGATCTCACCTAGGAGACGGGTCATATCGTCGATGAACCAAGGCGAATTCAGCGCATTGACGCGCGCCCAAAGTCCGGTCGAGCCGAAGTCGATCGCCTTCGCCATGGCTATCAAGCCTTCCCGGGCCGCCTCTTTCGCGTCGATCGGAATCGCATCCTCGAGATTGCCGAGGATGACGTCGACCTGGCCGACAAGTTCGGCCGCCTTCGCGCGCATCTTTTCATTGTGCGGCGGTATGAAGTGAATCATGCGCTCGAGCCGCGAGGGAAGCTCAAGCAGCGGGCGCGGGGCCCCGATCGCCAGCGGATCAAAATACCGACGGGGGGCTTTCATGAGGTCGGTCTTGTCCTGACTGGGTTGAGGTAACGGCATAGGGCGATTTCGCTTTCGCCGCAATTCGCCCGTCGCCTATCCTTCGCCGCCCCGGAGTCCTGGCGGGCTCTGCCGCGGCGTCGCGCCGGGTACAACCAGGGAGCGAGTTCGGTGAAAGAAAAAGCAAGACAATGAAAGCAAAATTGCTTTCATTTCCTTTCATTTCCTTTTCCGAATCGGGGCTTTTCAAAGGGTTACGTGCGATTCAAATAAAAAAATCTGGTTCCCTCTCAACTCGCCTCTCAGGTTGCGCGCCGACCCTCAGACGGACATCCAGTCGGCCGCCTCGCTTTGCCCCTCCCGTTGCTCCCCGGCCGGGCTCGCCGGACCATCGACCGTATCGGTCTCGCCCGGCTCGTCGTCGAGAACGACTCCCTGTTTCTTCAAGTGCTCCTTGACAGCCGCCGCGAAGGCCTCGTTGATGCCGAAGTTCTCGGCCATGCGGTTGATCTTGTCCATGAGCTTCTTGCGCGCCTCGTCGTCATAGACCTGGTGGGCGCCGGCGACCGTCTGGTAGCGGTCGAGCCGATCGAGCACCTTCAGATAGGGCGTGATGGCCCTGATGTCGCCCGCGGCGACCGCTTCGGCGGCGAGCTGCATCAGGGGCGCGAGGCGATCCAATTGCAGCTTGGCGTGATCGGCGCCGCTGTCGACGGCTCTTTTCTGCAACACCTCGGAGACGATCTGCCGGATGCGCTCGCGGCTCACGCCTTCCTCGCTCCCGATCTCCTCGTAGCTTGCGCCTTCCCGCAACCGGGCGAATATCCGCTTCCGCCGCGCCATTTTGCCGTGGGCGACCAACCGCCGGCGCACAGGCGCCATCTCCTGAACCATTCTCAACTCTCCTACCGCGAGCGCTGCCCGATCTTTAAGGGAAAACGTCATAGAATAACATACATTCTGATATTCTGGAACATAATGTTACGGAAGGCCTTTGCCGTCGGGATCTGCAGCCAGATAAGCATGGAAAAGCAGTATGTTAGGGGAAGGCTTTTGTCTTGATGATTAACCTTATTTAACAGACCATCAGGTCTGATGCTATCGCAATCATGACATTCAGGATCTCAATGGCTTGCCGCTATCGTGGGGGAGAGCCAATGACGACCCTCTCTTTGGTTAAGTGCGAGAAGCGATAGCCGGTAAGGCCTTTTCGGGAGAGGGTTGCGTGCAGACCCAAAGGAGGGAGCAGGCATGTTCCTACCGGCTGCCGACGACGATGTGCCTGCTATCGTCGCGCTGATGAACCGCGCCTATCGGGGCACGGGCGCGGCTGGGTGGAGTGCGCAGGAACCTTATCTCAATGGCGATCGCATCACCGAGGAGGTTCTGCGCGCGGACTTGGCTACGAACCCTCGGGCTTCGCTCCTGAAATGGGAGGATCCCGAGGGCGGTCCGTTGCTTGGATGCGTGTGGATCGAGCCGCTCGACGATGACGTGTGGTATCTCGGCTCCCTGGCGACCGATCCGACGCGGCAAAACAGCGGGCTCGGCAAGATTCTGCTCTCGGCCGCCGAACAATGGGTGCGCGAACGCAGGGGTAAGCGCATCCGAATGAATGTGGTGAACGTCAGGGACGCGCTGATCGCGTGGTATCTTCGCCGCGGCTATCACAAAACCGGGGACACCGAGCCTTTTCCCTACGGCGACGATCGTTTTGGCGCGCCGCTCCGCGATGATCTGAGCTTCCTGGTCCTTGCCAAGGACCTCTAATACAATCGCATTTCCGGGGGAAAAACGCCAAAAACGCGTCGGAATGCTGTCGATTGCGCCGGTATGTCGCGGGCGCCACACTCTCTGGGATTGTGTGGTCCGGGCCGAAAGCTCGGGCCTCCTGCGCTTGCCTCGAACCGCGGGCGCCTCTATTCAGGTTCACGCGGGATGCGGAATCGAGGGTTGTGCGTGGGGGCAGGGCGGCAAGCGGTCGTTGCGGGACTCGCCTGGGCTGCGCTCGCGATTGCGCCGGCGGCGGCCGCCGACATGTCCAGTCTGGGCATCGACAACACGATGCCGCCGCCCCAGACGGTCATCGGCCCGGGACCTGACACTTACACCAATTTCTTCCAGGAAGTACGGGTCGGCGTCTTCTCTCACAACGAGATTCACGACGAGGGCGCGCCGGTCGACGTCTCGGCCGAATTGCTGTCCTCGCCGATCGGCTACGCCAACAACATTGGCGGCCGCTATTTCTCGTGGTTTTTCAATCCGCGCATCAACATCGGCGCGATGATCAACACCGGCGGCAAGACGAGCTATCTCTTCACCGGCCTCACCTGGCGCATTCCGATCTACGGGCCCTTCTTTTTCGAGGGCGAGTTCGGCGGCTCCGTCAACAACGGTCCAGAGCATCCGGAGGGAGACCGGATCTTCATGGGCTGCGTGCCCAACTTTCGCGAATCGGGTGGCTTCGGCGTCCAGCTCACTCCGAACATCGACGTCATAGGCAGCGTCGAGCATAACTCGCACGCGACCTTCTGCACCCACATCGATCCCGGCCTCACCGATTTCGGGGTACGGGTGGGCTATAAGTTCTAAGCGGGCCGGATCCCCAGGCGGCTGCGAAGGCTACCGCACCTTACCAATCCGGATGGCGCGAACCGTGGACAATGCGCTCGATCACGACCGTAAGGTCGGAGGCCGCGTAGAAGATGAGATAATGACCATGCACTGCGACCCGCACGCCCGCTCCGTATTGTTGTCGGCGGCGATGTAGAGCGCAATCTCTGTGAGGTCGGCCTCGGCTCGTTTGGTGAACTCGCATCTTCGCCCAGCCACTCAGCCGGCCAGCCGCCGCAGCTTGTCCTCTATGTGGCCGAATACTTCCTCGGCTGGGGAACTCTCGCCCGCAGCCCGACCCCCTTCGATCGTCCGACGAATGTCTTCGACGCTCAACTGACGCGCCCCCGTATTCTGGTCGCGACGGATGAGGTCGCGCACGTAATCGCTGACGCTTGCATACTCGCCGCTTTCGATGCGGCTCTGCACCCATTCCCGCATAGAGTCCGGGACCGATATGTTCATCGAAGCCACGAGACGCCTCCTGATCCGTCAATATGACATTTGTTGGCAAAGCGCGCCATGGTCGGTCCCGCCAGCGTCCTCAAGTGGTCCCCATCCGAACCTTCACGTCCCGGCAATGCGCTCGAAGGTTTCATGGCGGATAAGAGACGAAGCCTACCACCCCACCATTTCGTCCGAGCCGCCGAAACGCTTGGGCATGCCCTTGTAATGCGGGAGGTCGTCGACGATGGGCCGGACCGCGAACCGGCATTGCGTATGAAAGGCGGCCTGGAATTCGCCCGGCGGGAGCAGGAATCCATTGACGCCCCGCAGTCGTAGTGGGCCGAGATCGATGAACAGGCGCGTGCCGCATTCGCGACAGGTGACGCGAGGATTTCGCTTCAGTTTCCACGTCAAGGGATCGCCGCGGACCACGTTGACGGCGTCGGCGGGATAGACGGATTCCGGCGCATAGGCGCCCCCATGCACGGCCTGACAGTCGTCGCAATGGCAGTAGAACTGGACGATCGGCTCAGCCGAGATTTCAATTTCGACCGCTCCGCAGCGGCATTGGACCTGGGTCATGCGTTTGGCTCTAACTCTGCCGCGATGGCGCGATCGAGGGCCGGCAGGTCTTCGAGGACGGTGCGCCAAACCTGCTCTTCCGCGACATCATCGTAATTGTGGCGGAGGACGTTGCCGACACCCATGATCGCGCGCCAGGGAAGCTCCGGATGGCGCTCGCGCATCGAGGGAGCAAGCCGCCGTGCGGCCTCCGATATGATTTCGAGGGCGCGCGTCGGAGCATAAAGGGCGCGGCGATCGGTCTTGAATTCAATCAGGGTGAGGGTCCTCACGAAGTCCCGCGCGAGAGCCGTGTTGTCGCGGATATCGAAAAGGGCGGAGTGACCCTTGCTAGAACGCATAGATCGCTTCGCGCTCGGCGGTCGGTCGGACGAAGGGTTTCAGGCGGCTTCGGTCCGCAACGTCGACAGGCTCGGGAAACAGCCCCTCGATGAACTGCGTCAAGCCGACATAGCCCCACAGGCTCATCGGTCCGATCTCCACGAGAATGTCGATGTCGCTGTCGGGGCGGTTGTCGCCCCGCGCGCGCGAGCCGAAAATCGCGGCGTGGGTGACGCCGCGTTCGCGCAAGACGGGCTCATGTTCCTGAAGCCTGGCGAGGATGGCGGCCTTGTCCATGGTCCGATTATACCTTTAGGCGGCGGCGATGTGCAGGCACTTGATGCCGTGCTCAGTAAAATAAGATGAATTCCGACGGCGCCGACGGATTTCGAACGATCGTGTACTGGCTTTGTCGGGTTACAGGGGGTTCCGCGCCACGCCGATTTCGGCTAGGGAGCGCGGAAGGCCGATCCCGCGTTCGTTGCCCGAAAGTTGCGCCCCTTCCGGTCTATTGGACCGCGAAGGAGCATTTTCTTGCGCCCACGCCCGCCGAGCGAACGAGCCCAGGAACCCAATGCCCAAGCGGACCGATATTTCCACCATTCTCATCATCGGCGCCGGCCCGATCATCATCGGCCAGGCGTGCGAGTTCGATTATTCGGGGACGCAGGCCTGCAAGGCG
>JGI12659J15293_10000145_pt1 | contig 21924 bp, 22 predicted proteins | sample JacPinW_OM2H0_O1_FD_15293 | JGI IMG/M metagenome (IMG submission 15293) | reverse complement strand
AGCTTGAGCGCCGACACATGCACCGAATCGTGGAAATCCATGCCCGCGAGATCGATGGTGATCGATTCCGGAATGTCGTCGGCGGGCGCCATGACTTCGACCGTATGCAGCACCAGATTGACCGCGCCGCCCTTCTTCAATCCGGGCGAGGCGTCGCGATTGGCGACATGCACAGGGATGCCGATGCGCACGTGCGATCCGGGCAAAAGCCTCAGAAAATCGACATGAACCGGCCGGTCGGTGACGACGTCGAGCTGATAGTCGCGCGGCAGAACCCGCTCCTTGCGCCCGTCGAGTTCGAGCTCGAAAATCGAGGTCAGGAAGTGACCGGCGTAGATGAACTTGTTGACGTCCTTGTAGTCGACCGAGATCGGCTCGGGTTTGACGCCGCCGCCATAGATGACGGCGGGAACGCGGCCTTCGCGACGAACGGAGCGGGCGGCCCCCTTGCCTGTCCCGCTGCGCGTCACGGCCGCGAGTTGCTTGATCGCTGCCATGATGATGTCCTTTTATTGGGTCGCGCCCTGCCTCCAGGGGTGTCGGAACCGGCGCGAAACGCCGGCTTATAGACAAGAGAGGCGATCGGAGCAAGAGCGACGGCGCCTTGCTTTTGTTGGCTCATCCTCGCAAAGGCTTTGCTCCGGAGAAGAGACATCATGACGGGCGCATCGAGCAACGGAAACTGGCGGACTGAGAAAGACGCGCTCGGCGAGGTGCGGGTGCCGGCCGAGCATTTGTGGGGCGCGCAGACCGAGCGCTCGCGGCTCAATTTCATCATCGGGGTCCAGCGGCATCGTTGGGGGCGGCCGGTCATTCGAGCCTTCGGTCTATTGAAGAAATGCGTGGCGCTGGCCAATCTCGAGCTTAAGCATTTGCCAAAGGACAAGGTCGATCTCATCGTCCGTGCGGCTGAAGACGTGATCGAAGGCAAGCTCGACGACGAGTTCCCGCTGGTCGTGTTTCAAACCGGGTCCGGCACCCAGTCCAACATGAACGCCAACGAAGTGATCGCCAACCGGGCCATTCAGATTGCGGGCGGCGTGATCGGGTCGAAGAAGCCGATCCATCCGAACGACGACGTCAATCACAGTCAATCGTCGAATGACGTGTTCCCGACGGTCATGCATATCGCCACGGTGCGCGAGATCAGGGCGAGGCTTCTGCCGGCCGTCGCTCAATTGCGCGACACGCTGAACGCCAAGTCGAAGGCTTTCTCCCATATCGTGATGGTCGGCCGCACGCATTTGCAGGACGCAACGCCGTTGACTTTGGGCCAAGTGATTTCGGGCTGGGCGGCCCAGCTCGACCAGGCGATGGCGGGAATTGAGCGCGCTTGCCAAGGCCTGATGCCGCTGGCGATCGGCGGAACGGCGGTTGGCACAGGATTGAACGCGGACCCGCGTTTCGGCGAGACGGTCGCTCGCATTCTCTCGAAGGAGACGGGCGAGCCATTCATTTCGGCGCCCAACAAATTCGCCGCCTTGTCGGCGGACGACGCAATGGTCAACGTCAGCGCTACGCTCCGCACCTTGGCCGGCGCGTGCATGAAAATAGCCAATGACGTCCGCCTTTATGCCAGCGGCCCGCGCGCCGGCATCGGGGAACTGAGGATCCCGGAAAACGAGCCTGGCTCCTCGATCATGCCGGGCAAGATCAACCCGACCCAGTCCGAAGCCTTGACGATGGTCGCCGTGCATGTGTTCGGCAACGACCTTTCGGTTGGCATGGCTGGCTCGCAGGGGCATTTTCAGCTGAACGTATTCAAGCCGGTGATCCTGCATAACGTGCTTGAATCGGCGGAACTTCTGGCCGACGGGTGCGTCTCGTTCAACGACAATTGCGCACGCGGCATTGAGCCGGACGAGAAGCGCATCAAGGAGCATCTCGACAATTCGCTGATGCTGGTGACGGCGCTCAACTCGCATATCGGCTACGAGAAGGCGGCGCAGATCGCGATCAAGGCCTATCGCGAGGACATCAGCCTGCGGGACGCGGCGCTTGCGCTCGGGTTCGTTACCGGCGACCAGTTCGACAAGTGGGTCCGTCCCGAGGACATGATCCATCCACTCGCCATCGACGAGAAGGCGCAATGACGCCGTCCTGCTTAGCCCGACGCGATCGTGTTTGGCTCTGCATCTTCTAAGGGACCGACTAATTTTGTCCCGCGCCTGACGCCGTCATGGACCGACGGTCCGGGAGCACCAAAACAAAAGTGAGGGGGATCACAGTCTGTACGCCGACGCCGCCGAAACCCCGCGAGAGCCCGGCTGCGCAAGAATTCCAGTTTAGGAAGCCACACGTCGCCCGTCCAACCCTCAGGCAGCAGGCCCTCGCGTCCCGGCGCTATTGGGGATGCGCAGCGACGCCATACGCCTTGAGAAAGACGTCGACCCCGGCCTCGACCGAGGCTTCGATGTCTTCGCGGCTGATCGAATCGACAACGCCAAACAGAAGGCGCTTGTAAACATAGCTCTGGCAGAGATCGACGAACTGCCAGGCCGCGCGCTCGGGATCGGCCATCTTTAGAGCTCCCGATTTCTGCAGGTGTTCGAGTTCGGCAGCGAGGCGGGTCGCCCCATAAAGCGGCCCCGCTTCGTAGAACGCGCGGCCAATGTGGGGGAATTTCTCCGCCGCCGCGATGACGACGCGGGCGAGCGAGCGGGTTCCCGGTTCCGACATCCGGCTGATGAGCCGGACGCCGAAGTCCTTCAGCATGTCGCGGGCGTCGCCCTCGCGCCGAAAAGTGCAAAGGCGCTCCGCGGCCTGCGCAAATTCGCCGCGAATGATCGCTTCGAACAATTCATCCTTGGAGTCGAAATAAGCATAGAGCGTGCCCTTGGAGACGCCTGCTGCGCGGGCGATGTCGTTCATGCTCGCGCCGTCGAACCCGGCGCTCAAGAACACCTGACGTGCGCCCTCCACGATCTGGCGCCGTTTGGCGCTGCCGTCATTGGCTGTGGCCGCGTCCCGCTCAAGCGCCCCGGATTCCATACTGGCTACACCCTCTCGACCGCGAATCTCTGCTGACCGAACCGTTCGGTTCGATTTTTGTTGCAATACGCGCCCGATTGCGGTAAGTCAACAAAAATGACCGAACGGTTCGGTCAACCTTCGGTTAAAGGTGGTTTTCTCGCATGGCCGATGACCTTCAGGTCGCGGAGTCTGGCGCAGCAACGGCGTCCACGGCAATGACAGCTCCCTTGCCCGCTAGCTTTCCTATTCCAGGCGCCAATCCCTCCGGCGCGCTCGCGCATCCAGCAGCGGCGGGCGTGCCGGCTAAGCCGGCTCCGGCCAAGCGGTCCGGCCTGCGCCGATTCATCATTCCCGTTCTCATCCTCGCCGGGCTCGGCTACGGCGGCAAGACGGCTTACGACTATTTCGTCACAGGACGGTTCCTGGTCTCGACTGACGACGCCTATGTCGGCGCGGACACCGCGATCATCGCGGCCAAGGCCATGGGCCACCTGACCGCGGTTCCCGTGGTTGACAACCAGGTCGTCCATAAGGGCGACCTGCTCGCGGCGATCGACGATGGCGACTATCAGAACGCCATCGACGCGGCCCGTGCGCGCATCGGCACCGAAGACGCAACCATCGCTCGCTTTGCCCGCCAGATCGAGGCCCAGGCCGCAATCATCGCCCAGGCTGGGGCCCAGGTCGATTCGGCGGCGGCCCAGGTCAAGAGCGCTGAGGCCGATGTCGAGCGGGCCGCCCTGGAGCATGACCGCTCGTTCAAGCTCGCGCAGACCAATTTCGGCTCCCAGCAGCGTCTCGAGCAGGCGACCGCCGACCGCGACCGCACCGTCGCCGCCCTCGCCGCCGCCAAGGCGAGCCAGGCGTCGGCCGCCGCTGCGCTCGATGGCGCAAGGGCAAATCTCGATGTGCTCAAGGCGCAGAAGGACGAAGCCGCGCGGCAGCGCGACGAGCTCGTGACCGCTCAGGCGATGGCGGAGCGCAACCTCTCGTTTACCCGCGTGCTCGCTCCCTTCGACGGAATCGTCGGCAACAAGGCGGCTCAGGTTGGAAACCTGGTGCAGCCGGGCACCCGGCTGATGGCGCTTGTGCCGCTCGCCGCCTCCTACGTCGACGCCAACTTCAAGGAGACGCAGCTCGGCGATATCAAGCCTGGGCAAAAAGCCGATGTCGCCGTTGACGCGCTCGACGGCAAGGTGGTCGGGGGCGTGGTGTCGTCCATTTCTCCGGCCTCGGGCGCGCAGTTCTCGCTGCTGCCGCCGGACAACGCGACCGGAAACTTCACCAAGGTTGTCCAGCGTGTCGCGGTGCGCATTACGTTCCCCGAGGAGTTGCTGAGACAGGTCCCGCTCCGGTCCGGCCTCTCGGTCGTCGCGACTGTCCATACCCGCGATCCCGCCACGCCGGAGCCGACGCTGCTCGGGGCGCTTGGGCTCGAAGCCTTCGCGACTCGAAGCTTGAAGCCGTGACCAGCGCGGCCGTCGCGATACGGCCCGGCGGGGCGTCGCCGGCCACCGATCTTATTGTCGCGCCAGCGGCGGTCGCGCAGCGCGATTTCTCGCTCAAGCGGGTCTCGGCATTCATATTCATGGTGTTCGGGATGTTCATGGCAATCCTGGACATCCAGATCGTCTCAGCGTCCCTTTCGCAGATCCAGGCCGGGCTCTCCGCGTCGTCCGACGAAGTCACCTGGGTTCAGACCAGCTACCTGGTTGCTGAAGTGATCATGATCCCGCTGTCAGGCTTCCTCTCACGGGTGGTGTCGACGCGCGTGATCTTCACCATTTCGGCGGGCGGCTTCACGCTCATGAGCTTCATGTGCGCCCATGCCAACTCGATCGAGGAAATGATTCTGTGGCGGGCGCTGCAGGGCTTCATCGGCGGCGGCATGATCCCCACCGTTTTCGCTTCCGCGTTCACGATCTTTCCGCGCGACAAGCAGCCGTTCATCGCTCCAATCATCGGCCTTGTGGCGACGCTTGCGCCGACGATCGGGCCCACGGTCGGCGGCTATCTTACCGACTGGTTTTCCTGGCATTGGCTGTTCCTGGTCAATCTTGGCCCCGGAATCATCGTCACCATCGCCGCCTGGATGCTGATCGATTTCGACGAGCCTGACTATTCGCTTCTCACCCACTTCGACTATGTCGGCCTCATCACGATGGCCGGCTTCCTCGGAGCGATGGAATATGCGCTCGAAGAAGGGCCGTCGAAGGACTGGTTCGAGAGCGAGCCGGTGACGATCGCGATCGTCATCTCAGCGGTGAGTTGCGTCGCCTTCTTCTGGCGCATGGCGACAGCGCGCCAGCCGATTGTCGACCTTAGCGCCTTTCGCGACCGCAATTTCTGGGCCGGCTCGATGTTCGCCTTCGTGCTCGGCATCGGGCTCTACGGGCTCACCTACATCTACCCGGTCTATCTGGCGGTGGTGCGCGGCTATTCGTCGCTGATGATCGGCAAGACGATGTTCGTGACGGGCCTATGCATGTTCCTCACCGCGCCGCTCGCCGGGCGGCTGATGACGCGGGTCGACCCGCGTCTGATGATTGCGGCCGGTTTCATCTTGTTCGCGATCGGGACTTTTCAGGCCTCTTATGTCACCGTCGACTGGGACTTCTGGGAGCTTTTGTGGCCGCAGGTGTTCCGCGGCGTCGGCCTGATGCTGTCGATGGTGCCGATCAACAATTTAGCGCTTGGCACCATGCCGCCGCAGAAAATCAAGAACGCGTCCGGCCTCTTCAACTTGATGCGCAACCTGGGCGGCGCCGTCGGCCTTGCGCTTATCAATACCCTGCTCGACAAGCGCATGGATCTGCATCTCGAGATGCTGCGGGAATCCGTCACCTGGGGACGTCAGGTTGCGACGGATACGCTGGCCAGCATGACCGCGGCGTTGGCGGCGCGCGGCTCGGACGCCGAGCTCGCGGCGACGCGCCAACTTGCCATGATCGTGCGTCGGCAGGCCGAGGTGATGGCGATCTCCGATGTGTTTCTCGCCCTCACGATTGTCTTTCTGGGCTGTGTTGGCTTGGCCGCGCTGATGCGCCGTCCGGCGGCGGCGGGAGCGGGGGGAGGCGGGCACTGAACGACCGCAAGATGGGCGGCCTGCGCAGGCCTTCTTACCAATCGGTAATATTATTCAGGCCGATTCCCGTAGGAATCGCCCTTGCGGAGGGTGGCCACACGGCCATATTATGCGGGACGGCGTTCATTCAGTAAAACCGCTGCGCGCCGCACCCTTGATCCAAGAGGTTTCTCTCATGTCCAACTATGACCGTTACGCCAGCCCGCGCCCCGGTGCGGGGTACGCACGGTCCGGCGTCGCCGTCGATCAGGGCCTCCGGGCCTATATGATCGGCGTCTATAACTACATGACCCTCGGGCTCGGCGTCACAGGGTTGGTGGCCTATGCCGCCTTCACGCTTGGCACGGTCGACGTGGGCAACGGGCGTCTGGCGCTGACCGACTTCGGCCATACGATCTACGCCTCGCCGCTCCGCTGGCTGATTGTGCTGTCGCCGCTCGCGCTCGTGTTCTGGCTCTCGGCTCGCCTCAACTCGATGTCGGTGTCGACGGCGCGCAACGCCTTCATCGCCTTCGCGGCGCTGATCGGCTTGTCGATGTCGGCGCTGCTGGTGGTCTACACCGGCGCCTCGATCGGGCGCGCGTTCTTCGCCGCCGCGGCCGCATTCGCCAGCTTGAGCCTGTACGGCTACACGACTCAGCGCAGCCTGTCAGCGATGGGGTCGTTCATGATGATGGGCGTTATCGGACTCATCGTCGCGGGCCTGCTGAACATGTTCCTGCACAGCACCGGGTTGCAGTTCGGCATCTCGCTTCTTGCGGTGGTGATCTTCGCCGGCTTGACTGCCTGGGATACCCAGTCGATCAAGCAGATGTACGCCGGCGGCGACAGCTACGAGATGGTCCACAAGAAGTCGATTCACGGCGCGCTCCGCCTCTACCTCGACTTCATCAACATGTTCCAGGCCATCCTGATGCTGACAGGATCCCAGCGCAACAGCTGACATAGGATCGTCAATCTAACGATCTAGTCCTTCCCCCGGCTCGCCTCATCGCAAGCCGGGGGATTTTTTTGTTTGGACTACATTTCTGATCAGTGGGGGAGGAGAATGGGTGGGCTTCGCGTTGGCGCCGTCGCGTCGGCCGTCTTGTTCGTACTGGCTGGAGGCGCCCTCGCGGCGCAACTCAAGATTACCGATGTCAAAGCCTATGCGTTTCTGGAACACGCAGGCAAACTCTCCGACGATCTCGTGAGTAGCGGCGAGAGCCTGGTCGACGCTCCCAAAGGGGGCGCGCTCGGCGGCGACACGGCGACGGGCCTTCTCATCGACTTCACCTTCGAGGGCGACAAGAACGCTTCGCCGAAATATGCGACCGCGGTGGTCGACCTGACGCAGACCGGCCGCTCGGGTCCAATCACGACCCACAGAGCGTTCACCAACTTCATCTTTGGCGCTGACGGGATCGAGCACAAAGCAGTTTTCCTGGAAGGTGCGACGTGCATGCCGCTCGCCATTCAGGTTCATGCCGGAAAGACGGAAAAGTCGGCGAAGCTCGATTTCCACTGCACAGAAACCGTCGCCCCGAAGTGATGCGGCCTCTCGCGAACTGAAGCCTTCAATCCGCGCTCAGACCCAGCACGTCCGCCATCGAGTAAAGCCCGGGCTTGCGGTCCTTCGCCCACGTGACGGCCTTGAGGGCGCCGCGGGCGAAGAGCGCGCGATCCTCGGCATGATGGCTCAACGTCACCCGCTCTCCCTCGCCGGCGAAGATGACGCTATGGTCGCCGACCACTGTGCCGCCGCGCAACGCTGCGAAGCCGATATCTCCGACGCGGCGCGCGCCGGTCAGGCCGTCACGGCCGCGCGCTGAATGGTCCTTCAGCGAAACTTTGCGGCCTTCAGCCGCCGCCTCGCCTAGCAAAAGCGCGGTGCCAGAGGGCGCATCGACCTTCATGCGATGATGCATCTCAATGATCTCGATGTCGAAATCCTTGCCGAGCGCCGACGCCGCCCGTCGCGTCAGCGCCGCGAGAAGGTTGACGCCGATGCTCATGTTGCCGGAGCGCACGATCGGGGCGTGGCGAGCGGCCGCGTCGATCTTGTCGAGATCCTCGTCGGTCAAGCCGGTTGTGCCGATCACGTCGGCGATGCGCGCCTGCGCGGCAAGACCGGCGAGAGCAACACTCGCGGCGGGCGACGAGAAATCGATGATCGCGTCAGCGTCGAGCAGCAAGGGCAGGGCGTCGGCCACAATCTGAAGGCCTTTTGTCGGACAGCCAGCCAGCAGCGCCGGGTCCTGTCCGAGCCAGGGCGAATCTTCACGCTCGAGCGCGCCGGTGAGCTTGAACCCGTCCGACTCATGGATCGTCCGGACGACCATGCGCCCCATGCGCCCTGCGGCGCCGCTCACAATCAGCCTTAAGTCGGCCATTTCCCGGCTTCTCCCGCTCGGCCTTCAGCCCGGCCGCGGGCCATCGTATCCTTCGACGATTACGAGATCCGCGTCGCTCGCGGCGTCGCGAAGCTTCGCGGCTTCTCGATACTCCTCGGAATCATGGCAGGCGATGGCGGTCTCATAGTCGCGGAACTCAATCACGACATTGCGCTCCGGCGCCTTGCCCCGAGTGACGACATGCTTGCCGCCCCGAACCAGAAAGCGCGCCCCGTATTTCGCGAACGCGGCGCCATTGGCCTTGACGTACTGCTGATAAATCTCGGGATCGCGCACCTCGATATGGACGATCCAGTAGCCCTTCGGCATGCGTCAAATTCCCTCGACCAGCACCATTTCGATGTCTGCCGCGCCTTCGCGCAAAGCACGCGCCGCCTGATATTCCTCGGAATGAAAATAGCGTCGCGCCGCATCGTAGCTCTCGAATTCCAGCACGACGTTGCGCGATCGCGCGTTGCCCTCCAGGGCCTCGCTGCGCCCGCCGCGCGCGAGCGGCTTGCCGCCGTGGTTGGCGATCGCCTTGGTCGCTGCCGCCGCGTAGCGCGCGTAGGCGTCAGGATTGGTGATGTCGACGCGCGAGATGACATAACCCTTGGGCATGGCGGCTCCTTATGATGGCGCGCGGGCGAGCCTAGCTCGGCTCAACGGCCAATCAAGTCAATGCGCCTCGCCGATTTCGGCGACGATTGCCTCCGCGGCCGCGCGAGGATCCGGCGCCTGAGTGACCGGGCGGCCCACGACCAGGTAGTCCGCGCCATTGCGGATGGCCTCGGCGGGCGTGGCGACGCGCTTCTGATCGCCGACCGTTCCGCCCGCGGGACGTATGCCGGGGGTGACAAGGAGAAGCTCCGCGCCGACGGTCTGACGCGCCAGGACCGCTTCCTCGGCGCTCGCCACCAGTCCGCCGACGCCGAGCTCGAGCGCCTGTTCGGCACGCCGCCGGACCGTCTCGACCACGCCGAAGCGGTAGACCGCGTCGAAAAGATCGGCGTCGTCGTAGGAAGTCAGCACGGTGACCGCGAGGATCTGCATTCCCGATCCCTTGGCGCCTGCGACCGCCGCGCGCATCGTCTGCGGATAGGCGTGGACGGTGAGAAACCTCGCTCCCGTTTTGGCGGCCTGCGCTGTCGCCCGCTCGACCGTGTTGGGAATGTCATGCAGCTTGAGGTCGAGAAAGACTTGTTTGCCCGCCGCAGCCAATTCCGAGACGAGCGGCAGGCCGCCGCCGTAAGTGAGCTCCATGCCAACCTTGTAGAAGACCGCACTGTCGCCAATCCGCTCGACCAGCCGTCGCGCGTCGTCGACGTCCGGCATGTCGAGGGCGACGATCAATCGGTCGCGCGGCGCAAGCGTGGTCAAGTCACCGATCCCTGGTAACGTCGCCGCTCTTCGTATCGAGCCGATAGGTCCACACGAAGGCAGGCGGCAGATTGCGCAGGATCGGCCGCGAGCGAATGGCGGAATAACGATTGGCGCAGGCTTCGCGAGGAACCGGCGACTGAAACCCATAGGTGAACTGCACGAACACCCCCGCAGACCCCATGAGCGCGAAGGCGTCGGCGACCAGTTTCGTCCGCCGGGGCGGCGGTTGGTTGAGCAGGGGCAGACTGGAGACAATAGCAGCGATCGGTTGGCCCGCGAAGGACGCGAGTGTGCGGGACAAGTCGTAGGCGTCGCCCTGGATGACGCGGACGCCTCCGAAGCGTCCCTCCAGCATGCGGCAGAAGCCGGGATCGTACTCGACCAGCACGAGCCGCTCGGGAGGGACGCCGGTCTCGATCAGCAACTGGGTCACCGGGCCGGTGCCGGGCCCAAGCTCGACGACGAGGCCTTGTGTCGGCGAGCCGATCGCTGCCGCCATCGCGCGAGCGAGCGCTCGCCCCGAGGGCGCGACCGCGCCGGTCAATCGCGGCGCCGCCATGAGAGTCTTGAGAAAACGCCCGCTGTCGGCGAGCCCTCGTCGACCTGTCTTGTCCAGCGCTCGACCCTGCATTTCGGCTCCGAGCGACGAGGCTCCAGATTTCTTCAGCGCGCTGCTGGCGCGGTTCGCTTATACCGGTCGCTCACCGCGTCGCAAAGCCGAGCATCAGGTGCGACCCTCGAAAAACTCCTTCATCTTGGCGAAGAAGCCAGCGCTTTCTGGTTGGGTCGTATGCGAGGATTCGGCGGCGAACTCGCTCAAGAGCTCGCGCTGACGCCGCGTGAGGTTTTGCGGCGTCTCGACAATAAGCTGCACGAACAAGTCGCCCGAATCGCGTGCGCGCAGCACCGGCATGCCCTTAGCCCGCAGCCTCAGTTGGCGTCCCGATTGGGCGCCTTCCGGGACGCTAACCCGGGACTCAGTTCCATCGAGCGTCCGAACGTTGAACTCGCCACCGAGCGAGGCCTGGACCATCGAGATCGGCACCCGGCAGTAGAGGTCGGCGCCGTCGCGCTGGAAGAACGCGTGCGGTTTGACGGTGAGAAAAATATAGAGATCGCCCGGCGGACCGCCGCGCATTCCAGCCTCCCCCTCGCTGGTCAGGCGGATGCGGGTGCCGTCCTCGACGCCGGCAGGAACGTTGACCGACAGGGTCCGCTCCCTGGTCACGCGGCCCGCCCCGGCGCATTTGTCGCAAGGGTTTTCGATCGTCTGCCCTCGGCCGTGGCACGAAGGGCAAGTGCGCTCGATGGCGAAGAAGCCCTGTTGCGCGCGCACCCGCCCGTGTCCGCCGCAAGTCTTGCAGGTCGCGGGCCGCGAGCCGGGGCGCGCCCCGGAGCCGGAACAGGCTTCGCACGCGACCGAAGTCGGCATGCGAATGGCCGCGGTCTTGCCATGAAACGCCTCCTCGAGCGTGATCTCGAGATTATAGCGCAGGTCGGCGCCGCGCTCTCGGCCTGAGGTCTGACGGCCGCGCCGCCCGCCCATCATGTCGCCGAACAGATCGTCGAAGATGTCGGACATCGACGACGCAAAGCCGTCGCTCATGCCGCTCTGATCGAAGGCGGCGTGACCGTAACGATCGTAAGCCGCGCGCTTCTGGGCGTCGGACAGATGCTGATAGGCCTCGTTCAGCTCCTTGAACCGCGCCTCGGCCTGCTTGTCGCCGGGGTGCCGGTCGGGATGACACTGCATCGCCGCCTTGCGGAAGGCGGACTTCAGTTCGGTGTCCGTCGCCGTTTTGGCGACGCCCAGAGTTTCGTAGAAATCGCGCTTGGCCATCTTCAGCGCGCCCGCAGCCGATGCATACCTAGACCTACTAACGCTACGTCGTGTTTCAAGAGGCGGACCCGAGTCCTGACGCGAAAGCCGGCGTCCCGAACGCCGGCTCGCAGTCAGCCCAATCTCCTCCCGCCATCGCGGCGTCCCCTAAAGTCAAGGCCGGCCGCGTTTGGCGGCCGGCTTTATGCGTTCAGGACTTCTTCTTGTCGTCGTCGACTTCGCGGAATTCCGCATCGATGACATCGTCCTTGGCCTGCGCGCCGGCCTCGGCGCCGCCGTCGCCCGGCGCGCCGCTCGCCTGTTGGGCCTTATACATGGCCTCGCCAAGCTTCATTTGCGCCTGCATCAGGTCGTTGGTGCGGGCCTTGATCGCCTCGACGTCCTCTCCCTGCAGCGCCGTGCGCAGGGAAGCGACCGCCGACTCGATGGCGCTCCGATCGGATTGGGCGACCTTGTCGCCATATTCGTTCAGCGCCTTTTCCGCGTCATGCGCCAGCGATTCGCCGCTATTCTTGGCGTCGACCATCTCGCGCCGCTTCTTGTCCTCGGCGGCGTGAGCTTCGGCGTCCTTCACCATCTTGTTGATGTCGGCTTCGCTCAGGCCGCCCGAGGCCTGGATGCGAATCTGCTGCTCCTTGTTGGTCGCCTTGTCCTTGGCGGTCACGTTGACGATGCCATTGGCGTCGATGTCGAAGGTCACCTCGATCTGCGGCACGCCGCGCGGCGCGCCTGGAATCCCGACAAGATCGAACTGGCCGAGCGCCTTGTTGTCGGCGGCCATCTCGCGCTCGCCCTGGAAGACGCGGATGGTGACCGCGGTCTGATTGTCCTCGGCAGTCGAGAACACCTGGCTCTTCTTGGTCGGGATGGTCGTGTTGCGCTCGATAAGCCGGGTGAACACGCCGCCCAGCGTCTCGATGCCGAGCGAGAGCGGAGTGACGTCGAGCAGCAGCACGTCCTTGACGTCGCCCTGCAGCACGCCCGCCTGAATGGCGGCGCCTATAGCGACGACCTCGTCCGGGTTGACGCCCTTATGGGGCTCCTTGCCGAAGAACTGCTTGACGACTTCCTGCACCTTGGGCATGCGCGTCATGCCACCGACCAGAACCACCTCGTCGATCTGGCCCGCCGAAAGGCCGGCGTCCTTCAACGCCTTGCGGCACGGCTCGACCGTCCGCTGGATCAGGTCGTCAACCAGCGCCTCGAACTTCGCCCGGGTAAGCTTGAGGGCCATGTGCTTCGGCCCGCTCGCGTCGGCGGTGATGTAAGGCAGATTGATTTCGGTCTGGGTCGCGGACGAAAGCTCGATCTTCGCCTTCTCGGCCGCCTCTTTCAGCCGCTGCAGAGCAAGCTTGTCCTTGGTCAGGTCGATGCCCTGCTCCTTCTTGAACTCGCCGGACAGATATTCGACCAGCCGCATATCGAAGTCTTCGCCGCCGAGGAACGTGTCGCCGTTCGTCGACTTCACCTCGAACACGCCGTCGCCAATCTCGAGGACCGAAATATCGAACGTGCCGCCGCCGAGGTCGTAGACTGCGATGGTGCCCGCCTTCTTCTTGTCGAGGCCATAGGCAAGCGCCGCCGCGGTCGGCTCGTTGATGATGCGCAAAACCTCAAGGCCGGCAATCTTGCCAGCATCCTTGGTGGCCTGTCGCTGGGCGTCATTGAAATAGGCGGGAACCGTGATCACCGCCTGGGTGACCGGACCGCCAAGATGGGCCTCGGCCGTTTCCTTCATCTTCTGCAAGATGAAGGCGGAGATCTGCGAGGGCGAATATTGCTTGCCATCGACGTTCACCCACGCGTCGCCATTGGGACCGCGAACGATCTTATAGGGGACGAGCGACATGTCCTTTTTGCTGATCGGATCGTCGAACTGGCGCCCGATCAGCCGCTTGATGGCGAAGATGGTGCGCTCTGGATTGGTCACCGCCTGCCGCTTGGCGGGCTGGCCCACGAGACGTTCGCCGTCGTCCGTGAACGCAACGATTGAAGGCGTCGTACGCGCGCCTTCGGAATTTTCAATCACCTTGGGGGCCGAGCCCTCCATGACAGCGACGCACGAATTGGTTGTGCCAAGGTCGATGCCAATTACTTTCGCCATTACTCACCCCTGTTCTTCTGCGGGACCGCCGAGCCCCAAAGCGGCAAGGCCTAGGAGAGGCGTTTCACCGATCGCTTCGTAGCCGACGGCTGACGTCTTCCGGTCCCCATCTTGCAACCAGATTTCCGCCGGTTCAGCGGGCTTCGCGCCCCAACCGGCCAGTCGGGGCGTATATAGGTGGGGCGTTTTAGTGGCGCAAGGCGCGGAAGCCGTGGATTTTTCAAGCTTTGAGCTCCCTATTCCCCGCCGCTCGCGCCTTCCCCTTTCTTGCCAGCGCCTCTACAGTTCGCCGATGACTCGACGTGTCCGCTGCTTGATTTTCGCGCTCTTCGCCTTAGCCCTCGCGGCAAGTGAGGCCCGCGCGCAACTCGCGCTGCCTGGCGCCGCTCCCGCCGAGCCGCAGGGCGCGAGAGTCGCGCCTGCGAAGCCGAAGCATAAGAGTTCGGGCGTCCCCGCCACGGAAGCGGGGTCCGGCGGCAAGGAAGCTGAGGCTAGCCCTGCGGCGGGGATCGCGAGCCTCGCCGGGCCCCCGCTCATGCTCAACGGCAAGTCAGGGCTGCTGCAGCTTTCCGGCGATGACAAGTCGGTCACAATCGACAAGCTGCAACTCGTCGGCGAAGGCGTCTCCGACTCGTCGCAGCGCTGTATCATCGACATTGTCGGCGAGACGTCGATCGAGGCGGCCAATGTTGGCCGTCCAGACGGACTCGACCGGTACGAGGCCAAAGTCCCCGCCTGCCCGATCTCGTTCGACGTTCTCAGCGGCGCGGTACTCGTGCCTACCCAAATCACGGCCTGCGTCTTCAAGGCCGCCGACTGCCAAACCGCTCCCGGCGGGCTTTGGGGGCCTGACGGCGCGTCATTGGTCGGCGATGCGGCCAAGATCGTGAAAGAGCGCGCGGCGGCGGAAAAGGCGATGGGCAAAATCCTGCACACCATTGAGGACCGCGCCGAGGACAACACGCGGGCGGCGGACCTGGTGCGCGATCAGAACGGCTTCGCTGGGCAGCGCGACGAGCTCTGCCGCGATTACGCAAAGGAAAGCGTTCACGGCTATTGCGCGCTGCGCGTCACCGAGGCGCGAGTGGCGCTTTTGCGGACGAGGCTCGATGAGCTTGGCCCGGCAACGGCCTCCAAGGCGGCAAGCGAAAAGGGCAAGAAGGCGAAGTCGAAAAAGGGCGCGAAGCCGCCATAGAGGTCGATCTTGGGCGCAAGCTCCATGATAGTTTGTGAGGCGAGCCGATGACAGCGGATCCAACAGGCGCGAACAACGTCGTCGCGGCCGGAGCCAACGCTCACGGCGCGCGGTCTCTCAAAGCCAAAGCGGTCGACGAGTTTCGCAGATTTCTCATTCTCTTTTTCTATCTCTGGGTCTTGTTCGGCGTCTTCGTGCTCAATCAGGGCGTAGTCCTGCGCGAGCATGGGATTAATTTCGCCATGCAGGGATTCGCCTTCTTCAACGCCCTCGTCTTCGCCAAAGTCATGATGCTGTTCGAAGTCTTTGACCCCGGACGTTGGCTACGCAAGCGGCCGCTGATCTATCCGATCCTCTACGAAAGCCTCCTCCTGACGGTCCTCTTCCTCATAGCCCATGTCCTCGAAAAGGCGATCGAAGGATTGTTCCGGGGAGAAACGCTGACTGAGAGCATGCCCGTGCTCACCGGNGCCGGTTTGCCGGGATTTGTCAGCATCGCCGTCATTCTGTTTGTCGCGCTGATCCCGTTTTTTGGCCTCCGAAATCTGAGCCTGGCCATGGGCGAGGGAAGGCTCTACGCGATGATTTTTGGGCAACCCTCGGCGGAAGACGGCACGCGCCCCGGTGGAGCGGCGGCGCGATCCGGGTCGTCCGTCGCCTGACCAACAGACTTTATCTCTTAAGCCGGCTCGGCTAGCTTACCGGAACGTGGAATGGGGCCACAGCAACCGGGGTCCGCGTTTGCGAGGACGATAGCCCATGTGGGAAGAATTCAAGGAATTCGCGCTTAAAGGCAATGCGTTGAGCCTGGCGATCGGCGTCATCATCGGCGCGGCGTTCGGCAAGATCGTCGATGCTTTGGTCAACGACATCATCATGCCGATCCTCGGGATCGCAGGAAAGGCCGACTTCACCAACTATTACGTGCCGCTCTCGAGCGCGGTGACAGCGACCAATCTGACGGACGCCCGAAAGCAGGGCGGCGTTCTTGCTTATGGCGACTTCATCACAGTGGTGATCAACTTCCTCATCGTCGCCATCGCGCTGTTCGTCGCCATTAAGGCGATCAATATGATGACTCGACGGGCGGCGAAGGAGCCTCCGGCGCCGGCCCCGCCCACCCAGGAAGTCGTTCTCCTGACCGAGATCCGCGACCAACTCGCGCGTCGCGGCGCGTAACACCGTTACGTCGCTGCTTTTGACGCGGCCTCGTTTTCGGGCGCAGAGACGCCTGCGCTCCGGTTTCGGGCGATCCAGAAGGACGCCTGCGCCACAATGCCTGCGGCAAGAAGCACGGACGCGAAGGCGAACGCCGGGTTCGACCCCCAGCCGGCCAGCATAACCAGCGTCCCTGCGACAGCCATCTGAACCGAACCGTAAAGTCCAGACGCTGTTCCCGTGACGCGCGGGTTCACGCTGATCGCCTTGACGAGGACCGCGGGCGCCGCCGCGCCCACGCCGACGCTGAACACGAACATCGTTCCGACAATTGCTACGAGAGTCGCGCGGTCGGCGATCACAAAGCCGAGGAACGAAGCCGCAGCTACGACGCTGACCGCGTTGGCGACGACGACAAAGCGGGTCAAGGAAAAGCGACTAATCAATCGGCTTGCGAGAAGACTGCCAAGCCAAATCCCAGAGACGAGGAGGGCGAGATACAGTCCGACGCTGGCGCTGGGGACATGCAGCCGATCAATAAAAATGAAAGGCGCGCAGGCGATGAACGCGTAGAGAGAAGTCGTCGCGCAGGCGCCGCCGATGGCGTAGCCCAAGAACTGCCGGGAGCGCAGCAGGCCGACATAGTCCCGCGCATACCGCGACGCACTGACAAACAGCGCTTCAGGACGCGTCTCCCGCAGGAGAAGCCATGCCATCATGAAATTTGCCGCGCCCAGAGCGCTGAGCCCAACCAGGATCGATCGCCAGCCCCATAGCGCGCTGAGTCCGCCGCCGATGAGCGGCGCGACGGCCGGCCCCGCAGTCACAAGCAGATTGGTGAGCGCGAGACGCCGCGCCGCCTCATGCGCCTGGGACGTGTCGCGGATCATGGCGCGCGCGAGCACTAGCCCAGAGCATCCGCCGAGCGCCTGGAAGAAGCGCGCTACGACGAGCGTATGGACATCCGGAGCAAAGAGCCCGGCCACGCTGGCGATCGTGAATATCGAAAGGCCACAAGAAGCGCCGGCCGGCGGCCGAAGCGATCCGAGGCGGGCCCGTAGAGCAACTGACCGACGGCCAGTCCCAGGATATAGAGACTGATGGTCATCTCCAGGGCGACCGGCGTCGCATGAAGATCCTTGGCGGCCGCCGGCAGCGCTGGCACGAAGATGTGCATGCCGACCGGCCCACTGAAGGTGAGCAAGCCCAGGAGCCAGAGCGGAGGAACCGGGCGTCGGCGGATGAATTTCATCGGCCTGCCGTCCGTTTGCGTTGGTCCGGTTCCGCGGCCGCGAGGCCGCCGAGCCGAAGCGACTGCATCAAGTCCTCGTCCGACACCTCGCCGAGGACGAGGTCGCGAATGTCCAGCGATACGCGCTCGACCTGATCGACCGTCCGGCGCCCGCGCGGCGTAAGCACAAGGCTCTTTGCACGCCGGTCAGCCATATCCTCGCATCGCTCGACGAGACCCGAATTTTCGAGGGCGTCAAGCAGACGAACGACCGAGGACCCATCGAGTGACAAGGAAGCGGCCAGCTCATTCTGCCGCATTGGAGCTTCTGAGCGCGCGATCCGAAGGAGGGGCAGCCAAGTCGCTTCCGTGAGCCCATAGGCCTGCAAACGACCGTAAATGGCGCGCCGCCATTCGCGCGACACATGAGCGACGAGAGGCGCGAACCGAGCGCGGGCGTCTTTAGGAGCAAGCGGCATGCAGTGTGTAATAAATGGCATGCCAATTAATCTTACTGTGTCATTAATGAGCTGTCAATTATTCCAGACGGCTAACTGATATTCATAAAAATCGTCGGGCGCGCGTGGAAAAGCTACGTCTCCAAAGGGGACGCCGCGCTCGGCGCTTCGCAAGCCAACGGCCAGAAAGACGAGCGCCTTCGCAGGCTAATGGCCGTTCTTCTCGAGCCAAGCTTTCATCTGCGCCATCTCCTTTTCCTGCGCGGCAACGATGTCTGTCGCCAACTGACGCAATTCGGGGTCGGTTCCGTATTGGAGCTCAACCTTGGCCATGTCGACCGCCCCTAGATGATGCGGAATCATCATCAGAACGAAATCCTTGTCCGGCTTGCCTGTCGGCTTCACGTTCATGCCGTTCATCATGGTCTTCATCGAGGCCGCGAACGCCTTGTCGGCGGGAGAGGTCGCCGGCTTCATTGTCATGCCCTTCATGTCCTCGGCGCCGGCGCTTTGCGCTGGCGACAAGAGTGCGGACATGACCAGGGCCGCGAGGAATGTGGATTTGTTCATAATGCGCTGCTCCTAGAGAGAACGGCGGCGGAAGGGCCGGCTGCGGACAACAACACCGAGCGCTCGATCAACTTCGCAGCCCCAAATCCATGGTTCCGTCCGCCGGTTAGGCCACGGTCTGCGCGTTCGCCGGATGAAGCCGGAAGCTGCGTAATCTCAGAGCATTGGCCACCACGCTCACCGACGAGAGCGCCATGGCCGCTGCGGCCAAGACTGGCGAAAGCGTGAGGCCGAAGGCCGGATACAGAACCCCGGCTGCGATCGGCACGCCCACGGCATTGTAAATGAAGGCGAAGATGAGGTTCTGCCGGATGTTGCGCATCGTCGCTTGCGACAGCTTGCGCGCGGTGAGGACGCCGCGAAGATCGCCTCCAATCAGCGTGACCTCTGCGGACTCGATGGCCACATCCGTTCCCGTGCCCATCGCGATGCCGACATCGGCGGCCGCAAGCGCTGGGGCGTCGTTGACGCCATCGCCGGCCATGGCGACGATCCGCCCTTCCTTCCGCAGACGTTCCACCACTTTGCCCTTGTCCTGCGGCAGAACTTCCGCCTCGATTTCCCCGATACCGAGTTTGCGCGCCACGGCTTCCGCGGTCGCGCGGTTGTCGCCGGTGAGCATCACCACGCGGACGCCCGCATTCTTAAGCGCGCGGACAGCGTCGGGCGTCGTCGCCTTGATCGGATCGGCGACAGCAATTACGCCGGCGGCCTTGCCATCGAGCGCGGCGAAGATTGCGGTCGCGCCGTCGCTGCGCAATTCATCCGCCAGCCCTTCGAGCGCGCCGACGTCAATTTGCGCCGCCTGCATCATCGGCTGGTTGCCGAGCGCGACTTTGCGCTCGTCGATGATTCCCGTCACCCCTTTGCCCGAGACGCTCTCGAAGCCCTCGACCTTAGCGAGGGCGAGACTGCGATCCACCGCCGCGCGCACGATCGCAGCCGCCAGAGGATGCTCGCTGCCGCGCTCGAGACTGGCCGCGAGTTTGAGCAGCTCGTCTTCGCTGACCCCTTGAGCGGGCCGCAGCGCCACAACCTTGGGCTTGCCTTCGGTCAGCGTGCCGGTCTTGTCGACGACCAGCGTGTCGACCTTTTCGAGCCGCTCGAGCGCTTCTGCATTCTTGATCAGCACGCCCGTCTGCGCGCCGCGCCCAACGCCGACCATGATCGACATGGGCGTCGCGAGCCCGAGCGCGCACGGGCAGGCGATGATCAGAACCGAGACGGCCGCCACGAGCGCGTAAGCGAAACGCGGCTCCGGTCCCCAGATCGACCAGGCGATAAAGGCCGCGATCGCTACGGCAATGACGAGCGGCACGAGCCAGCCAGAAACCTGATCGGCGAGACGCTGGATAGGGGCGCGGCTGCGCTGCGCTTGCGCGACCATCTGCACGATCTGCGCCAGCACGGTGTCGCGGCCAATCTTGTCGGCGCGCATCACGAAGGCGCCGCTCGCGTTCATCGTGCCGCCAATGACCCGATCGCCGACTGCCTTGCCGACCGGCATTGACTCCCCGGTCAGCATGGACTCATCGACTGCGCTTTGCCCCTCGACGACTTCACCGTCCAACGGGACCTTCTCGCCGGGCCGCACCCGCAACCGATCGCCGACCGCGACCGCTTCAAGGCCAATTTCCTCGTCGGGGCCTTCGGCGTGGATGCGTCGCACGGTCTTCGGCGCGAGGTCGAGCAGGGCCCGGATCGCGCCGCCGGTCTGCTCCCGTGCGCGGAGTTCGAGAATCTGGCCGAGCAGCACGAAGACGGTAATCGCCGCCGCCGCCTCGAAATAGATGGCGACCGCGCCGTCCATTCCCCGAAAGTCCGGCGGGAACAGGCCCGGCGCAACCGTGGCGACGACGCTGTAGGCCCAGGCGACGCCCGTGCCCATGGCGATCAGCGTGAACATATTGAGATTGCGGTTCCTGAGCGACGCCCATGCCCGCTCGAAAAATGGCCAGCCGGCCCACAGCACGACCGGCGTCGCGAGAATGAGCTCAATCCAGTTCAAAATTACAGGCGAAAGCAACATATGGAGATTGGCGAGATGTCCGCCCATTGCGAGCGCAACCACCGGGACCGTAAGGGCCAGCGCAATCCAAAAGCGCCGGGTCATATCAACGAGTTCCGCGCTCGGGCCAGTCGCTTCGGTGGCGAGTTCCGGCTCCAGCGCCATGCCGCAGATCGGGCAAGCGCCGGGGTGGTCCTGACGAATCTGTGGATGCATCGGGCAGGTGTAGATCGCGCCCACGGGCGCAGGTTTTGCTGGGAGCGGCGGTGCGGGGAGGTGAACATGCTCGTCCGCGGCGACCGCCGGTGCGTGAGTTGGCTCCACAAGGAATCGCGCAGGGTCGCCGACGAACTTTCCGCGGCAGCCAGCGGAGCAAAAATAGTGAGTCACGCCCGCGTGATCGGCTTTGTGCTTGGCGGTCGCCGGATCAACCGGCATGCCGCAGACGGGGTCCCGCGCGAGCGAACTTCTGGCCTCGGCCAAACTCGTCGGCAAATGTTGCTTGTGTTCCATGAGCGGAGTGATAAACCTTCCCATCATGGGAAGGTCAAGTAGATTCACAAAGTGAACATCGGCGCGGCAGCCGCGTCGAGCGGCGTCACCACGAAGATGATCCGCCATTACGAGGCGATCGGCCTATTGCGCCCGGCTGAGCGGCGCGCGAACGATTATCGCGACTATGGCGAGCGCGATCTCCACGAATTGAGATTCATCAAACGCGCGCGGCGGCTCGGTTTTTCGATCGCGGAAATCGCCGAACTGCTTGCCCTATGGCGTGACCGCGGCCGGCCGAGCCGGGAGGTCAAGCGCATTGCCAAGGCTCACATCGGCGATCTTCAGTCGCGCGTAACCGAGATGCAAGCGATAGCGAATACTCTTCGAGAGCTCGTCGCCGCGTGCCATGGCGACGATCGACCGGATTGCCCGATTCTCGACGATCTCGCGCTCGGATCCGTCGACGGCTAAGCCATAGCCGACCCTTGCGCGCACCTGACCACGGGTCCATGAGGCCGAGATGAACGTCGCTTCGTCCCCAGTCACGAACGATTGGCCCAACCTAATCCGCCCAGTCATGCGTGATGTCGCCACGAGCGGCATCGTCGAGGTGTTCAACTATGGCCGCGAGCGACAAGGGCTCATTCCTTTATGGGTTGGCGAGGGCGATCTGCCGACGCCGCCTTTCATTACCGAGGCGACCAAGGCCTCTCTCGATCGCGGCGAAACCTTCTACACCTGGCAGAACGGCGTGCCGGAGCTGCGCGAGGCGATCGCGGCTTACATGACGCAAGTCTACGGCGCAGCCCCGGGCGGGGGCGCTTTCTCTCCCGCGAATTTCTTTGTGACGATCGGTGGCATGCACGCGATCGAGATCGCGACCCGGCTCATCGTCGGCCCGGGCGACGAGGCGCTGATCCCGACGCCCGCCTGGCCCAATTTCGTCGGCGCGCTTGAGATCTCCGGGGCTCGCGCGGTGCCTGTCCGGCTCGACAAAGGGAGCCGCTGGAGCCTCGACCCGGCCAAGCTCGAGGCGGCCGTGACGCCTGCGA
>JGI12659J15293_10000143_pt1 | contig 21960 bp, 24 predicted proteins | sample JacPinW_OM2H0_O1_FD_15293 | JGI IMG/M metagenome (IMG submission 15293) | reverse complement strand
CCCGCTCCCGCGATGGCGCTAGCAATAGTTCCTGCAACAAACGTAATCAGAGTGCCAGCGACGACGTACCAAGTCCAAGCCAAGGGCGTGAAAAGTTTCACGGCAAGCATTGCAGCGAGCCCGACAAACATTCCAAAGAGCGCGCCCGTCGCATTCGCGCGCCAATTCCAAATGCCAAGTAAAAATAATCCAAGCGTCGCCCCATAAGTCAGCGAAGCGATCGTCAATCCGGCGACGAGCACAGGCCCCCAATGCACAAGGCCCAGCGCGCCGAGTACAACGCCCCACACCAGCGTCATGCGCCGCGATTTCCTCAGCAGCGCCGATTGCGAGGCCGCGTCGCCCAAAATCTTATTCTTGCCGAAGTCCATCATCGTGGATGACGCGAGCGAATTCAGCGAGCCGCTCGCGTTCGACATCGCAACAGCAAGAATCGCCGCAAGCACCAATCCCGCAAGTCCAATGGGCATCTGAGTCACAATAAACTCCGGAAAAATCCGATCAGGATCCGCCGCAACCATCCCCGGCGCAGCATGCTGATAAAAAACGAAAAGCATCACGCCAATCACTAAAAACAGCGCAAACTGAAAAAATACGATGACGCCGCTGCCCAGCAGCGCAGTTTTCGCATCACGCTCCGATCGCGCAGCCAGCAATCGCTGCACCATTGTCTGATCCGTCCCGTGACTCGCCATCGTGAGAAATGTTCCGCCGATAAGACCCGACCAAAATGTATAGCTTCGCGTCAGGCTCAACGTGAAATCAAAGATTCGCAACTTTCCCCCAGCCGCTGCCGCGGCTTGCGTTAGGCCGATCCATCCATCCGGAATCCGATGCAGCAACAAAAAGAACGCCGCGACCGAACCCGTGATGTAAATAAGAAGCTGCAGCACGTCCGTCCAGATTACGGCTTTCAGGCCGCCCTCAAAAGTATAGAAAAGCGTGAGAACGGTGACGATCGCGATGGCCACGCGGTCGCCCGTCCCAAACGCGACGCTCACCACCTTGCCCACGGCCGCTATCCGCACGCCCTCGGCCAGCGCGCGCGTCACCAGAAACACCACCGCTGCCGCCGACTTGACCCGCGGCCCAAACCTCTTCTCCAATAGCTGGTATGCAGTATAGAATTGGCCCTGGAAATACCGGGGTATCAGCACGACGCACAGAATTATCCGAGCCACCAAATAGCCCAGCACAAGTTGGAGGAATCCAAGATTGCCGCCAAAGGCAATTCCCGGTGTGCCGATGATTGTGAGTGTGGAAGTTTCGGTGGCGACGATCGAACACGCGAGCGCCCACGCTGGCGCTGATCGGCCACCAAGAAAATAGTCGCGCACATCTTTCTGGCCGCGACGGAACCAAACCCCGAGCAGCGCGACGCCGGCGAGATAAAGCAGCACAATGCCGAGGTCGATTTGGCTGATCCGCATCCGTTTAAGGTGAGAGGCGCGATGCTAACTTCGCGCTCTCGATAGTGTCAAGCAAACGCACAACGCGTTCGTCACGAAATGCGCAGACCCCTTCACGAACTGCGAATACCAAGGAGCAGCCGGCAATGAGTTATTTTCTCGGATTCGATGGCGGCGGCACAAAAACGGATTGTGTTCTTCTCGACGCCGATGGCCACGTGCTGCGCAAAGCGCAAGGCGGCCCTTCGAATCCGCTGCGTTCAGGCTATCCGAAGGCTTGGTTTGCAGTAAGCGGCGCGGCCGATGCAGTGCTCGCGCGCCAATCCATTCGCGCGATGGATATCAATGGCGTCTGCGCCGGATTTGGCGGTGCCGGACGTCCTTCTGTCGCACGGCGCATGAGCACGTTTCTCGAACGCTCCTTTCCGAAAGCCGAAGTAAAAGTTACCACCGACATCGAAATCGCGCTGGCCGCGGCGGCGCCCACCGGTCCGGCCGTTGTGCTGATGGCCGGAACGGGCTCGGTCGCCTACGGCCGCAACGCCGAAGGCAAAACCGTTCGCGCGGGCGGTTGGGGCCCCTGGCTCGGCGATGAAGGCAGCGCGTTCGACATCGGTCGTCGCGCGCTCACCGCTGTGCGTCGCTACGATGATGGACTCGGCCCCGCGACAATTCTTTCCGCGCGCGTGCTCAAGGCGCTCGACTATCGCGAGTGGAGCGGCGTCATAGAGCACATTGCCAAAGATCCGGACGAAGTCTTCCCGCGCGTTTATCCGCTCGTCGCGCGCGCGGCGCAGGAAGGCGACGAAGTCTCGCGCTCAATTCTCACCGGCGCAGCGGCGGCGCTCGTCGAATTGGCCGAGCACGTGATCGTGAAGCTCGGCCTCACAGGCGAAGCGTTTCCGCTGATTCGTTCCGGCGGCGTTTTCAGCCATTGCGCATTTCTCGATTCGCTTGTTGATGCGCGGCTGGCCGAGATTGCATCGCGCGCAAAAATCGGCCCGCTGCATACTTCTCCGGCCGAAGCCGCTGCGCAGCTTGCTCGTACAGCCGCTCGCCGCGCTGCCGATGTCCACTGATTCCGTTGCCGATGCGGCAAGGGCGCGCCAGGCGCCCGCCGAAGAAATCCCCGCGCTCGTTCACGACAAGAACGAAGTCGTGCTCGTCGCGCTTCTTGAAAATCCCGCGCTCGACGAATCGCATGTCCACATTTTGATTCAGCGTCTCGACATAAGCGCGACAGTGGTGGCTGCAGTCGCGCAACAGACGAAATGGCTCAAGAACGAATCATTGCGCCTCGCCCTTGCCGTCCACCCGCATACGCCGCCGCGCGTCGCGAATCCCATAGTGCGCCAGCTTTTTGTATTCGATCTCGTTCACGTGAGCCTGGCTCCGTCGGCGCAGCCCGAAACACGCCGCATCGCGGAAGAAATGCTCATCGGCAAAATTCCGCAAATCCCCATCGGCCAGAAGCTGACGCTCGCGCGCCGCGGGCCTTCTCGCGTTGCCGGCGCGATCATTCAGGAAGGCCACGTCGAAGCCACGACGGCGGCGCTCGGTAATCCATTCCTCGCCGAGAGCCAGATTCTAAAAGTTTTGGCGATGAGCGGAACGCCGGCGCGCGTCGTGACCGCGATTGCCGAGCACCCGAAATGGTCGTGCCACTATAATGTCCGGCTCGCGCTGGTGCGCAACCGGCATACGCCGCTCCGCGCCATCATGGCGTTCCTGCCTAACCTAACCGCGCAGGATTTGAAAGATATCTCGACGCTTCCGGGCATTCCGCCGAATATCAAAGTGTACATCCAGCGGGAAGTGGCGCGGCGCACGAGCAGCAGAGGGAAGATCCCTCACCGCTGAGCTCCACTAGGAATCGAATGGCGAACAAATCCAAACAGGTTCGATGGATTACGATCAGCGGCGGCGTGTTGTTCGTCGGCATTTTGATTTGGTCGTCGTTTCGGCAAACGCAGGTGAAGTACGAAGTTTGCACGACATTCAACGGCGCATCGCACTGCGCTACCGCTTCGGGGTCGAATCCCGAGGAAGCCATTCATAGCGCGCACGACATTGACTGTTCGTTGCTCACCAACGGCCGCGACGAGTTGATGCGCTGCTCCGATTCTCAGCCAGCCTCCGTCCGCCAGATTCAGTAGGTTAGACGCTGATCGTGTCTCCTTCCCCCCTGCAAAATTGTCTCGATTAGAACTGGGCGGTGATGATTGTTTTCTTTGAGTTACGGCGATTTCTAATCGTTTGGGTGTCTCGATTAGAAATGAAAGAAAAGCGAATAGGGAATGGTGAAAAAGGGTTTGCTTCGGCTTCTTGGGCGTTCCTTCCTTCGTCAGACCCTTCCTGCGTGAGGATGGTCTCTTCCTGAGTCAACGCAGCCCCCTTGGCGTTGTTATGGTGCACGAGTGGTCCTCTCCCTGATAACTCTATATTAATCATACTGTTAGGGTAATTAAATCGCCTAATTATATCATGGGCGTGGGGAGCATGCAAATGCACGGCGTGTAAGAGTTGGTGGAAGTGGTGGGGAATCAGTGGTATTCGGGCCTTACAGACTTACGAAGATCGTGCTTTTTTGTTTCCCTTAAACTAGATTCGGTACCGGCGATGAGTTTTCTTGCCGCAGAGGGCTACGCGTGTCAGGCGTTCCATTTTGGAACTCGTGTGGGCGCCGCCTCCCAGCGGGCAGGTGGAAAAAATAGGCTGCGCCCCTTAATTATAAGAGCGAACGGCGTTCGAGGTGGGGACTGCTCTCGAACGCCGCCTTGATTGTGTGCAGCGGTTTCAATTTTGCTTAGGCTGCCGCTCTCGAGCGCTATGCGGTGGTGATTACGCCATTCATGCCGTCGGGGAAGAAGCCGCCGCTGGTGGTGCCTCCGCCGTAGACGATCGAGAGCACCTGGCTAGTGGTACGGATGATGGCCAAGGCTTGCGAATTGACTGTGAAGAAATTCTTGCCTGATGGCGGCGGCAGCACGTCGAGACTATCCACCGGCGTCGTTGGGACCAGATGCTCCTGGACTTGTTTGCGAATATTGCCGGAGTGCAGGGCCTCGACCGCCAGAATCTGGGCCGCAACCTGCAAGTATTCCTTGCTGGTAATTAGCGGAGCCGCGCCGGCGTAGGCTGAAACGCCGACATCCTCGAAGGCCCGCGCCAACTGCAGAAATTGCCGGAGGTTTGCAAAGCCAATTCCCAGCGCTTCGAGATTGATGGCCGGCTTGGCCACTGCCGCCGAGCCGAGTGCACCACGCAGGAGAAGAACGTGCTGCTGCTCGTCATAGGCGAGTTGTTCAGCGATGTCGAATGCGACTACCCCGCCCAGATCGCCGAAGGGAAAGAATCCTTCGCGGAAATTTACTTTATTGCCGCCGGTGGTCGGGCCGGGAGTTCCGGTACCGGTAACTGCGATGCCGCTTTCTTCAATCGTCTTTCCGGTGGCGGCTACGGTATAGAATTCAGCTTCGAGATATTCCAGATTTAAGGCGAAATTCAAGATGTCGGCATCGGTGATGGCTGCTTGAGCGTGAACCGGGGAAGAAGTGAGCCCCAGACGCGCTGCTCCCGGCAACTTGTCCAAAATGCCCATCTTGCTTCCGATCATTAGTGCCCCTGCGGCGCTCAGGCTCGCCATCCCTACACTTTTGGCAAAGTTTCGGCGGCTGAAAGGCCTGTCCATGCGTGAAACTGGCTTGTTATCGTTTTCTTTATCCATAATTTGTCCCCTTTTGTCCTTCTAAGATTGACCCAAGGCTTACATAGAGGAATAGCCTACCCCGGCGGTAGAGTGCGCCAGAATGATTGAGATGCCTTAGACTGGTCCTTCACTCGCAGTACGCAATACAGAGGCTTTTGGATTGAAAAATTCGCAGGATTATCGCGCATGTGACGCGCGAGACCTTTTGCTAAGCTGAGCCGCTGTCTAGGAGTCCCGCTGGCGGGAGAACCGACTTCACGTGTCCCATGAGTTCTGTGCCCTTGAACTTTGAAACTATCCGGTCAGCAAACGGATCGCGAAGTGATATTGAATTGGCGAGTTCCACGTACTGAGTAAACACGATGATCGATACGGAGGGCAATAATCTCTTCAATTCTTTGGCCGCATCCAGGCCGTTCAAATCGGGCATGGCCAAATCGAGAATGATGAGCTCGGGGCGATGCTGCAACGCGAGAGCGATCGCTTCTACACCATTTGTTGCTTCCGCGCAGAGGTCATAACCTTTTTCGGTTTCAAACATCCGACACAGCATTTTACGAATTAAAGGATTGCTATCGGCGATTAGGACAGTTCTATTTCCGGCCATATCGGCTCTTTTACGGGGATACGGGGATGCGAAAAAAGAGCTTAACACAAGCGATAAACACTGGCGATAGCCAAGTAGCTTCTGCGCCGAATCAATGAATCCTCTTTCGTGGGGACACGACTGAAACTTTTTTCAGCTGCTGCTATCTAACGTCCAAGTACCCACAGTAGAACAGGGAAGCGGCGACGCCAAAGAGAAACCGTCGCTTCCCTCTTTTCTTTCCGTTCGGAAAATTCATCGGCTTCTAAAATTACGAGATTGTGGCGCCCGATACGGCTCCGGAAGGTGGGAGAAGCGATCTGACGTGTCCTATAAGGTCAATCGGATTGGACTTCGATACAATCCGGTCAACCAGCAGTTCTGCGTTCAGCCACTTATCGGTAAAGCTCGCGTGCTGAGTAAAAAGGATGATCGGTATTGCGGGCATTAATCTTTTCAATTCTCTCGCCGCTTCAAGCCCGTTCATGACGGGCATGGACAAGTCGAGAATGATGAGGTCGGGACGGTGCTTGAGAGCCATCTCAATTGCTTCTACGCCATTGGCGGCTTCCGCACAGACTTCGTAGTCTTTTTCGATCTCGAAAACTCGACAGAGTGTTTTGCGAATCGCAAAATTGTCGTCTGCGACCAGAATCGACCTGCGCATTTCGCCCTCTGCTTTGGTTATAGAGCGAACCGACCTGTTAGCCAACCCATTTTCTAACACAAACGTTAAACGTTGGCGATAGGGTGTTCATTGTAAGCAGTCTGGGAAGCCCAGTGTACCCTTGAATTCATGAGAATTGTGCGGTAGCGTACACGCAGCCGAGATGGGTTCGGCTCGCCGCAACAAATTCCTTGGTGATGGGACACCCATGGAACAGTCAATCGAAGATGTTATTCTCGAACTTCTCGAACAAAATAAGAAATGGTGGGAACAAGCAGCAGCCACATGCGAAGCGAGAGCCGTTCATCTTCCATCGGGGGAGAAGGAGACGGAACAACTTATGGGGGCCGTTTATCGGGAACGTGCGGATAAGCACTCGCAAGCAATCGAGGGGCTGCGTAAGAAAGTCGAATCGGCACATGGTTGAAATCTCTAAGGAAGTTTTTTCTACGCAGTAGACCGCGATGCGGTGATTTTGTTAGCACGAAAACTCCAACGCGAAGGTTAACCATGCCGTTCTCGGATTTGCTGCGAGCATTGACTTTTCTCAACGACGCGTCACAATAAAGATCCCTTTCAAATTTCTTCATCCGGCAGTGGACTGTCCTCTTCAGTCAATCGCTCACACTTGAAGCTGATTTCAGGAGTCGACATGCCAATAGATGTTCTCTTGGTTGAAGACAATCTTGGCGACGTGCGGCTAACACAGGAAGCCTTACGCGCTGCTGATGTGTCTGTCCGCTTACACGTGGCTATGGATGGTGTGGAAGCCGTGGCATTCCTAAAGCGAGAGGGCGTTTATCGCGAAGCTCCTCGCCCAGAACTTATTTTGCTCGATCTGAACCTGCCCAGAATGGACGGTCGCGAAGTTCTGGCTTACATCAAGACAAATGATGAACTGAAAGCAATTCCTACCATTATGTTGACGACTTCAGACTTGGAATCGGATATTGCGAAAAGCTATCAGCTTCAAGTGAATTGCTACGTCAACAAGCCCAAGGAATGGAGTGCGTTCGCGAACCTCGTGGAAACTGTTGCTCTTTTTTGGCTGACAAAAGTGAAGCTCCCTCAGCAGAGACAAAACGAAAGACCGGATGTTGGAATAATCGCGAGTGCAAGCTAGTTCGTCTTCGCGAATAATCGTTAGGCCGTCATGCTCCAACCATGATCGAACAATTCTTGAAGCTGTGAAGAGAAATAACTGATTCAATCCGCGGATATCTCGCGCACCGAAGAACCGCGCCCTTCCAAAACAAAGAGTGTCGGCAGCCTCTTCGGCTACACCAAACCATTGAAATCACTATTTGATGAAATGCCGGAGTGGTGTCACGCATCTATTCAGGTTATGTCAAAAGACAGATAGGCTGCGCCACCCGCCACCCTTACTGCACCCAAACGATTAGAAATCGCCGTAACTCAAAGAAAACAATCATCACGACCCAGTACTAATCGAGACAAAATTGATAGGGTTTTTTCAAACGTTTGAGAGCGCAGAGGGAGCAACTTTAACCGACTTTATGTTATACCGGCAACCGCAAACCCTGGGGCTTGAATGATTCATCGAAGCTCAAATTGGAGAGGGGACAGGAGAATAATCATGAAGAAGATTTATGCGGTTGTAACGCTCGCCGCGGTGCTGCTGGCGACGACTCTGCTGCTGGAGAGGACTGGTAGAGTTGCTGCTGCGGCGCCAAGCGGCATCAAGAATGTGGTTCTGGTTCACGGCGCATTCGCCGATGGCTCTGGCTGGGAAGCCGTCTTCAACATCCTCACGCACGACGGGTACTCGGTCGCCGTAGTGCAGCAGCCGGAAACCTCGTTCGCCGAAGACGTCAAGTTCGCAACGGCGATGATCGACCGGCAGCCGGGGCCCGTGGTTCTCGTCGGCCACAGCTACGGCGGAGCCGTTATCACCGAAGCCGGCAACGATCCAAAAGTCGCCGCCCTTGTCTATATCAACGCCTTCGCGCTGGACGCCGGAGAAAGCTGCGCCACCATCGAGAAAGCCGTGCCCCCTGCCGGACAGGGCATCAAACCTACCGCCGATGGCTACCTCTACATTGACCCGGCATCCTTCCATTCCGATTTCGCAGCGGACGTTCCGGAGTCGAAGACGGCATTCATGGCGGTGTCGCAGGTTTTGTTCTCGCTCGACTCGTTCACGACGCCTGTTAAGATTCCGGCCTGGAAGACGAAACCCACTTGGTACATGACGTCAACCGCAGATCATTCAATCAATCCGGAACAGGAGCGCATGATGGCCAAGCGCGCCAATGCGAAGACCGTCGAAGTCAATTCCAGCCACGCGGCCTACATCTCTCATCCCCAGGAAACAGCCAAGCTAATCGAAGAGGCTGCCACCTCCGCGCCCGTCCATCAATAGCCTGCCAGTCTTGATTGCGGGCTTATTGGGGATGACGAACGTGACGCGCGGTGTTTAGGTCATGTTAGAAAAACAGGTTGCCACCCGGCGCGAACGCGGTGTCACGGCGATTGACGACTACGACGCTTTCGATGGGTCGGCCTTCACGTCCCACTGGAATACCTCTCCTAGTGGGACGTTGAAGACCTGGGCAATCCGGAACGCAGCTTCTAGTGATGGCGAGTATTTTCCCGCCTCGATGGCGGCAATCGTCTGCCGGGTGAGGCCGATGCGTTGACCAAGCTCGGCCTGCGACATTTCGCCATTCATGAAACGCAGGGTGCGAATTCGATTAGAAATCGATCCTTGCCTCATGATGATGCCTGTAGGCGATAGCTCGCCACGACTAAGGTGTAGTGAACGACTTCCGCGGCAACGATCGAGAGAATCGCAGCGTTGACGATAGTCCATCCGGTGGAGTTGAAGGGCATGAGGCAGCCAACCAGAATCATGCCGGCCATAAGCACGTAGTAAGCGGCACTGAGCGAGCGGTGCTCGATGGCGCGATCCCGTTCGTCGAGTGGCGACAGCTCCCCTCGAGGGGCGCCCAGACGGAGATACAGATAGCCGGCGCCCAAAATGACCGTACGCACAATCGATGCCAGCGCAAACAAGCCAAGCGGGTGTAGGTGAGGGAATGGCTCCCAATCGAGAGGACCCCTCGTAATAAGCACAAAGTACGGGCCATAGGCGAGAGCCATGGCAAGCAACGATAGCCAAGCGAGTTTCTCTCGGTACGACATTTCAGCCTCCTCAGTCAAGGTGGGCGTAGTGTATCTAATACTTAACAATATGTCAAGTAAAACTGACATAGTGTAAACAATAATTTACCCATTTCTGCTTGGCCTGGTTTGTCCCCCGAGTCGCATGAAGATGCATCCGGTAATCGGAAGAGCATCGGTGCCGCTCAGGCCGCGCCCGGGGGGAGCCATCGTTAACAGCCTGTTCCATTCCGCGTCACTTCACGGCAGCGTTATACCGCGGGTACTGGATTCCAGTTGGGAAGCTTGACATTCATAATTCCAGGGATTTTGAAGCCATGATCTGTGCCGGGATGCTGGGAATGACTGGAACGGCATGGCTGGAGATTAGGCCTCGTGGCGTCAAAAGATCAAGAAACGGTATTGTGCCCCAACTGCGGAAGTTTGGAGACGCGCCGATCTAAAAGGCGCGGTCTTTTTGACCACGTTTCGTCAGTCCTTGGATTTCTACCTTATCGATGTGAGAGCTGCGACCACCGCTTCTTGAAATGGAGTTTTGGCGCCAGTCGCGAAGTGCGCTCAGATTGATGATCTGCCCTACAGAACGCAAATTTCCGGCTGGAAATTATCGAAGGCAGTTTCAGGCGGATATTTTATCTTTAGCGCGGTATGCGTAAATACGCTTGTAGCAGCCGTTACAGCGAAAAGGACGAACTGAAGTAATCCAACAAGCGATCTGCTCTGCGATACCCTTGCGTTTCGAGCGGTAAATATTGCTACTGCCACAGATGGGACACTTGTCGGAACGGATGATGTGGACGATTTTCACAAAAGAATAGGCGGCAGAATCGAGTTCTTGAAAGAAAGGCGCTAACGACCCCCGTGAGCCGAAGCTCACAGCCTGGGCGGGGGCCGTTCATTCGCCAGTGTTATAACCATCGCTCGCAACGACGCGAACCTCTCGCAGTTGCGAGGACTCAGCCGGTTAGTGTTAGCTAGCAGACGTGAGGTTTGAGGCTGCGTTCGCGAAGACCGAGCTGATGGTGTTGCCGAGAGTCTTCATCGTGGTGATCGCAACCAACGCAACGAGAACCAACAACAGTGCATATTCCGTGAGGTCCTGGCCAGCATCCTCGCGATAAAGCCGAAGCATTAGTTCCTTCATTATGTAATTTCCTCCATGAATTTCGAAACTGGGACGAACACCTGTATTGGATAGTGCAGGTACGGTGCCAAATGGGGAAGCCGCCAGAAAACTAGAAGTACTGTATTTTCAGGGGATTAGCAAAGAGACGATTTGCGGCGGTGGAACAAGTATGCACATAGGCGAAAGCATTTACCTCTTAAACTCGGCGGCATTCACATGCCGATGCGGGCGGCAACTCATACCAGGACGGCACCGCCATCGACTACGACAGTCTGACCGGTACCGTATCCTTCCTGCATCAGGAATAGATAGGCCTGGGCGATATCGGAAGCTTCGCCTACACGGCCAACAGGGAGACTCTTGCCTACGCTTTCGAACAGGCCTTCCCGTTCTTCGGCGCTCATGTTCTGCCAGAGGTTCGTTCGCACGACTCCCGGCGAGACTGCGTTAACCCGTATTGGCGCCAATTCGACTGCCAGGGCGCGTGTTAGGGCTTCGATGGTTCCGCAGACACTTGCCGCGATTACCCATCCTTTGCGCGGGCGCTGGCCGGCGATTCCGGTTGTGAGCACGATCGAGCCCTCCTTGCGGATATAGGGGCTTCCGTACTTGACCGCGGCGAGTGCGGCCCAGTAGCGCAACTCAAAGGCGCCTCGAGCCTGTTCGAGATCCGTAGATGCCAGGTCATGCAAATGCAGGCTATCGCCGGCGGTGAATACCAAGTGATCGAAAGGGCCAAGGCTGGCAAACAACGCTGCGACCGCTTGCTCGTTTGAGACGTCTAGCGCGTGCCCCTGTGCTTCTCGACCGATAGACACAACCGCCTTCTGAATGCGTTCCGCATTGCTGGAGACGATAACAACCTTGGCTCCTTGCGAGGCCGATTGTTGGGCTACAGCCAAGCCAATCCCGGATGAGCCGCCCAGCAAAACTACGCGCTTATCGCGCAAACTGTTTCCTTGGTGCATTGAGATCTCCTTCGAGCTTATCTGAGTGATATAGCTAGAGATGACCTTCCGACGATATGCGTTTCATGCAATCCGCGCCACGAGTGGCTGCGTCCGGCAATGCGATCAACAGCAGACGCGCTCAATCGATGAACCGATGGGTCGAAGATTCCGTTACTCCTCCGGGAAATCGGGGCGCGCGGCCGCGGCTGACGCCGGAGAAATTTGATCGCGGATTTTTTCGGAGCGCTGAAGAGCTCCTCCACCGCATGAATGCGGGGGCTACCATCGAGATGCCAACGCAGATATCTCACTTTGGTGGGGATGGCAACGTTGATGCTTGTTGGCGCACCGGAGCAACCGCAGATCCGAGGGGCGTCTGAATCGAGAATTGCGGATTTTCATCTATAATGCGAGGCTCGAAGCGGTCGCCGAGGGCGGGACCGCCCGAGTAAAATTAGGACTGTGTGAGCAGAGTCTTAAACTCATTCTCAGGAGGAAATTGTGTTACGCATAAACGACGAAGCTCCGAATTTCAGCGCAGAAACTTCGCAAGGCACGGTCAATTTCCACGAGTGGATCGGCAACGGCTGGGCCGTACTGTTCTCCCATCCCAAAGACTTTACGCCGGTGTGCACGACGGAACTCGGTTATATGGCCGGGCTGCAGCCCGAATTCGACAAGCGCAATTGCAAGATTATCGGCTTGAGCGTGGACCCGGTGAGCAGTCACAGCAAGTGGGCCGCGGACATTGAAGAAACGCAGGGCCACAAGGTGAAATATCCGATGATCGGGGACCCGGAACTCAAAGTAGCTAAGCTTTATGACATGCTACCGGCCGATGCCGGCGACACTTCCGAAGGCCGCACCGCAGCCACGAACGCCACCGTGCGTACCGTGTTCGTGATCGGTCCGGACAAGAAGATCAAGCTGATGCTTAGCTACCCGATGAGCACCGGCCGCAACTTCGACGAAGTGCTGCGCGTGCTCGATTCGATGCAGCTCACGGCGAAGCATAAAGTGGCCACGCCAGTGAATTGGAAACAGGGCGAGGACGTCATCATTCTGCCAGCGGTAACGGAGGAAGAGGCCAAGCAGAAGTATCCTGGGGGCTGGAAAGCGCCACGGCCTTATCTGCGGATCGTTCCCCAACCGAAGTAGCAGCGGCGAGCGAGGTGATGTCGCGTGATTTTTAAACAGTTCTACCTGCCGTGCCTGGCTCATGCGTCCTACATTATGGGAGACGAGGAGACGGGCACGGCGGCAGTTGTTGACCCGCAGCGGGACATCGACCAATACATTTCGTTTGCTGCCGAGCATGCTCTCGAGATCAAGCACGTATTTCTGACGCATCTACACGCTGATTTCGTCGCCGGGCATTTGGAATTGCGCGATCGCGCCGGCGCAACAATTTACCTTGGCGCCGCGGCTAAAGCGGGCTACGCGTTTACTCCCGTTCGCGATGGCGACGTTCTCGAATTCGGAAAAGTGCGCTTGAAAGGGATGGAAACGCCGGGGCATACGCCAGAGTCCATCTCCATCGTCGTCTACGATCTGAACATCAGCGATTCTCAGCCGCAGGCCGTACTCACCGGCGACACTTTATTCATCGGCGATGTGGGGCGGCCCGATCTGCGCGCGGCACTCGGGTGGTCGGCCAGCGAACTCGGCGGCATGCTTTTCGAATCCGTGCACGCGAAGCTGTTGGCGCTGCCGGATCAAATTCTGGTGTATCCCGCGCACGGCGCGGGTTCGCTCTGCGGGAAAGCGCTCAGCAAAGAGACGGTCTCAACGCTCGGCGAGCAGCGGCGATCGAACTATGCGCTGCAGCCCATGAGCAAGGAAGAATTCATTCACGTGGTGACCGCGGATCAACCGGAAGCTCCGGCCTACTTCAACTATGACGCTGTGCTGAACAGCCAGGAGCGGCCTACGCTCGATCAAGCGCTGGCGCGCGAGATGAATCCGCTGACGCTGGATGCTGTGTTGGCGTTGCAAGCAGAGGGCGCACAGATCCTCGATACGCGTGACGCCGGCGAATTTGCTTCGGCGCATTTGCTGGGAAGTATCAACATCGGGCTGGTCGGCCAGTATGCGACGTGGGCCGGAACCGTGCTCGACCGAAACCATCCTATCGTAATCATTGCGGACCCTGGGCGGGAGAACGAGTCGGCCGTTCGGCTCGGCCGCATTGGGTTCGATCACGTGGCTGGATATTTGCAGAACGGGTTGCAGAGTCTCGAATCGCGGCCGGAACTGATCGCGTTCACTGAGCGCGTCAGTGCGCAGTACGCCGCCGAACTTTTGTCATCGAATGAGCCGCCGTTGGCGATTGATGTGCGCGCGCCGCGTGAGCGTGAACAGAAACATATCGCGGGCAGCGTGGGACTCCCGCTTAATCATCTTTTAGAGAATATGGACACGCTGCCGAGAACTCGGCCGTTGCTCATCTACTGTGCCGGCGGGTACCGATCTTCGATCGCCGCGAGCTTGTTGCAAGGATGCGGATTTGAGGCCGTCAGTGAGATAGCTGGTGGCATTACGGCATGGGAGGCAGCGAAGCTACCTGTTGTCGCGGGGCAGGCTTAGAAAACTGCGGTGCCGGGCTAGATTTTGTCGAGGGCCTGCTCGAGGTCGGCGATCAAGTCTTCGATGTCTTCGATGCCGACCGATATGCGGACGAGGCCGTCGGTAATTCCGATTTTGTGCCGGATATCCGCTGGGATCGAAGCGTGCGTCATCGTCGCAGGGTGCGAAATCAGAGTCTCGACGCCGCCTAGGCTCTCGGCGAGCGAGCAGAGTTTGACGTGATTCAAGAGCTTGCGCGCCGCTTCGAGAGTGCCGAGGTCGAACGAGATCATGGCTCCAAAACCCCGCTGCTGCCGCTTAGCGAGTTCATGCTGCGGGTGCGAGGGCAAGCCTGGGTAGATGACGCGGTCAACTTTTGGGTGTCCATGCAGGAACTTCGCGACCGCCATCCCGTTGGCATCGTGGCGCTCCATCCGGACAGCGAGCGTCTTCACGCCTCTCGAGACGAGAAAACAATCCATGGGCGCGAGGCCAGCGCCGGCTGAGCGCTGGATGAAATAAATTTTCTCTGCGTCCTCCGCGCGAGTCAAAACGGCGACGCCGCCGGTGCAATCGCTGTGGCCGTTGAGATACTTGGTCATCGAATGGACGACGATGTGGGCACCAAGTGAAATTGGTTGTTGGAGATAAGGGCTGAGGAACGTGTTGTCTACTGTCAGCGTGAGATGGTGATCCTTGGCGATGCGACCGCATGCGGCGAGGTCGGAGACAATCATTGTCGGGTTGGTTGGAGTCTCGACGTAGAGCATTTTCGTGTTGGGACGCAACGCGGCGTTGATTTTTTCGACAGAAGACGTGTCCACGTAGCTGAATTCGAGCCCAAATTGGACGAGAAGCTGGGTCGTCAGCCGGAAAACGCCGCCGTAGACGGAATCTGAAAGCACACAGTGGTCGCCGGGGCGCAGAAGACGGAAAACGGCGTCAATGGCGGCCATCCCGGTGGTGAAGACATACGCGGAAGGCGCGCCCTCGAGCTTCGCGAGGCAGCGTTCGAGGGCCTTTCGGTTCGGGTGATTCGTTCTGGCGTAGTCGTATCCCTTATTCTGGCCGAGCGCGTCCTGAAGGTAGGTGGAAGTCTGGTAGATCGGCGCAACGATTGAGCCGGTGGCGGGGTCGGGCTCCTGGCCTACATGGATGGCGTCGGTGGAAAATCCCATAAATGCGTTCTCCTCGATATTCTGCGCTTGCGCGACGAGCGAAGCGGCTTGCGAAACACACTCAGATTGCGCACAATGGCTGGCGAGCGTGGATTGCACGACCGCCGGCGAGATACTCTTTGGGTTTCTGAGAGTTCGTAACCGGCAAAGCGCTTGCGCCGAAACTGACTCCTCGAAGTTAGCCCAGGGAAAGCGGTCAGTCAAATTGCGCGCTAGCCCGTGTGACGCGGTGGTTAGAATTGTCACGGCGATCGGCTAACGGAAGCGGGCCAACGGTCCGAGGTACTCATTTGAGCGGTTTTACTCTTCGTCGGTTGGCCATTGGTACCCTTCTGACGATCTTTCCTGCTTGGTCGACTGTGGCTGCGCGGCAACAAAGTGATAATCCGCCTCCACAGTCATCTTCACCGGCCGCCCAGACCGGGCATTCCGAACAGACCCCTGAGCCAACGCAACCGGCAAAGCCAGTACCTGCTCCAAAACCTGCCGATCCGCCGCAGAAAGACGCAAAATCTGACGATGCGCCGGAATCGAAACTCAGAGTGAGTGTGGTGGCGGCTGATACTGGGAAGCCGGTCGCGAATGCGAGTGTGTATATACGATTTCCCGAGGGCAAAACTTTCTTCACGCGCAAAGATAAAGAAGCGGAGATGAATTTCAAAACGAATCAGGACGGCAGCGTGAAAGTGCCAAGCGTGCCGCGAGGAAAAATTTTGGTTCAGATTGTCGCGCCGGGTTGGCACACGTACGGAAAGTGGTACGAAATTGTGAAGGACGAAGAAGAAATAAATATTCGCCTCGATAAGCCTCCGCGTTGGTACTAGCTTCGTAGCTGATCAGGAATTTTCTGCTAAAGTGTTTTTAAAACTGCTTGGAGTTTCTTCGCGTGCCCTTGAATGCATCGTTCTTCCACGTGCTTCACTGAAAACAGACGCATTTGCCCTGTCGTGGTGCAAAACGCATAAACGATTGGTTTCGCGGGTTGTTTTGTGCAAGAGGGGCGGCTTTTCCACAAGCTTTTCAACACAACTGTTGAAAACTTTAACGAGAAATTATTTTTAGTGGCGCGAATTTCGAAGTTGCGGCGGTGAAATTGCTGTGCGGAGTTATTGGGGCGATGTCTCTCCACGGTTGGGCGAAAACTTTTGATGGCGGATTGGAGTTCGTCGCGACACATTGAGCGGCGGCGCGGAAAAACGCCGGCAAGATGCCGGCGCTACGATGGAGTTTGTGGCTTCGATGAGATTTTGGTGGATTGGGCTTGATTGTATCCGTAAATCGCAGGCAGGATGCCCGCGCCACGATGATCGAGGTGTGGCTCCGATGGGGGAAATTGCGCTGATTGGGCGTGATATTATTTCTTTTTGCTCGGTGATCTTCCGACCTTGATGAAATCGCTTATCGTGAATGCGGATGACTTTGGATTGACGGCCGGCGTTAACGCCGGGATCGTTCAGGCGTTTCGAGATGGAATTCTCACCAGCACGACGTTGATGGCGACTGGTGATGGGTTTGATGACGCCGTGGCGCGCGTTCGTGAAAATCCGGGGATCGACGTTGGAGTCCACCTCGTGCTTATCGGGGGCAACTGCGCGGCTCCTGTGAATGAAATTCCGTCGCTCGCGAAGGAGAGTGGCGAGCTGCCGAATTCCTTGTTGGAGCTGGTGGGCCGGGTTACGAGCGGGCTGATCCCCAGCGAGGAAATCGAGCGGGAATTCAGGGCGCAAATCGAGCGCGTGATCTCGGCAGGCATTACGCCATCGCATCTGGACAGCCACAAGCACACGCACGCGCATCCCATTGTGATGGAAGCGCTTTTTCGCGTGGCGCGGGAGTTCGGCATTAAACGCATTCGCAAGCCGTTCGAAGAAACGGCAAGTGCGCCAAAATTGCCGGAATCGAGCGGCGCGGTGACGCAGCGCTTCTTGATGTCGGTCGCCAGCATGACCGCACCGGCGTTTCGCAGAGGCATCAAGGCATATGATCTGCGGGCTCCCGATCATTTTTTCGGAGTAATGTTGACGGGGCAATTATGCGGCAGGGCGTTGCGCCAGCTGATCGAGCAGCTTCCGGAGGGCACGAGCGAAATCATGTGCCATCCTGGGATTTGCGACGCGGAACTCGAGAGAAATTCGACCAGGCTCAAGAAGCAACGGCAGGTCGAGCTCGAGGCGCTCCTCGACGCCGAGGTCGCCACGGCGGTTCGCAGATCGGGCGTACGGCTTATGCCGTACCGCGACCTCAACTAAGAGAAAATGAGGCACTTGAGCTGAACCAGTGAGAGAATTAGAGGCAATGCCGCCGAAATACTCAGTCGTCGTGCCCCTCCATAATGAGGAGTCGAGCATCCGCGAGCTTTACGCGCGGTTGAGCGATGTGATGACCGGCCGCTACGAGCCGGTGGAATTCGTTTTCGTGGACGATCACAGCCACGATGGAACCGCGCTGATTTTAGCGGAGCTGGCAGGGCTCGACGGGCGCGTAGTGGCGCTGCGGTTGAAGAGAAATTATGGTCAGACCGTCGCGCTCTCGGCCGGCTTCGACTATGCCGCGGGCGAGATCATTATTTCGATGGATGGCGACCTGCAGCACGATCCAGCAGATATCCCCGCGATGCTCGATGCGTTCGAGGCGACCGACAGCGACATCGTCAGCGGCTGGCGCGAGAAGCGCGTCGACAATTACTTGCTGCGGCGTCTGCCGTCGCGCGTGGCGAATTGGATGATGGCGAAGTTTTCTGGCGTGGATATCCACGACTTCGGAACGACTTTCAAGATATACCGGCGCGAAACTATTAAAGATATTCGACTTTATGGGGAGCTCCACCGGTTCATTCCGGCGCTGGCGGCGTGGAACGGCGCAAAGGTAACAGAAGTTCCGATCAAGAATATCGTTCGGCCGAGCGGGCAATCTCATTACGGGATTTCGCGGACGATTCGCGTGTTCTTCGATCTGCTAACGATTCGCTTTCTGCTGCGGTATATGACGCGGCCGCTACACTTCTTCGGTCCTCCGGGAATCCTGGCCGTGTTTGGCGGCGGAGGGATTCTGACTTTTCTGTTTTTCGAGAAGATTCTTTTGGGGACCCACCTGTTTCAGGAGCATGGGCCGTTACTCGTGCTGGGAATGATGCTTTTCTTGTTTGGCTTGCAGGTGCTTGCCGTGGGCCTGATTGGCGAATTGCTGATGCGGACGCATTTTGAGGGGCGTGACAAGCCAATTTATCGCGTCGAACGCATTGCCCGAGCGGATCGAACTGCTGCGGCGCGGACGTCTTAATCGATAAACTAAAATTGACGTATCATCCGCGACCGTCTATTACCGCCTGGAAGGGAATTGATATCGAATCTTCGATAGTTTTGCCATTCCTCACCCACTGGAGAAACTCAATGAAGGCTGCTTGTCGAATTGCAATCGCTGTGCTGTTGCTCGTCAGCTTATCGCCCGCGGGCATCGCCCAGATGGGCATGATGCGAACGCCGGACATGTCGGGTATCTGGAATCCGGTGGTCGGCGCGGGAGGATCGTACGAGATGCAATCGGCCGACGGCAAGACACGCCATTTGGATATTTTCATCGCGGGCAAGGAAAGCGTCGGCGGGAAGGACGCGTACTGGCTGGAAATAGCGACGGAAAGCGGCCAGCGGCCCGGCGCGATTCTGATCAAGACGCTGACGATCGTTGACGGCACCAACAGCCAGGCGAGCCGCACAATCATTCAGATGCAGGGCCAACCTCCGATGGAAATGTCTGAGCAGATGATGGGCGGGCATCAGTCAAGTAAATATAGCGACATCCGCGATCAGGGGCAGAATATGGGCAGCGAGACCGTCACCGTCCCCGCTGGAACGTTCGTATGCGACCACTGGCACTCGAATAATGGCGGCGACGTCTGGATTTCGCCCAAGGTGCCTCCGTTCGGCCTGGTTAAATCCGTATCCAAGGATGGAAACACGACGGTTCTCGCCCACGTTCTCACGGACGCGAAAGATCGAATAACAGGCACCCCGGTGCCGTTCGACCCGATGCGGATGATGCAGCAGGGAAGGCCGCCGCAACAGTAGACCAGCAGCAAATTTCACAGATCTACGACGAAGTAACAAGAGGCGCCTCGGTCCGGGGCGCCTCTTTCATTTTCTGCTTGGAGGCAGGGCGCGGTGCCAGTAGGATTCACCAATTACTTCGAGGAGACCCATCGTGGCTTCTACGGAGGACAAGTTTTACCGTGCCCGTGTTCTTGAGCGCATCGACGTCTCAAATGATTTGTGGAAGTTGCGTGTAGACCCCGGCGGCGAGTTTGATTTCGTCGCCGGACAGTACGCGACGCTTGGCGTCCACACGCCTGAAAAGCTTGTCGAGCGCGCTTACTCCATCGTTTCTTCGCCATACGAAGAGACTCTCGAAATATTCTTCGAACTTGTGCCGCAAGGCGATTTGACGCCTCTCCTGTTCCGTTTGCAGCCGGGCGCGGAGCTAAAGATCCGAAGGATTGCCAAGGGCCGCTTCACGCTTGATTTGCGCAGCGGGCATACCAATCACTTAATGATTTGCACGGTGACCGGCGTCGCCCCATTCGTTAGTTATCTAAGGACTTTTTATCGAGACTGGAGAAATCGAGAAACGCCGGGCGATCATCGTTTTTATCTCATCAATGGAGCGAGTCGGTCCTCGGAATTTGGCTACCGCGAAGAGATTGAAAGGATCGCGGCCGAAGTTCCTTGGCTCAAGTACGTGCCAACGATCAGCCGGCCATGGGACGATCCCGCGTGGGCCGGCGAAGTCGGTCGCGTCGAGGACTTGATTCGGAAATATGCTGACCAATGGAATTTGACCGGCGCAGACACAACCGGATACTTGTGCGGTCATCCTGGGATGATTGAGCTAGGTCTGGGGATTTTGAAGCGGCGGGGATTTGCAAACGCATCGTTGAAACAGGAAGTGTACTGGGTGCCAGCAAAGTGAAGCCGCTCCACTCGGGCGCCCTGAGGCGCCCGGTGGATTGGAACGCGCCGCGTGGTGGGGTTAATTTTTTGGGCCCGCGGCTGCGATCTGGTCAATGGCGTTGTCAATGGCCCGGAGTGGCGTTGAGACGTGAACCGTTTCGCCGTCGTCATCAACGTCCACCACGATGGCGCCATTGTGCGTACCGACCGTGACGTGCTGGTTTTCTTCTCTGACTTCCACGAATGTGGTGTCGCCTTCTGATTTCAGGGCATCAATGGCCGCGTGAATCGTCGGGAGCCACGGCCTGACCTGTTCTGACGCGTCCTGAAGATTCTCTTTCGGAACGAAGCGGAGGCCGGTATCGAGCACCATTGCCGGAACCATTAGCGAGACGTGCGTTCCGCCCGGTTTTTTTTCGTGCACGCGCACACTGACGAAGCCTTCGCTGGAAATCACTCCGCCTGCAGCGACGACGGTCCCGAGAGTTCCAAGAGCGAGTTTGGCGAGCAGTATCATCGTGTCCTCACTTTCGAGCGCAGCGACGCGGCTACTTCGAGCCGTCGTTCTGCGAATCAATCCAGATTTTTACGTCTTGGGTTCCGTCGTGCACGGTTACGAGGAGCGCTTCACTGGCGTTGCTCAGTGCGCGAATCGCGGCTACGAGATCGAGTTCCTGCTTCTCGTTGGGGACGAGCGCGTTGACGACCGATATTGGAATGGTGATATCCACGTTCTGGCCATGCTTTTTGTTCGATTTGTCCGGTTTGGCGGATTTGTCTGACTCATCTGAATCCGAACTCAGATCGGTCACGTGGATGATGAAGTTGCCTTTTGACTTGGCGACGCGCACTTCCTGGTCTTTTTCCTTCACGGTTACGAACTCGTTGTCAGGTGAACTGGCTACGGCCGTGAGCAGCGCGCGGACGTCCACATCTTGCATGTCCATATTTCCAATCGTGACTTTTCCGTTGCGAAGGTTACCGTTGTGAATTGTGGGGATTACTTTCTCGGCGAGGGATAGGGGAACATTCACGCTGACCATCTCGCCCTTCGAAGCGTCGTTGACTCGAACGTGAATGAACTTTTCAGGGGTGGTAGCGGCGGCCGTTTTCTTGACGGCTACGGCGCCCATCACCACGACACCCGCCAATAGACAGAGGACCGCACCCAGCTGCAAATTTTTATTCATCTCATATTCCTTTCTATCGAACTGCTGGTGGGATATACGGAGGTGGGTTAAGAAAAGTTCCGGTCAGATTAGAAATTTTATCCTTCGGGCGAGGATTGCCGTGAATTGAGTTTGGTTCCCGGAGGCGGGATCCTCCGGGCTCTGATAGAAGGATTGACTAGTCAACGCTTCATTTGGATTTGAGAGCGAAATAAAGCACGGCGAGCGGGGGCAGCGTGATCTTCAGGGAGAATTGCTGGCCGTTCCAGGGTATCGGCTCAGCCGTGACGCCTCCGAGATTGCCGACATCGCTTCCCCCGTAATAGGAGGAATCGGAATTCAAAATTTCGTGATACAAGCCGGCAACGGGCGCGCCGACTCGATAGTCGTGCCGCACGACGGGAGTGAAATTACAGACGACCAGCACGAATTCTTTCGGGTCTGCGCCCCGCCGGAGGAAGGCTAACGTGCTGCGATCCAGGTCGTTGACTTCCAGCCACTCGAATCCCTTCCA
>JGI12659J15293_10000140_pt1 | contig 22275 bp, 19 predicted proteins | sample JacPinW_OM2H0_O1_FD_15293 | JGI IMG/M metagenome (IMG submission 15293) | reverse complement strand
CCTGCGCGGAAGGCGGCCAGCGCGCGCTCGCGCTGGCCCTGGCTCTTATTGCCATGAATGACGGAAGCGTCGACGCCCGCCTCGTCGAGCGTGCGGCCAACGCGATCGGCGCCGTGCTTGGTGCGGGTGAAGACGAGGACGCGCGTGAGATCGGAATCGTTGAACAGCTCGACCAGCAGGTCGCGCTTCTTCGCTGCTTCGATAAGAAGGACGTTATGCTCGACGCGGTCGGCGGTCTTCGCTGCCGGCGTCACCGAGACCTCGATCGGGTCCCGCAGCAATTCGCCGGCGAGCGCGCGAATGTCCGTGGGCATCGTGGCGGAGAAGAACAGGTTCTGCCGCTGCCTGGGCAATTCCCGGACGATGCGGCGGATCGGCTTGACGAAGCCAAGGTCAAGCATCTGGTCGACTTCGTCGAGCACCAGAAATTCGACCGCGTTGAGTCGCGCGACACCAGCGTCGAGATGATCGAGAAGCCGGCCGGGCGTCGCCACAAGCACATCGAGGCCGGCTTGAAGCGCGCGAATCTGGGCGCCATGCGGCACGCCGCCGAACACGACCGCGATCTTCAGCCCAAACCCGTCGGACAAGTCGCGGAAGCTTTGGGCGATCTGGCTCGCGAGTTCGCGCGTCGGGCTCAGCACGAGCACGCGCGCGCCGCCTCTCGGCGCTGGGCGCCGGTCGGTCACGATCTTGTTGAGGATCGGCAATGCGAAGGCCGCGGTCTTGCCGGTGCCTGTCTGAGCGATGCCAATGAGATCCCGGCCCTGCATCAGCGGCGGGATGGCCTGGACCTGAATCGGGGTCGGACGCGCAAAGCCAAGCTTGGCCAGCGCTGTATTGAGGGGCGCGGCGAGGCCGAACCCGTGAAAATTATCCAAGGTGAAAGTCTTTCAAAATGCCGCAGCGACGCGAGACGCGCCTATGGCGGCGGGGGGCTAGGGAACGCCCCGCGTGTCCGGACGTCGAATGAAGATTAAAGGACGGTCGGCAGGCGGACTGAAAAGTCCTTCACGCGGCCGGAGCGCCAATGACCGCGCAGTGGCGGCGTGACCCGCATGTGGACTGGGGAGGGCGCAAAGTCAAGGCCGCAAGCGCCATAATGCGGTCGCCGCGCCGGATTGACCACGTCTCGCGCCAATGCGAGGAACCGCCGCTGCAAACAATTCGAGAGGGCTGCGCGATGGTCGAAGTCTTGGGACTGGGCAATTCACTCGTCGACCTTCTTGCCTACGCGGACGACAATTACCTCTCCGCCCGGGAGATGCTGAAGGGCGCGATGAACCTGATCGACGAGGAGCGTGCCGAGGCTCTGTACGCCGCCCGCGTCGACCCGCGCGTGATCTCAGGCGGCTCGGCCGCCAACACCATCGTCGGCGTCGCCTCGTTTGGCGTCTCAGCCGCCTATATCGGCAAGGTGAAGCGCGATCCGCTCGGCGCGACATTCGCCGACGACATCCGCTCGACCGGAGTCGTTTTCTCGACCGCGCCTGCCGAGCAAGGACCGAGCACAGGGCGCTGCTTCATATACGTCACGCCCGACGGCGAGCGGACGATGAACACTTACCTCGGCGCGAGCTCATATCTGGCGCCCGTGGACGTCGACGAGGCCTTGGTCAAGTCGGCGAAGGTCGTCTATCTCGAGGGCTACATGTGGGACCGCCCCGCGGCCAAGGCGGCGTTCCAGAAGGCCGGCGAAATCGCACGCGCGTCCGACCGCCGGGTGGCGCTTACTCTGTCGGATTCGTTCTGCGTCGATCGGTTCCGCGGCGAATTCATCGAGCTTATGCGCTCGAGGACCGTCGATACGATTTTCGCCAACACCGACGAGATTCTCTCGCTGTACGAGACGCCGGATTTCAATGAAGCGCTCGATAGTCTGCGCGCTGAGGGCGTGCTTGGCGTCGTCACTCGCTCGGAAAAAGGCTGCATCATTATAGACGGTGATCAGACTTGGGAGGTCCCCGCCTTCCCAATCGCCAAACTCGTCGACACCACCGGCGCCGGCGACATGTTCGCCGCCGGCTTTCTGGCCGGCCTTGCGCGCGGGCGCGACATGACTGCCTGCGGGCGGCTCGGGGTTTTGGCCGCGGCGGAGATCATTCAGCACCTCGGCGCGCGGCCCAATGTGTCGTTGGCGGGACTGGCGAAAGAGAACGGCGTCGCGTCCTAGACCCCCGCGAGGGTGGGCCGCTCGTCCGCATCGTCAACGGCGATGGCACCCTAGCCAACAACGACTTCCTCAGATTCGACAGGCTGCCTAGAACCAGCCGCACAGCCTGAGACCGCTTCACTTCAAGCGGCTCCGAAGCGCGGCGGCTTGAGCGTTGGGAGGAAAGCATGTCAGGTCGGCGAACTTTGGAGGCAGCGACGTTGGGCCTAATCGGCGCGCTGGCTTTTGCGCTGCCAGGCCTTCTCAGTTCGCAAGCCCTTGCGGATGAAACTCCAACGCCCGAGCGACAGGCCTCGGCGCTAGCGAACGTTCCGAAGAATGCCCAGCAATATTATCAGGGTTATTGGTACTCGACCAAACTTGTCGCCGATCCGCTGGCCAATTGGCAGCCCCACAAGGCGCCCTGGCAGATCTGTCATAACGATTCCTACCTTGGCAATTCATGGCGCGCCAAATCTCGTCGCCGAGCTGCAGGACGTGACGTCGCAACTCGCGAAGCAGGGATTGGCCAAGGACAAGCTGATCGTCACCAATTCGAACGGCGACATCAACCTCGAGCTCACGCAGCTGAAGACGCAGATCGCGCAGGGGTGCGATCTCATCATGATGTATCCGGGCTCGGCGACGGGTCTGTGCTCAGGCATCCGCGACGCCTTCGACAAGGGCGTCCTCGTCGTCACGATCGATGCGCCGGTCGATTGTCCCCAGGCGATCAACGTGGGCGCAATTCTTACTTCTACGCCAAGCTGCAGGGCGAGTGGATCATAAAGCAGCTCGGCGGCAAGGGAAGCGTTGTTTTGATGAATGGGCAGCCCGGCACCGCGGATACGGTGGCCGAGCATGAGGCCTTCCTCGAAGCCGCGAAAGCCAATCCCGACGTCAAGGTCGCCGGCGATCTCTACGGCATGTGGACGGGCGCGGTCGCGAAATCCGAGATGCTCAAGTTTCTGGCCACGCATCCGCAGGGGGTCGATGCGGTGTGGTCGACGGGCAACATGGGCGTTGGCGTCGGCCAGGCGCTGGAGCAGGCGGGTCGGCCGGTGACGATTGTCACCGACGTCACCAATCAGTGCAGCTTCCTCGCCTTCTGGAAAAGCCACAAGTTCTCGAGTCTCACGATGGCGCAGGACGGCGGCCCGACGGGCTACGAGGCGTTTGTGCCGGCGATCCGTATCATGTCCGGCCAGAAGCCGAAGGTGAACACGATCTTCTTTCCGCTGCCGATCATCACCAACGCCAACATCGACGACTACTACGATCCATCGATGACCGTGCAGAGCACCTGTTTCGCCAATGGTAAGGATCGGCACCTGGTCGCCGACGACTACTTCGACCAGTTCTTCACTGGCGGCGAAAAAGCACCGACACTCACGCCGTAGGACGCGGTGTTGCTGCGTCGGAGGCGGGGTCTCAGCCGGAGGCGCGTCACGCGGCGGACGATCCAAGGAGATCCAACACTCATGAGTGGGGGTCTTCGAGCGAAACGGCCAGGGGCCAAGAAAACCCAAACGGATCGATCATGCGCCGACTTCGCGGTTGCCCTTGGTCTCCACGAGATGGCGTTTGAAGTCGCTCATGGAGGCGAACTGAAACGTGCCTTCGCCCGTTTCGGCCTCGATCGAACCGTCGGAGAAGATCTTGTAATTGGCCCCGGCCGACGAATAGCTGCCGATCAGGCTCGGCGGCCCCTGTGGCTCTTCCGGCGTCTCGAGGACCGTTTCGATCGCCTCAAGTGAAGGCAGACGGCCGATGCGGTTGATGTTGATCGGGCTCTCGTCCTCAGCCCCGGGCGCTTCGTCGAGGTTTTCCGGCGGCCGCGCTTCAGTCACCGATGTCGCCACGGAGATGTCTTCGGCGTGGGTCTCGGCTGAGGGGGTCGCGTCGAAGGCCATTGGAATAGCTAAAGGCCCCGCAGATTGCCGGACAAGTTTCGTAAGCGCGCCGATCCGCCAGGTCAGGACCCCAAGTGCGAACGTCACGACCGCGGCGCAAGCGGCGACCGCTCCGGCCAGCGCATACAAAACGCCGATGCTCGTCGGCAAAAGGTCGAGGCTCTCGTACCCGCTCGCCGCTGCGGCGATCAGCAAAATCAGGCTCAAGACGAAGATCAATATCGCCACTAGACCGCCAACGCCATTTTATCAAAACCTCAATCGGGTCAGCGGTATACCTTGGACGCGAGCATGTCAGCCGATTCGCGTTTCAATGAGGTGAATCGCGGGCGCCGAAAATCGCGGAACCGACGCGGACATACGTCGCGCCGAGCTGCACCGCAAGCGGCCAGTCAGCGCTCATGCCCATAGAACGTTCGGTCAGTCCGTTGCGTTCCGCGATGATGCGGAGCAGGGCGAAATGCGGCGAGACCATCTCGTTCGCCGGGGGGATGGCCATCAGGCCCTCGATCGTCAATCCATAGGTCTTTCGGCAGAGCGCGATAAAGGCGTCGGCCTCCTCGGGAAGGACGCCTGCCTTCTGCGCTTCCCCTCCGGTGTTGACCTCGACAAACAGGCGCGGTCGCTTGCCGATCCGGTCGATTTCGCGCGCGAGCGCCGCGGCGATTTTTTCCCGGTCGACCGTCTCGATCACGTCGAAAGTCTCCACTGCCTCGCGCGCCTTGTTGCTTTGCAGCGGGCCGATCAGATGAAGCTCGATCGTCTTGCCGAGATTACCCGCGCGCGCCCGCAAATCGCGCCATTTCGGAACGGCCTCCTGCACCCGGTTCTCGCCAAAGCGGGTCTGGCCGGCGCGCGCGATCGTGGGCCACACCTCGTCGGCAGAAAAGGTTTTCGAGACGGCCACAAGCTTGATCGATTCCGGCGCTCGCCCGCAATCTCGCGCCCTCCGCGCGATCTGTTCGCGCAGAGCGGTGAGGCGGCCCACCGCATCTTGCGCGTCATGGTGCGGCGCGCCGGTCAACGTACTCTCCATCGCCATTCTGGCCGCCTCTCGCGGCGGCGACCGCCATCGCCTATTGTGCGCCAAAAGGAAATGCGAACTCAATCGCGAACCGTCTGATGGTCACGACCATAGGCGGACCGCTGCGTTCCCGGCGTGCCTCTTGCCTCTTGCCTTTTGCCTTTAGCCCGCGCATGAGGTCCGACCTTCCCCAGTCCAACGACGGCTTCCATGGGCTTCAAATGCGGCATCGTCGGCCTGCCGAATGTCGGCAAGTCGACGCTTTTCAACGCGCTGACGCAGACCGCCGCCGCGCAGGCAGCCAATTACCCGTTCTGCACCATTGAACCCAATGTCGGCGATGTCGCCGTGCCAGACCCTCGCCTGGCGACGCTGGCGGACATTGCGAGCTCCAAGGAGATCATCCCGACCCGGCTGTCCTTCGTCGACATTGCCGGGCTCGTGCGCGGCGCCTCCAAGGGCGAAGGGCTCGGCAATCAGTTTCTGGCGAACATTCGCGAATGCGATGCGATCGCCCACGTCGTGCGTTGTTTCGACGACGGCGACGTCACTCATGTAGAGGGCCGAGTCGACCCCTTGTCCGATATCGCCACGATTGAAACCGAGCTGATGCTGGCCGATCTCGAGAGCCTTGAGCGGCGGGTCGTGCAGATGGAGAAGAAGGCCAAGGGCGGCGACAAGGAGGCCAAGGACCTGTTGGCGCTCGCCGAGCGTAGCCTCGGCGAACTGAAAGAGGGGCGCCCAGCGCGCGCCATTGGTGTGGGCCGCGAAGAGCGGCGTCTTTTCCAGTCGCTGGGCCTCCTGTCGTCGAAGCCGGTTCTCTATGTCTGCAACGTCGACGAAGCGTCGGCAGACCGGGGCAACGCCTATTCCGATTTGGTCAAGGAACAGGCGGCCAAGGAAGGCGCTGCCACAGCCGTCGTGTCCGCGAAAATCGAGAGCGAAATCGCCCTCTTGCCTCAGGCCGAACAAGAGGCCTATCTTGAGGCGATCGGATTGAGTGAGCCGGGTCTCAGCCGCGTGATTCGCGCGGGCTACGAGCTTTTGCACCTCGTGACCTATTTCACCGCGGGGCCGAAGGAAGCGCGCGCGTGGACGATCGAGCAAGGGACCCGGGCCCCACAGGCGGCCGGCGTCATCCACACGGATTTCGAAAAGGGTTTTATCCGCGCCGAGACCATCGCCTATGACGACTATGTCGCCAATGGCGGCGAGGCCGGGGCGCGCGAAGCCGGCAAATTCCGGCTCGAAGGCAAGGAGTATGTCGTCGCGGACGGCGACGTTCTGCATTTCCGCTTCGCGAATTGAGAGCCAATGCCGGAGGCACTCTATTTCGAAGACTTTCCGCTCGGCGAAGTGGTCGAATATGGCGGAGTCGAGGTTTCGGTTGACGAGATCATCGCATTCGCCCGGGACTTCGATCCCCAGCCTTTCCATACCGATGAAGAGGCCGCGCGTGCGGCGACGGGCGGCCTCATCGCCTCGGGATGGCACACGTCCGCGCTGCTGTTGCGGATGAATTGTGAGGCCTTCCTCATGCGCGCGGCCATCCTCGAGGAGGCCGGCGTCGAAGAGGTCCGGTGGCAGAGGCCAGTCAGACCGGGCGATCACCTCCATGTGCGCCGCCATACGCTCATTAGCCGCCCTCGCGAGGCCCAGACGAGCGTCGGCGAGGTCGTGTTTCTCTACGAAGTCGTCAATCAGGAGGGCGTGGCCGCCATGACGCAGCGTAGCGTGCTCCTGCTCAAGCAGCGCCCACAGGCGCTCAGGAACTACCGGGTCTCATGTTCTACGAGGACATTCCCATCGGTCAGTCCGCCGCCCTCGGCCAAACTGAGTTCTCTCGGGAAGCGATTCTCGCCTATGGGAAACGGTTCGATCCGCGCATCGTTGCTCAAGCCGCCGACGGTCATGCGCGGCTCGCCGCCTCGGGGATGCATGTGGCCGCCGCCGGGATGCGCCGACTAGTGGACACGCGCAGCGCCTTGCGCGCCGTCATGGCCGAGCGCGGCGAGACCCTTCCGCAGCTTGGCGTCTCGCCAGGTTTCAAAGACATGCGCTGGCCGCACCCAGTACATGAGGGCGACATCGTGTCGTATTCGATGGAGATGATGTCGAAACGCGTGACCTCCAAGCCGAAATGGGGTCTCATCACCAACAGATTTCGTGGCGTCGACCAACACGGGCACGAGGTCTTGGTCTTTTCGAGCGCCGTTCTTATCGCCCGGCGCTCGGAAGGCTTGTAACGCCTTTCCGTGGTGGACGGCCACCCTGACGCGGCCTGCAACTAATTTTCCGATGGCCCAGGGCGCGCCAAGCGAGTGAAAGTCTGTTAAAAGGCTGCCGGTCGTCGACCTTGTTGGTTCGAGGGGAAGCTGCAATGGCACTCAATCTTGTTAGTCTCGTCTCCCAGTTCCTTACGCCGCAATTGATCGGCAGTCTCGCGCGGGCGCTCGGCATCAATGAAGCAGTAGCGCAGAAACTTGCCGCTGCAGCGATCCCGGCAATCCTCGCTTCGCTCGGTACTGCGGCGGCTGCGCCTGGAGGCGCTCAGAAGGTGTCCGACGCCGTCTCCATGTCGGATCCGGATATTTTGACCAAGCTGACCGGCGCCATCGGCGGCGGCAACACCCAGTTCCTCAACGAAGGCGCCACGCTCCTGAGCGGCCTCCTCGGCGGAGGCGGCCTCTCGAGCCTTACCGGCGCGCTGAGCCAGTTTTCCGGCGCTCCGCAGCCCGCGACGCAAGCGCTGCTCGGCACGGTTACCCATGCGACCGTCGGCACCATCGGTCAGCAGGACCCTTCAAACTGGTCGGACCCCTCGGCGATTCTTTCGATGCTCAACAGTCAGAAGAGCGCGATCTCCGCCGCGCTTCCGCCCGAGCTTTCAAGAGCGCTCGGGGCCTCCGGGCTCCTGGCCGGTCTCGGCGCGGCCGCCGCGGGCGCGACTCAGAGCGCCGCGTCCACGGTTTCCAGTGCCGCGAGCGCCGCAAGTTCGACGGCCAGCTCAGCCGCCAGTTCCGCGGCGAGGAGCGCTGAAAGCGCCGCCAGGAGCGCCCAAACCGCGGCATCGAGGGTCCCAGCTGCCGTGCCGACTCCGAGCGCGAGCGGCTTCCCGATGTGGGCGATCATTCTGATTGTCATTGTCGTGCTGCTGGCGATCTGGTGGTTCATGACCCAAAATCAGAAGCCGGCAGAGCCGGCGAAAACGGGCCTTCTGTCGGCTCCTGTCGAGTATGTCTTGCGCGCTTTGCCCGCTCCGGCCGTCCCGCAACTCGACTAAACAGCGTTCGTCATGGGGCTGGGCGCGCGCTTATGGCTTTGCCTGCGCGCACCGCTAAGGGGAACAGCGGCGCGGTCTCGGGCGGCCTTCGTCTGTGTGATCGCACTGTCGGCGATCGCCGCGGGCTGCTCAAGCCGTCCCTACGGCACGCTCGTTGTCGGGCCGAGCGCGCCAGGCGCGAGCCAAGTCGATCTCCTGGTGGCGACGACGCGCGCGCCGGTGCTCGAGCCGCCGGGCGTCATGTTCGGAGGCTCCAGGGGACGAGGACTGGATTTCGCCGATATCGTCGTGTCGATCCCGCCGGCCGGCGCGCGCCAGCCAGGGGACGTTACGCTTCCGTCTTCTCTGCCAGCCAATCCGGAGCGTGACTTCGCGATCCTCCGCGCCGATCGGATGGACCTCGCTCAGGCGAAGGCGAACTTCGATGCGCGCATCAAGCGCACGCCGGGGCGCAGGGTTCTCATCTTCGTCCACGGCTTCAATACCCGCTTCGAGGAGGCGGTCTACCGCTTCGCGCAAATTGTTCATGACGCGCGCGTCGATGTCGCTCCCGTGCTGTTCACGTGGCCCTCCGGCGGCAACGTGACGGACTACGTCTATGATCGCGACAGCGCCGTCTATTCGCGCGACGCGTTCGAGGTGGTGCTGCAGGCTTTGGTCAAAGACCCAAACGTCGACTCGATCTCCATCCTCGCCCATTCGATGGGCAATTACCTCGCCATCGAATCGCTCCGGCAGATGTCCATCCGGGATCGGGGATTGTCGCCCAAGATCCGCGATGTGATGCTGGCTTCGCCCGATATCGACGTCGACGTTTTCCGCCGCCAGATCGCCGAGATCGACGCCGGGCCGCGGCCGGCGCAGTTCACTCTGTTCATTGCGCGAGACGACCGGGCCCTAGGGTTGTCGAGCTTTCTCGCCCGGGACTCGACCAGGCTCGGCTCGCTCGACCCGAACAAGGAGCCTTACCGTTCGATCCTGGAGCAAGGCAGAGTGCAGGTCGTTGATCTGACTGGCACGGCCTCCAACGACTTCACCAACCACGGCAGATTCGCCAGCGGCGAAGTTGTCGGCGCGATCGGGGAACGCCTGGCGGAGGGCCAGTCGCTCTCCGAGGCCAAGGGCGGCCTGGTCGAATCGCTTGGCACGTTCACGACCGGCGCAATCGGGGTCGCCGCCGGCGTCGCCACGGGCGCGGTCGCCGCGCCGAGCGAGGTCTTCGATCCGACGAAGCGCGAGAGGTCGGTCGACACCGCGACGCAAGCCACGTCCTTGAGCCAGTGACGGGCGCCGGCCGGATTTCCGGCGAGGCCACCCGCCTTGAGTCCATGAAGCGCAACCAGCGCGCGAAGTTCGTGCAAGGAAATGAAAGGAAATGAAAGGAAATGAAAGGAAATTCGCTTTCATTTCCTTTTCCGAATCGAGACTTTTCAATGGGTTGCGCAGAAAAAAAAATTTCCTCCTTCGGTCGACTCGCGCAGCGAGTTGTGAGTCAGCGGGCCAAACAGCCACAGTTTCTCGTCGTCCCGATCCGTCTTGCCGGAGCGGACAGCACATATTCCGTCAATAAGGAATAGATAGCGCAGATTTCGGATTTTGTCGAGACAATGTCGCTCGGCGTTCATAGCCACGGCTCGTGGTCGGCCGCCTCCGGCTCCCGTAGCCCTAGCCGTCAGGTTCGGCCATAACGGGATTCAGGTTCGCCTCGCGCCACGCGCAGGCCGGAACTAAATTCCCAGCTCGATGGGAATCGCTGCATTGGGGATTGAGCAAAGTGTCATCGCATTCCGCGGCGGAAGCCAAGCCCTTGAAGCCAGCGACGGCGCCATCGGACAAAGCCTTGCCGGTTCCCGTCGAGCCGCGCGGCGAACTCACCGTCCGGGTCGCCGCCATGCCGGCCGACACCAACGCCAACGGCGATATCTTCGGAGGCTGGGTCTTAAGCCAAATGGATGCGGCGGGCGGCATCGCCTCCGCCGAATACGCGAAAGGGCGCGTCGTCACGATCGCCATCGATGCGATGACCTTTATCCGGCCCGTCAAGGTCGGCGACGTGCTCTGCGTCTACACTGCCATTGACGGGGTCGGTCGGACCTCGATGAAAGTCCATGTCGAGGCGTGGGCGCGCCGGCGGCGGACGCACGACCGCGAAAAAGTAACCGACGCCACCTTCACCTTTGTCGCCATAGACGAGGATGGCAAGCCTCGACCCGTCATCGCTGGGCAGACCGAACGCGAAATCTGACGGCTCTGCGCCAGCCTCAGAGGATCGGGCCCGTCGTCGCGCCGGAGCGCTTCGCGGTTGGACGGAATCGGAGCGTCTGTCTTATTGGCCGCGCGGGCCGCCCGCTTGCTCGATCGATCTGGGTTTTCTTGGGCCATCGCGGTTTTGCCCCGGACGGCCCGAAAACAAGGCTTGGATTTCCTTGGATTTCCTTGGATTCTCTCGTCCGAATCGAGATGTTTCAATGGGTTACGCGGGATTTTTGGCGGAAGAAAATTTCTCGCGCCCTTTTGCCGCTGGGGCCGCGGCACCGGGACAGGAGCCGGTGTTCCTACGATGCAGAAATGCGGTATGGCTCATCGAGCAAGCCTAACTCATTTTCTGCCTTTCTGCAATCAATTGCCGTCGACAGAAATCGTCGGTTCTTGTCGAGCCCCCGCGACACTGGCGCGCCCCAATTTTTGAGCCGCGTTAGATGCCGAGCGAAGGGAACGATGTTAGCCAATCCGAGCTAGCTGACAAACGCCACGCTTTTGTATGTCAGATACACGCCCCCGCCGTCATCGCGAGGAGGGCGGTACGCGCCAAGCGCACCGGTGACCCGAACCATAACGGCGGTCAGTTCCCAACCAAGCGAGTTTAAGTCTGCTTCTCCCCCCACATAATCGTGGGTCAACTCGCAGATGCCATGCTCTTCGCCGAACGCGCGGACCAGCTCGGCATCTGTCACACGTCCTGTGGGCAAATGGGAATTTGCCCACGCCCAAAGCCAGTTTCGCGCCTTAAAGCTCGTCGATCCGACGATCTGAATGGCGGCGGTAATTTTTGGGACTCCTCGGTCTGAGAATATCATCGTCCCTGCTGCAAGTTCGTAGTCGTAGCGCGGCCAATCCCCCAACCGGTACTTCGCCTTCAGGCGTGCATTCTTTTCTTCAAGTTGGTGAAAGGCGTCGTGTCGCCAATCAATATACCAGTCGGGATACTCCACCGGACCTCCGGTTCACCCTCGGTGACCGCCTCATAGGCAAGTCCAATTATCCCTCGGTGTGCGAAGCCTCTCAAAAAGCCCTAAATTTTAGGTTGAAACGGCGTGCAAAAATCGTTAATTTTCCCGCCGGTCACACCGTCTCGAGGCGCAGCTTCAGGAAGCCGCCGGGCGTGAGGCCCATCGGGGTCAGTTTCAGGCCGGGCGGCGACGGGAGGTCCGGTGCGGCGGGCGATGTAAGATAGGTCGCGACCACGGCCCTTGGCCAAGGGGCGAAGCGCCAGGCGCCACTCGACTTCGGCGCGATTTCGGTTTTGCTTTCGACATATTTGAGCAGCACGTCGCGGTTCGCGTCCGGAGCCTCGATCACGACACTGGTTCCGTCGCAGCCGGGGAAGCCGCCGCCGCCGCTGGCGCGATAATTGTTGGTGACGACGAGAAACGGCTGGTTCGGATCGACCGGAGCGCCCTTGAACGTGAGGTCATGAATCCGGTGCGCGCCTGGCGCAACCAGCGCGCCCGATTCATCGTAGCGCGCGGACTGGGTGACGTCGATCAGGTACTCGAAGCCATCGATCACATCGAAATTGTAAGCCGCGAAAGCGGGACCGAGGAGCGGCTGTTCATCGCGTCCGTCGGGATCGATGCGGCGGAAAATCGACGCCGAGCGCTCGAGCCATTCCCGTAGCGCCGCGCCGTCAACCTTAACCACTCTCAGATTGTTGGGGTACGGGTAGATATCCGCCACGTCCTTGATCGCAAGAGGCCCCGCGGCGATGTCGGTATAGGCATAGGGTCCGCTGCGGCCGCCGCATTTGAATGGCGCGGCCGCTGAAAGCAGGGGCAGTGAGGCCAGGTCCGCGCGCGCCGCTACGAGGGACGCGGCGTAGGCGCGCTGAGCCGCGTTGACGAGGTCTACCGTCGGGCTGTCGCCGATCAGGGCAAAATAGGTCTGCAGCGGCGTCGCGAGCTTGCCAATAGGCGAGCGGATGTGGCGCAGCGTCGCTTCGTGCGCGGTCTTGGCCGCTTCGAGCACGGATGCGTCGGACTCGACCAGCGCGATCGCACGGCCGTGTTCGTCGCGGCGCGCGATCGGCCGGACCTCAACCTGAGCCTCGACGACTCGCCAGCCTGTTGCCATTTCGAGTCGAAGATCGATGATTCCGAGATGGCTGCCCCAGAACCCCGCCATGACAGCAGGCTTGCCGTGGATCCTTCCACTGTCCGTGTCGACACCAGGCAACCCGACAAAATCCTCGCCGGGAAGCAGCAGGTGCTGACGGCCTAGGAACAGCGCGTCAACGCCGTCGAGCTTGGCGAGGTCCTGGCCCGCGTTCTCCTCCCCTCGAGTTGAGGCGAGCCGCGAAATGCCCGAGTGACAGAGCACGACGATGAGATCGACGCGGGCCCTAAGTTCGCCAAGCTCCGCGCCCACGGCCTCGACGATGTCGACCGTGATCAAGCGCCCGCGGACATGGGCTTCGTCCCACTGGGCGATTTGCGGCGGCGCGCCGCCGATCACGCCCACTTTGAGCCGGTGGGCGGTTCCGAACTCGTCGACAAATGCGCGTTCGATCACGATCGAAGGCGGAAACCAGGGCGAGCCATCGCTTTTGCGCACGTTGCAGCAGACGACCGGAAAGCGGGCTTGCGCATAAGCACGCTCGAGCGCCTCGAGGCCGTAGTTGAAATCGTGGTTTCCGAGAGTCGCGACGGCATAGTCAAGTGTGTTCATCGCGGCGATGACGGGGTGGACAGCCCTGGGATCCGCGATAATTGCCTCAGCCGCTAGATCCCCCAGCGGCGTGCCCTGAAGGATGTCGCCGTCGTCGAACAATAGACAGTTTGGCGCCTCCCTGCGCGCCTCGGCGACCAGAGACGCCGCGCGCGCAAGACCGACCGAATTGTCCGAGCAGTCACGGTAATAGTCGTAAGGATAGAGGTTCGCGTGCAGGTCGGTGAGGCCGAGAAGCCGCAAGCGAAGCCGGGGCTTGGGGCCTGCGAGCGGAGGGTCCACTTCAAGCTTGGCGCCATGCATAAGTCGTCATGACGGGAAGCTGGGAATGGCGCAAGGTCAAGCGCCGGGCCGCCTGACGCCCTGGTCAAAGAGGTGCCTGCGGATGACCGGCATCGGCGGGGGGTGGGGATTGGCCAAGCGAGGGCGAGCTTGTCTTGGCGTCCCATCCGCCCGGCGGCGCGGCGACTTCGTTTGCTGCTGGATCAGGCTTTACGGCTTTGAATTTCATCAGCGCCTCCACGGCCGAGGCGAGCGAGGCCGGATCCATCTCGCGGGCGATTTCGTCGCGCCTTGTCGCGGCGTCCACGTCGCCCTGCTGAGCGGCTAGCGAGAACCACAGCAACGACTGCCCGAGGTCCTTTTCGACGCCGAGTCCGCGCGCGTAAAGGATCGCGAGATTGTACTGGCTGTCGCGGACGCCGAGTTCGGCTGCCCTTCGGAACCATTTCACCGCTTCGGGATAGTTCGGGGCGCCATCGCCGGACTCGGCGCTCATGACCGCGAGATTGTGCGCGGCCCGCGCATTGCCCGCCTGCGCCGCTTTGAGATACCAGCGCTTCGCGGCGGCCGGGTCGCGGGTCACGCCAATTCCTTTCTCGTACATCGAGCCAAGCCGGTACTGCGCCGGGGCAAGGCCGAGCGAGGCGGCGCGTTCGAACCAACGGGCCGCCGCCGGCTGATCCTTCGGCAGTCCCCGACCTTCGAACAGACGCATCGCGAGTTCGTATTGCGCATTGGGCTGGCCGGCGGCGGTCGCGTCGCGCAAGGATACAGAAATCCCGGGCGGGATCGCCGGCAAGGGCTCGCCTGCAGAAGGCCCGCTCGGCGGCGCAAGATCGGGCGTGTCCGGCTTGGCCGGCGGTTGAGCAATCGATGCGGTCGGCGCCACATCGATCGCTTCGTTGCCGGGCTTGACTGCGCTGGCGGCGCTCGATGGCTTGCCCTTGGGCGTGTCGAGCTTAGCGGTATTGAACGCTTGTCCCCCCACGTCGGAGCGCTGCAGAAATGGCGCGCGCACGCCGACCATTCTAACGGCCAGCGTCGTCGCGATCACGATCGCGACGCCGAGGAGCACCGTGCGCTTGTGATTGGCGTAGAAGGCCCTTGCTGATTGAACCCCGCGCGCGGCGAACTGCACCCTTTCGGAACCGGCCAGACTCTGCACGACGCCGCCGCTGTTGAGCGCGGCGTTGCTCTCCGCCAGCGCCGCCTGCGCGGCGCGCCGCGCAGCGGCGATGTGAATGCTCACCGCGGGATTGGTCTTAGGCCCGATAACATGGGCGAGATCACGGGCTTCGCGCGCGCGCTGGGGCGCGCCCACGCCGGGCTCGATGAGGAAGTCCTCACCGTCGTCGGCCGGCTGAGACGGCGGATCTCCCGCGCTCGCCGGCTTGGCTTGGCCCGTGCGTTGCGGCGCGGCTTCGGGCGCGGCGTCGGCGCCGAGCGACGCGGAGCCTAAGGGCGACGCGGGGCTCGCCGATCTGGCCGGCGGCAGTAGCTCCTCGTCGACGTCGTCGGCTGCGAGCTCGCTCTCGATGCTCGCGAGACGGGCGCCGAGCATCTCCAGAATGCTTTGCAGATCCGCGAGACGCGATTGCGTGCGCTGGTCAGCGCCCGCCTGTTCGGCTCTGAGTTCAGCCAAATGCGCGCCGAGCGCCGCGTCGATGGCGGCCGAACTCTCCGCTGCGAGAGAGCCACTCGCCCGTTCGGCCTCGCGTAACTTTTCAAGAAGCTGCTGAACGACAGGTTGCGCATCGTCGGCTCGACCGCTCTTCGCAGCCAGCGTATCGATGCGATCATAGATGGTGTCGATCTGCTGGGCGACGGCCTCCAGGTCAACTTGGCGGGCGTCGTGAAGTCGGCGAACAACCTCGTCGGCGACCTGTTCAACGACTTCACGGTCGACGGGCGCAGCCGCGCTTGCCTCAAACTTGGCCTCAAGCGAGCGCAGCAGGGTCTCGATCGGATTGAGATCAACCGGAGACCCGACCGCGTCCAGCCGCGCGCCAAGCTCGCGCAGCATTGGGTCCAGTTGCCGCGCGCCGACCTCAGGGTCGGCGAGGCGGTCGAGCTTGTCGCCGATTTCGGCGAATATCGATTGGAAGGCTTGGGCCTCGGCGTCGGTACGGCCGGCAGCGGCGAGCCTGGTATCAAAATTGTGCAAGAGCCTTTCGATGGGGCCGGTGTCGACCCTTGCGGGCGGGAGCGCCTCGAGAGACTGACGGACGCCATCGATACGTCGCGCCAAGTCGTCGAATGGGCGGGGATCGATCGCCGCGGGAGCGTTCGGGCGAGCGATTTCCTGATCGAGCCGCGCCGCAATCTCCTCTAGACGCCGCTCGATCGAGACGAGCGCCGCCGGGGGCGTCGCGCCTTCGATCTGTCGACAGGCTTCCGCAAGAAGCGCGGCCATCTCTGCGGACTCGAAATGCGGAGCGGGACTTGCGTCGAGCCTCTCGACGCGGTCGGCCAGTTCGCCGATCTGGCGCTCCAACCGTTCAAGCGGCGGCGTGCGCAGCGCAGCCGAAGCGAGGAGATTGCGCACCTCTTCTGTCTGCCGCCGGATGACTTCAAAGGTTTCAGGCTTTATCGCCGCCGCCGCGAGGCTGTCGATCTTGCCGCCGATCGCCCGAATTTCGCGCTCCAGCCCGGCAACCGCGGGCTGAGGGTCATGCGCTCTTAACGCCGCGCGGAATTCGATGGCCATCGCCTCGAGCGGAGCGAGCATCGATTCGCCGTGGCCGCTTTGGCGCAACATTTCTACCCGCTGCACGAGGTCCCGGATGGCGCCCTCGAGCGCGACGATTGCGTTGCGCGGCGCAAGGTCGGCCAGGCTTCGGCTCATGGCTCCGATTTCGGCGCGCATGACGCCGAGGTCGACCGAAGCTCTCGGATCGGCTCGCTCACGGCGCATATCATCGAGCTTAAGCGCCAGGGCTCGAACGTCGTCGAGCAACAATTGCGGGAGCGGCGCCGCCGCTTCCGGGCCGCCTTCGGCAGGCGGGCTGTCCGTCCCCGGAGCGGCGTCGAGCGGGCCGGTCTCGCCGCGGCCCGCGCGCTCCTCGATTTCGTGGCGGCGCATGGCGATTTGCGACACTGCGGCCTTGAGATCAAATGGCGCCTTCGGATCAAGCGCCGCCGGCGGAGGGAAGCGATTGCCGCGCCTCTCGCCTGTCTGAGCGGCGTCGGTCAAATTTGTCCGGATCGATTCGAGCCGCCGCACAGCGTCGATGAGCGCACGGCGGTCGCTGTCTCGCGATGCGTCGTCCCGGTCTAGAATTTGAGCGACCGTTTCAAAGGCGCGAGCCGCCTGCGCCTCGGCGCGCGCGAGCCTCATTTCAAAGTGCTCGATCGCCGAATTAAAAGTTTCCGAAGATCTAGGCGTGCGCGGCGCCTGTGCTCGTTCGTTTCGTCGGGCAATCCGTTCCAGGCGTCCGGCGGCTGCATCGAGCCGGTCGTCTTCCGCTCTGTTGTGTTCTGGCCGTGCGTGCTGATCCAGACCGGCGTAGTCGGCGATCACTTCGTCGAGCCAATCGTCAAGGCGCATGCCGGCGCGCCGGGCGGCCTCCACCGCGGCGTCACGGGTCCGCCGGTCCACGCCCGCGATATTCCACGCCATCGCTCTATTCATGTCCTCGACCGTCGCTCGGAGGCTTGCGAATCGCCGGATGAACAGAGGCGACGCCGCGCACTAATTCTGTCGGGGGTCATGGTGAAAAAACGGTTAAGGAGACCTGATGGCCGCCTCACGTCGCCAGCGGAGCGAAAGTTGTATGATAAGTTGCGGCAACTATTGGTTGCAAATCCGATCCGTTAGGGCATAGTGATTCGATTCGCGCAAGGGCCGCGAGTCACTAGGCGCGAACGCAACGGCGCCGACGAAAGGAGAGGCCATGAACAAGATATCGTCTTTAGCTCACGCTTCCGCTGGAGTTTCGGTCGCGATGCTCGAAGAAGAAGGCCGGACTGCGCTCGCTTCGGCGCAGCCAGAGTTGAGCATTAGCCAGATGTCGCGTGTATTCGGCGTCAGCCTGCGCACCCTACGGTTCTACGAGGACCGCGGACTTATCAGGCCCCGCCGTGAGGGGAACGCCCGTTATTATCGGTCAACCGACCGCATCCGGATGGAAATGATCCTCAAGGGCAAGAAACTCGGCTTTACGCTGACCGAAATCCAGGACCTGATCGGCGGCAAAGGGGCGAGCGAAATGACGGATCTCGAAGATCAGCTGAATCCGCAACAGATCGTGACCCAGATCAGTCACCTGGAGCGGCAACGCAACGAGATCGAGGGAGCGATCGAGAGACTGCGGGCGACGCAAAGCCGCCTCGCCCAGGGCGCCGCCGCCTGATCGGCGCCGATCGTTCGGCAGGTCGCCGCCGGCGCCGGACCCGGTCAAGCCCTGGTCCGCGCCGCCTCGATGATCCGTAGCGCTTCGGCCGAGGCGGCTTCAATTCCGAGATGGGTCGTGTCCAACGTCATCGCATCGTCAGCCGGGCGCAACGGCGCAACGGGCCGGTTGGAGTCGCGGGCGTCGCGGCGGATGATGTCGGCCAATATTGCGTTGTAGTCGGCCCTTTCGCCGTGCTGGACCAATTCGAGCGCACGCCGCTGCGCCCGCGCCGCGGCGCTGGCGGTGACGAAGATCTTCACTTCCGCGTCGGGACAAACGACGGTGCCAATGTCCCGACCATCGAGCACCGCGCCGCCTGGCCGCGCGGCGAAGGCGCGTTGCGCCTCGATCAGCGCCGCGCGAACTAGCGGCATTGCTGCGACAATGGAGGCCGCCTCGCCCATCTCGCGCGTACGCAAGGTCGCGTCGTTGAAGTCGGTGAGCCCCAGCCCCCTGGCGACGGCGACGGCCGCCGTTTCATCGTAAAGATCGCGATCCTCAGCAATCAAGGCCGCGGCCGTCGCGCGGTAGAGAAGTCCCGTGTCGAGATGAGCCAGCCGGTAATGCGCAGCGATTCGGCGCGCAATGGTGCCCTTGCCCGAGGCTGCGGGCCCGTCGATGGCGATGATCATCCGCAGCCGCGTTTCCCCGAGCTTTCGCCCCGCTCTTAGAGTGCGAGGCGGCGCCTGTCGAGACTGGCATTGGCGGTCCGAGTGGGCGGGACGTCATGGGTTCTCCCGGCCTAAGTCGGCCGCGGTTCGAACCAACGCCGAACACCGCCGGATTAACCGTAATACCAACGATCATACGTTAAATACTTGACGCCTCGCTTACAAATTATCAATCTACATGTAGTGACAGGCCTTTGGCTGTGGCGGGTTTGGGCACGTTGGGCGCTGGGTGGCGGATCTCCAAAGGAGGGACTTCATGGTAAAATATAGAATGGCTCTGGGTGCGGCGGTGATATCGGCCCTCGTTTCCGGGCCGGCGTTCGCCAATTTGATCATAAACGGCAGTTTTGAGACCAACGCGGGTATCGGCCAGTTAGGCGATAACACCAATGCGACAGGGTGGACGGTCATACCGGATCCCAGAAACGGCACGGGGTCTACGTACGGGTTCATCTTCGGCAACTCGACCGCCTTCGGCAACGGTTCGCCGGGGTCCGACGGTTCGGTGGCTCTTTTCGGCAGTACCCCGGCCAACAACACGCCCCAAGGGCATTTCTTCTACGGCGAGGACACGACCTTCCAGACGACCTTGCTTGAGCAGTCGGTCACCGGTCTGACGGTGGGCAAGGAATTACGCGTTGACCTTCGAGTGGGCGGCTGCCCAGCAGACAGGCTTTAGTGGCGCGACGACCGACCAATGGGTGGCCAAGCTTGGATCACAAACGGAAAGCACGGCCGTTGTCACCAATCCCAGCCACGGCTTCACCGGCTGGATGGACGCAACTTTGGACTTCACCGCCACAGCGACTTCGGAGCTTCTCTCGCTTGACGGCGTCGGTACGTGCCTCGCCGGCAACTGTGGCGAGACCGTGAGTGGTGCGCCGCCGTTCGCGCTGATCGACAGCGTTGCGTTGAACGGCGTCCCGGAGCCGTCGACCTGGGCGATGATGCTCCTCGGCTTCGCCGGCCTCGGCTACGCGGGTTTGCGAACCCGCAAGCGATCGGCAATTTCCATCCCCGCCTGAACACGGCCGCGTAACCCTGAGACCAAAAAAGCCATGCCGCCCGCTTGCGAGCGGCATGGTTGCTTATTGCGTCCTAATTATCGTCTCACCGACCCCCCACGGTACAACGAACGTCGCCATGGCCCTCGACCCCTATCGAGACCTTGCCATTCAGCTATACGCTGCAGCGAAGCTCGGCGTCTGGCTCGTCGTCTTCGCGGCGATCTTCGTGCCGATCGAGCGGGTCTTCGCGCTGCATAGCCAAAAGATCTTCCGCAAAGGGATCGCGGTCGACCTTGGCTACTACTTTATCAGCGGTCTCCTGCCTGGCCTCGTGCTCGCGCCGCCGATTTCGGCGGCTGTGCTCCTGATCCATCACTTCATCCCGGGCGGCGTCCTTGCCGCTATCGCCGCTTGGCCGATTTGGCTCAAGGCCTGCGCCACGATGATGGTGGGCGAGACCGCCTATTACTGGGCGCATCGTTTAAGCCACCAGATTCCGTTCCTCTGGCGGTTCCACGCCGTCCATCACAGCGCGGAGCAGCTCGATTTTCTGGTCAACGCCCGCATGCATCCCGTCGATCTGGTGTGGTCGCGGATGATCATGCTGACGCCGATCTTCGCCCTCGGGCTGGCCAATCCCCTCAGCTTTGGCGACGGCCTGGTCGCGACCGCCATCCTCCTCATCGGGTCGATGTGGGGATATTTCATCCACTCCAACATTCGCTGGCGTCTGGGACCGTTCGAATGGCTTCTGACTACGCCCGCCTTTCACCACTGGCACCACACCAACGATCGCAAGCGGCGCGACTGCAACTACGCGTCCATGTTTCCCTGGCTCGACCGTGTGTTCGGCACCCATCACCTGCCGGAAGCGTGGCCCGAACGCTACGGAATCGATGAGCCGATGCCCGACTCGCTTGCCGGTCAATTCATTCATCCGCTCACGCCATCGCGGCCCTTGCTCTCAGCCAAAGACCGTAGGGTTGCACAGTAACGACGCTGGCCCGCCAAACCGCCCTGGTCCACTGACCCACCACAATTTGACCTGCTATCGCACCGCATTAGAGGTCGAAGCAGGCCCTTCGCCTTGTGCCGATGTCGCCTCGCGCGTATTCATCGAACAGTCGAAATGACGATCACCTGACAATGCCGACGAGTGCAAACGCTGCGGGAGGGCGATGATGGACCTGACTTCAGAGCAGAGGATGACCATCCTCGCCGCATTTCTCGGCTGGATGCTCGACGCCTTCGACTTCTTCCTCCTGACCTTTTTGCTCAAGGACATCGCCAAGGAGTTCGGCGTCGACGTGCCCGCGGTGGCCTACGCCCTGTTCCTGACGCTGGCGATGCGGTTCGTCGGCGCATTCATCTTCGGCCGCTTGGGAGACCGGTGGGGACGCAAGCCGGCGCTGATGCTGGATATCCTCTGCTATTCGATCCTCGGCGCGCTCGCCGCTTTCTCGCCGAACCTCACGATCTTTCTTATCCTGCGCGCGCTGTTCGGCGTCGCCATGGGCGGCGAATGGGGTCTCGGCAGCTCACTTGCCATGGAATCCATTCCGCCCCGAGCGCGGGGGCTGGTGTCCGGCATTCTTCAATGCGGCTACCCGACCGGCTTCCTGCTCGCCGCCATCGCCTATGGCCTGTTCTATGGCCGAACGTTCGGCGACTATACGATCGGCTGGCGGGCGATGTTCCTGCTCAGCGTCCTGCCCGCTTTCCTCGTGCTGTTCATCCGCAGCGGCGTCCCGGAATCGCCGGCCTTCGAGGCGTCGAAGGCGCACGCGAAGCCCTCATTGTGGGAGACGATCACCGCCAACCGCGGATTGGTCATCTACATGGTCGTACTGATGATGTGCTTCAACCTCTTCAGCCACGGCACGCAGGATCTTTATCCGACCTTCCTGCAGAAGCAGCACAATTTCGACCCCGCGACCGTGAGCTGGATCGTGATCGTCGCCAATCTCGGCGCCATCGCCGGCGGCCTCATATTCGGGCATTTCTCCGAGAAGATCGGCCGCGTCAACGCGATCACCGTGGCGGCGCTCATCGCGCTGCCGGCGATTCCCTTATGGGCATTCGCCTCAACCCCGATTCTGCTCGCGGTCGGCGCCTTCATCATGCAGGTCGCGGTGCAGGGCGCCTGGGGGGTAATTCCGGCCCATCTCAACGAATTGTCGCCAGGCGCGGCGCGGGCGACGATTCCCGCCTTCGTCTATCAGGCCGGCAATTTCCTTGCCTCCTATAACGGTCCGTTTCAGGCGCAGATCGCTCAGGCAAACGGCGGCAATTACGGCTTCGCGCTGGCGCTGTTGGCCGGCGTGGTCGCGGTCGCGATCGTCGTCGTCATCCGTTTCAGCCCGGAGCGGCGTGGCGAACTTTTGAAGGCGCACTGAGCGGTTTGGGACGCTTCCCGGGGACGATGCAATTCTGCTCGCGACCGTTTGTTTTCAGAGGCGTAGCCTCTCTTTTCTGCAACTCGGCGACTCCCAACCACGTCGCCCCGAGGCGCCGCGAAGCGACCTCGAAGGACGCTCTTATGCACTGACGTCGCCGACAGTTGGAAGATGCTTCGAGACGCCGCTCAGGGAGCCGGGCGGAAGCG
>JGI12659J15293_10000138_pt1 | contig 22327 bp, 31 predicted proteins | sample JacPinW_OM2H0_O1_FD_15293 | JGI IMG/M metagenome (IMG submission 15293) | reverse complement strand
CCAATCCCAGTAGCGCCAGCCGGAGCATCCGACATAGAGCGATGCCTTCGGTTCAGCCGCCGCTTTCAAACTTGTTGCTTCCATCACAAGCCGGGCGGCATGCATCTTCGCAGCGCGGTGGGCATTGTTCTCGCGCTGCTTTTCTCGCCGAAGCCGCCTTCGCTCGCGGCGCTGTTCGAGCTTAAGTTCTGGCGCTGGGCGGACGCGTATCCGCAACAGCGGATCGCCATCCTTAGAAACCCGGGACTTTGGACCCCGATTGTCGCTATCCGCCATCCTCGACTTTTTCCGCCGCCCTTATAGCGTCGAGCACGACCTCGGCGTCGGCGGGTTTTGCCAATGCCTCTGCCACTTCGTCGCGGTAATTGCCTTGGTTTGGGTCGTTGCGGCGCGAAACTTCGAGAAGCGCAATAATCTTTGCCGATTTCTGCTCGCTCAAGATGGCAAGTTCGAGCGTGATCTGCTCTCGACGGGTAGCCATCTCGTCGTCGTGGCGCTGGGTAATGAGGATCATCGCTGCAAGATAGAGGCCTACAGTCGAAACGGCTGTAGACAGGAGTGAGAACGGATACGGATCGAATACCGCGTGTCCAAGCTTAGGTAGCGTGAGATTGAGCGTAACCCATACAGCGATCGCGGTGGTTATCAGGATTAACGTGACGGGCCGAGCGATGCCGCCCGTTGCTCTCGACACCGCCTTTTGCAGCGCGTGAGCCTCCCGATCATGAGCCGCGTGAAGCGCGGCTATAGTCGCCACCGTATCCTCCAGGTGATGCGGCACGGGAGCGGCTTTTTGCATCGTCATCGGATCATCCTGACCGGGCCTAGGCTCTTGTTCTGCAATCCCAGTTCGTGGATGACCGGTCCTGGCTTGGCGCCCACCCACAATTCCGCGGGAAAAGCGGGCCTTACCGTAACAATTTTCCCCGCCACTCGTTCCATATGCGTGCCGGGAAGGTGTGATCAGGAGTAACAAAAATTCCATATTCGTACGCCCACGGCCCCAATGGGAGCGTTGTTTGCAGGCGCTATCGGTGTGCTACGGATGTCTGCCGAAATCTTGGCGCTTTCCGCAGACGCGTGCGCGATTTGCCACAAATCGGGCCGGTTCGGTGACAATTGCTTCAACGCCGAGCGAGGCCGCCCCGTCCCGCTGGGGTCCGTTCAGCCATTTGGCTTTTACGGTCATATGGAGTGTCAGCGTCTTTTCCAACGTCGGCACCGCGATGTTCGATACGGCGTCGGGCTGGTTGATAACGAGCATCGACCCGAACCCGATGATGGTCTCCCTCGTACAGGTTGCTGTCAGCCTGCCCCTGTTCCTTTTCACTTTGCCTGCGGGAGCGCTGGCGGACGTTCTCGATTCCCGGCGGTTGCTCATCGCAGTCGAAACCGCGATCTTAGCGGTATCCGTTATTTTCGCTGGCTTGGTCTCTATCGGCCTCGCCACACCAACACTCTTGTTAGCCACGACCTTCTTACTTGGCGTAGGCGGGGCGCTCACGTCGCCAGCTTGGGGCGCCACCCTACCCATGCTCGTGCCGAAGGAGGATCTTGACGGCGCGATTGCGGCCAATGGCGCCGGCTTCAACATTGGACGCGCGGCAGGACCCGCACTCGGCGGGCTGGTCATCGCGTGGTCAGGAATCTCCGTTCCGTTCTGGGTGTTCGCTGCCACCAATGTAGCAATCATAGCGGCGCTGCTATGGTGGCGTAGCCCGCGAAGGGGCGGCGGAAGCTTGCCCGCTGAGCGCCTCCTGAACGCCGTGCGCACGGGCGCTCGTCACGCGGCGAACAACCCGGATCTGCGCGCCACGCTTGTGCGCGTCGTCACGTTCTTCCCTTTCGCGATCGCCTATCTCGCCTTGCTGCCACTTGTCGCCCGCGCTCAGATGGCGGATGGGCCGCAATTTTATGGAGTTCTGTTGGGCGCAATTGGTGTTGGCACAGTCGGTGGGACGTTAGCGCTGACGCGGCTTAAGATAGGCGCTGATAGCCTGGCTGCGATCGGCGCGGTCGGTATGGCNGCGGCTTTGGTCATCTTCGGAGTNTCGCACGAGCCGATCTCTGCCATTTCAGCCTGCCTTCTTGCCGGCGCGTCATGGACGGTCGTGCTCACCAAGCTCTACGTTTCGGCTCAAGTCGCGTTGCCGGATTGGGCGCGTGGTCGCGGGCTCGCGGTATTCCTGACCTTTATCTTTGGAGCGACGACCGCTGGTAGCGCCATTTGGGGCAAGCTCACGGAACTGCAAGGTTTGCAAAACACGTATTTCGTGGCCGCGGCCGGCCTGCTGATCGGCATTCCGCTGACGTGGCGCTGGAAACTGCAGACCGGGGCCGCCTTGGATCTCTCACCTGCGCTTCACTGGCGTGCGCCGACGCCGGTGCGAAAAGTTCAGAACAACCAAGGACCGGTTCTGGTGGTGGTGGAATATCGAGTGGCGGCCGAAAATCGCGCGCACTTTCAGGGAGCCCTCGACGATGTAGGTCACGCTCGCAAACGGGACGGCGCCTACGCTTGGGGCGTCTACGAAAACATCGACGATATCGGACGCTTCACCGAAACCTTCCTAATGGACTCTTGGCTCGAACTCCTGCATGAGCGCGAACGCCGAACCAACGCCGACGAGTCAATGTTGCAGGCGCTCCGCGAGCTTCTTGTCGAACCTCCTCGCGTCACATTTTCTATTGCGACGGATCGTCCTCATCGGCACTCCCAAAGGGGGCGCGGGAACGATCAAAGCCGGCGAACGGGCGAACAGGCTTGATGGGCTCGGTCGAACTGACGACGCAGTTCGCTGAGCAGCCCGCCGGGCGCATGCGGCCACTCATTGCAGAGAGCAACCGGAAGGTGTCTAGATCGGCGCACACTTATTTGCTGAGCAATACGGCGAAGAAGAACGCTCAGCAGTAAAGCAGCTCTTCGTGTAGAAAACCTACATAGCTGGATCACAATTAGGCTCTTTAAGCTCAATTTGTGTGCAGTCGCCCGAAACGTTCGAAGCGGACAATTGGGTCTTCATACTGTCAAACGCGAGGCCTCTCCTTGTCGCAGCCCGCCAACATACGCAACTCGTCGCTCGCAAGCGACCGCCGCAATTCGATTGCTTAGCCTTCAATACGTTGGCTAAAGAGCCACAAGTTGACCTACCCGCTGGTCGTGTCCTCCCAGAAAGATGGCCCCTTCCTTGCAGGCTCCGGGGGCCGGAGACGTTGCTCCAAGCCCGCGGCCGTGAAATTTGGGGGATCGGCGATGTTGATCGAAGCGGGCTACAACATCGCATTTGAGTGTCCAGCTCAGACGCCGATGCTTCTCCAGCTCAGTGTACATCCCTCGCGAGACGCCGACCTGCTCACACCGGACAGTGTCAAATCCGATCCCCCTCTCGCGATGCGCTCTTATCTCGATCATTTCGGCAACCGCGTCACCCGGGTCGAAGTCCCCGCGGGCTTTGTCACCTTCTCCAATCGCTTCGTGATTCACGATTCGGGCGAGCCGGACGAAACGGCGCCCAATATAGAGATGACGCCGATAGCCGACCTACCTGATGACGTTCTGCTGTTCCTACTTCAAAGCAGGTATTGCGATAGCGACAAGCTCGCCGATTTCGCCTGGTCGAGTTTCGGGATGATGTCAGGGGGCCGCCAGCGTGTGCAGGCGATTTGCGATTTCGTGCACGCAAAGATCCGTTTCAGTTATCCCGATGCGCGTCCCACCCGCAGCGCGAGCGATTCCATGTACGAAGGCATTGGTGTATGCCGCGACTTCGCGCATCTCGCCATCACACTCTGTCGGTGCATGAATATTCCCGCGCGATATTGCACTGGCTACCTCGGCGACATCGGCGTTCCGATTGATCCCAATCCCATGGATTTCAGCGGCTGGGCCGAAGTCTTCCTCGATGGCCGTTGGTACACCATTGACGCGCGGCACAACCATCCCCGCATCGGCCGTATTGTCATGGGCCGCGGTCGTGACGCTGCGGACGTCGCGATATCGACCGCCTTTGGGATCGCCAAGCTTGTGCGATTTCAGGTGGTAACCCAAGAGCAATCTCGGCATGGCTAACCACGTTTCTGCAGCAAGACTGGGGTGCTGGAGACGAAAGTGAAGGCGTTTGCGGTTGGACGTGGCTGCTCCATCGTCTTAGCCTACTTAGGGGAGTGTTTCATGCCAGAGCGCCTAGTTGACGTTGAGAAGCAGGGCTCCAGAGTTCTGCATACGTTTCCGGTCACGGTCAGCGCGCCCCCTGAGGAGGAGGGGGCGTTCAAGCACAAGGCGTTGGTGGCGGCGGCAAACGCGAAGTTGGTTTCCAACGAGGAACTCGACAGTTTGAATGCCAAGATGCATGTCAGCCGCGGCGGCCAACTTACTCCATACGGGGATCCGCATGGCGTCCTGGCGGAGACCAAAGCGGGTCTAGACGAAGTCGTTCGCGAGCGCGCCTATTTGCTCTGGGAGCAGGCGAGTCAGCCAGATGGACGCGCGGAGGAGTTCTGGCATCAAGCGCAGCATGAACGCTTTGCGAACGCGCCTACGCGCTGTGGGAGCGGGAGGGCTGTCCGGAAGGCAAGGCGGACGAGCATTGGTTTCGGACGCGCGCTTTTGAGGAGAACTGATCCGTCGGGGTGACGAAGATGGAGAGGCGCCCGCGATGAAACGCGGATGTCGACCGCGCGCTTCTGATTCCTCTCGGGACATCGTGCGGTAAGCGCGCTGGCGTGACCGTTGCAGGCCCGCCCTCTCAGCCTGCCATAGCCGAATTAATTTTGCCTATCTGTAATGTCGTGGCTGCCCGAACTAGTAGACAATGCCCCGACGCGAAACGGCAACGGAACTGCGAGCGTATAACCTCCAATCAGGGTTGGCCGGGAGGAAACTTATGAATTCTGGACCAAATGACTGCTGATGTAGAGGCCGTGTAGCTTACCACCAGCGACCTCGCCCATAGAAGCCACCGCCACCAAGCAAAAGAACGATGACTACGATGATAAGAAGGGTGGTTGTGTCCATGGCTTTATTCCGGAGGCAAAGCGAATCCCGAAGCATTCTCGCGCCGCTCGCTGCGGATCTAAACTTCGCCGGCCGCATTTTGTTGCGGCCCCCAGCTAGCGAGAGTGTCAGGTGCTCGCGACCGAAGTTTCGGAGGGCGGAAGAGGAGCCAATCGGGTGCAGGGCGTTTTCCCTGCCCCAATTAAACGATAAGCGCTTCTCATACATGCGCTGTTAAGCCATCGGAGCAGCTTATCCGACCATTCACTAGAGTCGCGGGCCCCATGCAGAAGCGACTGGCTTTTCGTTCGAAAGGAAGCATTGGTGTCGTCGTGTAGCGCAGAGGAAAGGCGCGCGTGACCCAACCGCCCCATCGGCCTTGACCGATCCGGGGCTCGTCCTGGTGAGGAGTCCGGATCGCCCGGACCTCCAGGATGACAGAAAGGGTTGGATCATGAGTGTCAAACTTACCGACGCACAACTTGTGATGATGAGCGCCGCGGCACAACGCAAGGATCGTTGCTTGTCGGCGCCGGCAACGATCAGGGGCGCGGCTCTCAGCAAAGTCACTGCCAAACTCACGAAGCTCGGTTTGGTCCGCGAGATCGAGGCGAAAGCTGGAGCGGCGATCTGGCGCCGCGATGATGCTGGACAAGGTTACGCGCTCAAATTGACGGCGGCCGGTTTGAAAGCCACCGCCGTCGACGAGGGATCGCAAGACGCGATCGAGCCCGGAGAGGCGCCTCAGTCGCAGGCGAAGAATGGCGCCAGTCCGGACGAAGGGGGCCACGCAGCCCGGGTGGCCGCCCCGCGAGATGGCAGCAAGCTGGCGCAGGTGATCGAACTTCTGCGGCGCGCCGACGGCGCGACCATCGTCGATTTGACTCAGGCTACGGGATGGCTGCCGCACACGACACGGGCGGCGCTCACTGGGCTGCGCAAACGAGGGTATGCCGTGATCCGCGAACGGATCGGCGCCGGAGATTCCGTCTATCGGATCTCGGACGCCCCTGCTTACCTGGGAGATCGTACCGTACCGCAGCCCGAGGCGATGGACGCCCGCGGGCTCGAGCAGAAGGCGTCAAGCGGCGTAGTCGGCATGACTCGCGCGCGAGCCAAGTCCGGGCAGGCGGGGAAGCGTCCAGTGGCGGCGACGCCGGGCGCTTCGCTGCCGCTCGATGCCTCGGTTTTGTCGATCATTGCCAACCTCGAGGGCCTTGATCTCAATGGGTTGCGCCGTCAATGGCGCACCCACTTGGGCGGCGAAGCGCCTGCCCATCTCCCGCGCTGGCTGCTAATTAGGGTGCTGGCCTACCGGCTCCAGTCCGACGCCTTCGGCGACCTCGACAAATCGATCCGAAGGATCCTTCGCTCTGGGAAAGAGGATGGCGTCGGCGCTCCTTTCGACCGCCGCGAGCCTCAAACGCGCGAGGGCTTGGGTTTGAAGGCCGGCGCGCTGCTCGTGCGTGAATGGAACGGCAGGCTCGAGCGGGTCATGATCTTGGAGGAAGGCTTCGCCTGGAATGGCCAGACCTTTGGCAGCCTGTCCCAGATCGCCAAGGCGATGACCGGGACCAACTGGAACGGCCATCGCTTCTTCGGCCTTCGCCAGGGAAAGACTCCCCAAGCAGACGTGGGTGCGGATCGCCGAACGAGCGGAAATAGGACCGCCGTCTGTAGAGCGAATGGCGCGCCGGCCGGAGACGCGTCGCCATGAAGGATCAGACGATCAGACGCAGCTTGCGTGGCGCCATCTATACGCGCGTCTCGACCGAGCAGGGCCTTGAGCAGGACTTCAACTCCCTCGACGCCCAGCGGGAGGCATGCGAGGCCTACATCAAGAGCCAAGCGCATGAGGGCTGGCGACTGGTTCGGGATCGTTACGACGACGGCGGCTTCTCTGGCGGGTCGATGGAGCGGCCGGCGTTACAGAAGCTGCGCATCGACGTGCAGGCGAGACGGATCGACGTGATCGTCGTCTATAAGGTCGATCGCCTGACCCGCTCGCTCGCCGATTTCGCCAAGTTGGTCGAGGCGTTCGATGCCCATGGCGTCTCCTTCGTCTCGGTGACCCAGTCGTTCAACACCACGACGAGCATGGGACGTCTGACGCTCAATGTGCTGCTGTCCTTCGCTCAGTTCGAGCGGGAGGTCACGGGCGAGCGGATCCGGGATAAGATCGCCGCGTCGAAAAAGAAGGGAATGTGGATGGGCGGCGTAGTCCCGCTGGGCTACCGGGTCGAGGGGCGCGCCCTGCATATCGTCGATGATCATGCAGCAATCGTGCGGTCGCTGTTTCGCCGTTATCTCGAGGCGGGAAGCGTGGTGCGCCTCAAACAGCAACTCGACGCTGAGGACTTTCGGCTTCCAGTCCGCATCGATGGCGGTGGCCGCTCGACCGGCGGCGGCCTTTTCAGCCGGGGGCACATCTACAAGATCTTATCGAACCCGATCTATCTCGGCCGGATCGCCCATAAGGGCCAGGTGCACGAAGGCCAGCACCCGCCGATCGTGCCCCAAGAGTTGTGGGAGCAAGTCCAGCGAGGCCTGCGCGATCATCTCGGCGCTGCGAGGACCAAGAGAACGCGCCAGTCGTCCGATGCGCTGCTCGCAGGCAAGCTCTATGACGATGGCGGCAACCGGATGAGCCCGACCTGGGCCGGGAAGGGATCCAAGCGCTGGCGCTACTATGTATCTCAGGCGGCTCTGCAAGGTGACAAGAGCAAAACGGCGTCGATCCTGCGCGTTCCAGCCGCTGATGTCGAAGAGCTCGTCGCTGAGGCTGTGGGCAACCCGTCCCCGGACCATGCTGCTTCGCAAACTGACATTCGCAACCTGATTGATCGTGTCGTGATCGGCCGCGCGACGATCCGAATCCAACTGCCAGCGGTTGCGGAGGGAACCGACGGCGCGAGGATTCTGACGCTTCCCTGGACCCGGCCGTCACCCTATCGGAAGCGCGAGATCCTCCAGGGAGCAGATGATGTGAAGACCTATGCCCGCCCGATCCCCGCCAACGCGCGCGCCATCCTGATCGAAGCCCTCCGCGACGCACACCGCTGGCTGGACGAACTTCTGTCAGATCCCCGCCTGACTTTGGAGTCGCTTGCTTCGCGGGAGGGCAGAACTGCGCGTTCGATTCGGATGACCCTGTCGCTCGCTTTCCTCGCCCCCGACATCGTCAAGGCGGCAGTCGAAGGACGTCTGCCACGCGGTTTCGGCCTCAAACGTCTCGTTGATCTTCCCATGGCATGGCCGGACCAGTGGCGCACGCTTGGGCTCCAGACGCCGGCGCAGGCGTAAGGAACGATCCGTCCCTGCTCGTTTGTCCTCCCGCGAGGGGTGATCCATCCATTCGAACCGGATCAAGTGTCGAGGTTCGACCCTCCAAATTCGAGATCGGGCGCGGTGGACATGTGGCAAACAGCAACCTTGGAAACGGAATTTTGCGGCCAGAGACTTTCGACCGCACGCGCCGACAATGAGTCGCGCAGACGGCCGGAAAGTCTCAGCAGACCGACTGCTGCCGCCGCAAGCCGCGGAAATGTCGTGCTATCCTGTGGCATAGGAAATCACTCCGGTTCGCGCGGACTTCCTGGTGGAGCTGAGGGGATTCGAACCTCTGACCTCTGCAGTACAGCCACCCCCGCTTGATCGCTAGCAGCCTTCCGTTCCTCGTCGGCGAGGTCGGCGCACGGCTGGGGTCTGCTTCAGGCCAACGCCCGCTCCAGCGCCCGGCGCCCCGCAAGCGCCTGGAACGTCTGTCCACTCTCGACGTGAACCGCTGCAAGACGACGCGCGCTCCCAAGTTGGTCAATCCTCGCTCGTGTTTTCTATAGTCTCAATCAAATCCAGCTCGCCCTCAATCTCAACCGGCACAACGATGGGCGCGCCATCCAGCATCCCGAGATTCGCATCCGACGCCTCCAGCGCCGCCCGGACCTTCAGCTCCGCCTCGGCTTGCGTATCTGCCATGACGCGGATCGACGCTAGTAGTGTTGCCTGAAACGTGAATTCCGTCATGGTCAGCTCCATCCTACCAAGTCGAGGTGGCGGTCCCAGAAGCGAGGGCTTTTAGGAATCTTCGGGACTACCTCCTCACCATCAGGATTCGTGAGTCTCTCTGCATGGAAATCGCTGATCGTCGTGGCGTTGTCCGAGCATTCCGGATTGGCATAGACCGCGAACGCCTCGAATGCGTCAGTCTGTTGGTTTCAGCGACTCTCATCAAAGAGTCATAGAAGAAACGTTGTTGAATAAGGGGATTCGAATTTCGCGCCCTTGTCTAGCATGCCACTAATCCGTTCGTGACCAACTCCCAACCGGATAGAGCGCAATAGTAGGGATTCGGACAAATCAACTATCGAGATTGTCGGATCTGGCCCGGGATGCGACGCGACATCGGTGCTTGCGGGGTTCCTCGTCTCGGTATGGCACTGCTCTGCGAGGACGTTTGTAGCAGCTCGCCGTAGGTCAGAAGCCGATCTTTGGCCGCTCGGCGTCCGGTTTGGCTTTCACTTCGTATTCAAGCCATTGAGCAAACGTCTTTGAATCACGCTCGCGGAGCGCGCTCGCTTTCTTTGCGACCGTCGCGAAATCGGCCGGGGTCAAGCCGGCGAGCTTGAGCACGAAGCCTGGTGGGTCGGCGCCGAACGAGCGCCGGAACGCCTTTGCGATTTGATCCGCGGTCATTGATTGAAAACGCACCTTGAAAAGAAACCGCCGCGCCGCCGCCGAGTCCAAAAGTTCCAGTGCGTTGGTTGTGCAGGCGTAGGGGTAGGGGTGTCGCTCCATCTGCGTCAGCATTTCGTTGACCTGCGTGATCTCCCAAGAATGCTGGGCCGCTAATCGATCACGCAAAAGCGAGTCGGCTTCGTCGATGATGAGAAAGGTGCGGAGATCCGCCGCCTCTTCGAACGCCGCGGCGATCGTCTTTTCCGACTCTCCCAGCCACATCGAGCTGAGATCGGAGAACCGCTTTTCCAGGACGTCCAGATCAAGGCGCTCGGCGAGATGACGAGCATAGGCCGACTTTCCCGCGCCGGGAGGACCCGATAGGCAAAACGACAGGGCACGTGAGGACGACCTCGCGACTTGGTCCGCGAGCCGAGTTAAGTCCACGTCGGCCGAGCTTAGCGTCGGATCAAATCGAATCGCCGCTGACTCTGTCGGCGCTTCTCGTCGACCCAAGGCTCTCAGGGCGCTCCCTAGAATCGTGTGCGCGTCGCCGGCGGAACCCCGGATATGGGCGGCGGACCGAATCGCATTCTCGATGAGCGCAGGCGAGGCAGGCGTTCGTGCGAGGTCCAAGAGGGCGGTTTCGTTCAGCCGAAAGTCCGCGCATTCTGCCATACGCGCCACCATAGTCTTCCGGACCGAAAGGCTTGGTTTGACAAACCGGAGCGCGAGATTCATGCGCCGGATGATCGCTGGCCCCAATCGATCGACATCGTTGGTAATCCAAATCGTTGGGGTGCCGGCTCGCTCAACAAGCCGGTTCATAAACACCTTGCTGCCTCGTCGATTTGGAGCGTCATCGTCATCGAACCCGGTGAGAAGATCATCCGCCTCATCGACCACAACGATCGTCCCGCGTGCGACTGCGCCGACCGCGTTGGCGATGAGAAGCGCCGCTATCCGCTCGCGTCGATTGGGCTCGGCGCTTTCTTCGCCTGTCTCTCCGCAAAATTGGACGGAGAAGCCGACGCGAGCGCCGAGCGTCTTGGCGAACTCGGTCTTGCCGGTTCCCGGAGGCCCGTAGAAGAGAAGGTTCACGCCGCGGCGCGTCGTGCCTCTGAGACTTCCAGCGCCCGCAATAATCCGGGCAGCGAGATCGCGGAGATCCCCGAGATGCTCGAAGTCTTTCCAGGCCAATGAAGCTCGAGCGGGTTCGCCGAGCAGGAGATCGCTGACTCTACGCGGTTCAAAACGGGGCAGGGAGAGAAGACGATGAACAACGACTGACAAGCGCGGGCTGTCTTGGCCTTCGATCAGACCCAAATCGGAGAGTCGCCCTCTGGTTGAAAGCTCGACCAGCTCAGAGCTCGCCTCCAGAAATGGAAGAAAGTCGCGACCGTCTGCCTCGAAGCGGTCGTTGATCGCTTCGACCAGACAGCGAACCTCAGCCGTGCGTGTCGCTCGCGCCAGAAGACCCAGGACTTGGCTCTGGCACCCGTTGAGGGAGCACGCTCTGGCAACCCAGTTGACGCGTTTCTGCAGAGGAGAAGGATTGGGCTCCGGCTCCCGCGCAATGCTAATGGCTGCAGCTCGCCATGCCTTCCATCGCGCAGAAAGCATCGGCGTTTCACTGGCCGACCTTCGTCTTGACGACTGCGTTCCGGAAGCTAGCTCTGGCAGATCCAGTACGCGCGAGCAGCTGTTAATCCAAGGGAAGATTTCGCTGTCGGCGGACGGAGGTCGGACGAACCGGTTCGACCTGAGAGCGTTGGCGAGATAACGGCGAATAACCCAGCGCTCATAGGGGTGCATAGCGGCTCCTTTCGGTCTTCATGCAATGGCGGGAAGGCTTGGGCGTTTCACAGCAGGCCGACTAACCGTCTCTGCCCGCGGGTGTCGCCATCAATGTAGCGCTCGGTGGTCTCGATCGATCTGTGCCCGGCAAGCAGTTGCACGTCGCGCAGGCTGCATCCACTACGGTGGACGTTTCGCGCCGCGGCCGTGATGAAGGTTCGCCGGCCGGAGTGCGACGAGCATCCCTCGAAGCCGAGCTCTTTGAACCGCGCCGCAAACCGGTTGACCACGCTGGTCGGGCGCAAACAGCCGCCACGGGTGGAGCGGATGACGGGCCCTAAGGGTTCGCTTATCCGCAACAAGCTTCGAAGCGCGCGGCGCAGGTCAGGATGCATGGGGATGCGCCGGCCGCCGCGTTTTTTGGCTATCGCGTCGTGGATCGCAAGAACGTCGGCGACCTTGCCGCGCGCGTCTAGAACCATCGACCATTCGAGTCGGGCCATCTCACAGGCGCGTAGTCCCGCTTTTACCGACAACAGGATCATCACTCGATCACGCGCGGGGAATGGTGTCTTTGACGTTGTTCGCAGCATACGTCGCAACATGTGGGCCGAGACGACCTTGGCTTGCTTGCCGGGCATATCGAGAACTCCTGTGATTGTTGTTGCCCAGAGGTCCGCTGCCGCTCACAGCGCGAGGGTTTTTCGGCTGTAAGCGGCCAACGAGGGTTTGGGGGAGCGAAATAAGAACAGCCGCGAGTCGGACGGCAGCGAGCGGTAACTCAGGCGCGCTCGACGAAGTGGTCGATAAGATGGTTCGACCGAAGCGGCTGATCCGGCACTCGGCATCCCGTGTCAGTATTCTTCCGCGAGCATCACTGTGAGGACGCGCGTCGTGACAGACGAATCGGCGGGATCAGGCGACAGCAGCTCCCTGTCAGTGTCGTAGTAGTCGATTTTCCAGAAGCAGCGGACATCCCCGTCCTCGATGAGACCGAAGTCGTGCTCGCCGTGCGGGTCATTGTCTTCGTTGAAGTTATCGAACGCGCTAATCCGGGCGAGAATCAAACGACGCCGGTCGGAGGATAGGGATTCAAAGCCGGCGGTGACTACGACTGTCCCGCCCACAAACGAGCGGCGGAAGGCGTCATTGAGCGCGCGGATGCGATCGCGCGAGCGCGAGTTTTCAGGGGTCATTTCAACCTCAGAGGGAGTTGTGGGACAAGACAGCGCGCGCGGAAGCCGCAACGCGCTCTGGTGTCAGCGATCGGCTCTTGATCGTCCTCGATCAAGCAGGATGGTCCAACTCGTATCGAGTTGCGAGGAGGACCGTCAGATCGGTGTTCGCAATGTTATAATATCACATTAAGCGTATCTGTCAAGTGGATAAATGGGCCGCGACCCTGGCGTTGGCGAGGTGTTGCTCATCTGCTCGCGTCAGTAGAACGCGACACGGAACGGCCTGGCGTTGCTCGGTGCAAGCTCGACGTATGCCGTTGCAAACGGAAAGAGCCTGTGCGGAGGGCGGTCACGAAGGGAGCACGCCGTCATGCCGCGCGGCGAGCGGGCGGCTGAAAGAAATCAGCTCGGACAGCAATCACCTGCTCGCGGCCGTTATCTCCGCTTGCCCAGATGATACGACGGGTTGAGGGGCGACGGCCATCCGGTAGCAACACGCTTGAGCTAATTAACTCGTCCTTGAGCCGCAAGGCGGTGCCCTTTCCGCCACAGATCTCGTTAAACATTGCGTCCGAGAACAAGTATTCCAACGGGCCGTTGGGGCGCTGGTTGATGTAGCCCGCGCACCTCGCGTGATCGTGGTTCCTCCTCGGATCCACGAGCCCGCGGCGGAGGTCGACGAATCGCCGCGCCTGAAGGCGCACATGCGCCCTTAGGCGCTCAAGAGGATCAGCTTCTCGAGCCGCTTTCGCTACCGCAGTCGAGGCCGAGTGAACATACGATACATGCGCCTCTTCGCACGCGATCAGTGCGCGGCCTAGCTCTTGCTCAGTCCATGGAAGAATTCCAAAGCGGATTGCCAAAGAAGCTGCCCCAAGATTGTCGCGAACTTGTTATGAAACCGTCCGAGATCGCGCCCGGGAGACGAGATGCGCTCTGCCGCGGCGCGTCTATGACTTTCAACTCGATCATCCAGGAACGCTCCCAACTCCTCATTGTCTCGCGAACGCCACGTGGTCAGCTTACGGATAAACTCGTCCGCTGCGACCCCGTGAAAGTTGCGCACAAGATTTATCATCTCTCCCGCTAACGCATGATGATCCCGATAGCCGTGAAGGTTTTCAAACGCGCCCTTTCCCGAACCCGGGCGGTGATAAGTGTGGAATTTTTGAACGTATGTGATCTGTGTGATTCGATTATCCAGGGCGCGGCATACAACGGGCCGGCCGAGGCCGATGTCTGGAAACGCATTTCGAAGTCTTGGTTTTGCTTCTTGAATCTCGCCGAGGAGCAGTAGGTGGATATGGACAATCCAGAGGTCCTCCTGGGAGTGGAACGCCGCCTCGAAGCCACCGACCGCCCCCTCAAATCCCGCGCGTAATAATCGCTTTCGGGTGCACTCTTGAAGACTCTTCACATCGATGCGGTACAAGTCAGGACCGGGGACCACGGTTAGCAAAATGGTCGCGGCGAACGCCGGTAGTCCGCGAGGCGTGCGAGCGGTTCTCAAAGGGCGAGACGCTAACGGCCATCTGCCTCGATGCTCACATGCCCGACCGCACGAACCTCTGGCGCTTCACCCTTACGGATCCTCGATACGAGGAGATGTGGGAGCACGCCAAGCGGCTGCATGCCGAGGCGCTCATGGATCAAACCGGCATGATCGCCGACCGTGAGGTAGTTGGGCCCGACGGCAGGCACGATGCCGGCGCGGTGCAGCGGGACAAGCTCCGGATTGAGCAGCGTCACATGCGCGCGGCTGCGCTCGACCCTGCCAGATGGGGCCGGAAGACCGAGCAAACCATTGTTGGCGACGCGGATCGGCCCGTGACGATGAAGACGACGCTCGCGCCGATCGAGGTTGTGGTCGGCATCCGGGCATTGTTGACCGCCAACGAGCGGGCCATGGGTCTACTGACCGACGAGTCGCGCAGTGATCGTGAGCGGCTGGCCGCGATCGTGTCGTCAGGCAAGCCGGTGAGTCCGGCGCTTTACGAGATCCTGAACGAGGAGGACGACCAATGAAGCTGAACCTGCGCGGCGACACGTTGGTGGCGAAGGGCCGTGATGGCCACGACGTGTTCCTCCCGACGCTGTGCTGGCAATCGGCCCACTCGTTCCTTGATGATTGGGACAAGCCGCTGGGCGATCTGCTGCACAAGGACAATTCCCTGCACGGCGACGAGATCAAGCATCGGCTGCAGACGGGGTTGAGGGCGATCGTACGCCATTCCGCGGTCATGTGTGGTCTGCCGGCATCGGGTGCCTCTGGCGAGGCTTTGGTGGGCCGCCTGGACGCTATTTTGGGTGCGTCTGGCAAGGTTGGGTTGCCGGTTGCCTTTTACACGCCTGTGTTCTGTCTTCGTGAGTGGCTAATGCGGCCTGCGATCGAGTTGAGGGCCATCGAACATAGGCAGGGCATGAGCGATGCTGAGTGGGCTGCCTATGTGCAGCGGATTGGGAGCGGCGGATGAGCTACGACGAACTGCAGAAATACCGCGATCAGGAGCCATTCGCACCGCCGTGGTCCAACCATTTGAAAACATTCGGACAAATGGTCGCGGACTGCCGCTCGCTGATGGATAGCCTCGATATGCGTCCGACCGCAGCCGACGCCATTCGCATGGCTGAGATCGTCATGGCGCGGGTCGACCGCTCGGGGGTTGGCCTTCAGCGCAGTTGGAACGACGCCAGCGACGACGAGCGGGAGCGGCTGTTGCGCGCCGTGCGGGGCGAATGATGCAGGTGGATAACTGGCATTTTGCTGCCTATTGACATGCATAATATCGCTTGCTGCGTACTTTCTGTGATACAATCTGCAATATGAAGCATCTTCTGATTTGGAGTGTGGTTTGGAAACGACGCTAACCATTCGGATTCCGATCTCTTTGGACGCGGCCATTAAGGCTGAGGCGGCCGAGCGGGGGCTTCGAAAATCCGATGTTGCTCGTGAGCGCCTTTACCGGCCGGCCGTCCGCAGCAAGGCGAGGCGCGCCAATGGCTGACGAGCTGACGCCTGTTGAGCCTGTGCATCCGGAAACGCCCGGAGGCGAGTTCAAGGTTCTCGTGGAGACTGCTGAGAGCACCTTGTCGAATGCCTTGGCGAAGGCCGTCGATGGGCTGAGAGAGGCCGGCTCGGTCCTCGATCTTGGGCCCGCGTATCACCCGCAAACGGGCTGGACGACGGGCTATCGCCAGAGCATCCGCGCGATGATTTCTTCGATTGAATTTTGGCAAAGGAGCTTGAAAAGTGAGTGATATCAATGCGGTAGTAGAGTGCGGCCGCAAGAGGTACGGGGCCGCTGAGTTTGACGCCGCCTCCCAGTTGGTCATTGACAACATCAAAGATGAGGGGGCGCGGGCGCAGTTCATTGCTCAAGTTGCGCGCCACGATGATGGCGACGGCGTCGTCTATCGCCACGCTCAAGAGATTCGCTCGAAGGCTTTAGGCCGTGAAGGTCCGAGGAGCGACGATCGCGAGTCGCGGATCGCCAAAATAAATCCTCGCTCGCCGATGTACGACACGGTTTCGGATGCTGACTGGCATGCGGCGTTTTCGAAAACCTATGGCGAAAAGTCGCGGAAACGACGCTGATGCAGCCCGGATCTCCAGAACACGTCAACCTTCGGCTCGACTCTGCGCAGTGGATTTCGACCGACGCTGATCGGGTCTATTTCGCGAAGCTCGTCGGCGAGATTTCGAGCTGCGAGCGCCCTGGCGAGAAGCTGAACGTTGCGCCGATCGAGGAGCCATACGCCTGGAGGCGCAACTATGCCCTGCTCGAGGCGCTGAAGCTTCGTGATCGCCAGACACGGACAAAGGCGGCGGCTGATCTTCAACTCGCCAGCCAGGCGGCCGAAATGAACCGCAAGTGGACCGATTACAACCGAGACTTCACTTGGCTGCGTGAATTCGAGGGCCGCAATCGGAGCGAGTTTCGGCTCCTGTGCGAATGGGTGGGGCTCGAGGAGCCCGAGTTGTGCGACCCCGTTCCGCGTGATGGCGAGGAGGGCGCGGAGTGGGGCCGCCGTCCGAACTGGCCCGAACGCGCCGGTCGTGGCGCCGCGGCTGTCAATAAGTTTCGAGGCTTGAGCCCCGAGCAGCGCGCCGAAATTCCTCGCATTGTCGAGGAGCGGCGCCGGCAAGCGATCCTCAAGGGGCATGACACGGACATCGCGAACCTCTTCGACGTGGTGCGCCATCTCGCGCAGCGTCTCGAGGCGATCGAGAGCAGGCTTCCGAGCCAGAGGGAAACCCGCGAGGCCGCAGATGCCGCGGCGTAGGGGCGAGGAGCACTACGCGGCGAAGATATCCGAGCCGCAAGCTCGGCTCGTTCTGTCGTCGCGGCTGGGCGAGAGGGGGCTTGCCAAGGCGCTCTGCATTTCGAGGTCTCAGGTCTATCGCATCCGCCGGCAGAAAGAATGGCGTCATCTATCGGAGCCGCAACCAGCGGCGTGATTTTAAACAGAAAGGATAGTTCAATCATGGTGTCGAATATGTTTGCGAAGAGCCTCGGATACGGCGGAAGTTCCGCCATCAAGGCCAAGAGCATTACCAACGGCGGCGGCAAGAGCGCCCCCGCTTCGAAGGCCTCGATCGCCTCGAATGGCGACTTGTGCGCGGCCAAGCCGATCCACAAGAAAACCTATCAAAACCGCGTGGTCAATGCCGGAACCGGTGCAAAGGGCAATGGCGGCGGCATCAACAAACCGTCGACCACACGCGACCCGAACCAAGTTGGAGGAAGCCGCTATGCGAAGTGACAAAAAGGGATTCAGCGGCTCGATCGGCGGCGCTTCCGGCGCTGCGCCAATCAACAGCCGTGCGCTCGGCGAAGGCGATGGCACGAACCGAAGGCCCGATAGCGAAAAGGGCGCGGGCTCGATCATCGGCCCGTACTCGCACGTCCCGGTTAGCTCGAAAGACCCCAAGGTGGCGAGCCGGGAGCCGCCGCGCAAGGCGAGCTGGAGCAAGGTGAGGCAGCCGTAATGGCCAAACTGATCACGCCTCTCAGCGCCACGTCGGTCGGCTCGCTGATTAGCGGGTCGCCCGGGCCAAAGAACGTCGTCGGAATGACGCTGATAGGCGCGCTCAGATCCGGCAACCAATCGCTGGCGATGACGGCGCTTGGCCGCGGCGGACAGGTTCCGCAGCAGGTGTCGACGGCGGCCAGAACAACGTCAGCGTCAACAGTCAGAGTAATGACGACAGCGATCAGTGAACACTGGGATGGCTCCTCCTCGTCATTGCGCGGGAGCCTTAGGCGCGTTGGTGTTCCCCATCGCGCGCCCAACTTACCCGGGCGGTGGTCCAGCGGCGAACCCTATTTCGCCCAGTCGTCCTGCCCGGGGATTTTTCATAGGTGATTTAATGAGACGAGATTGCCGGCAAAGATTTAACCCGCACGCCAGGGTTTTCGAACTGCTGAAGACACCAAACAGCCACGGGCGGCGGCGCGTCGGCGGTTCTGGACTACCGCAGTATGATAGAGATCCAGCGGCGGAACGTCGACAGGAAACCCATCTGTGGTGCGTGGAAATGTCCGCGCGCCCGCTGTTTCGCCTCCCATGCCGTCTGATTCAAACCCGCTTCCAGGCTCATTCCAGCCAGAGCCCCCAGCAGAAAACCCGTCAGCAATCCAAATGCAATGTCAGCGGACATGGCGAGTCCTCTTGTGGTGCGCGTGCCAGGCTGTAGCTTTTGTGGGCTGTGACCGATCCGAGCGCGCCGCGAGGCCGTGATGCAAATCGGACATGGCGCGCTTGAACGCGATTCGTTTAGCAGTCAGCAGCAGCTGCAGACCCAACCTTCTCGACCATGTGAATCATCGCAAGACGAATCGCGGGGTCGGTGATCCGTAAGAATGCCTGGATGAGCCGTGCGCCCTCTTTCGGATCATTGATTTGCGAAAGACCGGTTTCGATCGCGGAAGACCCAGCAAACTTGCGACTGGCTTTCCGGCCTGCGTCCTGTTCCAACATTGCGCACATCCTCCAGGGACCACCAAAATCGTTAGGTGTGCTTTGGCGCGCGATGCGCTGGCCAGCCCCTGTAACGCTCAGCGAGGTTCCCGCGTCGCCCGAGTGCCGCAAGATCTCATACCTGACATCTCGATCTTTTTTCCGGTGGGTTAAATCGCGTACATCTTCCGAAGCCACACGATGACCGCGCGGCGCGTCCCACTCGCCGGGGGCCGCCGTCCCAAATAAAAAGGCGGCCCGAAAGCCGCCCTCTCGCATCGTGCAAAGCGCCTAGCGAGTTGTAAGTCCCTCGTAGCGAGCCTTGCACCGATCATAGATATTGGTCGACTGCGCCTTGGGGCAGTTGGTGATGTCAGACAACAAGAAAAGGATCTCCGCGTCCCCATGCTTCGCGATCAGCCGCTCGACGCTGTATCGGCCGCGACGCCCGCAGGGCTGGCAGACGATCGTCAACGTCGGCTCGCGGACGTCCGATAGGGTGAACGCGTCTTTTGGCATCCACGGAAGGAAGATAGCTTGCTCGTTAGAACGAAGCAAGAACGAAAGGCCCCGCCCAGGGACGGGAGAACACTGAGCGAGGCCGTGCCCCCCGGGAGGTACGTCGAGGAGCGATCTTCGATATGCAGTTAACATGCCAAGGCTGTGAGGCGTAAGATCCGGAGTCTCGCAGGATCACAGTCCGCGCCTTCATCGGCTCTGGCTTGGCGTTATTCGGCGCATGAGCTCGGCGCGATCGATCTCATTGCGCGCGAATGCTTGCGCCGCTGCCGTGACGACGTCGCGTGGGGCGATCTTTGGCCCTCGTTTGACCGGCTTAGGTTTGGCCCGCGGAGTGTGGTGAATGCCGCTGAACCGCTGCCCGCCTTCGCTGACAATCCCGCTCACGTCGGCTCCCTCCACAATCACGCCGTGATACGGACGGCAATATGCGGTCGCGTCGTGGCGGCCGGGGTCGCATCAAGCTCGACGGCGTTGAACGCGCGCATGATGACATTCCCGGCCCGTCCCGCTTTCGCGCCCGCTTCAAAGCGAGACGAAAACGCCGTTGCTTCGGCAGGGCTGCGGACTAGGCCAAACTTCGAACCGTATCGGCCGCGACCAAAAATCCGGAGGTAGACGCATTCCCCATAACTATCTGACTTTACAACAAATTTTCTGCTCATAATCCGACCTTCCTCACTTGCCGTCTCACAAGCGGCTTCGCATTGCGCGCGGCATGATCTGGGGGCATGACAGACACTCCGCCTCCCCTCTCTTTTTTACAGGCCGCCTACGCGCTTAGCCGGGCGACGACAAGTAACAAATTGTTAAAGCTAAATCTGCGAGGCAAACGCGGCCTGAATCATAGAGGTGGTTTAGAAGCACGGCCTGCATAGCGCCGTGACCGGTATCACAGCCCGCGCAGCAAAAGGGCGGCCCGAAAGCCGCCCGTCGCCCACCCTGATGCCTAGATAAGTTCCAGATTGATGATGTCCTGCTTGATGCTGCCCAAGCCAAGCATGAGGATCGAGTCCTTCCGCGGTCCGACCGTTAGCTCTTCGCCGAGGATCGTCTCGAAGGCGGTCAGCTTGTCCCACAAGCCTTCGGCGCATGTGGCGGGCGTGCTGAATAGGCGGCGCTCTGCGTCTATCTCTGCCTTGTACCGCGCGGGCTGTTCGTCTTCTGGGATGCCGGTATCTTTAAGCCTCGCCCTTGCGGCCAACCATTCGAAGTAGGTTTGCGAGAAGTCTATGCACGCCTGCACGCGCTTATCATCTTCGGCCTTCTCTGCCTCTGCGGCCCTCTCGCCCTCTTCGAGCTTTCGTTCCGCTTCCTTCAAATTGGCCGCTGCAACGATCGCGTCGGCCTGCAGTTTCGACATGTGTGTTTCGGGCATGGGGTCACTCCTTTTCGGCATAATCGCCGCGACTGCCCGTCGCACTCGGGCAAGCGCTCCGATCACAGGCAAAGGAGCGCGAAGAGGCCCACAACCACGACCAACGTCGCCAGTGCGCTGAGGGCGGCGGCGACGATCACGAGCCGCGGGTGAAGCCTTGGACGGGATCGAGGGCGCGCTCGACGTCTGTGCGGTCTGTGTCGTCCGACCATTCAAAGCCGTTTTCGACGCGAACGCGCTGGCCGTCGATGAATTCGGCGCGCTCGCGGACGGTAGGCAAAGCTCGGGCGTTCGCCCGGAAGGCGTTATTTTTCATGGGAGTCTCCTTGACTTGGTAAGCCACCACCTTGCGCGGTGACGCATAAACTGGTATCAAGCTGACATCAGCTTGTCAACAGATGGAATCGAGACGACCATGAATTTTATGCCGAAGACCACGAAGCGGACGGTCACGTTCCGCGTGACGAACGACGAGATTGTCGATGCCCTTAAACGCGCAGCTGCGGCGGATAAGCGCTCCGTCGCCGTGCTGATCGAAATAGTGATGACCGATTGGCTCGAAGCGCACGGCTACCTGAAGCCAGAGAAGCGCGGCAAATGACCCACCTAGCCATCGCCGCGGCGATTCTGCTCGCCCTCATCTACGGCGCGTGTGGGGCCAATTTCGTGCGCTTTAGCCGGCTGATACTGGCTGCGCTCGCCGTGTTCGCTGCGGTCGTATGGTGGGCGAACACCCGCGGACCATAGCGGAGGCGGACCGGGCGTGAGGCTGAGGAAAAGCTCGTTACCCTATCGCTACCCGGAGGCTTTTCTGCCGTTCGATTGCCTGGGGAAAATCGACGGTAACTAATTGAAAACATTGGCTCCCCGAGCAGGACTCGAACCTGCGACCATTCGATTAACAGTCGAATGCTCTACCAGCTGAGCTATCGGGGATCAGCGTGAGGCGCGATATAGCAGAATCCGGCGCGATGGGAAGGGCGTTTTTGCCGCTTGCGCCGAGCGCGAGCGACGCGCACCTTCGCTCCCATGCGCGATCCCATGGCGTTCCCGGAACTCATGACGCCAGCCGAAATGAGCGGGGCCGACCGCTTTGCGATTTCGGCGGGAACGCCGGGCATCGCACTCATGGAGCGGGCGGGGCTCGCGGTCGCTGACGAAGCGGCGCGGCTCACGAAGTCGCGCGGTCGGATCGCCGTGCTCTGCGGCTCCGGCGGCAACGGCGGCGACGGCTTCATCGCCGGCCGGTTGCTGGGTGAGCGGGGCTATACGGTCGAACTTGGGTTGCTCGGCCGCCGCGACGCCTTGAAAGGCGATCCGGCGCTCGCCGCCGCTCGCTATCAAGCCCCGGTCCTCGACGCCGCTGCGATTGAGCTCGCCCAAGCCGATTGCGTGATCGACGCTTTGTTCGGGGCTGGCCTTGCACGCGACATCGACGGCGAAGCGAAGGCGATCATCGAGCGGATCAACGCGTTCAAGCGCGCGGGGGGCCATGTGCTCGCGGTCGACGTTCCCTCCGGAATCGACGGGGAAACCGGCGGGATTCGCGGCGCCGCGGTCGAAGCGAGCGCGAGCGTCACCTTCTTCCGGCTCAAGCCCGGCCATCTCCTGGAGCCCGGACGCACGCTCGCCGGCGCGATCCGGCTCGCCGACATTGGCATTCCCGAGGCCGCGCTTGGCCTCATCGCGCCGAAAACCTTCGTCAATGCGCCGGCCGTCTGGGGCGAGGCGCTGCCGCGCCCGAACGCGGCGAGCCACAAATATGCGCGCGGCGCGGTCCTCGTCCTGTCCGGCTCGGGCCACCACACGGGCGCGGCCCGGCTTGCC
>JGI12659J15293_10000135_pt1 | contig 22661 bp, 20 predicted proteins | sample JacPinW_OM2H0_O1_FD_15293 | JGI IMG/M metagenome (IMG submission 15293) | reverse complement strand
CCTGCGTGGCCGAACGGCGGGTGGCCAATATCGTGGACGAGCGCGAGCGCCTCAGCGAGATCGGCGTTGAGCGACATCGCGCCCGCCACTGTTCGCGCGATCTGCGCCACCTCAATTGTGTGCGTCAGCCGATTGCGAAAGTGATCCGAGAACCGCGTCGTGAAGACTTGTGTCTTAGCCTCGAGCCGCCGAAATGCGCGCGAGTGGATCACGCGATCGCGGTCGCGAGCGTAGTCGTTGCGGTAAGGATGCGCCACTTCGAAGTAGCGGCGTCCGCGAGACTTTCGCACATCCATCCCATAAGGAGCGAGTTCCATGCGCTTAGTTTATCAGGCTGCTTCGGATGGGAGAGGCACTTTGGCCGGGAAAGGCTTATTTACTGGAAGGGAAAAACAACGAAACCGGATCTGATTACGCCAGACACTTCGGAGCCTTGAATGCAAAAATAACTTACGACTTCCCCGGTAGCAAAGCGGCAATCTGGCTCGCTTGTTGCGCAATCGGTGAGTCTGGAAATTCGGTTTTGATCTCGGTGTAGAGCTTTGAAGCTTCGGCGTTGTTATTCATGCCGCGATAATGATTCGCTAGGCTCAACATTGCGACAGGTTTCGGCACAAATACGGTCGGATGCGCGATAAGGTCCTTGTAAATCTTTTCAGCGTCAGCCTGTTTGTTCGTCTGATCATCGAGTTGCGCCAATTCAAGCCGCGCAAGTGAAGTGAAGTCTTCTTCGCCACTGTGGGTCACTTGCTCCAACCATTTGGCCGCTTCGTCGTTTCGCTTCAGGCGTTCCAGTGACAGGCCGGCGTAATACGCGGCAATCTGCCCCGGGCGTGTTCTCGGATATTGCTGTGCGACCGCCTCGAATTTCTTTGCGGCAGCGTCGAATTTTACGTTCTCATCCGTATATGTAATTTCGCCCGGATCGGCGGGCTCAGTGGCAGTCCGAACCCGCGCGTTAAACACTTTCATCGCGTCGTCATACGCCGCCGCAGCCTTTACAGTCTGTCGCTCCGCGTACAGCCGCCAGCCAAAAAACGCGCCCAAAACAATGACAGCCACTACGCCTATATAGATGACGAGTTTCTGATGTGACAGAACCGCTTCGGCGCCGACTGCTAGCGTGTCCCGGAATTCGTCCGACTTCAGATCCTTACGTGAAATATGCTCAGGCACTAAACCGCTCCTTGCGTGAACTCCAAACTCGCAATGTTATCACAACCGATTCAGGCTCGAACGGTAGGAAAACGGCTGCCGCGAAACATAACCGGCGGGCAAGAAAGCAGGATGCGAAATCTGAGCGGAAAGGAAGGGCCCTATCCGCACAAGTTGAACAGGGCCCGGTAAAGAGTGGTACCTAGATTTTATTGACGCCCTCGGCCTGGAAGCCCTTCGGTCCTTGGCGGACCTCGAACTCCACAAGCTGACCTTCGTTCAACGACTTGTAGCCATCCATTTCAATGGCTGAGAAGTGAACGAAGACGTCTTCACCCGACTGGCGCTGGATGAAGCCGTAGCCCTTCGATGCGTTAAACCACTTCACCACACCTTGTTCTCTCGCCAACTTTGGAACTCCTCTTTCGGTGACGTTGGCTTCTGCAGCCTGTGACGCCAGTCGGCAGCACATAAACCCGATACCGGGCCCTTGCACCCCGACGGAATTCCCACGCCGCCAAAGCGCGCAGATTTTTGCATAAACCTTTTTGGCTGTCCAGAGCGAGAAGACGCAAAAAGCGAACTGAATCAGCCGGCAAGCTCAACGGCGGATACAAAAGTGATTTGCATCGGAAAAGGTGGTAACTATAAGTCGTGGCGTACGGCGAATGATCGAATTACTTGAAGCTGTGAATCGCTGTCCACTCTTCATCCTGGACATCGAACACAGTGACCAGCTTTGTAATCTGCAACAAATCGTGCACGCGTTTGGTGAGATTCAGGAGTTTCAGCTCGCCTGACGCGTTTCGCACCGTCGTATAAGCGCCGACCAATTCGCCGATTCCAGCGCTGTCTATGTAGTCCACGTCTGCGAGATTCAATAAAATTTTCTTCTTGCCGATGCTGGTAAGGTTGCGGATTGTATCGCGAAGCAGTGCGCTTCCTTCACCAAGGGTGATCCGGCCGCTGAAATCGACAACCGCGACATCGGTGTTGTCGCGGCACGTGGCGTGAAGTGTCACAGACTCACGACTCCTTTTCTCCAGAGGCTGAGGAACCACCGTTGTCATGGCGGGAATCGGGGAGTCGCTTCGCCATGATCAGTTCTGCGCCGCCCTCGGGACCGTGCTTGACGATGAACTCGTCCATGAACGCGCGCATCAGAAAAATTCCCCGGCCGGACGTTCGCAGCAGATTTTCTTCCGCCAGCGGATCGGGAACGGCAGAAAGTTCGAATCCCGTTCCCTGATCCAAAATTCGCACCACCATCTTTTCCGGCTCAAACACGATCGTGAAAAAAATCTTCTTTCTTCGGTCCTTATGATTTCCGTAGTTATATGCGTTGATCACACCTTCGCGTATCGACATTCCGATTCTGTGGCAATCGTCCTCGCCGAAGCCTGCGGCTCCTGAAACACGCATCACGATGCTCTCGGCGAGATCTACGCTTTCGAGCACGCTTTCGAGCGTCACTTCAATCCGTTTGGTTTGGGGCGCCATTCCTGGGCCGAATTTCTCGCTGGAATCGAGCAGCATGAGTAGCATAGCGCCGAACCAGAAGTCAATCCAGCCACGGCCGCGCTCGCGCTTCGGTCTGAGTGCCGCGCAAAATGCCCTCGCGGCGCGACATGCCAAACCACATTGAACTCAGTCCGCGCCAGTTTTGCCTGAAACCGTGGTGAGTTGCGCAGCTCAAAAGTTGCGCTTGTGAAGTTACAGCGCGTCCCGCTTCTGATAGCAGAGTAGGATGAGATCGGCGCGCCGACGCACACCGAATTTGCTCAGTAGATTCGAAACGTGGAATTTCACCGTGCGCTCGGAAATATTGAGCTTGCTCGCGATCTCTTTGTTCGAAAGATTTTCAAGCAGCGATTCGAGCGTCTCCTGCTCGCGATGGCTGAGATCGGCTGCCGCGGCATTCTTGAACTGGCGGCCATGCGCGCCGTTGAGAATCGAATCTACGAAATTCGAGAGTAGCACGCGCGGAACCCAGAAGCCGCCCGCTGCCACCAATGGTAGCGCCTCCGGCAATTGCTCTCGCGCTTCCGAGTACGTCAGCAGGCCTTTTGCGCCCATTCGCAGTAGCGAATAACTATGCGATTCCGAAAATTTCTCTCCGACGACGATCAAGCGTGCGCCGGGCGATTGCTCGAGAATATTTGAAATCAGCGACGCTGCCGCCTGCTGCGACGTGTGCGCGTCAAAAACGTAGATGTTGGCCTTTGGAAGCACCACTCGCCGAAGTTCCGGTGCCAGATTCGATTCGAGTTGCTTCGTAACGATTTGAAATCCAGGACGGGCGAGAAGTTTCTCAAACTCTCCCAGTACGAGAGGGTGGGCTGACATTAGGCAGACAGAAAGATTCTTGTTCTTGGCTGGTTTTGCCATCTGTGTACGATTACTTCGAGTATTGCTAACTACTTCCGGAAATGCGCTTCGTGTAATAAGCAATCCCTCGCGCGACTATCCGCGTTCCCGCGTCGAGCGGTCAACGTGGAAAATCCCGACTTCATTTGAAATCGTACAAGTCTTTCTCGGCAACGCGGAGAAGATTCTTTTGCAATGGTTTCGAGTGGTAACCCTATCAAATGGACGACTATTACAGGTCGCATTCGAATAGGCCCAGGAATGGGTAGGAAGGCCTATTGCGATGCTCTATACAAAATGGGACCCTTCAAGAGGGCCACACGTCGAGAAATCCATGTGCCGCTCCGATGCCTCGTCGTGAGAGCTGCGAACTGCCACAAAGGGTGGCTAATCCGGCTTACGATGCCGTCGAGGCTCAAATAATGGAAACATTTTTACCTTAAGTGGCAGCCGACTCCCTCGAAATCCCGAATCTACAAGAGAATTGAGATTCGAGGTGAGACGGTTAATCGCTGCATTATCAATAAGTTATGGATCGCCCTCCGAACGTGAGATGGCGATGGCTGCGAACGTCAGTTGGTTTTGGAGTTGTAGCCGAGCCGACGAATACTTTGAGCTCGTATCTACCACAAAACAAAGGATATGAAGGCGGCCAACATTTTCCCGCGGGACCGCACACAGTGGCAGTCGCATTGCTGCTGTACATAGGGGCAGTGCCGACTTCGGCTGTGCCCAGAATGACGTCGGATTTTAAAATAATGGCGACACAAACGAAAAACCTGGGTGAAACGGCGCGCGAGGAAAGCCACGCGTGCGGAATAAGCCCGGTGATTCGTACTCTGGTTGACGTAATAACGGAGCTGGCTCCGACGAACATTCCGATTCTTCTAGTGGGTGAGAGCGGAACCGGGAAACAGATCTTTGCGCGCAAGCTACATCAATTGTCGCCGCGGCGAGAAGAACCTTTCGTCAAGATTTCTTGCGCCTCGATCAATGCCGAATCGCTGGGCGCAGAGCTTGGGCTGAATTGCAATGGAAATGGAGCAGCCTCACACTCTGCGCGAGGAACGGTGTTTTTCGACGAGATCAGTGAACTAGACGCCGGATGCCAGCGCAGCCTGCTCTGCTCTCTGCCGGATGGCGACTCGGCCACGCGTCCGGGCACGCTCAACATGCGGGTAATTTCGGCAACGAGCCGAAACCTCGATGAAGAAATGCATGCCGGACGGTTCCGCAGCGAGCTCTACTACCGCATCAATGGCGTCTGCCTTCGCGTGCCGCCGCTGCGCGAACGCAAAGAAGATATCCCCGAGCTCGTCGATTTTTTCCTGACGAAGTACGCGGCACAGCTCGGCCGTTCGCGGCCCTTGGTGACCGCGCCGACCTTCCAGACTCTAATGGAGCATTCCTGGCCCGGTAACATCAGGGAACTCGAAAACGTCGTAAAAAAAGTGGTAGCGCTGGGTGACGAACATTTCGCGCTTTCAGAACCAGTGGAACCTTCGGCCAGCCCTTCGCCGGCAGACGCACAATCGCATTCGCTAAAGGCTGCCTCTCGCGCCGCCTCGCGCGAAGCTGAGCGCGAGTTGATTTTGAAAGCTTTGGCGCGGACTCGTTGGAATCGCAAGCGTGCCGCTCAGGAATTGCAAATCAGCTATAAATCGCTGCTCTATAAATTGAAACAGATTGGTTTGGACAGTTCAGGCATCGCTTAGCAGGCAGGAGACGCGGATGTTTAAGCAATGGACGATTTGTCTGGCTCTGATTTTCGTCGCTCTGGCAGCTCCAGCGCCGGCGCGGAGTCAAGACAAGCCAAAAGTCGATAAGCAAGCTCAGGCACCCGATAATTCAACGCCGGACGCGCGTAAACCGGCGACCGAGGATCCGAATTACACCATCGGACCGCAGGACGTTCTCGACATCAGCGTGTGGAAGGAACCCGAACTGACTCGCAGCGTGCCTGTGCGGCCGGATGGCAAGATTTCGCTGCCATTGTTGAACGATGTTCAGGCGGCTGGATTGACGCCTTCTCAACTTGCAGCGCAGATCACAACGAATTTGAAGAAATTTGTAACGGCGCCGCAAGTGACGGTGATCGTCACGGCAATCAATAGCCAGCGCGTATTTATCATCGGCGAAGTTCTTCGTCCGGGCGCGTTTCCGCTGCTCCCCGGTATGACGGTATTGCAGGCGCTCTCGAGCGCGGGCGGGTTCACGCAATTTGCATCGCTTGGCAAGATTTACGTCTTACGGAATGAGAACGGAACGCAAACCAAGCATCCGTTCAACTACAAAGCCGCAATTAACGGAAAACAGGTGGACCAGAATTTCCTGCTGAAGGCCGGCGACCAGATCGTCGTGCCCTAACCGTTAAAGGAATCTTGACCGTAAAAGGAAAATGATGCGACTCGTCAACCTCAATCTGCTGATACTTCTCTGCGCGGCCTTCCTGGCTGTTCCGGTGGCGCGTGCTCAGCAGCAACCGACGGATCAATCGGCGCCGCCAAGTGAAGCCGCGCAGCCGAATGCTTCGCCGAGCCCCGAGGACCAGGAACCGACCGATATCAATGGACAAAGGTTGAATCCGGACACGCGCTCACTTGCCGGCGTGCAGACCGTGTCTCTCGGCGTCCCGGCGCTGGAGCATAGCTACTGGCAGCCATCCTTTTTTGTGACTGTTGCAGGCGATTCCAATCCTCTCCTCACTCCAAACACGACCTCGTGGACCACATGGACCACGCTCCTCGGTGCGCTCGACGTTCGCGCCAACTCAAATCATTCGGAATTCTCCATGGATTATGTCGGCGGCGGATCCATCTCCAACGACGCAAGCGTGCAGAATGCGATTGTGCAGGAGTTGCAAGTCGGGGAGAAGATTAAAGGGCGCCGCGCTTCCCTTTCGCTTCTCGACCAGGTGGCCTACATTCCCGAAACTTCTTTCGGATACGGCGGGCTGAGTGCGTTGTCGCTGCCCGGCGGCGGTGCGCTTGGCTTGCAACCGTCGCTCGTTCCCAATGAATCGATTCTGTCCGCTCGAGGTCAACGCCTTCTCAATTCATCGCTGGTCGAAATTGACGCACTATTGTCCCCGCGAGTCACATTCTCAGTCGCGGGTGGTTACGCCTTTCTGCGCGACTTCAACAACAACTCCTTCGATTTCGATAACACCATCGGCCAGGCAGGTTTGAGCTATCAAATGTCGAGGCAGGATGCCATCGGCGTCCTCTATCGCTTCGACAGCTTCCGTTTCACCACTGCCGACGCGACGGTTCTAGGGCACATTGCCGAGCTCACTTACGCGCGGCGAATCACCGGAAGGCTCGCATTCGAGATTGGAGCCGGACCTGAATACGCAATCTTTCGCGTGCCCAGCCCGACTGGCTCGAGCTCAACAACGAATATCTATTGGGTAGGAGACGCCGCGCTGACTTATGACTTGCGGCGCACTTCGCTTGGTTTGAGCTACGATCATGGAATTGCCGGCGGTTCGGGCGTGCTCTCCGGTTCCATCGCCGACACGGTAACGGGCTCCATCACATCACAATTGTCGCGCACCGTACGAGGCGATCTATCGGTGGGTTACGCCCGGAATGAGCCGTTGTCCCTTAACACCCTGGCGACCCCAACAGTCAATCCCACTTTCGATTATTACTACGGGACGGTAGGAATCAGCCATCCATTCGGTCATTCAGTCACTTTGTCGCTGAGCTATCTTTCGCAGTACCAGCATGTAGACGGAACATATTGTGTCGGGACCATATGCGGAAACACCATCCTGCGGCAGCAAATTTCCCTTGGTCTGAACGTTCACACGCGGCCGTTCCCGATTGATTGATGAAGATTAAGTTCTTGAGAGAAAAGAGGTCAGAATGTCTCAGCGTCAACTGACACCAGCGGATTATCTGGCGATGCTTCGCCGCCGGTGGGTATTGATCGCCGTGCTTACATTTGCGGGCGGCCCGCTTGCCTATGGAGTTTCGAAACTGCTGCCTAACCGGTACAAATCGCAGACTCTCGTGCTGGTGGACGCGCCGACGGTGCCATCGGATGTCGTGAGGCCTGTGGTCACCGCCGATCTCAACCAGCGCCTCGCCAGCATGCAAGAACAGATTCTCAGCCGGACGCGGCTCGAGCCCATCATCCGCCAGTTCGGACTTTATCCGAAAGACATCAACGTCAAGCCGATGGAAGAACTAGTCGCACGGTTGCGCAAAGACGTTGAAGTCACTCCGGTCGAAGCGATGGCGGAAACGCGCTCGCAGGAATTGCCCGGCTTCCACGTGAGCGCGACATTGGACAACGCGAAAACCGCCCAAGCCGTATGCGCTACCATCACTTCCATGTTCATACAGGAAAGCGTTCACCTTCGCGAGCAGCGCTCGGAAGACACGACAACATTTTTGAGCCAACAACTCGCCGATGCCAAGGCAAAGCTCGACGAACAGGACGCCAAACTCGCCACATTCAAGAGTCAACACTTGAATGCTCTGCCCGATGAAGAACAGACGAATCTGAATCTCTTGAATAATTTGACGACTCAACTCGATGCCGCCACTCAGGCGCTCGCCCGTGCGCAGCAGGACAAGAGTTTCGCCGAGTCTTTGTTGGCGCCGCAACTCGAGGAATGGAAAACCACGCAGGCAGGGCGGAACCCGAATACGCTTCAGCAGCAACTCGCAACTCTCGAGACTCAGCTAACCAATCTTCGCGCGAGATATACGGACGATTATCCGGATGTGATCAAAGCGAAGAGCGATATCGCATCGCTGAAAAAGCAGATGGCAGACTCAAATACAGCGAGAAGCAATCCAGACGACCCGAAGGACGCCAACACATCAATCGAGCCGCCGCAAATTCAACAGTTGCGCGCGCAGATTCACGCCCACGAACAGGCGATCGCAGCGAAACAAGCCGAACAGGATCAGATCAAGCAGCAGATAGCTGTGTATCAGGCTCGCGTTCAATCCAGCCCGGCGATCGAGCAGCAGTACAAAGAATTAACGCGCGATTACCAGACAGCCAGCGATTTCTACAACGACTTGCTGAAAAAGCGCGATCAATCAGCCATGGCCACGGATTTGGAACACCAGCAGCAGGGCGAGCAGTTCCGTATCCTCGATCCTGCTAATCTACCAGACAAGCCCACCTTTCCGAATCGGCGGCTATTTGCATTGGGCGGATTTGTCGGCGGAATGGCGCTGGGTTTCGGATTGGCCTTCTTAATCGAAGTGCGTGACACGTCTTTGAAGACTGAAAGCGACGTCGAATTCACTCTCCACTTGCCCGTACTCGCGATGGTTCCGGCAATCAAGAGCGCAGACGGAAAACGGGCGCTTAATGGACACTCAACATCGGCCGACGCAGGATTAAGCGCCGGATTGCGCGCCTGAGGAGATCATGTACCAGAAATTTTTTGGGCTTCGCGAAAGCCCGTTCAACGTAAACCCGGACCCGCGTTATCTGTACATGACCAAGCAAACGCAGGAAGCGCTTGCGGGCTTGACCTATGGCATTCAAAACCGCAAAGGCTTCATCCTGCTCACAGGCGAAGTCGGTACCGGGAAAACGACCTTAATCAATCAGCTTCTCGACTGGTTGCGCGCCCAGCGCATGTCAACCGCCTTCATTTTCAATTCGCGGCTTGAAGTGAATCAGTTGTTCGACTTCATCATGGCCGATTTTGAAATCCCCTGCGAGTCGCGCGAGAAAAGCCAGGTTCTGCTGCGGCTTAACCACTGGCTTTTGGAGCGCTATCGAACAGGCGGCACGGCCGTATTGATCATAGACGAAGCGCAAAATCTTTCTACCGATGTCCTCGAGGAGATTCGCCTGCTCACCAATCTCGAGACCTCGACCGAGAAGCTTCTCCAGATTGTGCTTTGCGGGCAGCCGGAACTCGAAGAAAAGTTGAGGCAGCCCCAGTTGCGGCAACTGCGCCAGCGCATCACTCTGCGCTGCCACACGTCTCCTTTAACGCTCGACGAAACATTCAAATACATCGGGGAACGCCTGCGCATCGGCGGCGCAAACGGCGAGCCGATTTTCTCGAAAGAAGCCGTCCACGCTGTGCATAACTATTCTCGCGGAATTCCCAGGGTGGTGAATTCCTTGTGCGAGCATTCGTTAATCAACGCCTATGTGGATGGCGTCCGCCCTGTGCCGGCCCAGCTTGTAGAAGATGTCGCGCGCGAGTTTCAACTCGATGAGATCGCGCCGACCGTGCCAGTAGGCGCTCTATTTCGCGCCGAGCAGGCTGCCAACACACAGTCGCTACTAAAAGATTTGGACCAGATTCTCGAGCGATTGCGACAGTCCGCGGTTGTTCCGTCACGCGAAAGGAAGCCATGAGCCGTATCCATGAAGCATTAAAAAAAGCCGAGCAGGAACGCGCGACCGCGCAGCCGTCGCACTCCACAATCGTTGCGCCGGCCGAACCGCCTCGTCATTCCACGGTTCGCATGCCCAGCGCCGCAGTGGTAATGCCGGATATCAAGCTCCCGAACCCAGCTGTGCTGCCCCCGCCCCCCGATGGCGCGTTGCGCTTTGAAGATATACGCTTGCATTGCGCGCGCCCCGCATGGCATGTGGACCCAGATATAAATGTTTTCGTAAATTCAGAGGGAAGCGGCCGAGGTGCCGAGCAATTCCGGACGTTGCGGTCCCGGCTCTATCAAATCCGCTCCGCCCAACCCCTTTCGGTTGTGCTCGTAACCAGCTCTGTCCCAGCCGAGGGCAAGACGTTCGTCACATCCAATCTGGCCCAGTCAATCGTTCGTCAGCCCGATCGTCACGTTCTAATCATTGACGGCGACATGCGCTGCCCGCGCCTGCACCAGGCGCTTGGCGCTCCACAAACTCCAGGCCTGACCGACTATCTGCGGGGCGATGTGGATGAAATGTCCGTCGTTCAGAGCGGCGGCGATGGAAACCTTTTCTTCATCGGCGGCGGTACAAAAGTCTCAAACCCAAGCGAGTTGCTTTCAAACGGACGCTTGAATGTACTGCTGAAACGAGTAGCGCACGCTTTCGATTGGGTTCTTATTGATGCTCCGCCGTGCCTCCCTGTCGCGGACGCGACAGTGATCGCCGATTCCTGCGACGGCATTTTGTTCGTAGTAAGGGCGGGATCGACGCCAGGGGCGGTGGCGCAGCGAGCGTTTCAAGAGCTTAAAGGGCGGAATATTCTCGGCGTTGTGCTCAATGCTGTGGAGGACTCCCACGCTTACGGCTCGACGTATTACCAGAGTTACGGCTATGGGTACGGGTACAGCTAGAACGAAATGTATCGTGGACGCTTGTGGATTTCTTGCCCAGCGTTAAGTCCGCAAGTTAGAAATTTATTATTAAAGTTGCATTTCGTTCTTGGCTTCGGCGAAAAATTGGTTCATTCTCCGTGACAGTAGCTGCTAGGCGCAGCAAAAGTCACACAACGCGCGAAGGCAATTATGAGTGGTCAACGTGAAAATGAAATGTCGTTAGAAAACAAAAATAGTGTGGTTGGCTTCGAGGAGCCGCCCCACCCTTCTTCCAGTGAGAAATTCACCGCGAGCGCTCCTACCGATACAGCTCCCGCCGGCATGGCGCCTTCGAATGATGTAGAAACAGTGCTGGCTGAATGGTGGCGCGACCTATTGGGAATCGATTCTGTCGGTCTGGACGATGACTTCTTCGATCTCGGTGGTCACTCGCTGATCGGCGTGCAGCTTTTCAGCAAGATCAAACAAACGTACGGCGTTGAACTTGGGCTTTCGACACTGTTCGATGCCCGCACGATCCGGCAGCTCGGCGAACTTATCACCGTGGCGAGCAAGCCGATCAAAACTGAACCCGAGGCATGGTCTCCAGTTGTGCCCATTCAGCCAAGCGGCTCGCGTCCGCCGTTATTTTTGATCCCCGGCGGATATGGCACCACGGTCCTTCCATTCCGCGAAGTATCCCTGCTGCTCGGTGAGGATCAGCCTGTATTCGGTCTCGAAGCGCGAATGCCGGGGGCCGATGAAAAAGATATGGAGCCGATTCCTGCGAGAGCGGCTCGATTCGTCAATGAGATCCGCGCGAAGCAGCCGAATGGTCCGTATTATCTGCTCGGTTGGTGCGGCGGCGGATATGTCGCATTTGAAATGGCGCAACTGCTTGTTTCAGTGGGGCAGCAAGTGGCGTTTCTCGGAATCATTGAATGCGCTGATCCTCAGCATCCAAGAACATGGCGTGAAGGGATTTTATTCCGGGCTCAGCGAACGGTTTGGCGTATCCGGAATTTTATGAAGCGCGGCCCGAAAGGCGTAGCGCACTGGGCCGGAGAGCGAGTTGGTTTACTTGCTAAGCCGTCAAAGTCCCCCAGTCCTGCGAATCAAGACGCGCCGCTGCCGCTCGAGTTGATGGATGAAGTGGATGAACGAGCGTGGCGCAATGTGTATCGTTATCACCCTACGAGTTATCCCGGGAAAATCGTGGTAATAATTGGCGAAGAATCATGGAAGTACAGCGGCGTGGTTCGTTCGTTGGATCCGCGGTTGTACTGGTGCAAGCTCTCCGAAGGCGGGAGCGAAGTAAAAGTAATTCCCGGCGATCACATGGATTTACTGAAAGCTCCGAATTCTCAAATACTCGCGCAAGAATTGAAGCTCCACATGCAGCAACCTCGAACTAAATAATCGCCGCCGCCGATTTTATTCTCTTTCACCTGCTTGAAAACTGAATGAATCGAAACGAGGTGCGCGAACTACATTTTGCGAAACAATTCGATTAGTGAATTTTTATGAGGTACAGGTCGGCGCAGTCAGTCAAAGCGCCGCAGCCCGTGGCACCCCAAGCCGCGTTGCTATCGAACACCACATATTTTCCGTCGAAGCTCAGGACTGCGTGCGGATCAGACCAATAATTGTTGGTATTGACGTTTCTGGTGTGCGCCAGAGTTAGCCTATAAATGTAGGCGGGATTGTTGTTCACATCCACCCGGACCAGAATGACTTCGTTGTCGAATGTGCTCCAGTCTATGACGCTCGGCGGGAGATAGCTTAGGTCATTGTTGAATCGCTCCGCTGGGTTATCGCCTTGCGCCGAAAAAGCGACCCACGCGGACAAAGGCCAGTCGCGGTAACTCACATGCCAACCTGGATTCAATGGAGCGTCGAACATGCAGCTCGAGCCATCCGGCGTGGTGTCGCCGACGATCAGCAAGGTGGGGCGGAAGGCGTCCACGCAAGTGCCGAACGGGCCGGGGTGGTCGAGAGGATCTTCGGTGGCATAGACCTCGTTGCCGCTGAGATCTCTACCGGGGTCGAGGTGCCCCGTCAGATTTTGCACGTACGGCAGCGGCTTCGTCCACGGAGCTTCCCAGAGGCGGTTGCCTTGTTCCGCGCCGGGGCCATCGGTGGCGAACTCAACAATGATTCCATCGTTGGGCGTGCTGATTAGCTTGTGCAGACATGCATTATTGGCCGTTGCGGCATCGGCGCTGCAGGTCGTGGTGTACGCCGGGGATTTGGTCTGTGTTGCAGGATTCCAGAGGAACACATCGATGTGACCTCCTTTTGAATTCTGTCCGACCATCGGCAGCCAGCCATCGGGAGTCATGTCTGTGGAGTCCATGAAATTTACTAAGTACCCGCTGTATTCAGCAAACGTGTGGTTGGTTACGCAGTTCGTCGTGCCGTTCGACACAGTGCATTTTTGAAGAGTATTTTTTTGAGCCTGCCAAAAGACGTTGTCGTCGCTGCGATCCCACAACACTAATCCGTTGGTCGGCGGCATGTTGGCTTCTGTCACCACGATGTTTCCATCAAGATCAATGATGTGGAAGAAACCGTCTTCCTCGTAGACCAGAATTTTAGTGTCGTCAGCGCTCATGGGCTCAATCGTTGCGTAATAGTGATGTTGCGCTTGGCCAAATGCGATTGAATTTGTGAGTCGCTTCACGGCGCAGCCATATACGGAATCGGTGTAGGTCGAGCCGACCGCTGGAGGAGTAAAATCTGTCCAGGCCGTTGCGCTCGGAATGTGATTTGTCGTGTCATTCGATAAGCCGCACGTCGGAGGCGTCAAATCAGGAGACGCGGCCGTCGTGCCGAACCCCGACAAGGTAATCGTTGTCGGAGAATTCGTGGCGTTGCTGGTGATGGTCGCAGTGCCGGTGGCGCTTGCCGATACGGTCGGAGAGAACGACACCGTGAGCGAGCCAGTATCGCCGGGCGCCATGACCATTCCATCCGACACGCCATCAACGCTAAACCCGGTTCCCGATACTGACAAGCCCGAAATTGTGGCATTCGCGCTTCCGGTATTGGTGACCGTCACGACTTGGCTGCCCACATTTCCAACCACTACATTCGGGAAGTTCACGCTCACCGGGTTCGCTGACAGCGCAGCTCCAGCGATGGGATTGGGAGCCAGCGGAGTCCTAGCCGATTGGCTAGCGGATCCACAGCCCGCCAGGATGCCGGCTCCGTAGAGGGCGGCAACGGCGAACAGTAAGTTGGTTTTGGGGCGTGACGCCATTCAACAAATCGGAGAGACGCGATGCTATTCGACAGCGCTCACTCGTGTCGAGAGTCTGGCATACCCGCAATGCTAAAGTAGTGAAATGTTTGTAAAATCGTGAAGAGGCCGCGCGCTGGTACTGGTAGATATAAAACGAGGTGAGGGTCGTAAATGGGGGTAGCAATTCGCTCTCCAAGTTAAGAATGGCCCTATGTAACAGGGGTGCAATTTTGTCTCGATTAGAACTGGTCCCCTTCTGTGTTTTCTTTCACTTACAGGCGTTTCTAATAATTTCCAGTCTCGATTAGAAATTGATCCGGTAGCGAGTACTGGACTCCGCAAATTTGCGGGGGTCATGGGCGCGGGGACGGCGGCGGTTCTTGTTATCATATCGTTATATTCATCTTCATGTATTTAATTCCAGCCTCACATTAGCAGATTTCGCCGAAATTTTCATATCCACATGATGTAAGGCGCATCGGAAGTCCTGCGGATTCAGGAGGATTCGGGGTGCAAATATTCATGGAATATAGGCGAAAAAGCGGCGAAGGCGACGCTGTCCAAGCGGCGTTGGAAGGTTCCCCTAGCGTTGGGCAAAGCGCGGCGCACTGATAGGCGCGCCGGCCGGCGATGGTTGTTTTGCCGGGAGGAGTGCAAGCAGCGTGAGACCAATCACGCCAAAGATCACAATGTCCTGGGGGCTATCTTTCCTGTGCATCCCGTGCGCCACGGCCTGCGCCGACATGATTGTCATCGTGAACCCATGGGCAAGGCTTGACCACGCCCCATAGGCGATCATCAAGCGATGCTTGGCCGGCTGATTAACGGCCACCAACAGACACACTCCAAGCGCCGTGTTAAGGCTCAGGAACATCGGCATGACGTCACTATGCCCGCTAAGCCACCTCGCGTGCCACAGATCGTCGAACAGGAGATAACCCCAAAAACAATAAAACAAGCCCACCAACACCAACACTACCTGTAAGGCGCGCTCACGTTTCACACCGTCCTCCGTTTTCTGCGATGTAAGGTTATTACCACAATTTTTAATTCAGATTGTGCGATTGTCAGCTGTGATGCGTCCGATACCGGAACCCTGCGAGCATCCGCAGTGTGAGCAGAATGCTTCTCCCCCTCGAATAGGCTTGCCACAGGAACTGCAAGGCCCAAGGAGAGGCCCTCGGAACACAAAATAAAGGATGAACCCAATCAAATTGGGTATGAGAAAAGCGGCAATCACCCAGGGCCAAGCAGGCATTTGACGCCTTTTTGCGTCCCCATAAACATATCCGAGGGCAAGGAAAAAAGCCGCGGTGAAGACGCCAAACGTCAAGCCAAACCAAAGCGCTTCTGGCATGGCAGTGAGAAATCCTTGGGAAGCAAGTAAGGAACGGCCCTGGCTGGAAGCAAAATAGACGACCCAAATCGGGATCGCCAGTGCTGCGATGACCATTGCAGACCTGGGTAGAACATTCCGTCTTGCGGTTCCCAACAAGACAGCCGCAACTACAAGCCCGGCCAAGAACGCTATCAAAAGCACCGCCGATTGCTGTGTCATGCAGTACCTCTATTCTCATCAGTCGCCGCGAGCAGACGGAAGGCCGAGCAAAAAGATGGCAGCAGCCAAAAGACGAGCACGCCTGCCTGGACTTGAGCAGTGTCGAAATGCGTTGGGACCGTCAGGAGCTTGGTCACCTGGTAGACAAATGCCGATCCTACAATTGACATCGAGAGCGCTACAGCAAATGCAGCCCAGACCTTGAATTGCACGTTGTGCTGGCGCATTGTCTCGGTATGATGCGCAAGAATCTCACGGACCTGGGCATTCGAATCTGGTTCACTCGTAAAGGTGAATTCCCGCAACCCCCGAATCGTACGCGCAGTTAGCTCGAGGTAGCGCTTGCAGCCATCACAGTCGCGGATGTGATCATGGATGAGCTGTCTTTCGCCCTCTGAAACCTCGTCTACGAAAGACCTGTCGATAAGCTCGCGAAATCTGTTGTCACACTCCATGCGAATGACCCTCCTCAAATGCGGATCTCAGTGCTGCAAGACCGCGATAGATTCTGGACGTCACCGTTGTTGTAGGGGCGCCCAAGACTGTTCGGTGACATGACATCCGTTACACATTGTGACAGGACATCCGTTACACCTGGATTAGGTAAAGTTCCGGGCCGTGGAGGCTCGGGACGATGCCATGGGCGAGGACGGATGTGGGTGAGCAACGGGTGAAGTTTGTGGTACGAGCGGCCAGCGGCAAGGAGCGAATGACGGCATTGTGCCGCGAGTTTGGGATCTCACGGCCGACCGGCTATCGCTGGCGGCGGAGGTTCCAGCAGGCTGGCAGCGTCATCGCTGTGGTGGAGCGCAGTCGCAGGCCGGCGCGCAGCCCGTCGCCGACCGATCTTCAGAAGGAAGAGCGAGTGGTGGCGTTGCGGCGCGAGTACGGCTGGGGCGCGAAGAAAATCGACGTGCTGCTGCGCGAAGAAGACACGACGCTGACGGTCAGAACCATCAACCGGATCTTGAAGCGGCGCGGGCTGGTCGAAAAGAAGGATTTGAACGCGGCAGCGGTGGAGCGGTTCGAGCGCTCGACGCCGAACGAGCTGTGGCAGATGGACGGCAAGGGGGAGTATCGCGCGAATGATGGAACCTGTTATCCGCTCTCGATTCTGGACGACCACAGCCGCTATGCAGTGGGCTTGTATGGACTACCGGCGTTCACGGCAGAGCGGGTGTACCCATGTTTGGTGCGCACGTTTGAGCGCTACGGCGTGCCGGAAGCGATGCTGATGGATCGCGGGTCGGTGTGGTGGAGCACGGCGAACGGATACGGGCTGACGTGGCTCTCGGTGCGATTGATCGAGCAAGGGATCCATCTATGCTATGGGCGAGTACATCATCCGCAGACGCAGGGAAAAGTGGAACGATTCCATCGCACACTGGATGAAGCGATCCGGCATCGCGGGAAGCCGAGGCAGATGGCCGAGTGGCCTGGGGCGCTGGAGGAATTTCGTCAGCTTTACAACCAGCGACGGCCGCACGAAGCGTTGGGAATGAAGCGGCCGGTGGAGAGGTATCAGGCGAGTGCTCGCGTCTATCAGGCGGAACCGCGCGAGTGGCTATATGCCCAGGGCAGCACGGTGCGGCGGCTGAACCCGGCGGGCTGTTTATATTGGGAAGGGCAGAACTGGTTCGTGTGCGAAGCACTCGCCGGACGATGGGTTCGAGTGGAGAGTGTGAAAAATCTTCTGCTGGTGAGTTACCGGCACATGTATGTACGGGAGATCGACCGGCAGCAAAGATGCACGCGGCCGTTGGTGATGTTGCGCGATGTTGGCAGGGCTCACCGGTCGCCCTCCGGGCTCCCTACGAACCCTGCCAACATCGAAAACCAGTAGCGCAAAGTGTAACGGATGTCCTTTCACACGGTGTAACGCATGTCTTGGCACTCAACACTTATGATTAGCCCTACGGTGCTGGCGCGGCGCGTATTGCTGGTATGGTTTCTGGTTGCTGTTCGGGCACAAAAACGCCGGCTGGAAGCCCTTCGAAAACTCAGGGCAGGCCGGCGCGACGATTGGCGCGCGGCAGTGCGTCGCCATGTATACTTAGCGGCTTGCGAGAGTGCCGCTACTCGGCGCTGTGGCCTATTAGATGAATGCTAAATCGAAGAAAAATGCTGATGGCACGCCTGGCGGCTCGGCTGCTGCGGGGAGCGGCAAGGACCTCGGGAACTATACGGGGTATGCGCATTCTATAACCGCGGCGCATTTTCATGCTGGGCGGTCGGGATATTCGACTGCGACTTACGATCCTATTGGAGCTTTTCTTCCCGGCAGGCTTTTGAAGTGGATACCGCAGGTGGCGAAGTATTGGTTTAGCAAGAAGCATTCGTTTCGAGATTTCACAGCCCCGGGAAAAGGGAGCGGGATTTACGAGATTGACGACCGGGTGAAGATCAGCATCGCGGGGGATTGGGGCACGGGGACGGATGAGGCAAGGAAGGTTGCGACCGGAATGGAGAGGGCCGATCCGGATTACACGGTTCATCTGGGCGATGTGTATTACGTGGGGGACGCGAATGAGGTGCGCGAAAATTTTCTAGGCGAGAAGACCAGCCCGTATGCGCCGGTGAAGTGGCCGATGGGCTCGAAGGGGAGCTTCGCGCTGAACGGCAATCACGAAATGTACGCGGACGGAAACGGCTATTGGCGGCTGGTGCTGCCGCGGATGGGAATGAAAGAACGCGGCGGCGAATGGGGCGCGGCACAATGGGCGAGTTTTTTCTGCCTCGAGAATAAGCACTGGCGCGTGATTGGACTTGATACCGGGTACAACTCGACTCGATTTGACTGGAGTAAATTGCCGGGGCTTGGGCGGATCCAATGGCTCAGCAAGACGACGTCGTTCAAGCCGACGTGCAAGATTCCGGCGCCGCTGCTCGCGTGGCTCGAATCGGCGGTGAATCCGGACGGCGACAAGCGCGGATTGATTTTGCTGTCGCATCACGGGCCGCATTCGGCGTTTGAGAGTTGGTATCAAATTCCGTCGAGGCAATTGGCGCCGATGATTCACCGGCCGGTGATTTGGATTTGGGGACACGAGCACCGGCTGGCGATTTACGACAAGTTTCGGGTGGAGGATGGGATTGAGGCGCACGGGCGATGCGCGGGGCATGGCGGGATGCCGGTCGAACGCGGCGCGACGCCGAACATTCCGGATTGCCGATGGCTCGCTTGGGATAACCGGAGGTATCCGAGCGATGAGAAAGTTGATGTGGGTTACAACGGGTATGTGAATCTTTCGTTCAACGGGCCGGCGCTGCATATTGCCTATTACGATTTGAATCAAGCGTTGATGCTGACGGAGGATTGGCGGGTGGATATTGAGAGTGGGGAGCTGGAGGGGCCGGGGTTGAAGAAGGTGATGGAGGATGCTTCGCTGCATTGCAGGGAGGAGTAGGAAATTTCAAATTTGAAATTTCAGATTTCAGAGTTGCGTGCGGTTTTGTGGGAGGGCAATAAGGTAGATTTGAGGTGACTGCGCGGAAAAACGCCGGCAAGATGCCGGTGCTACGATTGAGTCGCTGTTCGTTAGCCGATTAGTGCTTGGAGTTTGGCTCGGATTTGGGCTAGCTCGTCTGCTGAGATTTTTCCTTTTTTCGATGCCCGGCGCCTCCGCCAATCGAGCCTCTTTACCTGATCTGAAAGGACCACACTGGGCTTCGCACCAGCGATAGCGACCTCGAACGGATAATTTTTGATCTGCGTCGTCATTGGGCAACAGACCATCAAACTTGTTTTTGCGTTGTAGGCGACGGGACTGAGTACGACCGCTGGCCGACGGCCGGCCTGTTCGTGGCCCGCTTGCGGACTGAAAGTGATCCATACGATGTCGCCAGCATCGGGAACGTAGGAGCGGGGCAATTATAATGCCTCTTTGCCGACGGGTTTGCCGAAATCAACTTCCTGGTGCTGGTTTGAGCGGGTAATTCCTTTTATGAGAGCGGCTAAATCGTAAACTTTGCGGCGGACAGGTTCGATGACGATGCGGCCGGATTCCTCGCGAACATCCACGGGTTCGTCGAACTCCAGCTGAGCAGCGCGCATGAGGTGAGCTGGGATTCTGAGGGCGGCGCTATTGCCCCATTTTTTGACGACCGCTTTCATGATTCGATGCCCTCTCTCGTATCTTCGTTATATTAACTTAGCACAGTGTGGTGGGTGTGTCATCATTGTAGATACGGCAGTAATAGAGGTGGCTGTGCGGAAAAACGCCGGCAAGATGCCCTTCGAAAACTCAGGGCAGGCTGGCGCTACGATTGCGTGATTGCCCGTTAGCCGATTAGTGCAAGGAGTGATAATTTACGAAAAGACGCGGGCAGGGTGCCCGCGCCACGACTGGATGCATAAATGAGTGACTATATTGAGAAGCTGCGGGACGCGATTCGGGAATTGCATGGGGTGGAAGCGAAGCATGTGGCGAGCGTTCCGGTGAAGGAGGTTTATCAGGGGAAGACGGTGTGGGAGGGAGTGGTGGAGGTGTTTGAGCTGGAGGGGCATGCGAAGGCGGCGAAGTCTTATGCCTGGATTCACAGTACGGATGATGTGGAGAATGCGGGTAGGCTGGTTGTGGTGTTGGGGATTCCGCCGGTGAATTCGCCGGAGATGGCGGTGAAGGCGGCGATTCTTGAGGATTATCGGGAGCGGGGATTGACGGAGGGGAGTTAGGTAAGCGGCAAAATCGTTGTTATCGATTGTGTGTGATTGTTGCGCCGGCTTATGCCGGCATTTTTATTTGTGGTACGCGGGCGGAAAAACGCCGGCAGGATGCCCTTCGAAAACTCAGGGCAGGCCGGCGCGACGATTGCGTGATTGCCATTGGCGCGATTATCGTGGATTGAGCCGGTTGCCTGTAACGGAGACCCACCTTTGCTGCGCAAAAGATGGGTCACGCTTGAAATCTACACTTAAAATCAAGAGCTAGAAACAAATCGGCGGCGGGCCGTTTTGCGGCCTGCCGCCGATTTGTGTTTGAGTTGGGCCGACAGCCTCACGTTTCGTGCCGCGTCAGCGTGGAACGAGACGTGAGTTACAGAAGTCTAGCTCTCGGCTACCGCGTCGGTATCCTTGCGCAGGAAATCGAGCGCGGCGGCTTCTTCCGGCGTGAGCTCGGGCTCCATCTCCGGCTGCTCCTCGATCGGTGTTTCGGTAAGGAGCTTTATATTGCGATAGCGCTCGAGACCCGTGCCGGCGGGAATGAGCCGACCCATGATGACGTTCTCCTTGAGGCCGCGGAGGTAATCCACCTTGCCGGAAATGGCGGCTTCGGTGAGAACGCGCGTGGTCTCCTGGAAGCTCGCGGCCGAGATGAATGAATCGGTCGAGAGCGACGCCTTGGTGATGCCGAGCAACAGCGGACGGCCTGTTGCGGGGCGGCCACCATCGCGGATGATGCGATCGTTTTCCTCGCGGAAGCGGAACTTGTCAATCTGCTCCTCAAGGAGGAACGCCGTGTCGCCGACGTCCTCGACCTTCACCCAGCGCATCATCTGGCGAACGATGGTCTCGATATGCTTGTCGTTGATGTTGACGCCCTGCAGGCGATAGACCTCTTGAATCGAGTTCACGAGGTAAGCCTGCGTGTACTTTTCCCCGAGGACGGCGAGAAGATCGTGCGGGTTGAGCGGGCCGTCGATCAGAGGCTCGCCGGCGTGCACGTGCTCGCCCTCCTGAACGTTGATGTGAACACCGCGAGGAATCGAATATTCCTTCAGGGTGCGGCCATCTTCGCTTTCGACGAAGATTTTGCGCTGCCCCTTGACGATGTCGCCGTATTTGACCACGCCGTCAATTTCCGAGATGACGGCAGGATCTTTGGGCTTGCGCGTTTCGAAAAGTTCCACGACGCGAGGCAGACCGCCGGTGATGTCCTTGGTCTTGGTGGTCTCGCGCGGGATCTTCGCAAGAACGTCGCCTGGTTGAACCTCGTCGCCATCCTGCACCATCAAGTGCGCGCGGGAAGGCATGAGGTACTTCTTGCGGACGCGGCCCTGCGAATCGCGAACCTGAATCGTGGGCTGATGCTTTTCATCGCCGGGCGGCAGCGTGACAACAAGCTGCGAAAGGCCGGTGACTTCGTCCACTTGCTCTTCGATGGTCACGCCGGACTGCAGGTCCTTGAACTGAACCGTGCCGCCCGCTTCAGTGAGAATCGAGAACGTGTAGGGATCCCACTCGGCCATGACCTGGCCGACTGAAACGGGCTGGCCATCTTCGACTTTGAAGCGCGCGCCGTAAACGACATGGTGACGCTCTTTTTCGCGTCCCTTCTCGTCCACGACGGCGACCAAGCCGGAGCGGTTCATGGAGATGAGCACCTTGTTGCGGCCTTCGACGACTTTGAGGTCGATGAAGCGGACGAAACCATTGTTCTTGGCTTCGACCTTGGACTGCTCGGAAACGCGGCTCGCCGTGCCACCGATGTGGAAGGTGCGCATGGTGAGCTGCGTGCCGGGCTCGCCGATGGATTGCGCGGCAATGACGCCGACCGCTTCGCCCATCTCGACTGTGCGGCCCGTGGCGAGGTTGCGGCCGTAGCAATGCACGCAAGCGCCGCGACGCGATTCGCAAGTCAACACCGAGCGAATCTTGACGCGCTCGATGCCGGCCGCTTGAATCGAGTTCGCCAGCTCTTCGGTGATTTCCTGATTGATCTCGACGATGACGTTGCCTTCGTAGTCTTTAATTTTCTCGAGCGAAACGCGGCCCACAACGCGGTCGCGCAACGGCTCGACTTCCACGCCCGCCTCGATGATCGGCTCGACGAAGATACCGTCGGCCGTGCCGCAATCGTATTCGCTGATGATGACGTCCTGCGCCACGTCAACGAGACGCCTCGTGAGGTAGCCGGAATCGGCGGTCTTGAGCGCGGTATCGGCGAGACCCTTGCGGGCGCCGTGCGTCGAGATGAAGTACTGCAACACGTTCAAACCTTCGCGGAAGTTCGAAGTGATCGGAGTTTCGATAACTTCGCCGGAAGGCTTGGCCATCAAGCCGCGCATGCCGGAGAGCTGGCGGATCTGCTGTTTCGAACCGCGGGCTCCGGAGTCGGCCATGACGTAAATCGGATTGATGATGCCGTCCTTGTCCTGCTGC
>JGI12659J15293_10000129_pt1 | contig 23220 bp, 24 predicted proteins | sample JacPinW_OM2H0_O1_FD_15293 | JGI IMG/M metagenome (IMG submission 15293) | reverse complement strand
TTTGGAAGCTTGGTGCCCGCCGACAGCCGATCGCGAATATTTGCCGCTCGGCCCGCTGATTCCCGAGCATGTTGTCGATCTTGCGTGGCCGACCGGCGGCTTCAGCGACAAGTTCGGCATCACGTCGCTAACGGCGCGACAGCTGGCGGCGATGGACACGCATTGCCGAACCTGCGCGGAGGAGATCGGCCGCGGCGGTTTTGACATACTTTTCGCGAATTCTTGCATTTTTTTCAGAACGACGCGCATCGGTCGCTTCGTGAGCATTCCCTCGGTGATCTATTTGCAAGAGCCTTATCGTTGGCTCTACGAAGCCATGCCGCGTCTGCCTTGGTTGGCGCCTCCAGAGCGCAGCGCATCGCTCCTCAAACCTTCGACCCTGAAGGCCGTAATCGCCGACTGGAAACTCATACGCAATTTGCGTTTGCAGGCCCGCGAGGAATTCGAAAACGCCGCTGGCTTCAGTGGCATTTTAGTCAATTCCTACTTCAGCCGAGAGAGCGTGTTGCGAGCTTACGGGTTGGACGCTGACGTGTGCTACCTTGGGATAAACTGCGACCTGTTCGTCGACAAGAATCTAAACCGAACGCATAGTCTCGTTGGCCTCGGCTCGATAACGCCTGCGAAAAATGTTCCGCTCTGCATCGAGGCAGTCGGAAGGGTGTCCGCGCCGCGTCCAACCCTTATTTGGGTTGGCAACATCGCGGACACGGGCTATCTCGACGAGATGAAAGCCTTCGCGCGTTCGCGAGACGTTGTATTCGAAGCAAGAGTCGGCGTGTCCGATTCCGAGCTCATCGACATTCTCAATCACTCTATGGCTTTGCTTTATGCGCCGCGGCTGGAGCCGTTTGGACTCGCGCCCTTGGAAGCAAACGCTTGCGGCCTCCCCGTCATCGCTGTTGCGGAAGGGGGGGTTCGCGAAACGATGGTCAATCAGGTGACCGGGTTGTTGGTGGAGAATAGCCCGGCTGCGATGGCAGAAGCCATTGAGCGGCTTTCCGCTGACCCGTCCCTAGCGCGTAAATTAGCGGCCAATGCCCGTCTGGCCGTCAAGGAAAAGTGGAACATAAATGCGGCTATCGATCGACTTGAGCAGAAACTTGTTCAATATGCGCGCCCAGTCCGGCCTGACTTTGGAGTTGGGCGTGCCAAGTAATGTTTCTGGCTCGCGCCAACTGTCTTTAAAATGATGCGACCTCGGCAATTTGGCGTGATCGCGTCTTTCTTGTGTGATGCTTGCCGCGGTTGATTCAGGTCGGAACATCCGTTGGACGACCACTCGGCGAATGGGTCGAGATAAGCCCAACCCGTTTCGCGATCGGGCCGGAGATAACGGTCGAGTAGGCATTGCTTTCGCGCCGCCATTATTGCAGAGGAGGCCCGGCCGGCGATTGCAATCGCGACTCGCCAACCCGGGGAATGAATGCCCAAGATAAGGCCGGTGATCATGTGCGGCGGGTCCGGCACCCGCATGTGGCCCGAATCGCGGGAGAGCTTGCCCAAGCAGTTCATCCCGCTGATCGGGCAGCGTTCGACCTTTCAGACGATTGTCAGCGTGGTCGGCGATTCTTCCGTGTTCGATCCGGCGGTGGTCATCACCAATTACGAATATCGCTTTCGGGTCGCCGAGCAATTGCGGGAGATCGGCGCCGAGGCCACGATCCTGCTTGAGCCGGACCGGCGCGACAGCGCCGCCGCCGTCGGCGCGGCCGCCGCCTGGGCGGCTGCGCGCGACCCGAAGGCCGTCGTCGCCGTTCTCGCCGCCGACCATGTGTTCGAGGACGGAAAACAATTCGCCAAGCTTTGCGCGCAGGCCAGCGCGGTGGCCGAGGCGGGCGAAATTGTCACCTTCGGCGTCACCCCCGACCATCCCGCCACCGGCTACGGTTACATCCATCCGGGCGCCCCGCTGGCGCTTGATCCCCATGTGAGGCGGATCGAGCGATTCGTGGAGAAACCCGACGAAGCGCGCGCGCGCGCATTCATTGAGGATGGTTATCTTTGGAACTCGGGCAATTTCATCTTTCGCGCCGACGTCATGCTGGAGGAGCTTCAGCGCTTCGAGCCCGAGATCGCGGCCGCGACTGCGGCGGCGGTGGGGAATGCGAAAAAGGACCTCGGCTTCGTCGTCCTCGACCACGAGTCCTTCGCCAAGGCGCCGAAGACCTCGATCGACTATGCGGTAATGGAGCGAACCGAGAGGGCGGCGGTGTTGACGGCCGATGTCGGATGGTCGGATGTCGGCGAGTGGTCGACGGTCTGGCGCCTCAGCCCGCGTGACGCCAACGGCAACAGCCTGCGCGGACGGGCGGTGGTCATCGACTCATCGAACGTGCTGGTGCGTTCGGAAGAGCAATTGGCCGCTGTTATGGGCCTCCACGATGTGATCGTCGTGGCGACCGGCGACGCGGTCCTGGTCGCCGACCGGTCACAGACCGCCAAGGTTAAAATGCTCGTCGAGCGCCTCAAGGCCGAGGGCCATCCGGAAGCGACCGAGCATCGGCGCAATTACCGACCGTGGGGCTATTATCAGAGCATCGATCAGGGCTCGCGCTACCAGGTCAAACGTATTGTCGTGCGGCCCGGCGGCCGCCTCTCGCTGCAAAAGCACCACCACCGCGCCGAGCACTGGGTGGTCGTGCGCGGCGCCGCCGAGGTCACCCTCAACGACAAAGTGACGCTCGTTCACGAGAACGAATCGATCTACTTGCCGATTGGCTCGACCCACCGGCTCGCCAATCCAGGCAAGATCGACGTGGAGCTGATCGAGGTTCAGACCGGCAGCTACCTTGGAGAGGATGATATCCTGCGTATTGAAGATGACTTCAACCGAACGTGATCGGATACTGAGCGGGCTAAGTAAAGGACTTAATTAGCCAGAGAAGCCGATCATTTCGACCAGGAGTGGGCTAGCGATAGACTCGGCGTGCGCCGTGGATTTGCTGGAATGCTGAAAAAGGCTGGCCTTACAATGGACGATGTTATGGCGGAGGCCTTCGCAAAATTTGACTCCTTCGAATGTTTCGATCGCATGCTCGCAAGCGCCGAGGCGCGCCGTAACAACGCCTACGCGAGATTGATCGTCACCGCTCAGCATTCGGCGCCGCAGTGCGGCGAGTGGTCGATGAATTCGAGGACACGGAGTTTCGAGACGTCGAAACCGGCGAACTGATTGGAAGAACGCTTCCCTGACTAGCGATCGCCAACAGCGCGCCAATCGCCGACGCGAATCGAGCTGGGCCCAAGACTCCAGCGGGAAAGGCTCGCGCGGCCCAAAATGCTTTTCGTCATGGGTTGAATGTTTCAGTTCTCTCTTCGAACGCTCGCACTCATGCAGCGCCCACACCACCGGTCCGTTCAAGCCCCTCAGCGTCCGCGTCGGAATCACAGATGTCATGCAACATCCCTTGGCAGAGTAAAGGATCAAAGCCACGTCAACATTGCGGATCGCGGCTCGAAAGGTATGGTGTCCCTTGCGCCTAAGGTCCTTGGATGTTCGCGAAAAAGTCTGTCCAAATGCCTTATAATGATAATGCGAATAACCTTGCAGGCCAGCCGGCTCTCTCCGGACGGCCTATCGCGCAATTGTTGACTAAGGGCCTTTGGGCGTTGCGCCGCAACGAACGACGCGTTGCTTCCTCGGGCCTATTCGACGAGCTTTGGTATGTCGCGAACAATCCGGACGCTGTGCGCTTTCCCGGTGGGGCACTTCGCCACTATATTCGGGTTGGCGCCAGAGCGCTTCGCGATCCGAACCCCTACTTCGACGCGGCGCAATATACTGCTCGGCATCCCGAGGCGCGGGCAAATCCGATCGTCCATTATCTCAGGCGCGGGGCGACGGAAGGCTTTCGCCCCTCACCCGCATTTGATCCTGTTTGGTACCGAGCAACCTATGCGGACGTCGCGGCGGCGCGGATCGAGCCCTTGAGCCACTTTCTCCGCGTCGGCAGGAGCGAAGGACGCCTTCCCAAAGAACCCCAGGATTTCCGTCCCGTCGACGCAGCAGAACTCGTATGTCTTAAGCGATCCGCTTCGCCGGAAACCATGGCGCTATTCGTAACTTATGCACCAGCCGGCCACATCAAGCCGCACGTGCCGCCTTACCTCGCGGCTTTGGCTAGAGAAAGGGTTTCGACGACCCTGATTGTGAACGCCGACCATCCAGCGGCAGTGCCACACGCCGACGTGATCGATCTGGTCGATGGGCTCTATCTGCGCCAGAATCAGGGCTTCGACTTCGCTGCTTGGTCGCATGTCGCCCGCGGAACCGACTTTTCCCGGACCCGCAGTCTTTATCTCATCAATGATAGCGTTGTCGGGCCGCTGAACGCCGAGCGCTTCTCGGAGGTCATGGACCGAATTCGCGCATCCAGCGCTCATCTCGTCGGCCTCACGGAAAGCCTCCAGATCGAACGCCACTTTCAGAGCTATTTTCTGGTCGCCAAGGCTGAAGGCGTAGCCGCTCTGGTCAGCTTTCTCTCAGGCGTAAAGGCTTACCGCGACAAGCATGCCGTGATCATAAGCTACGAGGTGCCGCTGCTGCGGCATTTTCTACGGACGGGCCTTCGCGGCGAAGCGCTGCTTCCCCCGTCGATGCGCGGGAACGCGTCCATCGAGGAATGGAGAGAGCTTCTCGAGCGAGGCCTGCCGTTTGTGAAGGTCTCGGCGTTGCGTTCCGAGAGCGGGGACTGGCGGGAAGTCTTGCGCGTCCAAGGATATGATCCGCGGATCGTTGAAGGCACTTTGTCCCTCCTCGAACAAACCTAGATCCGCTCAATCTGAAGCGTTTTGTTCATTGGTCGGCGCTCAACTCTCTGCTGCGCCGACTCGGAACGACGATTTCGCGGCGACGATGAAGAATAGTAAACGGGCGAGCTTTCAGGATGTTCAGCCACGTCGATCCGGTCCCTGGCCTTGTTTCCTCTCGACCTTCGCGGCTGGAGGCTGGATAGCATCGGACAACGGCTCGGACCCGGTCTCATCTAACGAGCATGTCAATCTCGATCGCCGCCAAAGCTTGAGCGCAATCGGCAGGGGATCGATGCTGGTCCCAGCCCACCATGAGGCCTCATCGCCATATCGATGCAGCTCGCGATGATGAAAACGGCAGACTGGGACCGTGTATTCGTCGCTGACCTTGCGGCTTAGCGCTCGGGGTTGGGCGAAGCGGATATGATGCGCTTCGGCGGGCGTGCGACCGCAGATGACGCAGGGTTGCGTGGCGACGAACTTGCACTGCTCCTTGTCGCGCAAGCGAATGGTTTTCGCTGTAACGCGACGGGGCTCGACAATGGTCGTTTGAGGAGCGGCTGCCTCCAGAGCGTCGAACGCTTGGCCTTTCGCCAGGTTAGGCTCGTCGGCCGGAACGGCAATCGCGTTCGGCCCATTGGTGCTCGGGCTCGTCCCGGTAGCGCTCGCGCGTCCTCCCTCGATCGTGACGAGCCGCTCCCGGAAGCTGGCTTCTAGAGTTTCAGCATCGGCGTGGGCCAAGGTGTTCTTTGCCGGCAGGTTCTTCTGAACCCAGTCGGCGGCCTCGTCGGCTGATTTGAGGTCGGCGAGCTCGGCGACCAGTCGGTCGCGCAGCGCCTCCGACTCGTCCGTGGCCAGCACGATGCTCGGGGGCCTGATCACCCTGGCCTTCCTACTGGCGGCCAACCGGGCGATAGGTCGCTCATCAGCCACCGGCTTCGTCGACGTTTGCATATCGAGACCGGATTTCGGATCGGCGTTGCTGCCCGCGCCAAGGTCTGGCGCATCGAGATCGTCCTCCCCTGCGATTCCAACCAAGGTGAAGAGCGCGTACCGCCGCGCATAGGTGAGCGCCGCTCCCATGCGGCGCGGCGCCGCCGTCTCAGCGATTGGGCACACCGGCCATTCGGACGATAGCCACTCCCCGGACGCATGGGCGAGCATCGTCGTAAGGCGGATCAGACCCGCTTCTTTGTCGATGGCGGTGGTCTGCACCGTGGCGATCTCGTGGCCGCCGAGCGCCTTGCGCACGATGTCGAGGCCGCTCGAGAGGGCGGCGTAACGAAACCTCTGATCCGTCTCGCGTGGGCTGGAGGCGCGAATGGTCGCCACCCGCGACTTCTCCGGATTGGTCAGTTCGGCCTGCGCCTTGGCAAGGGCGGCGGCGATCGCGCCGATCGTTTCACTGGACTGCTGCATCGCTATCCCCATGGGTGAAGAGATCGAAGCTAACCGAGCCCGCCTTCGACCGCTTCGCCCGAACGCCATGCCCAGACGCTTCCTTGGCATCCTCCGGCATCAAGGCCTTGAGCTCGGACTTCGCTCGCTCATGGTCGAGGAAGGCCGAACGCGTCCGGCAGAAGACGCCGGCGAACTGCGCCCATGAATTGGACCCGCTCATGTCAACGATCCGAATCGCGGCGGCCCTGAGCCCCGGAGGCTCAACGCCGTAAGGACGAGGGGTGTCTCCGGTCTCGACGCAGCGCCAGAACCTGCGCTCGGCGGTGATGAGAAAATGCTGGTAGAGCGGATCGGCGGGTATGGCCATCTCAATCCATTTTCCACCACCGGTGATGATCGAGAGCGCGGCCGTTCTCGCGTTCACCACCCACATGTTGCGCTGCAGCTGGGCCATATGCTTTTCGGCCGCAGCCACTTCGGAGAACGACCAGGGCAGCGTGAATTTGGCTTCAAATACAGCGTCGACATCTTCGACAAAGCCGTCCAGCGTCGCGGCCATCCAGCGATGCACAGGGTGGCGCGCCCAGCGCTGAACGTCGGTCACGAGGCGCCCGGTGTTTCGCTCGTACCAGTTCCGGTTCAGCGCTTCAGTGGCGACGCCGAGCTGGACGACGAGATTGTCGCTGAGATCCTCCGGCTCGCTCTCGCCGCGCTTTTCCCGCCAGAGGTGGATCAAGGCCTCCTCGTCCCCGCTCATGATAATCCGAGCGTCCGAGCCGCCGATGAACAGGCGGCGATCCACGCTGGCCTTGTTCGTGCTCCGAGTCATTGGGTTCTCCTTGAGTTCACGGCGCCGTCCCGAGAGACGACAAATGACCCGTCTGGTCAGCGCTCAGGCGGCAGGCGCGGCTCAACAGCTGAATACGGATCGAATCGAGATCGGCGATGTGAGCAGCGACGAGTTCCACCAATTCGGCGCCGACGTCTGCGGCGACCTGGACCTTGTGGAAATCGGCCGCGACCCCGGCGGCTGTGAGTTCTGCCGAATGTCGCCATCGCAATGTTGGCCGAGTCAGAGCGCCGTCGGCATAGAAGACCGCCATCCGCAGCGCCCCGTCGTCCCTAGAGTCGCACCCGCGCTTAGTCAGAAATTGGGAAATCTCGGCGTTCTCTTGAGCGAAGCGCTTGATGGCTTGACGCCCAAGGCGCGTATGCCGGTCGAGGGCGTAGAGTGGGACGCCATTGATCAGACCTGACGGCGCCAGCGGAGAGCCAAGGAGCTCACTCTCGCTCCCGGCGGCCGCCAGCCAAAGCAAGGGCAGCAACAAAGGGAACGGCTCACGGGCTCTCCTGATCGCCACGGCGACCGCCTCAAGCAGCCGCTCGGGAACGCCGAGCTCGGCGTAGGTTTGCATGAGAGCGCCCAGGTCGCCGGGACCCACTCGTTGTTCTCCCCACGACTCGACCCCTGAAGAATGCCAGACGGCGAGCGCGCGCTCGGGCAAAGACAACGTCGGATCTGCGACGAATTCGAGCCGCCGAGCGACTGAAACGGATCGACATTTTGATCGCATGGTCTCAAGGGCGGGATCGTGCAGCACAACGGCGAACAGCGAGTCGGCGCTGCGGTCTTTGGGGGCCTCAGCAAGCATCCGAGCCGTCGCCAGGACGGCCGCTTCGTCCTTTCCCATTTCGCGTAGGGCTTTCGCGTTCGCGCAGCGCGTCGCCGTCGTGACGACGGCCCGGAGCGCGGCGATTCCGATGTCCTCGCAGACGATGATCAGCAATCGCCGCCATGTTGAGCTTGGATCGTTTCGATAGAGCGTTGCGAGGGCGCGTTGGGCAGTCAGGCCGTCGCCGCGCCGGATTGACTTCTGCATGGCGCTCAAGGCGAGCCATCGATCGCATCGCAACGGGTCGATTGCGTTGAGGGCCTGCGAATGATCGATGGACTCGACCTCGCTTTGGAAAAGGTCATTGCTGCGATCGTCCATTATACTCACCAGTAAATTGTAACTATAAATACTATACTTAAGTGTACTAAAATGTAGATTAAAATACTACTCTCAACAAATATTTTTACTTTGCTTTAATCAAATCGGTGATAGCCAATGATAGCCACCAAATTTGTTTCAATACCTGGATCCAGTCCAATGCTCCGCGCCCTTCAGCCCGCCGAGGGCCGGACCGGCCTTGAAAGGCTTGCTCGGCCGCGGCGCTCGTCGGCCCGAGCTCACGTCGCGCTAAGAGATTGTTGTCTTGCATTGGACAAGATCAGCGAAATGATTCGTCCCGATTGCGCGGACGTTCGCGTGTGAGTCGTTAGCGCAGCACGACGTTTGCAGGCCGATCCGGGAAAACGAGAGTGGCGCGAAAACCAAGACAAGCGGCGCGAAGGCGAACGCATTCCTGTGCGACGACGACGCCAACAGTCCGACGCGCGATTCAGGGGAGCGAGGAGACAAACATCGCCCTCGCCAAGCGATATCGTGTCAATCGCAAGACGATCGCCAAATGGAAGGCGCGTGAGTTCATTTCCGACGAGCGAATGGGCCCGAAGAATCCCCGCTCAAGCCTTCTCACGCTCCGCGATGAAGCGATCATTCTCGCCTACCGGTGGCGCACCCGCCTCGCGCTCGATGACGCCCATTTCCGACTCAAACGTCTGATGCCGAAGCTGAGTCGCTCAACGCTGTATCGATGTCTGAAGCGCCGGGGGCTCAGCCGGATCGGCTCGACCAAAACCTGTCCGCCGCTCACGACTGTCGCTAGAACCGGGCCCTACCTCTTTGAGATCACCGCCCATGAAGTTGTTTTCCATGACCCTGACTTCGGCCTGATCTTTCCCGTCCTTCTTGCCGTCGAAGAGATCACGAAGCACGTTTATGCGGAGGTCTCGTCGGCTACGCCTGAAAAGGCCGCAGCGTTTCTCGTCAACTTGATCGCTCAATCCCCCGAAAAGATCATTGCGGTCAGCACCGAAATGCATCCGGCGTTCACCGACTGGAGCGCGGGGTTCAACGAAGACATGGCCTCGGTTGGTCCTCATCCCTTCGCAGTCGCCTGCCGTGCCCACGGGATCGTTCACGTTCGGTCGACTCCGCCCAACACGAAGGCGCCGAAAGTCCGCCCCCGCGGTGTCGAAATCCGATAGCGGGAGGTCCGTCGGGGATCGCGTCAGTCAGCGCCGGCTTGGTTGCAACGCCCCTCGGGACATCCTTTTGTCGCCTCCGGACACTCGAACGGCAAGATCGACGTCCAAATCCGTCCCTCATGCAAAGGCGTCGTTGCGAAAAAAAGCGTCAAAGACAGTCTCATAAGCACCCTTGAGGCCCTTTTAGGCGGCCAATTCAATGATTTATCCTGACCATGACATCGTTGAACTATGGGATCGACACTACGAAACTATGACCATCTAACGTGGAAATTGCCGTCCTCTTATGACGCTCAAACCAGAACACAAGGCCACGATGCTGTCTCAGAAACCGGGGCTTCGATACGAAAAGACGTCCAAAAGGTTCGGTTCAGGGCTTCAGCGCCCAATTCCGCGTTCCCGAGACGTTCCGACCATGACTTTGATGAAATTTCGGGATGGTCACCGCGAAACTACAACCATGACACCGCGAAATTCGAGGTGCCAACCATGTCGCGAAAGATGTCGCTGACCAGCCTCACAAGTTGATGCTTTGTAGGAATAATCAATAATAATCAAGTGCTTAGAGTTTGTCCAGGAGAAGTCATCCACTGCGAGATTTTTTGCGCCTTTCCCCACCCATAATTTCTGAGCTATTCTCGGCGGGTAGATTGACTGCAAACGCAGGGCTTCCCAAGGCTAGGTTCATGACTCGGAGCTGGAGCCACTCCAGACGATCTTTGTCACCCTAGGTACGTTCGGCGCATGTTGCGGCGTCCGGATCATGGGAACGAACTGCTTCGAGCGATCCGAATTCTTCGATGTGCGAGTCCAGGCCAATGACCCTCGCAAAGTCGGAAGGCTTGGCGGCGCCCGTGCGCATCGCCGTGTTCAGGCTCTCCTGGATCAGCACGACGAGTTTCTCCTCGCCCACCCGCTGGCGCCAGCGCCTCAGCGACGACCGGTCGAACGGCAGCTTGTGGACGAAGAACTCCCCGCCGCAGAAAAGCTGATAGTATGGGTTCTCGATCCAGCGCGCGCACAGCTCCTCGTTGGACAGATTATGCGTATGCTTGAGGATCGAGAGCCCGCCATCAGCCGCGTGGGCAGCGGCGGTTGACCCGGCTTGTCCGAATAGACCGCGCCGAATCGCTCCTCCAGAAACCGCCAGTCGATCGTTCCGGCCAGCTTCACCAGCGGATGATCCATGTCGACGATCTGGTCGAGCCGGGCCTTGAAAAGATCGTTCTGACCGCTGTCCCGACGCTCCTTCCGCCGCATCGCGAATCGCCCCGTCGTCGTCACTGCGACGGCAGGGAATCATGCCTCGAAGACCCATTCAATTTGCAAGCTTGAGGCCCGCTCGACTGGCCAATCCTGCAAAAACAAATACTTCAAAATCCCCCCAGACGCCAATCAGGGCGTCTCAGGGTTCTTCACGGGAGACGAGCTACAAGGGCTTTCCGCACGGCATGCCAACCACCCATGCCGAGACGATCAACGCCGATCTTCTCGCCTTCATCAAGAGCTGAGGCTTGGGATTAACTCACCCGTTCGATCAGCGCCATCGCTGCCGCGGGGTTCCGCACCTTGTGGCCGCTGATGACATAGAGAAAAACCTCGCGGCCGGCGCCGTCGGGCTTCGGCGCCGGCGCGACGGTCGCGAGATCTTGCGGCGAGCCGCCGGCGGCCCAGGTTTTCGCGCGGGCCCCCCATTGATCGAGGGCGGAGGCGGAATATCCGTGCTCCTCGGTTTCGGTCGTCCCCATGATGCGCGCGTAGACGAATGGCGCGGTGACGTCGGCGATCTGCGGGTAGTCGGAGTCACCAGCCATCACGACGGCGACCCCGTGCTCGCGCGCAAGCGCGATGAAGTCGGGATGTTTGAAACTCTCGTGGCGTACCTCGACCACGTGTCGGATGGCGAGCCCGTCGACCGATTTGGGCAATAGCTTGAGGAACGCAGCGAAATCCTCGGCGTCGAAACGCTTGGTGGTCGCGAACTGCCAGTTGACCGGTCCGAGCTTGGCCTTGAGTTCCGTCACGCCGGTCTTGAAAAAACGCTCGATCGACTCGCCGGCTTCGGCGAGGATGCGGCGGTTGGTGGCGAAGCGGGGTCCTTTGACCGAGAAGATGAAATCGTCCGGCGTCTCGTCATGCCACTTCATGAAGCTCGCCGGCTTCTGCGAGCCGTAGTACGTGCCGTTGATCTCGATCGAGGTCAGTTTCGAGCCTGCATATTGGAGCTCGCGCGCCTGCGTCAGACCCTTCGGAAAGAAAGCACCACCGCGCCACGGCTCATAGGTCCAGCCGCCGACGCCGATCCGAATCTTTCCCGCAGGCGTCTCCTTGGCAGCCAATTCGAGCCCTCTATTTGCGCGCAACCGCGACCGTACGTCCGCCGGTCAATTCAACGAGATCCGAAGGCGTCAGGCGAAAGACGGCGTTGGGCGTGCCGGCGGCCGCCCAGATTTGCTCGAAGCCGAGCAGCGATTCCTCGACGAGAACGATTGGCTTGGTCTTGTGGCCGACCGGCGGCACGCCGCCGATGGCGAAGCCCGTCGTCTCGCGCACAAAATCGGCGTCGGCGCGAGCGATCGGCTCGCCAATTGCCGCGGCTGCCTTCTTCTCATCGACGCGGTCGACGCCCGAGGCGATGATCAAGACTGCTTGCCCGCTTGTCACGCCGCGGAAGATCAGCGACTTCGCGATCTGCGCGACCTCGCAGCCGATCGCCGCTGCAGCATCGGCGGCGGTGCGCGTGCTGGCGTCAAACTCGAGAACCTTGAATCGGTCGCCGAGCGCCGCCTGAACCTTGAGCGCGGAGAGGCTTTCAGCGGGCTTCACCCGGGCGATCCGATCGGCTGCCGGGTACGTCTCCCAGCCATCAGCATCATCGCGGTGGAACTCTGGCGACGGCAGGCGATTCTGTGGGCCTTGGCTCTCGCGCGACAACGAACGCGCGCTCTCCGGAGACGCGAATGTCGACCTGATCGCCATCCTTCAGCCCCAGCTCCTTCACCACGGCGATGGGAAGGCGGATGGCGAGGGCGTTGCCCCATTTGGCGACCTTCATGAGGCTCTCCTACAGATGAGGCGTTTCGATCAGCATTATACGTCGCCGCGGTCAAGGACGGTTGATGCAATTGAGTCGGACCTTCGTCGTCGCATCGTCGGACGCGAGATAAATAAGAATATTCGCGTCGAATAAAATACCGGCATTCGCTTCTGCCCGATCGAACTTGAAGTCTGGCGGTAGCCGACCGCGATAGGCGCGCACCTGGTTCAAGAAGTCCTCTCGACCTGGCTTCCGCGCAACACCGAACTCACGCGCACCGGCGACGTGAATCTCAATTTCCTTGAGCCTCAACGCATTCGTAACGGCCGCAGGAAGGCGGACGGCGAGACTGTTGCCCCACTTTGCGACCTTCATGCGGCTCTTCTACAGACTAGCATTTCGATTAGCTCTATCCTGCGCCGCGCAACGGGTCTAACCGCGGTCGTCATCGCGAGCGTATGCGAAGCGATCCAGGGAACATAGAGCACCTCGCGTTCCCCTGGGTTGCTTCGTCGTCATAGCCCGTCGAACGATGAGCGTCTCTCGACGCCCTATCGCTCCTCGCAATGTCGGTCCTATCCAACCGCGTCGCGTTTCAGCGCTCGCGTAAGCATCAGCCCTCACACCTCCGCTTGCGCGCGGGCTTCGTATTCGCGAAGGTCCTTCTTCGATATCTTGCCAACCGGCGTCTTCGGCAACGCGTCGCGGATTTCCATGGCGCTGATCATTTCGTGCTTTCCGAGACGCTCCTTCAGAAACGCCTTCATCTCCTCGAGCGTCAGCGGCGGCGCGCCGGCCTTCAACTTGACGAAGGCCTTCGGCGTCTCGCCGCGATAGTCGTCCGGAATTCCGATGACGCTCACTTCCTCGACCGACGGGTGCTGATAGATGGCCTCTTCGATGTTGCGCGGATAGACGTTGAAGCCGCCGCAGAGCAGCATGTCCTTGGTGCGGTCGACGATATAGACGAAGCCGTCCTCGTCCATGGTGCCGACGTCGCCGGTGCGAAAGAAACCGTCCGCCGTCATTGCGTCCGCGGTCTCTTTCGGCTTTTTCCAATAAGCCTTCATGACGTTCGGGCCCTTGACGCAAATCTCACCGCGTTCGCCAAGCTTAACCTCGCGCTCCGGGTTGGCGACGTCGATGAACTTCATCTCCGTGCCGGGATAGGGAAGGCCGCAGGAGCCGCGCCTTCTTCCCCCCTCGCGCGGGTTGAAGGTTCCAGCCGGCGCAGTCTCCGTCATGCCCCAGCCTTCGTTCAATTGGCAGCCGATAATGCTTTCGAACCGTTCCTGCACGGCGAGCGGCAGCGGGGCGCCGCCCGAACCGCACAGGCGCAGCGACGAAAAATCCATCTTTTCGAGACCGGGCACGCTGAGCAGCGCAACGTGCATCGTCGGCACGCCCATGTAGACGGTGATCTTCTTTTCAACGATGTCCTTGACTGCGGCTGCGGGATCGAAGCGCGGATGAAGGACGAGCTCCGCGCCCAACTTGAAGCCAAGCAGCATGACGACGGTGAGCGAATAGATGTGAAAGAGCGGCAGGATGCATAAGACGCGCTCTTCGCCCACGCGCAGGCCCTGTTCGCCGCGCGTCATCACTTCCGTATAGAGGGAACAGGCTGCGGTGAGATTGGCGTGCGTCAGCATCGCGCCCTTGGGCGAGCCTGTGGTGCCGCCGGTATATTGGATGACGGCGAGTTCGTCGGTGAGCGCGCCGAGCGGGTGGACCTGATAGCGGCCGTCGTTGTCGATGAGATCGCGGAACGCGATGTGGCGCTCGTCGCGCTTGACGTCACCCAGCATCCCCGCTGCGGTCATTTGCGCTTTGACCACCTCGGGCGCGGGCGTCATCTCCGCGAATTCGCCGACGACAAGCGTTTTGAGGCGGGTGGAAGCGAGCAGTTTTTCCGCCTGGGGATAACACGAGGCGACGTCAAGACTGACAAGGATGTCGGTCTCGCTGTCTTCGACCTTCAATTGGAGCGTTGGCAATGCGTCCAGCGGCGAGTAGTTGACGACTGCGCCGCCTGCCTTCAGCACGCCAAAAAAGGCGATGACGTAATGAGGCGTGTTGGGAAGGAAGAGACCGACATGCACGCCGGGCCCGACGCCGAGCTTCTGGAAGCCGGCGGCTGCGCGGTTCGCGAGCGCGTCGAGCTCCGCGTAGGTTATGCGCTTGTTCATGAAGTCGAGCGCGGGCCGCGGGCCAAATCGTTCCGAGGCTTGCTCCAGCACGGTCTGTACAGGCGAGAGCTCGAGAGGCGCGTTCTGGCGAACGTTTGAGGGATAGGACTTCACCCACGGATGAACCGACATCGCCTGTCCTCGCGCTTCCTCTGGTTCTTTCGGTCCGGCGGCGGTCGCCGGCGGCGGATTCAATCTCAGTTGGCGCGTTCTCAGGCAACCGTCAAGCGCCGGCGCTTCGCCGGAGGGGAGCGATCGTTGCGCGTCGAGGCTGGGGGGCGCAGGATAGGCTGAAGCGGAGGAGCGTCGCTTAGTCGCGCCCTTGGCCACGGAGGTCGTGAGCGATGGCGGACGAAAGCAAGCGTCCTGTATGCGCGGTGGTCGGCGTCGGCACCGGCAATGCCGAGCCGCTCGCCAGGCGTTTCGCCGCCGACGGATACGCCATTGCGCTGATGGCCCGACGCACCGAGCTTACGGCCAAGCTCGCCGCCGAATTGCCAAGCGCCAAGTCTTACGCGTGCGATGTCACCGAGGCGGCCTCAGTCGAGGCGGCGTTCGCGGCGACGCGCGCGGATCTCGGGGAGGTGGATGCGCTCATCTATAACGCCGGCTCAGGCGTCTGGGGCCATGTCGAGGAGGTCAGGCGGAGGATCTCGAGCGCTCCTGGTGCGTCAACACCCTCGGCCTCTTTCTTAGCGCCCAGCAGGCGATTCCAGCCATGCGCCGTAAGGGTGAGGGGTCGATCATCGTCGTCGGCGCGACCGCCTCGCACCGGGGCGCGGCCGGCGCGGCGGCCTTCGCTCAAAGCAAGATGGCGCAGCGCGCGCTCGCCGAGTGGATGGGCCGCCATCTTTGGCCTGCAGGCATCCATGTCGCGCTGATCATCGTCGACGGCGTGGTTGGCGGCCCGGTGACGCGCGCGCGGTTTCAAGACCGCCCGGACGACTTTTACATCGATCCCGTCGGCGTCGCTGCGATTGCCGCCGACCTCGTCAAACAAGACCGCTCCGCCTGGAGTTTCGAAGTCGAAGCCCGGTCGTTCAAGGAAAAGTGGTGAGCAGGGGGCATGGGGTCTCGCAGGTCAAGCCGCTAGGACAACGAAACTTGTCAAAACGGTGGAACAATCACCCCACATCCTTGTTGATAACCAAGATTGGGCATGGGAGGAGATGAGAAATCAGGTCGTAAGATGACAGCGTTAGTTTTTGAGGCCTATGGCGCGCTCTGTTGTTTCGCGTTGGCCGTGTTTCTCGCATGGGCGGCCGTGGCCAAATTGAGGCCGACTTGGACGAGGAAGAATTTGATCTCGCCGAGCTTGAGAAGCTTAGGAAGCCCGTGAGCCTTGAGCCGTTTGGCGATGCTCTCTCGATCGAGCCTCCGATCATGGAAGAGCCCTCGCACCTCTTCCATATCGGCGACCCTCGACCGATCTAGTCTTGAGTTTTCGAGCCGAAGCCCGGTCGTTCAAGTAAAAGTGATGCGGCGGGCTTATTTATGTGGCGCCGCGAGAAACTTGCTGAGCTGACATGCTAGTATCCATGAGAAACTTGCCGCACTGGCATGCTAGTATCCGTCTAAATCGTTATAGCTAACCACCGCGTATGGGCGAGTGAAGCTAGAAGAAGGGAGCTTCATACATAATTAACATCATATAACAGTGTAAATTTCCATAAAGAGCACTGTCAATTTGTCGCGAAATCCGCCTCCACATCTTTGTCAATACCGAATCAATTTTCAATCTGTTATTTTACCTGTTGGGTATGCGGGAGGGAATACGAAACCAGGTGGTGGGATGATAGCGCTCGTTTTTGAGGTATATGGCGCGGTTTGTTTTGTCGCATTGATCGCGTTCCTCGTCTTGGCTGCGGTGGCCAAATTGAGACCGGACTTGGAGGAGGAACAGTTTGATTTCATCGAGCTTGAGAAGCTTAAAAAGCTCGTCAACTCTGAGCGGTCTGACGATGTTCTCTCGCTCGAGCCGCCGATCATCGAAGAGCCGTTCTGGTCGCCGCCAGCCCGTCCGGTAAAGCAAAGCAAGCGTCTGGTCCGATTGCGCCCGCACCTGCTCCATACCCGCAAGCCTCACACGATCTAAATTCTCGAGACCGAAGCGCGGCCCTTCAATGAAAGGCGAGCGCCGATCCCTGACTCACGCGGCTCACGATGGCGAGGTTTAGGCTCACGCCCCCGCGGTGAGACCGAACGCCGCGAACAGCTCAGCCGGATCGCTCCAGATCTTATCCACCCGCCAGCCCGACCGTTGCGCCGCGTGGGCGAAGCCCGCGACGTCGAACTTGCGGCAAGTCTCCGTATGGATGGTCTCGCCCTGCGCAAACGAGAAGCTGCGGCCAGCCACGGAAACCACCTGAGCCCTCAGGCTGACGATGTGCATCTCGATTGCGGACTCGCGCTCGTTCCATCGGGCCTCGTGCGCGAACGCATTGAGGGCAAAATCGCCGTCGAGTTCGCGATTGATGCGGACCAGCAGATTGAGATTGAAGTCCGCAGTGACGCCTTGCTTGTCATCATAGGCGGCGATCAAGGTTTGGATGTCCTTGCGCAGGTCGACGCCGATGATCGCCTTGCCGTTGTGGCCGACATGCTCGCGCATCCGCCCTAACAGAGCAGCCGCGTCGGATGGCCCAAGATTGCCGAGCGTCGAGCCAGGAAAAAACGCAGCCCGTGGACGCGCAGGAATGTCGGCTGGAATGTCAAAGTCGACCGTGAAATCCGTGATGATCGGCCGCGTCGGCAACTCAGGAAATCGATCGCGAAAGCGCTCGACCGTCTCCACGAGAAAATCCGCCGCGATATCGATCGGCGCGTACATTCGCGGCGCATGAAGGGCATCGATGAGGATTTCGGACTTGATTGCCGCTCCGGCGCCATATTCGAGCAACACGGCGCCTTCGCCACAGAGAGCCGCCATCTCCTCGGCATGGCCCCGAAGAATCGCCGTCTCGGTCCGGGTCAAATAATATTCGTCGAGGCGGGTGATCTCCTCGAACAGCTCCGAGCCGCGCTGGTCATAGAGCCATCGGCTGGGCAGCGTCTTTTGTCGTTGCGACAGACCCGCGAGCACATCGGCTCGAAACGCTTCGTGCTGGCTGAGTTTCGATTCGACGAGGTCGAGCATGTCAGACGTCTCCCGCCAGCCTGAGCCCCGAGAACTGCCATCGTGCATCGGGGGGAAAGAAATTGCGGTAACTCGGCCGCATGTGATCGACCGGAGTCGCACACGAGCCGCCGCGCAAGATGAACTGCCCGGACATGAACTTGCCGTTGTACTCGCCGACTGCCCCTTCCGCCGGCTTGAAGCGCGGGTAGGGCGCAAAGGCGCTCCGCGTCCACTCCCACACATCGCCGTAGATCTGACGTAGGCCCGTTTGCCCAGCTTGTGCAGGCGCAGGACGCAAGCGTCCCGAGTCGACGAAGTTTCCGCGTAGGGGCTCGCCAAGCGCGGCATGCTCCCACTCGAACTCAGTGGGCAACCTTCGCCCGACCCAGGTCGCGAACGCGTCAGCTTCGTAATAGCTCACATGCGTGACCGGCGCGTCGGGATCGACCGGCTGCGCCCCGCGCAGCGTCATCGACCAATAGCCGCCCTCACGCTCTTCCCAATAAAGCGGCGCGCTCCAGCCCTCCGACTGCACGGTCGCCCAGCCCGCCGAGAGCCAGAGCAGGGGCGCCCGATAGCCGCCATCGGCGATGAACGCCATCCACTCCGCATTGGTGACGAGGCGGTTCGCGAGTTCATAAGGTTCGACCAGCACGCGATGGCGCGGCCCCTCGCAGTCGAAGCAGAAGCCCTGGCCGTCGTGTCCAACCTCAACCACGCCGCCATCGAACTTCCGATACACAGGCGGCGCGCTGTCGGTCTTGCCGACCGCAATGGGGCCCGGATCCTTGTAGGCCGGATGCAGAGGGTTCTGCGCGAACAGGTGCAGAATATCGGTGAGCAACAATTCCTGATGCTGCTGTTCGTGATTGCAGCCGAGTTCGATCAGCCCGGCGACGGCGGAGCCAAGATCATCCTGCATCAGCGACACCATCGCGCGGTCGACATGGTCACGATACGCAATGATCGTCTCGAGTGCGGGGCGTGTGATCATGCCGCGTCGCGGACGCGGCTGACGGGCGCCGATGCTCTCGTAATAGGAATTGAACAGGAAATTGAACTGAGGATCGAACGCGCGGTATCCTGGGAGATTCGGTTCGAGAATCATCCTCTCGAAAAACCAGGTCGTATGCGCGAGGTGCCATTTGGCTGGGCTGGCGTCGGCCATCGACTGGACGGTCGCGTCGGCGTCGGACAAGGGCGCGCCAAGGCGCGCGCCTGCTTCGCGCACCGATTGATAGAGCGTGCTGAGATCGGGGTTTCGCTCCGGAGCGCCATGGGGCTTCGAGACACGCATGCGATTCTCGTCCTTGTTTAAGGGGCGCGGTCTGCACACCGGAGCGCCGCATATGGGAAGCTCATGAGCATTAGCGAGGGGCGGGACATGGAATAATTATTATTCCGGTTGCGAATGAGCGCATTCAGCGCAACTGGCCTAAATCCGGGCCGCAATGCGCCACAATTGCGACACCTAGCGGCCACGACGTGCCTCCATTGGCATGACCTGGGCCCTCCCGATGCTAAGCCCGAACTCAAACTCGCAAGCCCCACGATTGTTCCCTGGCCTGCGCGCATGCGTTTTGCTGACTCGTCATACGCACCGCGGCACTTCGAGTGTGAGGCTGAAGCGGTGCGTTCGCAAAACAACTAGCGTGGGCGCCGTGGCGTGAGCAATTGATCTTAAGGTATTGGAAAAATCCCGCACGTGGAGTGATCTCGCGGCGCTCGAGCCGACGCGCCACGCGCGGCCCCACGCTAACCGGCAACCGCCGCCAAGGTTGGATACGCTCGACGCCAGCGAAGAGCATCGGCTCGTCGTTCGATGTGTGAGCCCCGTCACAACCCAAGCCTCCCGCTGCCGCTTACGGTGGTGAATCGGTAGAGCCGGCGTTTCGAAGCAGCGTCAGCGCAAGAGCGACAACGTTGCCAGGATGCCCGCCCGCGCAGAGCGAGGCGTTCCCCGCGAGCCAATCGGGGAGCCGCCGATGTCAACCGTGGTCGCCGAACATGCAATTGTCATCGGAGCCGGGATGGGCGGCCTCGCCGCCGCGAATGCCGTCGCGCCCTATTTCAACAACGTCAGCGTGCTCGACCGGGACGCGCTGCCGGAGGGACCCGACGTCCGACCCGGAACGCCGCAAGCGAAACACGCGCATGCCCTGCTTGCCGGAGGCTCGACGGCCCTCGAAGCGCTGTTCCCTCGCATCGGAACCGACCTTTTCAAAGCGGGCGCTATCAAAGGACGGGCCGGCCTGGCGCTCAGATACGAACAGCCTGGGTTCGATCCGTTCCCGCAGCGCGACCTCGGTTTCGACGCCTTCTTTCTCTCCCGACCCTTGCTTGAGAACGTCTGCCGGCGGCGGCTCACGCAGGAACCTAATGTCGAGCTTCGGCATCGATCTCGCGTCGCCGATGTCGCGGCGTCGTCTGACCAACGCGAAGCCTTCACCGTTCTGTACGAAGACGACGACGGAAAGCCGCATAGTATTTCGGCGGACTTGGTCGTCGACGCTTCCGGGCGCGCCGTCCCCACGATGTCGCTCCTGGACAAACTCGACACGTCCCCATTGGAGTGACCGAGATCGGCATCGATCAGGCTTGCGCCACGGCTATGTTCTAGATTCCGGCTAGCCGAGCCCGTGCGTGGATGGGTTTCGTGCATCTCGGGAATCCGCTCGAGCAAACCGGTAGCGGCCTGATATTCCCGATCGAGCACGAGCGCTGGATCGTGTCGATAGGCAGACTTCACGGTGGCGAGCTTCCCGAGGAGATCGAAGGCTTCAAGGCCTTCGTCAAAGCCTTCCGGACGCCGACCTTCTTCGACGCGATCAAGGGCGCAAGACAGATCGGCGAAATCGCGCGCTACAATATGCCCGCGAGCGTCCGACGGCGGTTCGATAGATTCGAGCGTTCCACAGTGGCATGATTCCGCTCGGCGATTCCGTCTGCCGATTCAACCCCATCTTCGGGTACGGCATGAGCGTGGCGGCGCGGGAAGCGGTCGTGCTCAACCGGCTTCTCGATTCACGCCGCGACCAAGCAGCGCAGCTGGACGGCTTGGCGCAGGATTACCTATCCGGCATTCAGAACTTGCTCGAAGCGCCGTGGGCCGTCGCGCTGACCGACTTCGTCTATCCGCAGACTCGCGGCGCGCGCCCGCCCGACCTCGAGAAAAGGCTTCAATATGGCGCCGCGCTCACCCGCCTTGCGGCCGAGGACCCGAAGACGCACCGGATCGTCATCGAGGTGAGACACCTCATCAGGCCGCAAAGCGCGCTGCGCGAGCCGGAACTCGCCAGGCGCGTGGCCGCGCTCATGCAGCCTGTCGCCTAACCGGACAGTGCGCAGCTTCAGTCGGGGCGTTCTCCCGTAATCGATGGCGAGATTAGCGTTCGTCGATCCGCTCGCGAAAGCGGATGAGATTCCAGAACGGGTCGATCGCGCCGGTCTCCAGCGTGTCCCATGGCGTCTTCTCAAGACCAGGCCGCATGTAGCGGTAGGCGTTGGCGCTGATCTCGCGATGGAATTCCTCCACGCCGCGCATCATCACACGCAGCCGCGCGCCCGGAGAGCCGTCTCCGTGATGCTCGCTCAGGTGCAGGATTAGGTCGCCGCGCGACACCTGGCGGTAGAGCGGCGCGTTGTCGTCAAAGCGGTGATCCCAATCGACCTTGAAGCCAAGGAAGCCCTGATAGAACTCGTCGGCCTTGGCGACGTCGAAGAATGCGCAGGATCGGAACGATGCTCATGAATTGAATGGTCATCGGGTCGCTCCTGTTCACGCCGTCACCATGGCGAATTGCCTCAACTGAAGCCGTCATGGCCCGGCTTCACCCGGCTTGAACCGGCCATCCGCGTGTTTGCGGTGGCGACTGCTTGATACACCATCGCGCAGAAACAGAGCGGCCAAGGCTCCATCGTAACGAACCGTTCTAACGGCTCTCCTTCGGCTCGAACAATGACCGCGCCTCATGTCACGTGGATGGCCGGGCTGGTCCCACGGCTGTCCGGTTCGAGTTCATCTCAGGCAGAGTTGCAGTTGGCGTGAGTCGAGCGGCGGTGGAGGCGGCGGTTTGCGGAGTTGCGTTAGGTCCTTTCTGTGCATGATGTTTGTTGGCACGAGTCGAACGAGTTCGAGGAAGCCGTGCGTTTCTTTGGTGAGCTTCTGCAGGATGCGCAGCAGGAGACAGGCGACGAGCGCGACGGCGATCTGGATACGCACGGCGTTTTCCGACCGACCGACGAATTTCGTGATCCTCAGCGTCTGTTTCATCAGCCGGAAGAACAGCTCGATCCCCCGCGGCGCTTATAGAGATCGGCAATTTCCTGCGCGGGCGCGTCGAGATCGTTGGTCAAGAGGCGCAGGGTCTCGCCGGTCTCGGTCTTGACCACGATTTCGTGCGACCCGCGTCCTGCATCGGGTTCTTGCGATTCATTGCCTGCCGCGCCGGCAGAAAGCCGATCCGGTCGCCGAGCACGGTTGTTCCAGGTGGAAGCGGCAGGTCGCGCGTGCTCATCAGCGGCGTGTTGGTCTTGAAACGCGTCAGCAGCCGGCCGCCCAGGGCGTCGAGTTTCGCCCAGAAGGCGAAGTCGTAATAGCCGAGGTCGAACACATAGGTCGCGCCCGCCTCGATCGGCATCGCCTTGGCGGCGCTCATGTCGTTGACGTTGGCGGCGGTGACGGCGTGGTAGATCGGCCGAGGTCGGGATCGTAGACATGCGCTCTTCACCCCGAAGACCGAGGTCGAGAAGCGCGCCCATTGCGCCCCGACTCCCGAAAGCCTCAGTCCGGTCGAGTCGATCAACCGACGGGCGTCCCGGATTTTGCGCCCCATGCCGCAACCGGCTTGAGCCAGCATGACCTCGAACAGCCACAGAACACGCTGAAATCGCGGTTACGATTGGCGTCGGCGAAGGTCGAGCGCTTCGGCGAGGGCGCCTTAGAGCCTGACTCAAAAGGCTACCTGCGGGCCAAGCGTCTGATGGCGAATTGGATTGCGGCGAGGGTTACGAACGCGGCTAGAGTTTCTGCGAGGTTCTGGTAGTCTTTGGCGAGACGGCGGTTGCGGCCAAACCATGAGAAGGTTCGCTCGACGACCCATCTCCGGGGCCTTTGATGTCGTCGGTGCGCTTGACGATTTCGAGCCGGAGCCCCGGCGAATCTGGCCACGGCATCCTTGACCTGATGGGCGTTGTAGCCTGCGTCGGCCCAAATAAGTTCCAGCCATGGAAAGCGCTGGCGGATCTTGTCGAGGACGAGGACCGCGCCACCGCGGTCCTGAATGCCAGCCGGATGGACGATCACATGCAGCGGCAGGCCTTCGACATCAACGAGGGCGTGTATCTTGTGGCCCTTCACCTTCTTGCCGGCGTCGTAGCCCACTGCGTTCTTTTCACTCCGGCTCGCGGCTTCCCCCTTTCCGCCGCTTTCAGCGATTGGCTGTCGATGATCGCGGCGGTGGGGTTGACCGGCGAAGACGCGACCGAGATGATGGGCCCCGCAGCACGCTTCCATCGCGACCACGCAAGGCGGAAGTTTCGCAGCCAATGCGATCAGCGTTTGGCG
>JGI12659J15293_10000127_pt1 | contig 23291 bp, 27 predicted proteins | sample JacPinW_OM2H0_O1_FD_15293 | JGI IMG/M metagenome (IMG submission 15293) | reverse complement strand
CGCGACAAATGCCGGAGCGCCTGTTCTGCGAGCAGGCGCTCGAAGGCTTCGATGCCTTCAAGTGGGTTCTCAGGCAAATTTTTGAGGAACGCCCGGCGCTCGGGTAAGGCCGCGCGAACATGACGAAGGGCAAGCTCCATCAACAGGTTGGGCTTCGTGGAGAAATAATTGTAGATCGTCGCGGGGGCGACGGAAGCGGATTCGGCGATCTCCGCGACGAGCGTCGCTTCATATCCGCGTGTCGCAAATAGTTCCTGAGCGGCATCGAGGACCTTCGTCACGCGCCGCGCCCTTTGACTTTGAGCCGCTTTTTTTGCCGCCATGAGCGCTTCACCCCCTGCAGCCGCAACTTCGGGCGCGCTGGAAATTTAGAGTTCACTCCAAAAGCCGAGTTGACACAACGTATGGGCGTCCACCAATATCGAGCGCAGCAAATCCTTTATGGCTCTTCGACGTGTGGCGCGGAGGGAAAGGCGTGGAGTCGATCGTTCTGGATCGCGAGGCGCGAACGGCGCACGGCCGGAAATGCTGAAGCTGATCAACAATCCGCCACCTTGGCCAAATGGCGCGCGATGCGCCGTATGCTTCTCATTCGACTTTGACGCGGAAAGTCTCCTTCACCTCTACTATCCTGAGGATTCACGGCGGCGGATAAGCTTGTCGTCCACGTTGCGCTATGGGGCGCGCGTGGCAGTGCCGCGCATCGTCGAGATCTGGAAGCATTTCGGCGTCAAGCAGACAATGTTTGTCCCCGGCTGGTGCGTCGAGACCTATCCTAAGGCGATCGAACTGTTGCTCCGCGACGGCCATGAGATCGCGCACCACGGTTGGCTGCACGAGAGGCCGAACCAGCTGTCGCGGCAGGACGAGGAACGCGTCCTGAGGAAGGGCATGGAGATCATCGCCTCAGTGACGGGCAAGCCGGTCGCTGGCTACCGCTGTCCCTCCGGGGCGTATTCCGAATACACGCTCGATCTCTTGATCGACAATGGCTTCATCTATGACGCGTCGCTGGGCGGCGACGATATTCCCTATCTCATTGAAGGCTCAAACGGCCGCAGGCTCGTCGAATTGCCCTCGGATCATTCGCTCGACGATTGGCCTCAATACGTGAATATGCGCGAGTTCAATATGGGCATACCCACGAAGTCGCCCGCCCAGGCAATGGAGGTTTTCCGGGCGGATTTCGACGCCGCCTGGAAACATGGCGGCCTTTGGGCCGCAATTTGGCACCCGTTCGTCTCCGGGCGGCTTGCGCGGGCCGAGGCCATGGTCAGCCTATTCGAGCACATGCGCGAAAAAGGCGGCGTTTGGTTCGCCACGCTGACCGAGATCGGCGCGTATATTCAAGGGCTCGTGGACCGCGGAGAATGGACGCCGTCGGTCGAGCGGATTCCGTTCTGGGAAGAGCCCGTGCCACAGGTCGCGCGGCCCAGCCGGTAGCGCGGTTGGCGGTATGAAACTTGCTTCGCTCGCCTCGAAAGCGGGCTTCAGCAAGAGCCCTTTGAGGCGATCGTGGGCAGAAGGGAGCAGGCCATGTCGGGAACGCGCCTATTGGGTTTGGGAGCGGCCTTGTGCCTGATGATTTCGACTGGAATCTCCGAGGCTCAGAAGCTTCCGGACGACATCGCCGCAAGCAAGGTCATCAAGGTCGCGGTCAACTCCGGTTATCCTCCGATGGAAATGAAGGATGACAAAACCGGAGAACTGAACGGGTTCGACATCGACCTCATGGCTGCGATGGCGAAAGTGCTCGGGCTCAAGGTCGAGTATCAGGATGGCGCCTTTGAAGCGATGACGCCCGCGCTGCAGTCCGAGCGCGTCAACATGATCATGAGCGGCTTTTACGATGTGCCGAAACGTCGGCCGATGTTCACCTTCATCGACTATCTTCGCGCCGGCGCGCAATTCTACACAATGATCAGCCTTCCCGAGATCAAGGAGCTGACCGACCTCTGCGGCAAGACAATCACCACCAGCCGCGGCACGAGTTATCCGGACACTGTGAAGACCTGGTCAGACAAGAACTGCGTCGGCGCGGGCAAGCCGGCGATTGACGTCATCATCGACACCGACCTCGGCCAGCAACTGACCAATCTGAAGACCGGCCGCGCCGTTGCGGCGGTCCAGGGACTCGAGGCCGTTCCGACGATCGTCGCCATGGACACGACCCTTTACCGTCCTCTGGGCAAACCCTTCTCGTCGACGCTGATGGGCATGGCGTTTCTGCCGGACGAAACGACGCTTCGGGACGCTTTCGCCTTCGCTCTGAAAAAAGTGATTGCGGACGGCACGTATGATGAACTGATCAAGAAATGGAAGCTTGATCTCAGTCCCTACAAAGACGTCAGTTTCGACGCTGGACCCGTTCCCTGAGTGGCGCCTCTGAGTTGAGGGGCGCGGCGGAGCTTTCATTCGCCGAGGAAGTCGACGTCGCTCGGCTCCGTCACGTCCGTCCGCGGCACTACGGCCGGATCGTCGCGGTCATCATTATCCTGGCGTTCGCTGCGTTCCTGATCCGGGCCTTCGCCATCGGCCGCATCGACTGGTCGACGACGCGCGAATTTCTGACCTGGCCCAGCATTCTCATGGGCCTCGTCAATACGCTGTGGATGTCCGTCGCCTGCATGGCGATCGGCATCGTGATCGGGGTGCTTTGCGCGGTCGCTCGCGGCTCGCCCAATCCGGTGCTGCGCGTGGTCGCCATCGGCTACGCATGGTTCTTCCGCGGCACGCCGGTCATTCTGCAATTGCTGATCTGGTTCAATCTTGGATTGGTGTTCCCGTATCTTGGAATTCCGGGCCTGTTCACCGTTCGAACCGTCAATGTGATCACGCCAGCGATCGCGACGTTGCTGGGTCTTGGGCTGAACGAAGGCGCCTATGCCTCGGAGATCATGCGCTCAGGCATGCTTTCGGTCGATCACGGACAGTACGAGGCCTCGAAGGCGATCGGCATGTCCTACCTGCAATCGCTGCGCCGCATCATCCTGCCGCAGGCAATGCGGGTCGTCGTCCCGCCACTCGGCAACGAGTTCATCGCTTTGATCAAGACCACTTCGCTGGCGAGCATAATCGGCTTCAGCGACGTTCTTCGCAACGCTCAGGATATCTACTACGGCAACGCCAAGGTGATCGAACTCCTGATGGTCGCCGCCTTCTGGTATCTGGTCGTCGTCTCGATCCTCTCTGTCGGACAAGCCGTGCTGGAGCGCCGCTTCGGTCGAGGATTTGCGAGCGCTGCAAGGAGATGACGAGCCACCTCGTATCGGCAGTCAAAGTCGGAAAGCGCTTCGGCGCCGTCCAGGCTCTAGAGGACGTCACCTTGGACGTCGAGGCAGGAGAAGTCGTCTGCATCATCGGCCCGTCAGGTTCCGGGAAGACGACATTCCTTCGCTGCATCAACCAGCTTGAGCGCATCGATTCAGGAGCGCTTTGGCTCAATGGCGAACTGACTGGCTATCGACGCGTCGGCGATGCGCTTCACCCGCTCAGCGAAAAGGAAATCGCCAGGCAGCGGCGCGCAACTGGAATGGTGTTTCAGCGGTTCAACCTCTTCCCGCATATGACGGCGCTGGAAAATGTCACAGAAGGTCCGATTCAGGTTCTCAAGCAGAAGCCGGCTGAGGCGAAGGAAGCCGCTGTGGCGCTTTTGGAGCGGGTCGGGTTGGTCAATAAGGCAAGCGCCTATCCGACGGAGCTGTCAGGCGGCCAGCAACAGCGTATCGCGATCGCGCGCTCCCTCGCCATGCGCCCGACTTTGATGCTTTTCGACGAGCCGACCTCCGCGCTCGACCCCGAGCTTGTCGGCGAAGTCTTGACCGTGATGCGCGCCTTGGCTCGCTCGGGCATGACGATGGTTGTCGTAACGCACGAGCTCGGCTTCGCGCGTGATGTGAGCGACCGCGTGGTCTTCATGGACGAGGGGCGTGTCGTTGAATGTGAAAGCCCTGACACCCTGATGAGCAAGCCGAGAGAAGCGCGGACAAGGGACTTTTTGCGCAGCATTCTCCAAAAGGCCTGACTGGGCGACGAACGCAATCCCTTGAAGGCCCGCAGCGGCGCGGACGCCGCGAGCGATCGCCACCCTAAATTCCTGCAAGCCGGGAGAGCGTAGATACCCGGAAACCATGCTTGTCTTATGCGGTCCCGTGTTTCCGATGACCGGCCAAAGGCCCGAGGGACCGCAAGTCGTCGAGGTTGCCCTCGCCCGCGCTCAGTCCGTGATTTGATGGTCGTAGGAATCGCCAGGTGTAAGGAACGGAATGATCTTGATCTGGCCGTCCGCGCTCGCTTGAAACCCGCGCAGGCCGGCGTAGCTCACTCCATTCGTTTCGAGCAGCGTCTGTGCCGCCGCCTCCTGGCCGACGGGGACATAGAGGAAGAAGTGCCGAACCTTTGTCGGGGTGTCCGCATCGGCTGTTTCAGACGTCGCCTTGAGGGTCGACGGGGCAATATTGGAGACGTTCATTTCAACTTCGCCGATTTCGCGCACCCGACCGGTCCCGTCGAGAATAACGATATCGGGAAAGTGCTCGCCGCCGGAAATCTGGATCCCATGTTTGCGAGCGGGAACGTTGGTCAAAGTGCGGTAATCCGGNGCCCAAGTCTTCTGGCCGGGAAACGGAAACCTTGTCTTTGCAATGTAGTTCACTACGGCGTCGTGCACGTTCTCGGCCATGATCGCTCCTCGCTTTGCTGAACCTACCGCGCGATGGGCCCGAGTCCTGCCCCGCCCGACTTTGCGTGTCCGCGCTCGACCATCACCACGATAAGTCCGGACGTCAGCCTTCTTGCAGAAACGCTTCTCGCGCTGGCCTAATGAGCTGCAGTGCGCTCCCGCGCAAAGTCAGAGCGGATCGCGCGCGAGCGGCGCCGTCGAGCAGTGGATCCCGCCGCCACCGAGCTCGACGCAGTCGTAGTCCACCGGCAGCACAGTTATGCCGCTCTTGTCGAGCTTATCGGCAAGACGCGGGCTGACTGAAGTGTGCATGATAACGCGACCCGGCGCGATAGCGAGGCAGTTGACGGAGAACGCGTTGTCCTCGGGGGGCACAGGTATAAGCTTCATCTTGCGGCTTTTCAGGTACTCGATGAAGACATAGGGCAGCTCGTTCATGTTGATGACTGCGGTGTCCACGTCAACCATCACGAAGGCGCCGTCGATGTGGATGCGGTAGCCAGGATTGTGCACCGGGATAAGCTCGATTCCCATCGTGCCGAGGATGTTCTTCATCTGCCGCACGCCCTCAGCGTTGCATGCCACGCTGAGGGAACAGGCCGCCGTCTTCTCATCAAGAATTGCGAACCCGCCGCCTTCGAATACGGCTTCTCCATGCAGTGTTCCGAGGATCGGACACCCGGCCTTCGCCAGCGCGCGGGTCACCGGAAGCTCCTCCCCCCGGCGCACGCGCCTCGCAAGCCGTGCGACGACGGCGCCGCCTTTCACTCCGATCACACTGTCGCGCGTGTAGACCTGCTTCATCCGGCCCGGAGCGGCATCCCCGACATAGACGATCTCCACACCCTCGCGCTTGAGAAGTTTCGCCAATGCATCATGCGCCGCCTGCATCGCTGGCAGGTCCGGCAGCGTCCGGCCCATCCAGTACCAGCCCTTCTCGGGGTCGCCGAAACCGCCAATCTCCGGCATCGGTTTGTTCTCGACGACGCTGAGTTCGTCGCCCGGTCGATGCATCAAAACAACCCGCAGCCGCCCAACGTCACTGGTGCAGCCCCAAACGCGGCCCCAAACGTCGACTTGCTCCGTCGGGCTTTCAAAGCCGGGCTCCGGAACCGACCCGAAAATGCTGAAAAAGGTATTTTCCCGATATTCGGCCTCACTCATCACCGGCGTATGCTGGGTCACAGGGGAGACCTCTTAATTTGGAGGGAGAAGCGGCGTCGTCTACGGCGCTCGCTGGATTTCAAGCGGAAAGGCTTCGTAGCGAAACCGGCGATAGCCTTCGATCAGCGGCTCCATGGGCTGCCTGGCGGCGAAGACAGGATATGCTGCACTGCGATAAGGCGCCCACGGCGGCGGCGCAAGGAACGGATCGCGCGCGCTTAACCTCGACCTCGGACAGTGAGAACTTTTGGGTTGACGGGAGAAGCCCAGGACGGCAGAGAAGCGGCCGACCCTCCTACCAACAGGGAGGAATGGGTGCGACGGCTCTTGCGCGGCGCGCCTTCGCTCGGCGACAAGGGAACGAATTCGTTCCGTCGCACCCATAACATATGAATTGTCTGATCTGGCTCCGCAGGGCATGACGCCATGAAACACGCATCGCTTTCGCTGGACTATTTCGCTCTCGCCAAAGAGGCGAAAGCGCTCAACACTTCGGGCGCCGCGAAGGTCATTCGCATCGCCCTCCTGGCGGACTGCGCGACCCAGCATCTAGCCGATATCACGCGCGCCGTCGCCGCCCGAAACAACGTACAGGCGGAAGTTTACGAGGGGAATTACGACGGCGTCGACCTCGAGATCCTCGATCCGAACTCCACCTTATACGCGTTCAATCCGCAATATGTCGTCATCCTCCTGTCGAGCGAAAAACTGAAGGCGCATCTTTACGTCAGTAGCAACCGGCGAGGGTTCGCCGACGAGACAATCGGCAAGCTGGAGAATTTGTGGACCGCGTTCCGGGCCCAAAGCCAGGCGACGATCATTCAGAGCACATTCGTGCTGCCGGGCGAGCGAGCTTTCGGCAATTACGAATTGAAGGTCCCCGATTCCGTTGGCTCGATCTTCACCGAGATCAATTACCGGCTCGCCGTCAAAGCTCGCGAATCTAAGAACGTCCTTTTGAACGACGTCGATTTCCTCGCCGCGTCGGTCGGCCGGACGCAATGGTTCGACGCCCGGATGTGGAACATGGCGAAGACGCCTTGCCGTCTTGAGCATCTTCCGCTTCTTGCCCAATCGCTGCTCGACACTGTGCTCGCCGCCTCCGGCATGTTCGCGAAATGTGTGGTGCTCGACCTGGACAACACGCTGTGGGGAGGCGTGATCGGCGACGATGGCCTCGAGGGCATCGCGCTCGGCGAGTTCGACGAGGGCGAGGCGTTCGTCGCGTTCCAGACGTTCATTCGCGAACTGAAACGGCGCGGAATTATTCTGGCGGTGGTCAGTAAGAATGAGCACGCCGCCGCCGTGCTGCCGTTTCGTGAGCATCCCTACATGGTGCTGAAGGAAGAAGATATTTCCGTTTTCGTCGCCAACTGGGACAACAAGGCCGACAATATCCGCCTGGTCCAAAAGACGCTGAATATCGGTTTCGATTCGCTCGTCTTTCTCGACGACAACGCCTTCGAGCGCAACATCGTGCGCCAATTCCTGCCCGACGTCGTCGTGCCGGACTTGCCGGAAGACCCATCCCTCTATCTCCAGACCCTCGCCGGCCTGAACCTGTTCGAAACGGCGTCGTTCTCGGAAGCCGACTTGCAGCGGGCCGGTCAATATCGGGAAGAAGCCCAGCGTGAGCTGACCAAGACGCACTTCACCAATATCAACGATTATCTGATCTCGCTCGGCATGGAGATCCGGCTCGAGCGGTTCAATGCCTTCAACCTGCCGCGCATCGCCCAGCTCAGCCAGCGCAGCAACCAGTTCAACCTGATGACGCGCCGTTATGGCGAGGCGGCCTGCGAAACGATGATGACTGATCCTTCCATCGCGCCGCTCACGGTCAAGCTCGCCGACAAATTCGGCGATTACGGTCTGATTTCAGTCGTCATTCTTAAGGACGCTGGGAGCGATATCGAAATCGACGAGTATTTAATGAGCTGCCGGGTTTTGCAGCGCGGCGTCGAAAGCTTCACCATGAACAACATCTTTTCCTACGCCGCGCGACAGGGCGCGAAACGCGTCACCGGTCATTACCTTCCAACCAAGAAGAACGACATGGTGAAGGGTTTCTTCAAGAGCTTCGGGTTCGAGAAGATTGCGGATGGCGAGGGCGGCGCGACCCAATGGGCGCTCGCCGTCGACGCCTATCAGCCGCGCGAGACATTCATGACGCCGGTCGTCAACGAGCTTTGAGAAAAGGGGGAAGGAGTGGAAAAGAGTGAAATTGAGTCGCGCCTGACGCCAATCTTTCGCGACGTCTTCAACGACGACGCGCTGGTGGTCACCGAAGGCATGACGGCGGCGGAAGTGCCGACCTGGGATTCGCTCTCGAACATCAACATGATCATTGCGGTCGAGAAAGCCTTCGGCGTTAAGTTCAGCATTAAAGACGTCAGAAACCTCAAAAACGTTGGCGAACTGCTCGATCTGATCAAGAGAAAGGCGGCGTAGGTGAGTTTCACCTCGCCCCTGTTTTATGTTGTCCTCGTTCCCGCCGTGGCGGTCTTTTATTGGTTCTCTGGGCGCTGGCGAGCAATTTATCTTCTGGCGCTTTCTTACGCATTCTACGCGCTTTCGAGCCGGGTTTATCTCGTGTTGCTCATCGTCGCCTCGGCCGCGGTCTATGCGCTCGGGCTTGCCATCGCGAAGAGCAACGGCGAACGGGCGAAGCAGGCGTATCTGGCGGTCGGCGTCGCCGCGGTTATTGCCGTCATCGTGGCGTTCAAGGCGGCGGGCGCCTGGCGCGATTTTCTCTTGCCGCTCGGCGTTTCGTTCTACTCGTTCAAGTTGATCTCGTATCTCATCGAAGTCTATTGGGATGATGAGGCAGTCGAGCGCGATCCAATCGTGTTCTTCCTTTTTCCAGCTTTCTTTCCGCAGATCATCAGCGGGCCGATTCAGCGGCCAGAGCCGTTCTTCACCCAGATGCGCGCGATCATGGCGAGATCGCTGAACGCCGACCAGATCGAAACGGGATTTCGGTTCATACTCGGCGGACTGATGATGAAGACGCTGGTCGGCGACCGGCTCGGCGCCTTCATCGAAACGATCGACCAATCCCATACAAATTATTCTTACGGCGTCATGCTGACGACAGTCGCATGCTATACGCTTCAGCTCTACGCAGATTTCTCGGGCTACACGAACATAGCGCTGGGTATCGGCAAGCTGTTCGGCGTCGAGGGTCCGCCCAATTTCAACGCGCCGTTTTTAGCGGTCAACATCCAGGACATGTGGCGTCGCTGGCACATGAGTTTGACCCTATGGCTCACCGACTATTTGTTCACGCCTTTGTCGATGTCGCTTAGGGACTATGGTCAGGCCGGTTTGATCGGCGCCATCTGCCTCAACATGATCATCATCGGGGTTTGGCACGGCTTCACCCTCAACTATCTCGTGTTCGGTATTCTTCACGCCGTCTTTCTCAGCGTCACCGTGCTGATCCTCGGCGAGCTCGCGCGCCGCAAGCGCGCCGCCGGAAAAGCCAAGGCCCCGCCAACCCCTGGCTGGCGCCCACCGGGCGCGCTCCTTCGCGTCCTCGGAGCCGCGTTGACCTTTGCTCTCATGAGCTTTTCGCAGATCTTTTTTCATTCCGAGACATTCAGCCAGGCCACCTCCATACTCGCGCAGCTGGCTGGAGCAGCGCCGAGCGGGTCGACAGGATGGTCGGACATGCCCGCTTATTTCAGCGTTCCCGCCTGGATCTGCATGGGCGTCGCGCTTTACGTCGGCGCGGGCGCGCCGGGAGCCCGGGGACTGTTCGGATCGCTCAACCGGACGGCGCCCAATTGGCTGCAATACGGCGTCTGCCTGTTCCTGCTGTCGGTTCTCTCGACCGAGGGAAGCGGACAGTTCATTTATGGGCAATTCTAGCGAGCCGGACTACGACGGCGCGCTGAATGGGATTGAGACGTCAAGGGAACGGATGGCCGGACTGAGACTTTTTGGCGTGCTGGCCGCGTCGCTCGTCGTCGCCCTGATTCTCAGCGCGGCCGTCTGCCTTCTTCCCGAAAACGACTATCAAAAATGGCAGCTGCAAGATCCAGACGGCCGGTTGCGTTGGATCTACGAGCGGATCCACTTTGATCCGACGCCGATCGACGTCGCCATCGTCGGTCCTTCCCGCGCGCAGCTCGGCCTTAGCGCCGCCGCCATCGAGCAAGATCTTGCGCAGCGGGGGAAGCGCGTCAATGTCGCGAATTTTGCGATGCTCGGCTCTGGCCGGGATCTTCAGTGGGCGATCCTAGACGAGTTATTCAAAGCGAAATCGCCGAAAGTGGTCGTCCTCGAGGTGGACGAGGAGCCCTATCCGTTCGGCCATTTCTTGTTCAAACATGTCGGCCTCACGGAGGCGATCGTCTTTCCGCCGTCGCCGTTTCTTCATAACTACCTCTACAACCTCGCCTACCTGCCAATTCGCAAGCTGAAGCTGTTCGGCGCCAACCTCTTCCCTGGTTTGTTCGGCCTCACAAAAGAATTCGATCCGAAGCACTACGCGGAAAACCGCACCGACTATTCCACGAGCTTTATTGGAGACGGCAAGCTGGTCGACATGGAACATCGGGTTTCGCGCGACACCCTCCTCGCCGAGCCGCGGGAGCCAGTGCCGCGAACGCGGTTCGCGCGCCTGCTCACCCGGATCAACGGGGGCGAAGATCACCTCTTCATTGAAAAAATCGCTCGCGAGGCGAAAGCCCACGGCACGCAGCTCGTCTTCGTGCACCTGCCGATGTTCGAGGGTCCGCGGACGGTCAGCGATGAGGATTTTCTCAAACAATTCGGCCCCGTCCTCAACTATGGCGACCTCGCGCCGCGGGACGAACTGTTCGAGAATTGGTCGCATCTGAATCACGCCGGCGCGATGAATGCGAGCGCCAGGCTCGCGGATGCGATCGCCGGTCTCAAGCTCTAGTACGGCCCGGCGTCCCGGCTCGTAGCGTCGCTCTTCGTAGCTCAGCTACCGGACCCGCAGAATGCGTCCGATAGGCATGCGTTGGCGCTCACCGGAGACCGACTTCGCCAGCTGGCTGCTCAATCACGGCCATTGCGGCCACGGTATGATTGGAACCACCGGATCGAACTCCGCCGCAGTCGAGCGCGAGCCGCTGATGAAATACTCCACGAGATCGCGAGCAAAATACGCCACGAGAGCCATGCCGCTCATGCCGCCCACGACAGTGACGATAAGGGCTAGCGACAACAGCCGCTGAGCGAATCTTTGGATGACGGTTGTAAACATCCCATTTCCCCGTTGTCTTGTCCGCACTCTTGCGGGACAGCCGGGAGAATGGTCTGGCCTACGCTACACCGAGATTTCGAAGCGGGGCCATCGAGCTACGGTCGCAATACAAACGGATCAACGCGCAACCTGAACGGCATCCGGCGTCGTCGACGCCGCACAGTTCCCCGTCGACATAGGCGTTCTTCACGTGAGGTTCGCGAGCGCTGCGAATGTTTGCCAGTTAAGTCCACTAGACACATTGATATAACTGGCGACTCCCGCAGGGCTCGAACCTGCGACCTGCCGCTTAGAAGGCGGCTGCCGCACGATAACGAGACCGTGCGTTGACGATACGCAACATCGATCACAATCAATGGCTTAATCCCCATTCGTTAGGTCGCGTTGCTAACACTTGACAACTCCAAATAACCTGGGGTAACGTTACCCCAGAGTAACCCCTCCGGGAGCAGCTGCCGTGCCGAGAAAAAAGCTGACCGATCTTTTCGTTGCGAAAGCCGCGGCGCCAACAAAAGGTCGGGTTGAGTACTTCGATACCACCTTCCCTGCCCTCGCGTTCCGCGTGACGGATAGCGGTCACAAGTCTTGGTCGCTGTTCTATCGCGCCGGCGGCCGATTGCGGCGCTACACTATTGGCCCCTACCCTGCTTTCGACCCCGCCGCGGCCCGTAAAGCGGCGAGCGCGGCCCTCCATAAGGTTCAGGCCGGCGGAGATCCAGCGGAAGAAAAGCGGGCGCGCAGACTGGCGCCAAGGCCCAACGCCGACGACTTCGAATCCTTCGCGCGCGAGTATTTAGAGCGCCAGGTCAAGCGCAACACAGCCGCGTCGACCTATCGAGAGACGGCCCGCATCATTGACCAGGATGTCATCCCCGAATGGGGCAAACGCTCGATCGGCTCCATTGCAAAACGCGACGTCATCGCGCTTGTCGACAAGAAGGTTGCTTCAGGCGCGGAGGTCCAGGCGAATCGCATCTTGGCGCGCCTCCGAACGCTGTTTGGCTGGGCGATCGAAAAGGACCGGATCAGCGTCAACCCGTGCGACGGGCTCAAGCCGCCGACGAAGGAGAAGGCGCGTGACCGTGTGCTTAACGAGGCTGAAATTCGCGCGTTCTGGGCCGCGACAAAGGAACTCGGCTGGCCATTCGGATCGCTGTTTCGGCTGCTGATTTTGACCGCGCAGCGTCGCGATGAAGTCGCAACGATGGAATGGTCGGAAATCGACCTTGAGCGTCATGTGTGGTCCCTCCCCCGCGAGAAGGCCAAGAATGATCAGGGTCACGATGTCCATTTGTCGCAACAGGCGGTCGACCTTCTGCTTGCACTCCCCCGCATCGAGGGCGGCCTCGTTTTCTCGACGAATGGCCGCACCGCGGTAAGCGGGTTTAGCCGGTCAAAGGAACGGCTCGACGGTCTTATGGCGAAGTCGATCGGCCACGAGGTAGACCCTTGGATTCTCCACGATTTGCGCCGCACTGCGGCAACCGGCATGGCAGGGCTTCGTGTCCTGCCGCATGTCGTCGACCGCATCTTAAACCATACGAGCGGAACGATCCGCGGCGTTGCGCGCGTCTATAACCGTTTCGAATACGGCGAGGAACGCAAAGCGGCGCTTGAGGCGTGGGGCCGCAAGGTCGACGCGATCGTCACGGGCGCCGAGGCGGCGAATGTTGTCCTGCTCCGCGAGGCCGCGCGATGAACGAGGCTGAGAAGAACACGTTGAAGGAAGTGCGGGAAAAGTGGCTGACCGAATTGCGGCAAGTCGGCGAGGTGTTGAATGTCTTGTTTCCCGCAGCAGAGCACGTCCAATCTCCGCCACCTACGCGCGAGAGCCTTCTCGAATGGGCAAGATCGACCCGCTCGCTTCGCCCTAAGGAGCGCCGAGAGCAGGTGCTCCGGTTAGTCGAGGAGTCCCTGAGCGCGAGCGCGGCCGTTTCCGTCGCCGAGATATTCGAGGCGGCTTATGGCGACCCAACCGGCAAAGACTATTGGCGCCTTTGGCTGAGGTACGAACAGTCCGAAGACGCCATTGGAAAGCTCCTCGCAACGCACTTCCGCGCCGAGAACCAGGATGCTGCCGCCGCGGGTCATCCGTTCGGCTGGGGTTGGGAGGGGTGCTGCTGTCAAGCCTTAGGAAGGTATCCCTCGGGAGAAGTGGTGGACCGCTTGAGGTCGATCGCCGAAGATGAGGAATTGGGGTATCTCATTGCGCCCTCTGCTCGCGCGTTTCTCGTCAGTGGATTGCCGGCGCAAAATGGGAAGAGACGGGGCCCGCGTCCGGTTCAAATGCTGCGCGTGAGAGCTAGCGATCAATTCCATCGCCTTGACGATATGACGGAAGAGGAGATGGTCGCGCACTTCAGCGCATCGCGCGACACCTGTAGAAAGGCCCGCGACACTATCCGGTCGGAGAAATAACTGCGACAATTATCGACCATCGACAAATAGCGACATCGTTCGGCACGAACCAAACATCCCGTAGTCACTCAAAACGACGCGAGGTGTTTTAATGGGACCGCAACTCAGAGACGATCTCCCGGACGGCGCTATTCCTGGCGACGATCGCTTTCTCCCCGCACGCTCCGTTTGGGAGAGATACGGCGTTACAAGCATGAGCTTGTATCGCTGGCTCGACGACGAAGGAATGGGGTTCCCTAAGCCGCTCTATATCGGCCGCTTTCGCTTTTGGCGTCTCGCTGATCTGATGGAATGGGAAAACTCCCGTCCGCGCACGGGGACACCGTATGGCGCGGCGGCTCGGGCTCGCGCAAACTCGGCGGTTGCGTGAGCAATGGCCGAAAAGAAAGAGCCGACCGCTTGCGACGGCCGGCTCCTGAAGGCGAATTCAGATGATCAGTCCGCGCTTTATATCGCATCCGCCTTTCAATCGCAACCGCCCGGCGATGTTTCCGCCGCGGCAATAGACGCCGTCGTCTTCGGAATCGATCCCGGCGGTCACGGCGCCATCGCAGTGCTCAATGCCGCCGGCCAACTCCTCGACGTGATCGACATGCCGTCGACCCGAGAGGCGAATGGCAGGACCGCGACCAATGCGCCCTTGCTCGCCAGCATCCTCGCGCGCACGCACGCTCGCGTAGCTTTCTGCGAGTTCGTCGGCGCAAGGCCCTCGGATGCGCGGGTCGCAGCGTTCGCTTTCGGGAGAGCCCGCGGCGTCATTGAAGGCGTTTGCGGAGCGCTTTCCATCCCCATCGTGTTCATAGCGCCGCCGGTCTGGAAGAGGCTGGCGGCGATCCCTCCGGGCGCCGAGAACAAAGACCTTGCCCGCACGCGCGCTATCGCCCGCTGGCCGGCGCACGCGGATCTATTTGCTCGCAAGCGCGACGTCGATCGCGCCGAGGCCTGTTTGATCGCACTTGCCGGGTTGATGCGGGAGACGCGCACTTGAACGCGCACACTCCGATTCCGGAGCTCGCGAGGCATCTCCGAGCGATTGCAGAGGGCAACCGCCAAGATCGCGACTGGATGGCCGACGAGAGGCTCGACGAGCTTGTCTTCCTTTGCGAGATCGTCGCCAGCCATTGTACCAGCGCGCGTGAAGCCGCCTGGAGGCGAGACCAGACGTTACTTGGCGACCACATGCGCCACGCCTGGGAAGGCCTGCAAGCAGCCCGTAGCCTTTTCAAAGCGCTTCCTCCCGACGCGAGCAAGGGGGCATGAGCGCGCTCGAAACGCTCGCTGAGCGCGCGCCGGCATTCTCTGATGAGGATCTCGCCCTGCGATTCGCGGAGCGCCATGCCGGCAATCTCCGCTTCGTCGCCGCTTGGAATAGGTGGCTCTTTTGGAACGGCATGCATTGGCAGTTCGAGGAGACGCTGCGCGCCTGGGACTTCGCCGAGCGCGCCGCAAGCTATTGGATTTCGATTCGCGAGGCCGCCGATCGCGGGGAGCCCCTGACTGTCGAGACCCACTGCAGGCAGATCCGACTCGTGACACTCGCGGCCTTTGAGACGGTCAAGGCGCTCGGCTCCCAGGAGGCAGAGCTATGACCGACGCCCTTACCTCGCGCGCCGCCCACGAGTTTCGGGATGAGCGCGACAGGCAGGAACGGGTCCGCGCGCCTAAGCTTGCCGTGCTCCACTCGGCGCCGCCACCAGCAAGCGAGGACGACTATGACGGCGCCCAAGCGCCTCCCGCACCTTTTGCCGATGACGCGCCGGAAGCTGAGCCGAGCGAGTTAGGTGCGCTGCCCGTAATCTCCGCTGCCGCCTTCGCCGGCGTCTCGCCGCCGGAGCGGCGGTGGATCGTGAAGGACATGATCCCCGACCGCACGGTTACGATCGTAGCTGGTGACGGCGGCGGCGGGAAAACGACGCTTATGCTGCAACTCGCCGCCGCAATAGCGGGCGCGCGCCCTTGGCTCGGACATACTCCTGATCCCGGCCCGGTGCTTATCGTCACTGCAGAAGATGACGAAGAGGAGATCCATCGACGCTTGGCGGCGATCGCAAAGGGCCTCACCGTCGAGCTCTCCGATCTCGCCGACCTCCACATCGTGCCCTTGGCCGGCCAGGACGCCGTGATGGGGGCACCAGAGGGCAAGGCCGCCCTCATTGCCCCGACCACGGTGTTTCGCGGGCTCCTCGCCCTCGTCGAGCGGATAAGGCCGCGCCTCGTCGTCCTCGATGCCCTCGCGGACGTGTACGCGGGTGAATAGAACGCGCGGGCTCAGGCTCGCCAATTCATCGGCTTGCTCCGCGGACTTGCGATCAAGAATGACCTCGCCGTCGTGCTAATCGCTCACCCCTCTCTGTCCGGCATGGCAAGCGGAAGCGGCACAAGCGGCTCGACGGCCTGGAGCAATTCTGTCCGCGCGCGGCTCTATCTCGAGCGCATCGTCGATGAGGGCAATCGAGAGATCGACCCCGACCTCCGCGTCTTGCGGGTCAAAAAGTCCAACTATGGACCCGTCGGCTTAGAGCTTCGTTTGAGGTGGCAGAACGGAGGCTTCATCCTGGATGGACCAGCCGGAGGATTCGACAAGATAGCCGCCGAGGCTAAGGCCGAACGCGTCTTCCTCGACCTTCTCGGCACCTTTACGGCCCAAGGCCGCGACGTCTCACCAAAGCCGAGCCAGACCTACGCGCCAAGCGTTTTCGAAAAGCATCCCAACGCCGAGGGGATTACGAAGAGGGGATTCGCTTCCGCAATGGAGCGGTTGCTCACGGCAGGACGCATCCTCGTCGAGACCGTCGGACCGCCTTCGCGCCAATACAAGCGATTGATCATCGCCAGCCTGAGCGACGAAAAATGATGGTTCGAACGCCCTTCGCACGCCTATTCCAACCCCCTTCGAACTGGGTTCGAACTATGTGCTTCGCACACCCCCTATACCCCCTGCGTGTACGAAGGGGTTCGAACCCCTCGCTTGAAGCTCGGGGAAACCCTTCTAATCCCATGAGGGCGACATAGACTGCTCGTTTTTCCCGCCGGCCGGAACGCGCGCCGCGTCTGCCCTTGGCAGGCCGGAGAGCAACCGCACAATGCGGTTGCCATGCAAATAATTTCAGAGCGTTATGTCGCGTTATGTTGCAGGGGTAACTCCAGGGCGCTATGTTCGCCGGCATGGACAGTGCCGCTTCGCCTTCCTTCCCTCGGCCGGCTGAAAGTTCGCCCGCCGTTCGTGATGCTCTCGCCGAGCGCCCGTCGCGCCAGCGTAGCCGCGTGACGAATGGCTCGAAGCTGATTGCCGGTGTCGACGGTCGAACGGCTGAGGCGAGGCGATTCAAAGACGTTGCTGTGTCTCTCGCTGATGACCTTGGCGGCGCGGCCGCTTTGACGGAAGCGCAGCGCGCGCTTGTGAAACAGGCGGCCTCGCTCGTCGTTCAGAGTGAGAGCTTGCAGGGCGCCATGCTTCGGGGCGAGGCGATCAGCGACGAGCAAATGACGCGTGTGGCTAACGCCTTGGGCCGCACGTTAAACCGCCTTGGTCTCAAGAGGGCGCCGGCGAAGCGCGAGGCGTCGACGCTCGCTGAGCACTTCTCGCGTCCGGTCCAACGGAGCGCCGCGACGTGAGGATCCGGAAGATCATCACCATGCGCGAGGCTCTGGAGAGCCCCGCTTATTTCGGAACGCTGCTTGCCGGCCATAGCTGGCAGGCTTGAAGCGTCCTTCTGGTCGCGATCGTCGGCGAGGAGCTGACCGAAGACGAGCGTGTCGTCCTCAAAGCCCTCACGGGCCGCGACAGCGAGCCACTGGAGCCCGTAGAGGAGTTCTGGGCCGTCATTGGACGCCGCGGCGGGAAAACCCGCGCTATGGCAATCCTGGCGGCTTATTTGGCGGCCTGCGTCGACCACAGAGAAAGGTTGGCTCCTGGCGAGAGGGGCGTAATCCCGCTACTGGCCGCAAGCGTGCAACAAGCCGCTTCTGCCTTTGCTTTCATCGAGGGCATCTTCGCCGTTGCTCCAAATCTCAAGGGCCTCGTTGACGGGGCGACGTCCGACACGCTGAGCCTGGTGACCGGGATTGATATTCAGGTCCGGCCGGCTTCGTTCAGGACAATTCGGGGCATCACGGCCGTCGCGGCGATCTGCGATGAGATCGCCTTCTGGCGCAGCGACGACAGCGCCAATCCCGACAAGGAAATCCTGAAGGCGCTGCGGCCGTCACTGGCGACGACCGGCGGGCCGCTGATTGCCATCTCCTCGCCCCATGCCAAGCGCGGCGAGCTTTACGGGACCTTCAAGCGCCACTTCGGCCCGAGCGGCGATCCGTTGGTTTTGGTTGCGAAGGCGACAAGCCGGGAGATGAATCCGACGCTCCCGCAGCGCGTCATCGATCGCGCAGTGGAGGCGGACCCGGAAGCGGCGAGCGCCGAGTACGGGGCGGAGTTCCGCGGCGACCTCGAAGTGTTTGTGTCGCGCGAGATTATCGAAGCCTGCGTTGCGAGGGGCGTGACGGTCCGATCTCCACTCGACGGCGTGACCTATCGCGGGTTCGTCGATCCGTCGGGCGGATCAAACGACGCCATGACCCTCGCCATTTCACACCACGAGGGCAAGCGGGCCATCCTCGATTGCGTGCTTGAACGGAAAGCGCCGTTCAATCCGGACGCTGTCACTTTGGAGTTCGCGCGGACACTGAAGTCTTATCGCGTCTCGACGGTGACCGGTGATCGATACGCCGGCGAATGGCCGCGCGAGCGTTTCCAAGCGCACGATATCACGTATCAGCCCGCGGAGATGAACCGCAGCGAGCTCTATCTCGCGTTCCTACCGCTTCTGAATTCGGCCCGCGTCGACCTTCTCGATAGTCCGCGGATGGTCGCGCAGTTCGTTGGCTTGGAGCGTCGTACGAGCCGTGCGGGACGGGATACGGTTGATCATGCACCAGGCGGGCACGATGACCTCGCCAATGCGGTTGCGGGCGTGCTTACCGTCAAGGCCGATGCAGCGATGAACATCACGCCTGAGATTCTGGCGATGGCGGCTGACCCGAAGTATCGCGCGCACGTCGTGCACTCACCGGGCGAGTACCAGCAGCGCACAGGCAGCTTCTTCGGCAGCGGCGGGTTTTTCGGGGGGCAATGATGTTTGCTAAACAGGAGTTTTTCCGAATGAACAACACGGCAAGAGACGGTCTTCGTGCTGCACTTGCGCAGCGTGATGCGGCTGAAAGCGCGCTCGAGTCTGCGCGCCAGGCAAGCGCGAGGGGCCGCGCGTTAATCGAGACAATCACCCGCCAGGTTGAGGAGCTTGATGCTGCATCGGTGCGCGTTGCCTCTTCCATGGCGGCTGAGATGAGGGCCGTTATTGCAGCCGGCAGCACTCCTTCAGTTGCCACGAATGATCGTGAGAAGACGAAGAACGATGTTGCGCGAACCGCGCTCGATGCCCGCCGACAGGCCGCGGAAGAGATTGTTGGCGACTTTAAAGCGGAAGAACGCGAGCGCGAGCGTGAGGTATCGGACGCGACGGCCGCGGTCGAGCGGGCTGTCCGGGACATCCTGCGCGTAGAGGCTGAGGCGATCGCGGAGAAATGGGCTGAAGTTGACCTCGAAGCCCGGCGGTTGCGGATCCGGCTAGGCGTCCAAGGAGATCCTGTATGGACCGCGGCTGGCAAGTCTGACGCGGGTTGCCGAGCGACCCATCAAAACTTCCGGGATTCCGACTTCGGTCTTCAAGAGCAGCAGGCCGCGAGAGCTCCGTGGCTCGAGTTCTCTGCCGCGTTGATCAGCGATCCGGATGCCCGGCTGGACTTCGCCGGTGCTGATCGCGCGATCGATGAGATGCGCAAAGAGCGCGTCGCGCGCCGAGCAGAGAATGAGCGTTGGACGCGGGGCGAGGCCGCGTGACGATCGTGAGTAAGACTATGAAGAACTTCGTTGCGGGGACTTCTTCGGGTCCACCCGCGGCGTGGGGCGGAAGGCCGGTAAGCCGCCAGAAGCAAGCGCCGGTAAACTTGGCGCGGTCCGTTTGCCCTTTCTTGGCGGGCCGCGCCGCCTTTTTTCAAATTCTCAATGTGAGGAAGCAAGAACATGAGCATGGTGTCTTATTTTAAAACACTCGGCCAAATCGAGGATCGGGTGATGGCAACGGCAGCGGAACTGCGGCAGGCAGAAAAGGATGTCGCGTTGCATTGCGGCGGGATGGCCTTTGATGGCGCTACGGCGGCGGATGTCTATAGGGCGGGGCTCGATCATATCGGCGTGTCGAGGCGCGAGACCGCCGGTCTGTCGGCCTCGGAGTTGCGGGTGATTCTGAAGAACCTTCCTATCTCGCATAGGGGCGGCGTTGTCAGCGGCTCTTCCGCGGCGATGGCCTACGACAGCGCTTCGCACGGGTCGAGCGTTCTTGACTCGATTCTGAAGGGCGTCAGGCGCCCGCGGGATCTTTCGAATCGCAATGATTTCCGACGCTGATAGCACCCTACCGGTAAAGAGCCGTTCGCCCACGTACCAGCGCCATACCGCGCGCACGCGCATGCGCACGCGCGAGCAGCCGCAACGGTGGGATTGGGCTCCGGAGCGCGAAGTTGTGGTGGGACGGACCGGCAATAGGCTGGAGGACGTCCTGGAGCGTGTCACGCGCGAGTCCTCCCCCGAGCTCGCTGAAGCCGAACACCAGCAATTTGTCGCGATGCTCGCGCTCGATGATTTGTCCGGTCAGGCGCGCGCGGCCGCGGCAGCCCTTGAGGCCGCGCAAGCAGAAACGGAGCGCTCCATTGTCTGATACGATTCGCGAATTTTTGGTCGGAATTGGCTTCAAAGTCGACCAGTCCAGCGAGCGCCAATTTACGTCGGCGATGGAAGGCGCGGTGCTGAAGGCGAATCTGCTCGCCACAGCGATCGAGGGGATGGCAAAGACCGTCGCCGAGAAGGTCGGCGAAGTCGCGGAACATTTCGAGCAGCTATATTATCAAAGTCAACTGGCGCTTTCGAGCGTTCCAGGGATTATGGCCTTCCAGTTTGCTTTTAAGCAACTTGGCAGCAGCGTGGGGGACGCTGATGCTGCGCTGGAAAGTTTCGGATATAAGCTAAGGACTCAACCCGGGTTTGAAGGTTGGGTTAGCCGGATGGGCGTCGCCACGCGCGACACGAACGGCCAGCTTCGGGAAACATCGAAGATAATCCCAGAGCTTGCCCAGCATCTTCAAGCGATACACAATCCGGCGCTTTCCAATGTATTCCGAGAGGCGCTTGGGGGAATTAGCGATCAGGGATGGCGAACACTCAACAATCCGGAATTCTGGAAGCAGTACAATACGGCCATTTCATCGGAGGGGGCTGCCGGCATTGACAATGACGCCGCGAAGAAAGCGGCGGAATTCGAACAGCAATGGCGCGAGGTCTGGAAGCGCATCGGCGATATGGCCGAGGGCGGGGAATCGAAGCTTCTCTCGGCTTTAACTGGGCCGATGGAGAAGTTCAATCAGTGGCTTGATGCGAATGCCCCTAAGATTGATGATGCCCTCGGGAAAATGGCGACATCTGTCGGAGATCTGACGACTGCCTGGGTCGACGATCTCGATAAGGTCAAGTGGGAGCAGGTCGCGACCAGCATCCAGGGCGCGGCCAACTCGATAGAGAATTTCACTACCGCTCTCATCAAAGATTTGCCGCTCCTGCAAGCATTCTTGGGCGCGCTCGTCGGTGCTAAATTCGGCAGTATATTCGGCCCTTGGGGCGCCCTAGCGGGGCTCGTGGGCGGCGCGGCCGCGCCGAGCATGATCGAACAGGAGATGGACCCGAACGCGCCACACGCGGCCGATACGGGCGTCCTGGGTGCTCTGGGGCGAGCATGGGGCGGCGTCAAGAGTTTCTTCGGAGGCGGCGGCGGTAACAAAGGCGTTGGCGGATGGTGGACGCCTGAGCGGATGAAATATGCGGCCGACCGGCTCGTTAGCGAAGCTGGTCTCTCTCAGGTGGGCGCCGCGGGACTAGTAGCTCGGTGGGCGGCGGTAGAGGCCCCGGGCGGTCCGACATCCTCAAATAACATTGGGGGCGGCCATTGGGGGATAGGACAATGGAGCACCGCGCGGGGCGGTCCTGCGATCGGCTCGGCGTCGTTTGAAGATCAGGTTTCTCACGCTATTGGCGAACTAAAGACGACAGAGGCGCACGCCGCCGCTCAATTGCGGTCAGCAAAGACGGAGGGGGAAGCCGCGGTAGGCGCTTCCATGTTCGAGCGGGCGGAGAATTATAATCCGGTCAGCGGAGTGGACGATCAGACGGCGAATACTCCGGTCGGGAAGGTGCTGAAAGCCCTTGGAAGTGGGACCGGAGGCTCGGCGATGGCCGCTCCGAAGATGTCTCCTGCGGGAGGGCCTTGGGTTAGATCCGAGGGCAAGGAATACGCGACCGACGCAAACGGCATGATTGTTGAGAGCATATCGAGGGCGGCGGGCGCTGCGAGTCCCAATGCCTCCCCTCCCAACCCTCTCAATTGGGATGTCGGCCCGGGATGGGACTCTTTCAATAAATCTCTTCCGACTGGTCCTTCTGGCGGAACGGACACTTCGAATAGCATCACCTCAAGCGTGACGAACAACATCACGGTCAGTGGTGGCGATGCGCAGGCAACGGCAGCGATGGTTGGCGTGCACCTCGACCGGACGGCGAACGATATTTCGCGCAACCTTCAAGGGGCGTTTCAATGATTCGCCGCGTTGCGATCACCCTTCTCGCGGTCATCATCGCAGCTTTTCGCCTCATGCGGCGGCGGAAGCAGGTAAGCGCGCGAGATTGTCGAGAACCGGCTTTCCGTCATCGCTGAGCGAATCCGAGAGGCCGGCGATGATGCTCACTGCAGGGCCGTGCGTGACGCTCAGGCGGCCTGGGCGCGGGATCAAGAACGGATCGACGCCGCCAGCGTCATCGCCGTCGTACAAGGCGCTCGTTCCACGATCGTCCACGCTGGCGCGGCAGAAGCGCGCGCGGTGCTTGACGATTTGCAGCGAGTGGCGGCCGCACATCCGGAGGGACTTCCGGGACACATCGTCGCAAACGCTCGCTTAAAGTTCGACGCGCTCATGAGAAGAAATATCCAGTGAGCCATCTGTCGGAAATGGAAATTGAGCGGCAGCTAGTCGCCAGCATCTGTTCCAATACCCGCGGTCGCGCCGTGCGTAAGTCCGTTTGGGACGCCGTCAAGGGCTGCAGTTCGTGAGGACCGATGCCGTTACCACTCACGGTCGTGCAAATTCACATTGCGAAAGCTTGACATCGAGGCCTATAGCGTGGCTGTCGACGCGGCCGGAAATTGTGACATTATCTCCGGAATTGAGCTTAGTGATGTAATCCAGATTGTTTTTGTCCGAGACCACACAATCTACGCCGCTTGTGTGGTCACCAAAGCTGACGCTGTACGCTCCTTTGGTGAACATTTCCTCGGATATGGAATAAAGAGGCAACGTTCCGTGAAAAGGTCGACCGACGTAGTTGCGGCCAAATCTTATTTCATTCTTTGAGAAATCATCATTCATCGCAGGAATATCAGACTCCGATAGAGGGATCGAGTTGACGTCAGGCGGCGAGACGGATGTCGCCGGAGGAGGGGCAGAAGGAGGTTGGGGCGGCGGAGGCGGGCGTGAAGCGGCAGCAACTGTGGGCGCCGGAGCCTGAGCGGCGACAACCGGTGGTGCTGATGGACCTGGCGGAGCTCCGAATGCTGAATCGTAACAGGCTAGACGCTGGTTCGAATCGGTTACGGCGGAGCAGCCGCTCCCGGGCCGCGGTGCGAGGGCAGGTGG
>JGI12659J15293_10000125_pt1 | contig 23424 bp, 20 predicted proteins | sample JacPinW_OM2H0_O1_FD_15293 | JGI IMG/M metagenome (IMG submission 15293) | reverse complement strand
CCGGGGCCTGATGGTGATCGAACACGATCACATCGAGCCCAAGCCGGCTCGCGACCTCGAACGGCTCGCGGCTGACAGCTCCGCAGTCGACGGTCACCACGACTGTCGCGCCTCGCGACGCGAAACCTTGAATCGCCTCGACATTGGGGCCGTAGCCGTCGGTCACCCGATCGGGGATATGGACGATTGTCTCCAGCCCGCAGGCCTTCAGATATTCGCTCAAGAGCGCCGCACTGCACGCGCCGTCGACGTCGTAGTCGCCGAAGATGGCGACCTTCTCATGGGCCATGACCGCGCGCCTCAGGCGCTCGGTCGCTGCGGCCATATCGCGCAGGCTATTGGGGTCGGGCATGAGATCGCGAAAGCTCGGCGCGAGATGGCGGTCAACCGCGTCCGGGAGGACGCCGCGTCCCGCAAGGACGCGCGCGAGCAGATCGTCGTGGCCGCCAATCTGCGCAATGGCGAGCGCGTGCAGTTCCCCGGCCGCGTCAAGCCGCGGCCGCCACGGCTGGCCGAGCGCCGAGGTCTCAACGTCGAGAAAGTAATGGGAGGGCGTCAAAACTCCGCCTTGGGATCCGGCAACGCGGCAGCCTGCGAATCACTTGCCGCAGCGCGAATCATGCCAGAATGCGTATTGATTCAGAAGGATTTCGCGCGGGTCGAGAGTGCGTCGTCCCCAGGCGCTGCGTGCAGAGAGCCGGCCGATGGCGCAACGGAGACCGACAGCCGCCGGGTTCGCTTCATTGACCATCACCGCGCTTGCGAGAAGGGCGACGCTACCCGCGCGTGCAATCGCTACGCGCTGTGGCACATCGCGTCCCCGGGCCGGAGCGCAAGTCCGCGCCAGAGGAGGGCTGCATCCTGTCCCAACGCTTACGGGCCACTGCCGTGACCGAGCTGTCCTACGGCGGCCGCTCGGAAAACACGCTTGACCCGATTCACCGCACCTGTCAGGGCCCGCGCCAGGACCACCGCCGTGGCGTAGACGCGGAGATCACAGTGTCTTATTTCCTGTCGAGCCTCCCGCTGTGGCTTCTGATCGCGCTGATCGTGGTGACTCCCACCGCTTTGGCCATGGTCGCGCAGACCCTGATTCACAAGCGGGTCGGCGTCGCTGGGCTGGCCAAGAACAACGAGATCGCCGGATTCAAATTCGCGACCGTAGGCGTTATCTACGCCGTGCTGCTCGCCTTTGCGGTCATCGTCGTGTGGGAGAAATTCAACGACGCGCAATCCGCCGTCGCAAACGAAGCCGGCGCGACCGCGGCTCTCTTTCACTACGCGCAGGGCAAGGAGCCCGACGCGATAACCGTGCGGACCGCGCTCTCCAACTACCTCAAAGCCGCCATCGAAGATGAATGGCCCGCGATGGCGCGCGAAACGGAAAGCCCGGCGACCGAGCACGCACTCGATTCTCTGTACGCCGCGGCGATCGCCCTCAGTGAGAGCGGGACGAGAGGCACGGCGGACATGACGGAAGTCTTTCGGCAACTCGACAATGTGACGGCCGCTCGGCGAATAAGGCTGCACCTCGCAACTGGGCTCGTCCCGAACGTCATATGGAGTGTGCTCTTCACCGGCGCGCTTCTGACCGTGGGCTTCACGCTTTTCTTCGGCAGCGAGAATCTGCTCGCGCAGGTTTCGATGACTGGCGTGCTGTCGGTTCTCGTCACCATGGGTTTGGTCGTGATTATCTCCATCGACCATCCCTTCACCGGCCCGGTGTACATCCATCCGGACGCGCTCGCCCTCGTCCTCTCAGACCACGAACCGCCAAAATGAGCTTCGACTCCCCACCAGAGGCCGGTCGTCGCCAGTTCAATCAACGCGCCGTCGGGGTCGCGCATGCAGAGGCTCAATCCGCCTCTCGGACAGCCGGCGAATCGACAAGAGCCTTGAACCCAAACAAACAGAGCCGGCCCGCCGCCTTGCTCGGCCATCGCCTTCTCCGGACGCGTTCAATGATAGCGGCGGACAGCGTGACGAACGCGAGCAAAAAGTCCAAACGTTAGGTTCGAGAAGCTCCGCTCCCGTCTGCGTTCAGAACGCGAGGCGCCCGCCGACGATAGCAAGCGTTCCGGCCAAAATTGGGCGCAGAACGTGGTCAGGAACGCGAGAAGCGAAGTGGCTGGAAATCATAATGCCTGGAATGGAGCCCACGAGCAGCGACCCGAGCATATGGAAGTCGACGGATCCCAGCCACCAATGTCCGGCCCCAGCGATCAGCGTCAGCGGCACCGCGTGCGCGATATCCGACCCCACAATGCGCACGATCGGAGACTTCGGGTAGAGCAGGATCAGAACTGTGGCGCCAATGGCGCCGGCCCCGACGGACGAAATCGTCACCAGAACGCCAAGAACCGCGCCGAGCACGACGGTGAAAGTCCTAACTGTCTGCTCGCTGGCGCCGTCCAAGAGACGCCCAAGGCGCGCGAGCAGCGCCTTGCGAAAGATAAGTGTGACCGCGGTCAAGAGCAGCGCGATTCCGAGCGTTGTGCTGATGATTCCGCCGCTTGCCTGGGAGGACGACCCGAGATGCGCGAGCAGCAGCAGCGACAAAAGCGCCGCGGGCACGCTCCCATAAGCGAGGCGGCGCGTGATCCGCCAATTGACTGAACCATGATAGGCGTGCACAGCGCATCCCGTGATCTTGGTCAGACCCGCATACAAGAGGTCGGTCCCCACGGCGGTCGCTGGATGGACCCCAAAGACCAGCACGAGCAACGGAGTCATGAGCGAGCCGCCGCCAACCCCGGTGATTCCGACCAAAAGCCCGACAGCCAGCCCGGAGATCGCGAAAACAGGATCGATGCCGTACAACATTGTCAAAGCCGGTTGGATCGCCCAAAAATCTAATCGATTGAATTACTAGACTTTTTGATCGACGTCAACCTGTGCGGTTGTGGGGACCCGCCGTCCTCTGCGCTCTTTGACAGCGAGATAGGCGCCGCAAGCAACGACCAGCGCCGCCCCGACCAGAGTAGCGGGGGCCGGCCACTGTCCAAACACCACGACGCCGGAAATGATCATCCAGATGAGCTGGGTGTAGGTGAAGGGCGTTAGCGTCGGCGCTGGCGCATATCGATGTGCGACGATCAGCATTCCGTGGCTAGTGGCCGCGAAAACGCCCATTGCCGCCATGATTAGCCAATCGAATGCTGACTGGGGCTGCCGCCAGACCCAGGGCAATATCGGAGTCAAAAACACGAGCCCGGCGATTTGGGTCCAGGCGAGCGTAGTCTGCGGGGCGTCCGCCCCAGCGAGCTTACGGGTCGCCAGCACATATCCCGAATTGCAAACAACGCCCGCAACAGCGAGAACAACGATCGGTTGAAACGCCCCCGCTCCTGGGCGCGTCGCGATCACTACGCCGAGAAATCCAAGCGCGATTGCGATCATGCGTTCCGCGCCCACCCTCTCACCCAGCACAGGTCCGGCAAGAAGAGCCACGAACACAGGCGTGAGAAACGAGATTGTCGCGGTCTCCGAGAGCTGGAGCTCGCGGACGGCCAGGACGTTCGCGGTCGTCGAACAAAATAGCAAAACCGAGCGCACGAGCTGGAGCCAGGGACGCTTCGAATGCAAGATCGCCGGCCGCGACGGAGAGCACGACACGATGAGCGCGATCAGCGACGCTCCGACGTAGCGGGCCCATACGATCTGTGCGATCGGCAAAGAGGCGCTCAACCATTTGGCGCACGTGTCCTGGCCGGTGAAGCAGACCATCGTGCCGCACATGAGCCCGATCGCGAGAATCCGCATGCGGCGGTCCTCGTCTTCGGCCGAAGCCAGTTTCGTGATCGTCGAGGACGCCACCTCAAACCGCTTCGCGTTCGATGCGGATGACCTGAGGCCGCTCGCGAACGAGCCCATCTTCGACGGTTCGCGCAAGCGCCTCGCGGATGGACGACTCGGTCGTGCCGTAGGTCATCAGCACGACCGGCGCGACCCCCGCTGAGACCGCTTCTTTTGTGGCCCGTTTTTGCATGATCGCTTCGAGCGAGATGAGCTGCTCGCCCATGCGCGCCGCGATAGCGCCCATGGCGCCCGGACGATCAACCACGGCGAGGCGAACGTAATAGCCGCCTTCATGTCGCTGCATCGGCACGCGGTCCGCCTCAACAAGCGATGCGGCGGGCCTCCCAAAGGGCGGCACACGGATTCCCCGCGCGATGTCGACGATGTCGGCTGCGACCGCCGACGCGGTCGCATCGCCGCCTGCCCCCGGTCCGACCAAGGTCAGCTCCCCGACCGCATCGCCGTCGATCGAAACCGCGTTGAGCACGCCCATGGTCTGGGCGAGCGGCGCGCTCTTGGCGACCATCGTCGGATGCACCCGTTGCTCAACGCCGTGCACAGTTCGTTCGGCGACGCCCAAGAGCTTGATGCGAAACCCAAGTTCATCCGCGGCGCTCAAGTCGGCAAGCGTGATGGTCTCGATTCCCTCGACCGAAACGGCCCCCGCGTCGATCTTGGCGCCGAACGCGAGCGAGGCGAGGATCGCGAGCTTGTGCGCGGTGTCAAAACCGCCGACATCGAATGTCGGATCGGCCTCTGCATAGCCAAGCCTCTGAGCCTCTTTGAGGCAGATCTCGAACGGAAGATGCTCGATCTCCATACGTGAGAGAATGTAGTTGCAGGTGCCGTTGAGGATACCGGAAACCCGCTGAATCGCGTTGCCCGCCAGGCTCTCCCGAAGCGTCTTGATGACGGGTATTCCGCCGCCCACCGCTGCTTCGAAGAACAACTGAGCGCCCGATTGCTCAGCAAGAGTCGCAAGCTCGAAACCGTGGGCCGCGAGCATCGCCTTATTTGCAGTGACGACGGAAGTCCCACGCGAAAGCGCAGCCTTGACGGCGTCGAAGGCAACTCCCTCAGCGCCGCCGATCAACTCGACGAAAATGTCGATGTCACCAGAGGCGGCCAGCTCCGCGGCACTGGCGAAGTAAGCAGCGCCCCCAAGATCAACGCCGCGGTCGTCCTTACGTCGAGCGCTGAAGGCAGTTACTGCTAAGCCGCGCCCCACCCGCTTGGCCAAGCCGGCATGCTGCCGTTGAAGAAGCTGAACGAGACTCGTCCCGACCACCCCGAGACCGGCGACGCCCAGGCGAAGCGGGTTCGACATCTTCTCCTCGCCCCGCCCTGCGGAGAACTTGATTTCTAGCGAAATGTCCGGAGTCGCGGCTGGAAATCAACCGTACCGTTCAGCCGCGGACTTCTTCTTCTTCTTTCGTTCCTTGCGCGCCGCGTAGCGCGCATCTCGCTCGAGCTTGCGCTCGTATTCGAGCCGCTCATCCTCTTCTCGCTGGCGTTGGGCTTCGGCCTCGCGCGCAAGCGCTTCAAGCTTCAGCTGCTCCTGGCGGGAGGCCTCCTCGACAACGCGACGGGCGGCTTCAGCGGCCTCTTGTTCCGCCTTGCGCTTGGCGCGCTCGACGTCGCGCACCTTCCGGGCCTCGAGAATCGCCTTGCGCTTTGTTTCGCGCTCGACGACTGCGGGGTCTGCCGGATCGTATTTCGAATTGGCGAGAAACTTCTCCGCCATTTCCTTACGCGCCTTGGCGGCGGCGGCGGCGCGGTCAGTGAATCTAGTACCGTTCAAGAAAGACATCGCATTCCTAGGCGACAGGTTGTTGGGGACGCGCGCTCATGACACAGCGCGAACAGAACAGCAATTGTTTTTGCAGCAATGCGGCAATGCGCCGCCAACAAGGCCTACTGATTTCCTGCGACACTTTGTCTGCACCTGTTACATCTTGGCGATTCTCATTCCATGACTTGGCGCCTTCACAAAGGCGTGATCGCCACAGCTCTCTCTTGATGAGGAGCGCCGACGAAACCCGCTTCGGTAGCGACGGAAATCTGGTTCAAACAACGCCAATAAGCGTTAGTAAGCGCCCACTAAAAGCGAATAAACGCTAGTAAATTTGCTAGCGTTTACTAGCGTTTATTTTTTCGAATCGGGTCTTTTCAATGGGTTAGAGCCGATTCAAATAAGCAAATTCTCCGTCTCTCATTTGGCCCGAGGGATCGCCTAGCGGCTCTCCCTCTTTGATAGGCCGGAAGTCGAGCTGCGATTCTGCCAAGCTAAAATATATAACACAGACTTCCGTTTTTGCCAACAACTTGTCGGCGTCCCGGCTATCCACGCCGGCGACGCTTCAAAGACGGGGCTGACATGGGCGCGGGCCGCGTCTTGCGGGCTCAAAGCTTTCGCCCTTGCCGCGCTCACGCGCATTCGATGCGCCGAACGACGTGGATCGCCGCGACAAACCCGGCCATGAGGGCCCTCAAGGTCGTCCGGAGATCCCCTCACAACCCCGATTCGCACGACAACAGCTAACCTAAGAAGACCCAATTGTCGCCATAAACGACCCGCGCCGCGCGCATTTGTGTCTTCGCATGCTACAATTCAAGTGCATTATCTCGTCCTTTTAGCCGGATTCGCCCGCGTTTAAGCCACGTTGCGCCTTGGACACGATTAGGACAAAAGGCGGGGCTTCAGTTCTCCGAGCCGTTCCGGATACAGGCCTTTCACATCCTCATGGCCATAACCCACAGCGCACCTGCCCTCGCCCAGACGGCGAGCTTTGACGATCGCCGCGCTGTTCGGTTCTGGCTCATCGCGGTGGCGGCCCTGGTCTTTCTCATGGTGCTGGTTGGGGGCGCGACGCGGCTCACCGAATCCGGCCTTTCCATCACCCAATGGAAGCCCGTCACCGGCGTGCTTCCCCCGCTGAGCGCAGCGGAGTGGCAGGCCGAGTTCGACCGCTACAAACAAATCCCTCAATTCGCCCAGCTCAATTCCGATATGAATCTGGATGGATTCCAGGCCATCTTCTGGTGGGAATGGGCGCATCGCCTGCTGGCGCGCATTGTAGGCGCCGCATTCATTCTGCCCGCTTTGTGGTTCTGGTGGCGAAGCCAGGTCAAAGGCGCGCTCGGCCGGCAGGTGGCCGTCGCAACAGGCCTGCTTGCCCTTGAGCCGATTGTCGGCTGGTGGATGGTGAGCTCGGGCCTGAGCGAGCGCACCGAGGTGGCGCAGGAGCGATTGGCGCTGCATCTTCTGATCGCCGCAGCGACGTTCGGCGCGCTGATCTACGCCGCAGTGGGCTTAAGCGAACGGCCGCGGTCGAAGACGGCGCCGCGCGCCTTTGCGATTTCGGCCTGGATCTTCACAGCGCTCGTCTTCTGTCAGCTTGGTCTCGGCGCCCTCGTCGCGGGGTTGCGCGCGGGTCTCATCTACAACACCTGGCCCTTGATGGGGTCTAGCCTTGTTCCGGGCGAGGCGTTCCGCCCGAGCACGCTGCAGGCCATATTTGGCGACGCGGCGACGGCGCAGTTCGATCATCGGATGGTCGCCTACGCGGTCGTCGCCTTCGCGATTGTTCAGGCGATCGCCGCGCTACGCGCCACGCCCGGCTCGCCGCTTGCGAGCCGGGCCGTGGTCCTTGCAGCTATTGCGCTGCTCCAAGTCGCGCTCGGCATTGCCACGCTGCTCGCGCTCGTTCCGATCGAGCTTGCGTTGCCCCATCAGGCGCTGGCTCTCGCCTTGTTCGGCCTTTCGGTCGTCCATCGGCGCGCGACCGAGTTGGAGCAAGACGGCCAATTGTAGCCGCACTCGCTGAGCGCGGCGACGCGGCCCATAGGGCGTCCGTAATGACGCCTGTCTATCGACGGGCTATGGACCGCGTCTAGAAGTCCGATTCGACGGAACCGCAATCTGCCCTACCCTCTCCGCGCGAGGCAGGAGCGCGTCAAGGCGCCGCAGGCGTTATTCTCACCCTCGAGCGGATCGCCGTCGCCGGTATAAGACACGCTGGCGACGCGGCCGTTCTCAAGCCTGAAGGTCGCCCGGCAATAGCCCGCTACCGACACGCCGACGCCATTAACGATGGGAATGGACAGGTTGACCGTTCTCGCGCTGGTCGCGTTGTACGAGAGAAGCGTCGTCCTACCCTTGGTTGCTTCCTTGTCGGGGAGTCCGAGGCATGTCTCAAGATCGAGCTCCGACATGCCCACGAGGCTCGTCTTCGCCTGCTCGGCCATCAGCGTGTTCTCGTAGGCGCAGCCGCTCGAGCCGATGGCGAGGCCTAACGCGAGCACGAGTAAAACCGCCGATTTCGTGGAAAAACCCATAAGCCGCCCCGCATGAAGTCGCCCGACAACGCAGAACGCACGAGTGCGCCCAGACGAGCGCACGGCCACGTTCAAAAGTTGCGTGAAGTCAGAGAGACGCCGTCGATCGAACCGGCGAGGTCCGCCACAACGCGTGGATGGCGACGACGACGAAGGCCGCGCCACCCAGAATGGTGAAGATCGAAGCGATCCCGTGCACCGCCATGCCCGCGGCGGCGGCGGTGTCGAGGGTTCCAGCGCCGGACGGGGTTTTACGCAAGGCGCCGTAGCCGCCAGCGATGAACATCGCGATCGAAGCGACAAACTGACCGCCGCCATAGAGGCCTATGAGGACGCGGGTCAAGCGCGGCGGCGCAGGCGGCTTGCCCAGTTCCTTGAGGCCGTAAGTGAGCAGCATGCCCGCGCTCGAGACGCTGACCGCGGTGATCACCGCGTGATAATGCGCGGGCGTACGGGTGTCGGAGCCGTCGATCAGGAACCCCATCACGCCGCCGAGCGCGAACAGCGCGAGCGACATCGCAAGGGCGAAGAAAGCCGGATCGCGCCACGGCCATGGCGACGGCGCTCGAAGGATGCGAGTAACAAGCGAAACGGCGAAGATCAGCGTCGGCGCGGCGATCCCAAACTGCAGGAATCGAAACGCTTCACGCTGATGGTCGGAGAAGGGAGCGAAAGTCGCGTAGAACGCCGGCGCGGCGATTGCGATCAGCGCTATGAGGCCAACGGAAACAAGAAAGATGCGGTTATCGACGGCCTCTTCGCCCAGGCTCATGCGCGCAAGGATCGACCAGTTCGTGACCATGAGCGCGGCATAAACGAATTGCAGCACGTGGCCGCCGCCCCAGAACAATTCCTCGCGCGAGGCCACCTCGCCTGTGTGTGCGAGCAGCGTCGTGGCGACGCCAAAACAAATCAACGCCAGAAGATAGACGAAGCCGCCGAGCGCCATCGCGACCGCGAGCGGCGGAGCAGACGCGAGCCGCCCGGGTAGATTGACGAGAAGGCGGACGACCGGCGCCAGCACGCCCAAAGCCAGCGCCATGAGCCCGATATCGTAGGCGGGATGACGAATGATCGGGATGTAATTGGTGAGCTCGGGCTGCGTGGCCTCAAGGAAAGCCGGCGCGAACAGGAAGGGGAAAGCCAGGAGGACGGCGCCCTGCCCGATCCGCCCGAGCGACGCGGCGCGCACGTCGTCGCCGGCCAGCTTCAGTGTCGCGACGCTGACCAGAAAGGCGAAAACGCCTTGCAGCCAGATCACCAGCGAGAACACGACGTGGATGACCAGGCCCTTGTAGAAGAAGTCGATCGGCCAAAACGGCGTCTTCTCCATACCGGGGATGCGCGACAGCGCCAGAAGAAGCGCGAACACGCCGGCGACCGCGAGCGCGCCGACGGCGAGCCACGCCCAGCCGATGAGCTCTCGTTGGACTGCGCTCCTCACGCCGGCCACGGAGCGCTCGCGATTGAGGGAAGTTACTGTTTGCGCCGATTGGGTCATGGAAGGACGGTCAACTGGCGTTCATGGGATAGAGATGGACCGCCATGACATAGACGACGAGGCCAGAGACCGCGACAAACATCCACGCCGGGAACGTGAAACGCGCCAGCCGCTTGTGCGTAGCGAACCGCAGTTCGAGCGCGTTGTAGAAGGTCACCGGCACGAGGACCGCGACCACGAAGGCCATAAACACGTGAATCGCGAGCAGCGTGAAATAGATCGGCCTTATCGCGCCATAGCCGCCAAATTTCGCCAGGCCCGCGAACGCGTGATAGACGAGATAGACCGCGAGAAATGCGACGCCGAGGCCGATGGCGACGAACATTGTGCGCCGATGCCCCTCGCGATCGCGCGCGCGGATGAGGCTGTAGGCGCGCAAGAGAACGACGATGGTCGCCGCATTGATGATTGCGAGCACATGCGGCAACTCGCGAATGACGTTCATTGCGGCGTCAACCCTGGCTCACCTTGATCATGAAGCTGACATACAACGCCAGAGCCACGCCGACGAGAACGATCAGCACGATCCAGTTGCGTCGCCTCACATTTGGGTCTGGGTTTGGCATCTTGACTTCGTTGGGCGGGGCGGCCGGTCCGACCTTCACGTCCGAAAGACTGCACGCGAGAGCCGCCAGGTTTAAACGCGTCCGCGCAGCATGACCTCAGCGAGCATCGCTGCAAACAGGACGAACAGGTAGAGGATCGAGAAGCCGAACAGTCCCATCGCCGCCTTGCGCCGCGCCGATTCCTCACCGTCCCGCAGGCGATACAGGGCGAACGCGCGCCAAAGAAATCCTGCGTTCGCCGCAGTCGCGATGGCGCCGTAGAGAAGGCCAACGCCCGGGATCAGCATCGGCCCGAGCGACGCCGGAACGAGCAGAATTGAATAGGCCACGATCTGCCGGCAGGTCTTAACCGGGCCGACGACATTGGGCAGCATCGGCACCCCCACCCGCTCGTAATCGCCGCTGCGGCACAAAGCGAGCGCCCAGAAATGCGGCGGCGTCCACAAGAAGGTGATGAGGAACATCGCGATCGGGCCTGCCGAGACGCTATTCACCGCCGCGGTCCAGCCGATGACCGGCGGGAGCGCTCCGGCGGCGCCGCCGATGACGATGTTGAGCGGTGTCGAGCGCTTGAGAACCATGGTGTAGAGCGGAACGTAAATGGCGATTGTCAGCGCCAGCAGCGCCGCCGCCAACGCGTTGACTTTGATCGCAAGCGCAGCGACCGACACGACCGAGAGCAGAATTCCGATCGCCAGCGCCTCCAGCGGAGGCACCACGCCGCGCGGAATCGGGCGCATCGCCGTCCGCGCCATATTGGCGTCGATATCGGCGTCCCACCACATGTTGAGCGCGCCACAGGCCCCTGCCCCTCCGGCCATGGCCGAAAGCGTGGCGAGGAGCCTCATCCAGTCGATCGGCGCCGGGGCAAGCGCGAAGCCGACCGCGCCCGTGAAGACGACGAGCGACATAACCCGCGGCTTGAGCAAGACCAGATGATCGACAACTCCGCCCCATGGCCGCGCAGGCGTCGGCCTAAGGACGCGGCCCTCACGCGCAAGTGTTGTCGATCGAACTGTCACTCTGCTTCGCCTAAAGTAACGCGCCACGTCGGGGGCGCCTTCGAACGCCATCGCGGCAAAGCGCGGGCGAGAGACCTCTACCATAATTGCAATGGCGGTCGACCGCAAAAGTGAAGCCGCACACTAGCTCGCCGCGTTCGCCTCGCTGAGCGCGGCCGCGCCGGATTCGAATTGCAGCCGCGCCAGACGCGCATAGACGCCGTTACGCGCGACGAGCGAGGCGTGATCGCCCTCCTCGACCATGCGTCCGGCCTCCATTACCAGAATTCGGTCGGCCTTCAACACGGTCGAAAGCCGATGCGCGATCACCAGCGTCGTGCGGCCGGTCATCACATCGTCGAGCGCGCTTTGCACCAGCGCCTCGTTTTCCGCGTCGAGGGCCGACGTGGCTTCGTCGAGCAGCAGGATCGGCGAGTCCTTGAGGATGGCGCGCGCGATCGCGAGCCGTTGTCTCTGCCCGCCCGAGAGCGTCACGCCGCGCTCGCCAAGCTTGGTCGCGTAGCCCAGGCCGAGCTCACGCACAAACCCGTCCGCCGCTGCCCGCCGCGCCGCTTCTTCGATCGCCAATTCGCCGGTCTCGGCGCGCCCGTAGGCGATGTTTTCGGCGACCGTCGCGCCAAAGATCGCAGCCTCCTGTTGGACTGGCGCGATGCGCTCGCGGAGATCCTTTGGATCGACCGTCTTGACGTCGACGCCATCGACAAGGACCTGGCCCTCGTCGGCGTCGTAGAAGCGCATGATGAGCTGGAATATCGTCGACTTGCCGGCCCCGGAGGGACCGACGATGGCGACCCGTTCGCCCGGCGAAACCGAGAAACTGAGGTCTTCCAGGACACGAATTTCGGGAGCGCTCGCATATGAGAAAGCGACGTGCCGGAACTCGATTGCGCCGCGGGGCGGCGAAGGCATGCGCGCGGGCTTCGCCGGCGCGACGATGCGGGGCTTGACGGCCAGAAGCTCGGCGATCCGGCCCGCCGAACCCGCGGCGGCGGAAACTTCGTTCCACACCTGCGACAATTCGCCAAGCGAAGTTGCGCCGAGCACGGCGAAGAGCACGAACTGCGACAAAAGTCCGCCGCTCATGCGTCCCGCGAGCACGTCGCGCGCGCCGAGCCACAGGACGAACACGACACTGCAGAAAGCGAGCGAAACCGCAATCGCGATGAGGAGGGAACGAGTGGCGGCAGCCTCGCGCGCCGCGCCATAGGCGCTTTCGATCTCCTCGGCGAAACGCGCCTGACTGGCGCCCTCGGCGCCAAAGGCCTGCATGGTGCGCGCGGCGCCGAGGCTCTCCGCAGCGAAGGCGCTCGCTTCGGCGAGCGTATCCTGCGCGCGACGCGACCGGCGCCGCACCACGCGGCCGGAGGCTATCAGCGGCGCTGCAATGACGGGTATCGCGATCAGCACGAGCGCCGACAATTTGGGACTCGTGTAGACCATCAGTGCAGTGGCGCCGATGAACATGAACAGATTGCGCAAGGCGATCGAGGCCGATGAGCCGAAAGCGGCCTTGATCTGGGTCGTGTCGGCGGTGAGTCGCGACACCAGCTCGCCAGTTCGCGCGCTGTCGTAGAACGAGGCGTCGAGACGAGATAAATGCGCGAACACGTCGCGCCTCAAATCGGCGACCACCCGCTCGCCGAGCGTGGTCACCAGATAATACCGGATGGCGGCTGCCAGCGCGATGACAACCACCAGGGCGCCCATGGCGAGAAAATAGACGTTGATTGCGCCGCCGCTCTCTTTCGAGAAGCCAAAATCGATCATCGAACGCAGCGCGAACGGCACCGCCAGCGTCGCGGCCGAGGAGATTGTCAGCGCCGCCAGCGCCGCGCTCGCGCGGCCGAGATAGCGGCGGCCATAGCGGACAAGCGGAAGCAGCGCCGCCATGGACGCTGCGCGGTTTGCCGGCTCAGTCGTCATCCGCTCATCCATAGGCGCATCGCTGTCGGAAGGCACGCACCGCGGTCCGGCCGGAGGCGCCAGATCCGCTCGGCCCCTATCTCAAGCCGGCTCCCTATCGAGAAATATGGGCGGGTTGAAGGGACCCGTCGGAGCCGCCCACTGAATCGCCTGAAGCGCGCTGCCCGTGGCTGGGAGCTTGCGCCAGTACGCCTGAATCACACGGTCCATTGGACGAGCGACACCTCATGCTCGAGCCGCCGGGTTTCGGCCGGCTTCAAACCCGCGTCTCGAAGAACGTCCTCGGCCGACTGGCCGAACCGACCCTGGCAGAAAACGGGTATGCCGCCGGGCAGGCGCACCTGCTCAGCGCGCGCGAGGTAGAAGATATCATAGCCGATCTTCAGAAACAGGCTGAAAACCTCAGTTCCTCCCGCGATCGCGAGCGTCCCGGACCCACACCCGACCGCGTCGCAAGCCTCTTCCAAGGTCGCGCCCGCCGGGTTCCAGAGCCAGGTGTTCGGATTGTCGGGGTCCGGCGTCAGGTCGGGCATTCGCCGAGTGAGAATCAGGCGCCGGCGAGTGTGCGAATCGGGGTCGCCCTCGTGCGATAGGCGGCCATGGCAAACCACCTGCACCCGCTCAAGCGCTCCAAGAAAAAAACGTTGGTCGGCGTCGAATTTGAGCGAGTCGGGCATAAATCCGGTTGCGTCCGCGATCATGCCGTCGGCCGACGCAATCGCGTAGCCCTCAATTCGCAGATTTCGTCCCATCCTCAGTCGCTCCGCTCGCTCGAACCGCGCCCAACGGTTGCGAGCCGAGCGCAAGCATTAAGGCCCCCTATCATGTCGATTGGGAAATTAAAGCGGCCCAATATAGGAATCGCTCGACTCAAGAATCAAGACCGCGCAGGCGACGGCTGGTCCGGGGAGTAGTCAGGGCGATCACCATTTCATTGACAGGCGAAACCGTGCCATAGGCGCGGAAAGAACCAAGGACCAGCAAGAGATCGCTGTCAACGGCGAGAAAAAAGGCTTCGCAACGATGAACGGCCGCAGGCTTCTTCCTGGGAAGCCTATCCCTCCAACGGATATTCCCGATTATTCGATACGGCGCGACACCCTTGAGGAGGTCTTCGCCGAGCCGTTCCGCCTGCGTCTCAAGCGCCTTGCCGAACTCGTGGGGCAATCCGGCGAACGCTTGGAGGGCAACATCTTCTACGGCGACCTTGACGATCGCTATGTCGACGAGCCGCCGGAGGACGGGCTCGCTCCAGCCCGCCGCAACGCATGGCGCGCGGTACGGTTCAAGGAGCGACTGCTCGAAGTTGGCGTTAATGCCGGCCATAGCGCGCTACTGGCGCTGTCATCGAACCCGCGGCTCGAATATTATGGCGTCGACATCATGTCGCACGCCTATACGGCCGAATGCGTCGATTTCCTCAAAGGGGAGTTTCCGGGGCGCGTGCACTTGTTTACCGGCGATTCACGCGAAGTTCTCCCCTGGCTGGTCAGCCGCCGCGCCGAGCTTGCGTTCGACATTTTCCACGTCGACGGCGGCCACACCGACGAAGTCTGTCGCTCCGACATGAGCAATTGCATTCGCATCGCCAGCGGCCAGCGCGGCCGGCATGTTCTGCTCGATGACGTCCATGCGAGCTGGATCTTCGACGTCTATTGCGAATTCGTGTCGCGTGGGGATTTGAAGACCGAGACGTTCTTCGACGACTGGGAGGAAGCCGGCCGCAACGTGCTGGCGAGGATCGAGTGAGTTCGGCCAACGACTACGAATTCGCGTCCTTCTGGCGCGGGAACCTCAACCCATTCGCTTACGCGTGCCTCAGCTCATTTCCTCAAGCGGGCGTGAGCCTGCGCGTCTTCACCTATGATCCGCATCTCCGGCTGCCTCCGGGAGTGCGCAACGCGGACGCGCGGACGATCTGCCCCGATGAATCGCTGACCCACAGATTCATTGCCAACGGCAAGCCGTCGCTGGCCACCTTTGCGGATATGTTTCGCTACCGGATGATGCGGCAGACCGGCTATTGTTGGATCGATACCGATATGCTGTGCTTGAGCAAGCCGGCCTTTGAGAACGATGGCTTCGTGTTTTGCCGCCAGACCGATGCGGTCGGGACGAGCCTCGTCAACAATGCGGTGCTGAGGCTTCCGCCGATGAGTCCCGCTCTTACTGAACTGATCGCGGTAGCGGACGCCGCGATCGATGTCGACCAGAAATGGGGCGCGATCGGCCCATTCCTGCTGACGCCCGTTCTCGCCAAGTACAAGCTTACCCAGCATGCGCTCGACTCGCATGTCTGCTATCCGATTGAACCCGAGCAATTCTGGAAGCTGTTCTTGCCTAGCTACCGTGAATGGGTCGCGAACGCGGCGCGCGGGGCGAGCTTCGTGCACCTCTGGAGCGAAGCGATCGCGTGGAGCGGTTATGATTTCTGGGCTTGCCCGCCCCCTGGGTCTTACTTGCATGAGGCGTTCGAACACGCGGGCGCGCTCGAACGTTTTCACCGCGTCGCGACTGAGGACGAAGTTCTTCGTTTGATGGCGAAGCCGATCGCCGACTCGAAACGCCCTGCGCGCCCAAGTGCGACGGCCTCCGATTGACCGGCGGTTTTCTGCCCGCCCTACCCGACCGGGGCGGGTTCACGGGCTGCCTGTAGCGCAAGCCCTTTCGATCCCTTCCGTCGTTTGTGACGGTGGCGCCTCGGCGCGACAAGAAACGTCGGCTTCCGCGGCTCCTTGAGGAACGTAGCCGCCTGTTCCTCGATCATGCGGTCGGCGATCGTCACCCTCGTGCGCAGATGCCTGAGTTCGAGCATCGACTGAATGAGAAAGGTCTCGACGATCCGGCCGCTGACCTGTGTATCCTCGAAAACACCCCACGCATAAGCGCCGTCACGTTTTCGCTCGAGGCCGATTTCATGGATCAGCTTGAGGAAGGGTTTGATATCCTTCGGGTCGATCCGGTATTCGACGGTGACCAGGATCGGTCCTTGATCGTCCTCAACCGGATGCACGAACACCGGCGTCCGCCAATGCATCGAAGGAGTCAAATCGAGCGCGGCAGCGGTTTGCAATCTCCACCGCGCGGTTACGATCATCCCGATTGCCCCGCAAGCCGCGGCGAGAAAAAGGGCGATAGGCACTCCCTGGACGCTGGCGACCTTGCCCCAAACCGCGCTGCCGAGCGTCATCGCGCCGAAAAACGTCGTCAGGAAAATCGCCAGTCCCCGGCCGCGCACCCACTCCGGCAACGCCACCTGCGCGGAGACGAACAGCGTCGTCATCATCGTGATCCATGACGCGCCCGCGATCAGGCTGGCGAGCGCTGCGATGACCGGCTCTCGGGCAGCGCCATAGAGCACGAGAGCGAGAATAGTGCCCAGCGTCCCGAGTGTCGCCAAGCGGTCCGGACCGAGGCGCGCCTTGAGGCTGTTGAGCGCGAATGATCCGAGAATCGAGCCTACGCCGATCATGCCGAGCAGGATGCCGTACACTTCCGGTCCATTGTGCATCTGCGTGCGCGCGACCAGAGGCAGAAGCGCCCAATACGCACTGGCGAAGGGAAAAAACGCGACGGCGCGGATGAGGGTTGAGTCGATATCGCGATTGTGTCTGGCGTAGCGCAGGCCGGTGCGGAGCGCGCTCAGGAGGCGCTCGGCGGGAAGGGTCTCCCTTGTGCGGCGCGGCGCGCGCCACCACATCAGCGCGCCGAGGACGGCGATATTGCCGGCGCAAAAACACCAGAACGGCAAGGCGATGTTGAACACCGCGATCGCCAACCCGGCGAGGGCCGGGCCCACGGCGCGGCTGACATTGTAGCTCGCATTGTTGATGGCGATCGCGCTATCCAGATCGTGTTTCGGCACCAGCATCGGCGTGATGACCAGCCATGCCGGCGCCGCAAGAGCGCCGCTGCCGCCCAGGCAAAATGCCGTCGCCAGCAGCACGGCCGGCGTCGCCCAATGCATCGCGACGATCGTTGCAAAGACGATCGATATCGCCGTCACCGCAATCTGCGCCCCGATCAGCATTCTGCGCGCGTCGATGATGTCGGTCAGCGCGCCCGCGGGAAGGGTGAGGAGAAACATCGGCAGAGTGGTGGCGACCTGGACGGCCGACACCATCATCGGATCTGGATTGAGGCTGGTCATGAGCCAGTTCGACGAGGTGTCGAACATCGCGAATCCGACGTTCGACGCGGAGCTCGCGATCAGCATAACCGTGAACGCCACATTACCGAAAACGCCCCAGCGCCAGTCCCCAGCTGAAGGCGCGTCCGACTTGGCGGTCGACTCGCTGGACAACAAGATCCCCATTGGAAGAGCGAGAAATTGGGTGGCCACAACCTGCCCAATATCCAGATCAAATGGCGAACAACGCGCAAAGTTTCAAGGCGCCGCAGTGCGAAAAGTGACCGCAACAGACGAGTGCGGCTGCTCAAAAAGTGAGCTGCAGGATATTCACACGCATCCATTTGTCCCGGCCGCCGCCTCATCGGCGTCGGCGCAAAACAGTTTCAGTGCAGTCCTCTCTCGCGGCTATTGCTCTCGGCGAAGCGCGCCGCCACGAACTCGACAAATTTCGCGAGCCTGTGACGCGTGTCGAAACAGAATTCCGCTCGACGTCGTCGAGAGAAAAAACCTTTTCTGGCCTGCTTGCTATGGCGCGCGCAAATGACGCATTCGGCCACAGCCGTTTGTGCGCATCGGCCGTCAGCGGCGTGACGAAGGACCTTCTCGCCAGGAGCGAGCGCTGCACGCTCGTTTTACGCTTCCGCGATCAGGTCCGGCGAGGAGCCAATTGAAGATGAACTTGCGCTTCATTCAGGAGCCGCCCTCCAACCGGTCAACGATGCTTGGCGCGTTCGCCCATCCGGCGTTCGCAATCGTGTGGACGGCGAGCACCTGCGCGCTGATCGGCATCGCCATGTACGACACGGCGTCCGGCTGGTTGATGACCACATTCGACCTCAATCCGTTCGACGTCTCGCTGCTGCACACCGCAACGACGCTGCCGATTTTTCTGTTCACGCTTCCCGCTGGCGCCATCGCCGACATCGTCGATCCGCGTCGGATGATCATCGCCGTCTCCTACGCGATCGCCGCATTGATGACGATCTTCGCCGCCGCGGTGGCGCTCGATTTCGTGTCTCCGGTGCTGTTGCTNTTGGCGACGTTCGTTCTCAGCGCGGCTTGGTCTCTTAATTCGCCCGCATGGCTTTCGATCGTGCCNCAACTTGTGCCGAAGCCTGTGATGCCGGGAGCAATGGCNGCGCATAGCGTTGGCTACAANCTCAGCCGCACGCTCGGGCCTGCGCTCGGCGGATTCATCATGATGCGCTACGGGNCGGCGGCGCCGCTTTGGATTTTTGTCGTCGCNAATCTGGCGGTGATCGCAGCGCTGNCCTGGTGGCGCGCGCCAGGGCGGCAGAGAGCGTCCCTGCCCGCCGAGAGATTGAGCAGCGCCCTGCGCACCGGCCTACGGCATACCGCCAACAATCGCCTCATGTGGGCCACGCTGGCCCGGACCATGGCGATCTATCCGTTTACGGCAGCGTATTGGGGACTCTTGCCGTTGATCGCTCGGCGAACCGGACAAGGCGCGGAGCACTACGGGATTCTGCTCAGCGCGATTAGCGTTGGAGCGATTGTCGGATCGCTTGGACATGAGAAATTGCGCCGCAAGTTCGGCGCCGATCGGCTGGTTGCGGCCGGGACGATCCTGACCGCCGTTGCGCTGACGCTGTTCGCCATCGCCCAAGATCTCCCGATTTCGCTTTGCGCCTGCCTGCTCGCCGGAATGGCCTGGGTCAACAACCTGACCTGCCTTTACACCTCCGCGCAGAATGTCCTGCCAGATTGGGTGCGTGGCCGGGGCCTCGCCGTGTTTCTCACCGTCATCTATGGGACAATGACCTTGTGCAGCGCGGCCTGGGGCGAGATCGCCGCTAGATCCGGACTTTCGGCCGCGCTGCTCATCGCCGCCGGAGGCGCGGTTGCGGCGATTCCTCTCACCTGGGGATGGAAGCTGCAACGCGGGGCGCTTGACCTTTCGCCCTCCCAGCATTGGAACTTGCCGGAAACCCGGGAGGAAATCGATAACGATCGTGGCCCCGTCATGGTCAAGATCGAGTACCGGATCGACCCCAAAGACAGCGCCGCGTTCGTCCGAGCCCTGGACGAACTCGGATTCGAGCGTCGCCGCGACGGTGCGTTTGCATGGGGAATCTTTGAGGACGCGGGCGACCTCGGCCGCTACGAGGAAGCCTATCTGATCGAATCGTGGCTCGAGCTCATGCATTTGCGCGAGAGGGTCACCAACGCCGATCGGGTGCTTGAGGACGAAATCCGGGAGATGCTCATCGCTCCCCCGCGCATCGAATTTCTCATTGCGGCCGAACGCGCTGATCAGGCTCGGAATCGACGCGTGGAGCCAGCCGGAGCGTAGCTTGCGCATTCTTGTCGTCTTCGCGCACCCGCTGGAAACGAGCTTCGTCTCTGCATTGCACGCGCGCGTTGTCGAGATCCTGCGCTCTCGCGGGCATACCGTAGACGATCTCGACCTCTACGCGGTGAAGTTCGACCCGGTCATGTCGCGGGAGGGGCTTCTCCATTACGTCGATACGAGCGCAAATACTCGCGAAGTCAAAGGCTACGTTCAGCGCCTGCAGGCAGCCGAAGCGCTTGTCCTCGTCTTTCCCGTCTGGTTCGACGGCCTGCCCGCGATCATGCAGGGATATTTCCAGCGCGTGTTTCTGCCCGGCGTCGCCATCCGCATCGACGAAGCGGGACTCTTCCACCCCAATCTTCATCACATCAAGCGCATGGCCGCCGTGTGCGCCTACGGCGAAGGCCGGCGTGACGTCTCCGCAAAAGGCGATCCGCCGCTTCGGTTCGTGCGCGACAACATTGGCGCGCTGATCGATCCGAAGGGCCGCTTCGAGTATTTGGCTCTCTACGACATGAACCGCAGCGCGACGCACAGGCGGACCGCATTCATCAAGCGCGTGAGCCGCACCTTCGAAACCTGGTGAGCAGGTCGAAGAACGCCTCGGATCAGAAACTATACTTGGCCCCAGCAAACGGCCCGTACATCCATGACTGATAACGAAAGTCGTGGAGGGGTCCGCTCTCGTCGCGAAAGTAGGTGTAAAGGACGCGGTAGCCGAGCGTCGTTGAAAACGAAGGCGTCCAATTGTAGCCGACCGAGCCCAGCACCTGACCCGTCGCGCTGTCGTCGAGGCCGCCCATATCCGTCAGGAAGTTGATAAAATACTTATCGTTGATGGCGTAGTGGGCGGCGAGGCCGGCGACGGGATCGACCCAATTCTTAGTCAGGCCGAAATTGGGCTCAAAGCCGACCACCGGAAACGACAGGTCCAACCCGGTGTGAATATAGAAGTAACGAGCGCCGACGGTGCCGTAGAGCTGGAGGTTCGGCGGTCCAACGGGGATTCTAATTCCTCCGAAAGCTGTGAAGATGCCTTCCGTCAACTTCAGGGTGGCGTGGTCGCCAAACAGCGGGCTCGTCGGGTTTTCGAAATTGGTGCCCGCTCCGATGCGCGACAGAATGACGTCAAGGCCGGCAATGAATGTGTCGTTGCGTGCTACGAAGGAGGTCATCAACCCTCCCTGGAAATGTTGGAGCAGCTTGAGGAAATTGATGTAGAAAGGTGAGGTCGGAAATGGTCCCACGCCGGTTTGGCCCGCGAGGTCGGTACCCCAGCCATAGCCGGTAATCTCGTAGTGCCAGGTGGACGGCAGAACCGGGGCGACTATCTCCTCCGGGGCCGGCTTCTTCGTTGGCAGGTCGGCGGCTACAGCCGGCGCGCCGTAAAGTCCCACCAGGGCAGCAAGCGCTCCCGCATAGGTCCGCATTTTTGCTGCCCCGATCCCTGCAATCGGCCGCTAGGTCAATGCCCAGCTTAGCTTGCGGCGCAAGCGTCGGCTCAATCGCCCCTCACCCTTGCATAGAAGGGAATAGGAGGCCCGGCAATAGCAGGACAAGGCTGAACTTTCGCTCGCGACGGTTCGTCTATGGTCAAGCGGCCTGCGCCAGCAAGACCCTAAATCGGGTCTCCGGCCGCTTCGGTCTCGCCTTTGCCGACTTGAGTGAGCATCGACAAAACGAAATCGGGAGCAAGGAAGCGCGCGCAGGTTTCGCCACCAGAGACCAGCGCGATCATCGAGTGGCCGCTCGAGCTCGCGATCAGAGCGCTGTCCCCGGGAGGAAGCGCACGTGAAATTGGAGGGATAGCGACATAGAGAGCCCGTACAAATTGAAACTGCTCATGCGTGAGCTTGGTGAGATGCGATCCTGAACCGATCTGGGACACCGGCACGCATTGCGGCGCATCGGGGCTCAACCATTGTGAGAATACGCCCGCCTCTTGGGTATAGTCTGGCATGGAATTCACCACTTGCGCAGTTTGTACCGGAGACGTTTGAGCGTTGATGCCGAATCCACCGAGACCCGCAAATCCTGCGGCCGTCAAAGCCAAGAACGCGTTGTTCATGCGATCCTCCTAGGCGCCGAAATCGCGACGACGAAGAAGGAGAACGATCCGACTGGCGACGCCTCGTCGACCTGTCGGCCTTCCGGACGTTGCGGGGCCAACTCTGCGATTCAAACGTCCGCAAACTCTATTGGTTCCGCTTTGTGCCAGCGCCCGCAAAGGCAATTACCTTGGGCGCTCCCTCGTGACATGAAGGCCCATGTATCGGACGCGTTGCGCCTCCCCAAAAAAGTCAGCGCCGCCCCGGAGGGCGGCGCTGCACATAACGCTTTACGCTAAGATTAGAGACCGCAGAGGGCGGTCAATCGGCCGTTGAAGTCCTGGCTAACCCCACACCCGCCACTCGGACCGCCGTTCATCGCGGCGACAGGAGCGGTTAGCGGAGCGGCTAAAATCCCCAAGGGTCCAAGCAGGCCGCCGCCATACCCAGGGGTCGCGGTTTCGTAGGCCTGAGACCTGCTCTCGGTCGTGTAGACGGTAGGCGTGTGAAGATCGCCCGGATTGCCCGCCACCTGCGCAACGGCAGGAGTCGCAAGAACGAAAGCGCAGGTCGATCCTGCCAATAGAAGTCCTATAAGTGCGTGTTTCATCTCATACCTCCTATGGCTGTCCCCACAGACGATCGATATCGGGTGCAGGTTCCAGCACACGGTCGAAAGAACTCGGGCTTCTAAATTCAACCCGAGCGACCGGTCGCCTAGACGCTGAGTGACGAGAACATCGCACACTATTCAGGCGACAGGCTGGCGAGGCAGGTTCAATTTGAAGGCGAACCTAAGGCTGATGTTCACAGATTGGTGATCCGCTCACGAATACGTGAAGATAATTACACTTTTCTATCACATGTAATCTTTCTTGCAGGGGGATTATGAATTATACTTTAGCCACACTGACTCAACAAACCCGTCGTGTTGGTCCTGAGCGCGCAGGTAGACTCGAGGCTCGTTCGCCCGGTGAGGGGCCCAGGCGGATGGACTTTTCGGTTTTGGCTCCCGGAACGGCGCCACAGCGAGCCGGGGTCGGCCCCCCCGATCCAAAAGCAACTCGCTCTCACGCGAACAGGAACCCTCCCGGCGGCTCATTACGTTTGAGAGAGCCCACTGATCGCATATCCAAATCGGTGCTAGACGCAGTAAGATATTGCCATCTTCAGCGCCCCACTGGCGGCGAAGTCGCGGATTGGAGTCGCCATGCTTCCCTGTGTCTATCTTGTCCGCCATGGCGAAACCGAATGGAGCGCGAGCGGCCAGCATACGGGACGCACGGATATTCCCCTCACGGAAGAGGGCGAACGCAAGGCGCGAGGGCTCCACGAGCGTCTTAAGGGGCTCAAGTTTGACAGGGTATTCACCAGTCCCCTTCAGCGCGCGGCCCGCACCTGCGCGCTCGCCGGGTTCGGCGACGCCGCAAAGGTCGATCCCGACCTGCTCGAATGGAATTACGGCGACTACGAGGGGCGCAAGACCAGCGAAATCCTCGCCAGCCGGCCCGGCTGGCTCCTGTTCCGCGACGGATGCCCGAACGGCGAGCAGCCGGCGGATGTCGGCGCGCGCGCCGATCGCGTCATCGGGCGCCTTCGCGCAGCGGATGACCAGGCGATTGTATTTTCCAGCGGCCATATTTTAAGGGTGCTGGCGGCGCGCTGGCTCGGCCTTGCTCCGTCGGAAGGACGTCTCTTCATGCTGGGCACGGCGAGCGTAAGCATCCTCGGCTACGAACATGACAAAGATGACCCGGCAGTCACACTGTGGAACTCAATGTA